>Ga0078972_1003466_pt1 | contig 47262 bp, 53 predicted proteins | sample YelNatPaOPGAMG01_FD_67568 | JGI IMG/M metagenome (GOLD analysis project Ga0078972, IMG submission 67568) | Hot spring thermophilic microbial communities from Obsidian Pool, Yellowstone National Park, USA - OP-RAMG-01 (SPADES assembly) (version 2) | ecosystem: Environmental > Aquatic > Thermal... | reverse complement strand
CGTTGAACATTCTGCGGCGGGACAAAACGCACGCGGTGGGAGTACGCGCCAAACAAAAGGCGGCCGGTTGGAGTTGTGCTTACCTCCTCCAACTGCTCCACTTCTAAATGCAATCGCCCTGATCCCGCAAGTCAGGACCGGGATCGTCAGCGGCGTTTGGCGCGTGGCCCTTGTGGGGTGTCTTCGATAACCCAGCCCTGCGCGGCGAGTTGGTCTCGAATCTCGTCGGCGCGCTTGAAATTCTTCGATTTGCGCGCGGCCTGTCGTTCTTCGACCAACGCCTGGACCTCGGCGGGAACTTCGGATTTGGTCGGGATGCCGAAACCGAGCACTTCATCCAACCGCCGCCAGACGGCGAGGATGCCGGCGGCTTCGTCGGCAATGATGTCGCGTTTGTTGGTTTCGCGGATGAACTCGAAAAGCGCGCCGAGCGCGCCGCTGATGTTCAGGTCGTCGTCGAGAGCGGACTCGAAGGCGGCGCGAAGTGAGTCAGCGGTGGCGGTCGCGACAAAGCGCGCCCCTGCAAGCTCTTGTAGCTTCAGCAGAAACTCGTCCATGCGTTGCAACGCGGAGCGAGCGGCCTGCAATCCGTCGAAGGTGAAATTGAGCGGGTCGCGGTAGTGGGCGCTGATGAGGGCGTAACGGATTTCGCGCCCGGTCCAGCCTTTGGCGAGCAGGTCGCGCAGGGTGAAGAAGTTGCCGAGCGATTTGCTCATTTTTTTGCCCTCGACGAGCAGATGGGCGTTGTGGAGCCAGTATTTGACAAACGGCTTGCCGGTGGCGGCTTCGCTCTGGGCAATCTCGTCCTCGTGATGCGGGAAAACGAGGTCTTCGCCGCCGCAATGGATGTCGAAGCTTTCGCCGAGATGTTTCATGCTCATGACGCTGCACTCGATGTGCCAGCCGGGGCGGCCTTCGCCCCATGGCGAGGGCCATTTCACGGGGCCATCGTCCGGGTTCCACGCTTTCCAAAGGGCGAAATCGGCCATTTGTTCCTTGGCGTATTCGTCTTGTTTGACGCGCGCTCCGGCCATCTGCTCGTCGAGTCGTCGGTGGGAGAGCTTGCCGTATTCGGGGAAGGATTGGATGGAGTAATAGACCGAGCCGTCATCGGCCACGTAGGCGTGTTTTCGGGCAATGAGCGTCTCGATGAGTTGGATGATGTCGGGGATCGTCTCGGTGGCGCGGGGGGTGATGTGAGCGCGGCGGATATTGAGCGTGTCGAGGTCGCGGAAAAACTCTGCCGTGTAGAAGTCGGTAACCTCGCGCAGGGTTTTACCGGTTTCGCGGACGGTGCGGATGATTTTGTCTTCCACGTCGGTGATGTTCATGACGTGAGTGACCTGATAGCCCTTGTATTCGAGATAACGGCGTAACAGGTCCTCGAACGTGAACGCGCGGAGGTTGCCGATGTGGGCATAGTTATAGACAGTCGGCCCGCAGGTGTACATGCCGACGCGCGGCGGCGCGAGCGGGACAAAGTCGTCTTTTCGACGGGTAAGCGTGTTGTAGAATTTCATGCTTCGACGGAGGCGATGGCGATGACGGCGACGCCTTCTTTGCGGCCCGTGAATCCCATGTGTTCGCTGGTGGTGGCTTTGACGGCAACCTGCGACGTGGCCACGCCGAGGTTTTGCGCGAGGATTTCCTGCATTTGCGGGATGTGCGGGGCGAGTTTTGGTTGCTGGGCAACGATCATGGCGTCCACATTGTTGATGCGCCCACCGGCTTGGCGGACGCGCTCGGCGCATTCCCGGACGATGATCATGCTGTTCATGTCTTTGAACTTCATGTCGCTGGGCGGATAAAACTTGCCGATGTCGCCGAGCGCCATGGCGCCAAGCAGGGCATCAGCAATGGCGTGCGCAAGCGCATCGGCGTCGCTGTGTCCTTCCAAACCGTGGGTGTGAGGGATTTCGACGCCGCCGAGGATGAGTTTTCGCCCGGCGGCGAACCGATGCACGTCAATGCCGATACCAACGCGATTCATGGCGCGTGACTATAGCAAGACTCCCCCGACCTGCCAGACATTTGTCAGGGTTGTTTGGGCGGGTTGGCGCTGGCCAACAAGCTTTGCAAGGCATCCACAGCGGTTTGCAATTCCCTCAGAGCCTGGGAGACCGTGTCGAGGCGTTTGGCGGTCTGCTGGAAGGACTCAGCCAACCGTTTTTCGCTGCCCTGCCATTTCTCATCCAGACCGGCGCGGGTCTGTTCAAGTTGTCGGGCATTGTCGTCCTGAACGGCTTTCAGTTTGGCCTCCAACGCGGTTTTGACGGCCTCGAGTTTCTGGTCGGTGGCGGCGGCCTGTTTGCCCAAGCCGGCGGAGAGAGTTTCGAGTTGCGTTTTTTGGGACTGCGCCAGTTCGTTCAGGTTCTTTGCTAGGGAATCGTTGAGCGTTTTGAGGGCGGTCCCAATTTGCTCCTGAAGGCTTGTGACAGCGGCAAGCGTCTCCTGGCGGAGTTGCTCCAGTTTGCCGGCATTTGACTCTTGGGCGACTTGAAGCCGCTGGTTGAGGGTGTCGGCCATGTTTTGCAGGACGCGGTTGGTTTCCTCCTGCGATTGTTTTAGCGCGGCGGCAACATCCTCGCGGTTTTTGGCAAGCTCCTGGCGGATGGCGTGCTCAATGTTCTGGCAGTTTTTCTCTACGGACTCAAACGATTGCTGGATCCGCGGCAGGTCCACGGTGACATTTCGTCGAAACTGGAGAAGTTCCAAGATTACGGCAACAGCGATCAAGGCGACAACCATGGCGAGCAGGATTTCAGTCATGAGGCAGCTCCTTTCGGCATGGCGGAGTGTAGGCAGTCGTTGTGCGACTTGTCAATGCCGCTGACGAAGCAGCGCCTCGGCGACGGCAAGGTCGGCGGGCGTGGTGATCTTCAGGTTCAAAAAGGGCGTCTCCACCAACCGGACCGATTCCCCCAGCCGTTCCACGGCGGCGGCCTCGTCGGTCACCACAATGCCGTCGTCCAACACCTTCGCATAGGCGCGCCGCAGCAACGCGAATCGCACGGTCTGTGGCGTTTGAACGGCCCAGAGACGGGTGCGATCCACCGTCCGCAGGATCATGCGGTTTTCATCGGCTTCCTTGATGGTGTCCACCACTTTGGTGGCGGCGATACCGGTGCCGTGGGCGCGAGCGCTTTCAACGGTGGCGTCAATCAAGGCGGGCGTCACCAGTGGACGGGCACCGTCATGGACGGCGACGATCTCCGTTGACGGTGAACATTTTTCCAGACCATTCCAAACCGAGTTTTGTCGTTCGGCGCCGCCGTCGGTGTAGCGAACGACTTTGTGGAAGGCGCTGCCGAGCTGCTGCGCCTGCGCGGCATATTCGGGTCGGCACACGAGGATGATTTCGTCCACGGAGGCGCATTGTTCAAAGGCGGCGAGCGAATACCAGAGGATGGGTTTGCCGAGCAGTTCGAGGAACTGCTTGTTGAGGCCGCCCCCCATGCGGGTGGAGCGACCGGCGGCGAGAACAATGGCGGTGACCATGGTGAGCTAAGCGTTTTTGCGGGAGGATCGGGTATCGGCGCCGCCGTCTTCCTGCAAGTGCGCGAAGGCCATTCGCCCGGCCGCCGTTTGCAAGACGCTCTCGATGACGATGTCCGCCTCGCGTCCCACCAGGTGACGGGCGCGTTGGACGACGACCATGGTGCCGTCTTCGAGATAGGCCACGGCCTGTTCGGGTTCGCGGCCTTCTTTGACGAGTTTGAGTTTGAGTTGCTCGCCGGGCAGGATGACGGGGCGCAGGGCCTTGCTGAGTTCGTGGAGGTTGAGCACGCGAACGTGCTGGAGTTCGGCGATGCGATTCAGGTTGTAGTCGTTGGTGAGGATCTCGGCATTGAGACGGCGAGCCAATTCGACGAGTTTGCCGTCCATTTCCTTGATTTCGGGGACATCGTTTTCGTGGATTTTGACCTCAATACGCGGATTTTTTTGCAATTGTTTCAGCACATCCAGGCCGCGGCGGCCGCGGGCGCGTTTGATGTCGTCGGCGGAATCGGCCAGCAACTGTAGTTCGCGCAGAATGAAGCGGGGCACGACAAAAATGGCGTTGAGGAAGCCGGTGTCGGCGACATCGAGGATGCGCCCGTCAATGATGATGTTGCTGTCGAGCAACAGCAGCCGTTCGGGCGCTTCTTCACGGCGGAATCGGACATAGGGAATCACGATGTTAAATTCGTCCTTGCCGCGCAAGGCGATGACCATCGAGATGTAGGAGAAGAACAGGTACATGCTGATCTGGGCGATCATGCGCGGTTTCGGATCAATCGGCTCGAAGAGCTTCGAGTTTCCGATGAAATAGCTGATTGTCACGCCGACAAACAGTCCGAAAGTTGCCGCCGTGAGGCCGCGCACGGAGAAGCTTTTGGTGGCGCGATCAATCCCGATCAAGGCGCCGCCGCAGGCCAATCCGATCGCGACGGCGATGAAAGGATGATTCTCCCAAACCGGGTCCAGTTGGGAGATGGCCCAACTGCCCAACCCGCACAATGCCAGGAACACCAACCGCAATGTCCATAATGTCATGTTCCACCCTCCGTTTTTTCCGCCGCCTTACGGCAACGGTTTGTCCACTTCGCCGGTCGTCTTTGCGGGACGGGCCGGCACGGGCGTCATGCCGCGACGTGGTTCTGTTTTTACGTCGGGACACGCTCGTTCTGTCTGATTGGTCGTCGCGGGGCGCACTTTGGGACCGAACCAGGTGTTATAAAAAATGCCGTAGCGTTCCAAGTTTCGTGTCAATTGCAACAGTTCATCGTGCAGGGACGGGTCGGTCAACAGTTTTCCCGCGGTGCCCTCTCCTTTTTCCAGTCGGCTCAGGATGAGGTTCAGCCGTTGGGTGCTGTCGGCGAGGTTCTTGGTCACCTGCTGTATGTCGCCTTGCGCATTTTTCACAAAGTCATCCACGTTTTTCGAGGTACCACGCACCGTGTCGGCCGCCTCGGAGAGTTTTCCCAGTGTGTTGGTCACGCTGCCGCGTCCTTCCTCCACCAACGCGCGCAGGTTGCCGGTCAAGGCCGCCGCGTTGCTGGTGGTGATGTCCACCTGCGCGACCACGCTGCTGACGTGCTGAAGGTTTTGCGTGCTCAAGACCATCTCGTCCACCCGTTTGACGGCGCCGTCCACGCGGCCGAGCAACGTGTTGACCCGTTCAATGGTGCTGCCGGCCTGATGCAACACGTCCACGATATTGCGGAGCGCCTCCGTCAGATCCACGCTGGCGGAGCCATTGACGGTTTCGCCCGGTTGCAACGGCTCGGCGGTGGCCAGGCCGGGGATGACATCCACATAGCGGTCGCCGAGTAATCCGGACTGGTTAATGACGAACTTGGCGTCGCGTCGGATGATGGTCCCCTCGTTGATGCCGAGTGTGACGCGGGCTCGGAGTTTGCCATTTTCGATCAGCTTGATTTCGCGGACCTTGCCGACGGCGACGCCCGCGTACATCACATTGGCGTCCACGATCAATCCGCCGACGTTATCGAACATCACCACCAGCGGGTAGCGGTTCGTCGAGCCCGGCCCCAGTTTGCCAAACTTCCAGATCAACCCGGCGCCAACCGCCAGGCAGACCAGCACAAAAATACCCACCTGCACTTCAATGAGTCGTCGTGTTGCCACTCTGCACCTCCTGGGAAATATCTGCGATTCCATGAATGAACTGCCGCACAATCGGATCGGTTGTGGCCTGGATTTGCGCCGGCGTGCCCACCGTGTGGATCCGCCCCTCGTGCAACATGGCGATGCGATCGGCGATCTTGTAAGCGCTGGCCATGTCGTGGGTCACCGCCACGCCCGTGACCTGGTAGCGATCACGCAACCGCAAAATCAGATTGTTGATCGTATCCGCCCGGATCGGGTCCAACCCCGTGGTCGGCTCGTCGTAGAGCAGATATTTTGGCGTTCCCACCACCGCCCGCGCCAGGCCGGCGCGTTTTTTCATCCCACCGGATAATTCCGCCGGTTTTTTGTGGCCCGCTCCGGCCAATCCGACAATCTCCAGAGCCTCTTCGACGCGACGGGTGATTTCCTCCTCGGAGAAGGTCCGCTTCTCGCGCAGCGGAAACGCCACGTTCTCAAACAGCGTCAGCGAATCAAACAACGCGGCACCTTGGAAAAGAAACCCGAATTTCCGACGAATGGGCGCCAGTTGCCGTTCGCTCAGCGGCACAATGTTCTCGTCGTCCACCCAAACCTCGCCGTCGTCCGGTTTGAGCAGCCCGCAAAGGTGTTTCAATAACACGCTCTTGCCACCGCCGGAGCGGCCGATAATGACCACCGTCTCGCCTTCGTGGATCTCGAAGTCCACGCCGGCAAGCACCGGTGCGCCATTGAAACTTTTCTTCAGTGAAACGATGCGGATCATATGGGGACAATCGCGTTGAAGACCACCGCAATGAAAAAGTTGGCGATCAAGATGGTCAGGCTGGAAACCACCACAGCCTGGGTTGTCGCCCGTCCGACACCTTCGGCGCCTTCCTCGGCGTTGAATCCCTTGTGGCAGGCGATCAGAGCAATGAACACGGCGAAAAACACCGATTTGATCAGGCCCGCCATCACGTCCTTGACCGCCGTAAACTTGAGCATGTTGTACCAATAATAGGCCGGATCAATGTTCAGCATGTGCACTGCCACCAGAAACCCCGCGCCAATCCCACACGCCATCGCCTCCGCCGTCAACATCGGCAACCCCAACACCAGCGCACAAAACCGGGGCGCAGCCAGGTAATCCGTCGGCGAGGTACCCATCGAGCGCAACGCATCGAGCTGTTCCGTCACCTTCATCGTGCCCAGCTCCGCCGCAATGGCCGCGCCAACGCGCCCCGCCACCATCAACCCCGTCAAGACCGGCGCCAGTTCGCGCAACATCGCAATCGCCACCACCGGCCCGACGGCCGTATCCATTTTGACCTTGTGAAATTGCAATCCCGTTTGCACGGCGAACACCATGCCCGTAAAAGCTCCCGTGATCACCACCACCGCCTGCGACTGCCAGCCGATCTTGTAGAGTTGTTCGACCGTTTCCCCCATGCGAGGCCGACAGGTGAAAATGGTCCGCACGATGTCCAGAAACAACAGCAACACCCCGCCAAACTGGGAAACCAGTCCGAGGAGGTTTTGCCAGAGTCGTTTCAGCAAATCGCTCATGGCCCGGAGCATAAGCGACCCGCCCGCCCGCTGGCAAGTGAAACGGCACGCGGTAATTTCGCTTGCCTTGCGCCCACACCTCTCGTATTCGCTCGGTTATCCAACGGAGACCTTGTCATGAGAATCGGCATCATCGGAGGCAGCGGATTGTATGAGATGAACGGCATCGAGCGGCCACGCTGGGTCAACGTGACCACCCCCTTTGGCAAACCGTCCGACCGGTTGTTGACCGGGCGCCTCGAAGGGCGTGACGTGGTCTTTTTACCCCGCCACGGACGCGGTCACCGCCTCCTGCCCAGCGAACTAAACCATCGCGCCAACATTTATGCGCTGAAAAAACTCGACGTCACCCACATCATCAGCATCAGCGCCGTCGGCAGCCTGAAGGAAAAATACAAGCCAACCGACATTGTTCTCGTGGACCAGTTTTTTGACCGCACCAAACGCAGCGCCGATTTCACCTTCTTCGGCAATGGCATTGTCGCCCACGTCCCCTTCGCGCGCCCAATCTGCAGCCGTCTGCGACGAATCCTGGAGGAAGCCGCCAATCAGACCGGCGCTACCGTTCACCTGAACGGCACCTATGTCAACATGGAAGGCCCGGCCTTTTCCACCATGGCCGAATCGCATTTTCACCGCGCCATGGGCTGGGATGTCATCGGCATGACCAACTACGGCGAAGCCCGTTGCGCCCGCGAGGCGGAGATTTGCTATTCCACGGTGGCCATGGTCACCGATTACGACTGCTGGCACGGTAGCCATGATTCCGTCACCGTCGAGATGATCATCGCCAATCTCCGCAAAAATGTCGCCACCGCCCAAGCCATCGTCCGAACCGCTGTCGCCAAAATTGATCCTCATACCGACTGCGTCTGTCGTCATGCCCTTGCCACTGCCATCATGACCGCCCCCGCGGCGATGCCTACCGCCACCAAAAAGAAACTCGCCCTCCTCATCGGCAAATACCTGCCCAAAAATCGCAAACGAAATACGCGCTAACACCATTCACAACGAAACACTCGTCCACGGCGGTGTATTGGTTCAGATGGTTTGCCGTGTAGCCGGTGATCTGCCCGTTGTCGGTGACTTGCTGCCGGTTGCCGACGGCGTTGTAAAATGCCTTCGTTTCACGCTCCATCATCCCTCGCTTTGTTTCTTTCCGTAAAATGTAAAGAGTGACCCTTCCTAACTCTTCTTACTTCCCGTATCATTCCGTTTGTCGGCGGGTTCGGTCCGCTTCAATGCGCTTCAACGCTGGTACGATAAACTCCTCGTAATACGGCGAGAACACTTTGCCTGTGCGCACATCTTCCAAAAAACGTTCGATGTCCGGCTTCAGTTCGTGGAGTTTGAGGTCAGTGGCAATGTTCATCGCCAGGAGCGTCCGCTCACCACGTTGTGTGATCCACTCGCGCATTGCTTCTACAAGTGCGTTGCGGTCGGACTCGACGACGCGGCTCGCCAGCCGAGTAATAAACTGCCCGCATTCGTTTCCGGTTACCCGGAGGGGGTAGCCTTGAACTTCAGCGTCTAGCCACTCAAGGATTTCCTGCTTCGTCATGGGAAAGGAACCTGTCGGATTGCCGACGGCGGTATCGGCTGGTTGAAGATGATTTCAACACCACCACCGCCCGCAGTCGGCGTGGACATGATGCGCTGCGGTCCGACGGCCGGATTGATTCCAAGTTGCTGAAGTCTGGCCGTGTTGATTTCAAACAGAGCACGCGGATACCCTCGGTTCGCTGGCAGTGCCAACTCAATTTGGGCTTGTACGGGCGACAGGTTACCTGCAGGAGTCGTCCAAGTGAGCGGGCGGTCGTAACCCAGTCCCTTTTGCAGGATGTTCTCCACGTTCTCCGCTCTCGTGTAATGGTAGAGCTTGCCTGGAAGTGTCTCTGCTGTCTTTGCGGCCTTTAGGTCTTCTGGACACTTTTTTAGAATCTCTTGCAGTTTATCCCACCAAAGGGGAACGGTTTCTAGCAACCAAGGGGCGGCGGCAAAGGTATACGCTGCCAGTACAACGGACGGAGCAACCACATCACCCCAAAACTTCGCCTGTTCCGGTGTTCCCTTCCGCGCCATCGGATGCCATACTTCAGCACCAGGAGCGGTCATACTAAGCCCGTCCGGATCAACAAAGTCCACCGGACTGTTCTCAATAAACCGGTACAGATTCACATCTTCGGCGTCGAAGCGGATGGGATCGGTTTGGAGGAAGCGGCCGAGGGAGGGTGAGTAGAAGCGGTGGCGGTAGTCGTAGAGGGCGAGTTCGGCGAGGTATTCGCGGCCGGTGAAGAGGAAACGGTTGGTAACGGAGGAGGTAGGTAGTAGCTGGTAGGTGGCAGATAGGAAGGACGGTTGCCCGTACACGTCGTAGGTGTAGCTCTCGACCACGTTGCCGGTGCCCTCGGTCAACGCCACCGTGCTGCCGAGACCGTCGTGGTGGTAGTAAACGGTGTTGGTCTCGGTCACGCGACAGAGGAGTTCGTCTATCACAGGGCCATGGATGTAGCAGGTAAGCGGCCTACCGCTTTCGCTCGTTCGTGTCATCATCTCATGCCTCGTTTCGTTCGTTTCCGTGAGACATGAACGGCTGCCCCCATTTTCCCATTTTACCGGTTCTTTTGTTCAAGAGGCGCGCGATAGCGTAAGTTTCTGCATCATAAATTTTCATGACCAAAGCCCTCGCGCTGTTTCCCAATCTTTCGATATCCGTTTTGTCAATCTCCCGAGTGGAAAATAACTTCCGCCAAGAAAGGCCAGCGTCAACCAATAATCCGGCTATACCGTCATAGTAACCAACTTCGCAAAGCAATCTTGCGACTCGTTTTTTGTGCGTTTGGGATACCAACGAGTACCAATAGATCTTATCTTCAACTACCCAGTAATTGTGACGACAGAATGCACCAGTTTTCGGATCGCTTGGGCGCCCAAACATCTCGGGAATTATAATAAGCGGCTCCGACATGCTTTGCGCCAGAGTTAAAAGCTCACAAACGATGAGCTTTATGTCGTATTCTCGCCCCTCAGCACCAACGTGCCATTTCCCACCAGAGCGAAATTTATAGAGATATTCTTTTGGAAGGTCCAAGTCCGCTTCCACATAACAGTGAACTTCCCCACACCGAAGATTCTGCACTACCGGTTGAAACAAAGGCCAATCGGACGCCAACTCTCTCAATTGGCCCTCAACAAAACGATTGGCTCTTTTATCAAACAGTACAAGTCTTAGTTGCACGCTCATGTTCCACGTTTGGGATCTTTGGGATACATTTTACCCGTTTGGGGAAAGATTCTCCATTCTCGACCACGTGGATCCCCACAAGGAGGTTGTGATGTCGAAAGCCGATCTGACAGATGGGTAGTGGGGACTACTCGAACCGTTGTTGCCGCCGTTGCCACGCCATCCAGACAGTCGTGGCCGTCCGTGGAAGGACAGCCATGCCGTACTCAACGACATTCGTTGGGTCTTGCGGACGGGAGCGCGGTGGAGGGAAATGCCCGAACATTATCCGCCCTATCAAACCTGTCATCGGCGATTTCAACGCTGGGCGCGCGATGGAGCATGGCAGAAGATTGTTCGTACACTCGCCGAGCAAGGGCGCACACAGGGGGGGTAATTGGATCTGGCCGAGGCGTTAATTGAGGCGATGTTTGCCCCGGCAAAAAGGGAGCGACGCGGTCGGCAAAACCAAGCGAGGCAAGGGTTCCAAGGTGATGGGTGTGGCCGCTGCCCACGGGCTGCTGTTGGCCGTGGCGGTGGTCAGCGCCTCGCCGTAGGTGGTGAAGTTGGTCGAGTAGACCTTGGACAAACAGTTTCTGGAACACGATCGGCAGCGCCTGATTGACGACTTGGCATACAACAGCGATTCGCTCGATCAGCGAGACCGAACGCGGGATCGAGCTGATTGCGATTGCGTCGTAGCGACAGAACCGCGCCAAGCCTCCTACCCAAGATGGATGGACGTTGCGTCGTTACGGCCGCCGCTGGAAGATCGAGCGGCTCTGGGCTTGGCTGCAAAACTACCGTCGCATCTTGGTGCGACATGAGCGTTCCGCCGAGAACTATCACGGGTTTGTGCTGCTCGGCTATCTGCTGATCCTGGTGCGAGCATATTTATGAGCTACTTCTAGTCTGACTCGGCTGATTCTCATAAGGTTTGCATCACATCATCCCCCTGCAGTATCAGCAATTCATTCGATCAATCTGCGTCGTTATACCGGATGGACATGGACGGCATTTTGTTGCAAGTTGACAGACAGTTATGGCTGCCAGCTTGAGAAAACAACGGGCACGGCGAATCGGATTTGTCTCGACGCGATTTGAAGGCACCGACGGAGTGACGCTGGAAGCGGAGAAATGGGCGACGGTGCTGGAGCGGATGGGCCACACCTGTTTTTACTTTGCCGGGCTGTGCGAACAGCCGGCGGAGCGCAGCCGAGTGGTGCCGGAGGCGTTTTTCCTGCACCCGGAAATCGGGATGATTCACAACGACATCTTCGTCAGCCCGAATCGCTCGCCCGCGATCACGCGTCAGGTGGATTTGTTGAAAAACAAACTGAAGGAGGAGATTCGTGCGTTTGTGCGCGATTTCGGCATTGAAGTTCTGATTGTCGAGAATGCGCTGGCCATTCCGCTGAACATTCCACTGGGTATGGCGTTGACGGAGTTCATTGCGGAGACGGGATTTCCAACCATCGCGCATCATCACGATTTTTACTGGGAACGGGACCGGTTTCTGGTGAACTGCGGAATGGATTATTTGCAGGCAGCTTTTCCGCCGAATCTGCCCAGTATCCGCCATGTGGTTATCAATTCTGCCGCGGGCACGCAGTTGGCCCTGCGCACGGGCCTGTTGGGTCACCTGGTCCCGAATGTGATGGATTTCGAGAATCCGCCACCGCCACCCGACGAGTATGCCGCCGATGTGCGGGCGGTGCTGGGCGTGGCGACGGACGGTTTTTTGTTGTTGCAGCCGACGCGCGTTGTGCAACGCAAAGGCATTGAACACGCCATTGAGCTGGCGGATCGCTTGGGGCCGAAAACCCGCCTGGTCATTTCCCACGCCACGGGCGACGAAGGGAACAAATACGAGCGTCGCGTCCTTTCGTTTGCCAAGCGGCTTGGCGTCTCCGTGCGGTTTGTGGCCAACATCATTCGCAGCCAGCGCGGCACGGCAGCCGATGGGCGCAAGGTGTATTCCGTCGCGGATGTGTATCAGCACGCCGATTTGGTCACGTATCCGTCCACGTGGGAAGGATTCGGCAACGCCTTTCTGGAGGCCATTTACTACCGGCGCCCTGTGTTCGTGAATAATTACTCGATCTTCGCGCTCGACATCAAACCGAAGGGGTTCCGTGTGATTGAGTTTGAGGGGTTCATCACCGATGAAACCGTTGAGGAAACAAGGCGCGTGTTGGAAGAAAAAGCCTACGCCGATGAGATGACGGAACAGAATTATGAGTTGGGACGCCGCCACTACTCCTATTCCATTCTCGAACGGCGGCTGCAGACGCTTCTGGCCGAATGTTTTGGCGAGGACTAGCCGCGACATTTGTTCGCATCCCTGTCCGAGTGGAATGATTGGAAATGCCGCTGGTTGGAACGTTCACGAAGTAGAAAAGTAAAACCAGCGCATCAAAACCAGAAGTTATCGTCATGTCGCGGCGCGCCGGTGTGGCTGGTCGTTTTTTCGCTTGCCGCATTTGTGTGGAAGGCTGAACATCACACACAATCGAAATGAAACGCGCTACTGTCACCAGGGACTGGTTACCGTTGACGAAAGCAACGGATGCAGGTGGAGCCGAGCTGCCGACGGGCGAGGCGTTTCGCCCGGAGTGGATTGATTTCGAGCGCGGCATTCGGGTCGGGAACCTCGAACCGCACGAACGGATCACACAAATCGTGAAGTTTCAGCTTGAATCGCGTCATCGAACGCCGTTTGTGACCGACCGTTGGGGGAGAGGAGTGTTCTGGCAATGGATTTGTTGGTTGCCGCGCGCCAATCGCATTGCGAAACCGTTCTCGCACGACGTGAACTTCTCCTGCGCCAAGTTCTTTATCTCGGTAGATCAGGGGGGAAAGATTTTCAAAAGCGGCCTGCAAATTGAGCGCGGTTACGTCATCGGGCCGGAGCCGTATCCGGGGTGTCTGTTGAAGGAGGATTGGGACTGGCATCGGCTAATGAAACAGTGCGCCAGCGGAACGGCGCTCGACGACGAGTTGCGGCGTTTGCTGAAGCGCGAAGGGTTTGTGGTCGAGGTGGGAGATTTTGAGTCGAACGCGATATTTACGGCGAAAAACTTCCGTTCCGCCCGTCAGATTCGCGAGGTGGCGCGGCCGTATCCGAAAAACGAATGGGTCGGGTTTCAGCTTTACTATCCGATGCCGGCTCGCGAGGTTCGTGCCGGTTCTGGTCTTGATCTGGTACAGGCCATTTGCGGAGTTTTCGCGGAAGTCACGCCGTCCATGAACCTCTGCATGTCAGTTCCATTATTGTAACCTTTTGTGACTCTGCGGATCAATTCTGGCAGTTGCTTGACTTGGCGGGCATTGTGCGTACGTTGCGCCACGTTCAGGCAGTCAACTGTGAGATGGCAAAACAAGAATCCATGAAAGGAGAACCGCAATGAGCACACTCGTCCAGAAACCTGCCCCCGATTTCAAGGCCACCGCCGTCGTCAAGGGCGCTTTTAAGGAAATCAGCCTCAGCAGTTACCGGGGCAAGAAGTACGTCGTCCTCTATTTTTATCCGCTGGATTTCACTTTCGTCTGTCCCACCGAAATTATCGCCTTCAACGACAAGATCAAAGAGTTTGAAAAGCGCAATGCCGTCGTGCTCGGTGTTTCGGTGGACAGCCAGTACACGCACCTGGCCTGGATCAACACGCCCCGTAAACAGGGTGGCCTCGGCAGTCTCGATTACCCGTTGATCTCCGATCTCACTAAGAAAATCACCAGCGACTACGGCGTGTTGAGTGCCGACGGTGCCGTCGCGCTGCGTGCCCTGTTTTTGATTGACCGCGATGGCATCGTCCGTCACGAACTGGTCAACGACCTGCCCATCGGACGCAGCGTGGATGAGGCGTTACGTGTCCTTGATGCGCTTCAACATTTTGAAGTGCATGGTGAAGTTTGCCCTGCCAACTGGCACGTGGGCGACAAGACCATGAAACCCGATCCGAAAGGCGCACTGAAATACTTCGAATCGGTCAACCCCTAACCGTTCCAGGAGAGAACACGCAGGGACGCAGCCGCTGGCTGCGTCCTTGTTGTTTTCCGGGCTTGCAGAAACGCACGTTCTGAGAGAGAGTAACTGCGAATTCCCGGAGGCCCCATGAAACAGTCATTACGATGGATGATCGCGCCGGCACTTATAGCGATGGTGTTGGCGACCCAGGGTTGTGCGCTGTTCTTGATCGGAGCGGGAGCGGGCGCTGCTGCCGGTACCATTTCCTATGTCGGCAACGAATTGCGCGCCACTCACGACACAACGGTGGACCGTGCCTGGAGCGCCGCCAACTATGCCATGAAATCCATGGAATACACCATTTTGCCGGGGGAATCGCCGAAGGACGCCAGCGGCGGCACACTCACCGGTCGCAACGCCAAAGGTCAGGAGGTCAAAATCCAGGTCCTCCGCCAGACTGACAAGACCACCGAGATCCGCATCCGCGTCGGCGTGTTCGACACCGCCGCCAACAAAGCTGCCGCCCAGGCACTCTACGACAAGCTCAAACCCCGCCTCTGACCGTCACGTCCGCTGCGTCGGATATACGCGAATGGCCACCTTCGGCCACACGGGACAAACCGCCTCACAGGCGCCGCATCCGTTGCATTTACCCCGCACAACCCGCGGTTGACTGGAAAAACCGTCCGCACTTTCAACCATCACAATTGCCTCGTATGGACAGGCCCGAACGCAGGCGGTGCATTCCTGCCCGTTGGCCATCGCGCAAATGTCCAGGTTCACCTTGGCCACCCCAATCAACCGCTGCCGCTTCTCTGCCAACGGCAACCGCGCAATCGCGCCACTCGGACAAACCTGTCCACACCGATGACAGTTCTCCCGACAATAATCCCCTTCATATCGCAACACCGGCGCCAGAAAACCCGTCACACTGTGCCAGTCCTGCCGGATCACATGCGACGGACAGACTTGCCCGCAGTTCCCGCAGCGCACACACACGCCCGTAAACGCTTCCCCCAACAAGGCTCCCGGCGGACGCAATGGCGGCACTCTCCGTCCGACTGTTTTTTCCACAACCGCCGCGCCCGCAGCACCGGCGCACATCCCGATGAACGCGCGACGGGCCAACCGTTGTTGGTGCGGAATCGGCAGCGGCGTCCGCTTGTGTCGCCGCAACAGGGCCAGCAACTCCTGCAACGCGCCCAGCGGACAGATTCGCTGGCACCAGACATGCGGCAGGAAGAAATTGAACAACACAACGCCCGGCAACATCAACCCCGCCGCAATCGCCACCGGCTTGCGCCATGCATTCAGGAAACTGTTGAAAATCGCCAGCGGGTCCATCCACAAGAAAATCGGATACCCCAACGCCGCGCCGCCTACCGTGATCACCAGCAACCACTTGCCGACCGGCGGCCACCGACGCCAAGCCGCTGCCCGCCGCGGCGAAAGCAACTCCTGCAAAAAACCGGTCGGACACGCATACCGGCAGAACCATCGCGGCCAGATTGCCGCCAGCACCAGCACCGGCACCCCCACCAACGTCACCGCACTGGCCGTTTTCACTGCCAGCAGACCGCCCAATGCCACATACGGACTCAACGATGGGAACCACACCGACATCATGGGCGAAAGCCCCAGCGCCGTGGCCACGGCCAACGACAACCAGCGACCGATCTGTCGCAGCAGGGACCTCAATTTCGCGCCAGACAGCATGATGGCCGACAATCTAGCACGTCCGCGCCGCAAGTCGAACGGTTTGCGCCATCAACCGAGATACGCGCCCTGTTCCTTCAACAGCTTCTGGACTTTGGCAATCTCGACATCGCGCGGACGACAGTTGCTTTGCGCAGCCACCGCCGCCGCCGCGCCAGCCGCGTGACCGGTCGTCAGACAGGGCGCGATCAAACGGATGTCCTCGATGAGCTTGTCATCCACGCAAACGCAGCGGCCTGCCGCCAACAGGCCATCGAGTTTCTTCGGCAACAACGCGCCATACGGAATCGGCCAACCGACATGGTTTGCTCCCTGTGCGCCACCCACTCCGATCACGTCGTCGAACTTCTTGCCCGCGCGTGATTCCGCGTAGGTAAGCTGGCGCACGCCGGCCAGTGTGCGTGTGATGCGGACACCGAGTTGCGGCGCGGTCTGCAAAAGGAAAATGTTCTCGCCGCCGGGCGTGTTACGCAGTTGCTGGACGCGCTTCCAAATACTGCGGCGGTGTTCCATTTCCAGGCGGGTCAACTCCTTCACGTCCAAGCCGTCGGCCATTGGCCCGCGCAGGTTCACCCATTTCACGCTTGCCAGCGGCTCAACCGAACCGAGCGACTTGAACCCGGCCGCCTTCAACTTGTTCATGTCCGCCCGATCCACGTTACCGAGCCGATGCACCATGCCAATGGCGTGCAATCGTTGCTCAAACTCCGCGCCCGCCGCCGCAAAAATGTCGCCGTCGCCCGTGGCATCCACGACCACTTTGGCCAGAATCGCCTGACGGCCCGACTTGCTCTCAAAGACCACGCCCCGAATCGTGTTGCCGTCCATCACCACATCGGTGGCCCAGCAATGTAACAACACGTTGGCGCCCGACTCGGCGATCATTTCGTCCATGAAAAACTTGGTGGCTTCGGGATCGGTTGTCGGATTGTGTTTACCCTCCTCGTGGTTGATGATGGCGCCCGACACCTTCGTGTGCCGCTGTAACAACTCGTCGCCGATCCCCCGCAGCACCTTAATTTTCTGGCCGTTCTCTTTTGCGTGTGTGCTGATCACAACCAGCACGATTCCACCCGTCCACAACCCGCCAAAATGACCGTACCGCTCGACAATCGTTGTTTTCACGCCCGCTCGCGCCGCCGCCACCGCCGCCGCGAACCCGGCCGGGCCGCCGCCGACCACCAGCACATCCGTTTCCGCCACTACCGGCAGGAGGCGTTCGGGTTGGATGACCTTGCCGTCCACGAGACTGGCAGGATGGCGGTCGCGTGGTTTGACGGGAATCTGTTTTCGCACGGCATCCCAGCCGGTCGGCGTCGGGTTTTTGGCGTCAAGTTCATCGGCCACGGTGCGCGTGGCGAACGCGGTGCCCAGTCCGGCGGCGGAAAGGATTCGGATCAATTCACGACGAGAGATGTGGTGGTTCATATCATGACCTCGATTGTACGGCCATGTTTAGGGTGCGCCCTTTTTTCTGTCAATAGCCAAGCGATCAAGGGAGAAACGCGGGGCTTGTCTTGACACTGCTGCCCTGCAACACATTGTCCTTGCTGTCAGGAGGCAGTGTTCGGATGCGCCCAAGAACACGGCGGGTCGGGTCAATTCGTGCCGTCGGGAGGCGCGTCGGCGAACTTCCAGGTGGGCTGGGTGTCGCGGGCAAGCGGTAGGCGGCGGAGTTGGGCGCGGAGAAGCTCGATGGGGATGGGACCGTGTGAGAGGACGGCGTCGTGGAATGATTGGTCGGAAAGCTTCATTTCGTTGCGTAGGGCGCGCAACTGGAGGCCACCGAGGAGGTACCCGGCCTGGTACAACGGCGGGGCGTGCGCGATGAAGCGGCGGATTTCGCTGGTGGCGCCGAGTCGCTCGTGGCCGACGCGTTCGACGAAGAAGTTGACCATTTCCTCCGGCTTCATCTGACCGAGGTGGAATTTCAGCGTTACGATGATTCGCGCGGCGCGCGTCATTCGCCAGAAGAGCATTCCGATTCGTTCCTGCGGGGTGCGTGCCCAGCCCAGTTCCCAAAAACGCAGTTCGCAGTACAACGCCCAGCCTTCCACGTAGAACGGTGTGCCGAACCATTGGCGATAATCGTCGTGGCGGGCGGCTTGGAACAGTTGGAGGTGATGGCCTGGGATCAGTTCGTGCATCACGGTCAGGCGGGTGAACGCGCGGTTGTTGCCGCGCATGACCATCAGTTTGTCCTCCTGGTTCATTTCGGCGTTGGCGTAAGCGACCATCATGTGCTGGTTGTTGTAGGCGGCGTAGGGGATGGTTTTGAGTGTTTCGGGGGACATCATGGTCAGCCGCCAGGTCTCCTCGCAAAGCGGCGGCACGGTGACGAAGCGGTGTTTCTTGGAAAAATCAATCGCCTCGCGGGCAATCTGTGACACCAGTTCGTCCTGCTGTCCCGGCGGGACAAAATCCGATTTTACCTTTGCCAGCGCCGCTTTCCAGTCGTCGCCGCATCCCATGGCGCGGGCGGCTTTTCGCATTTCGTTTTCGCACCAGGCCAGTTCGCGTTCGCCGATGGCGATCAATTCCTCCGCGCGGTAGGGGAGCCACTCGAAGCGAATCGCCTCGGCCAGTGCCCCGGCGCCGACCGGCTCGCCGACGAGCGGGTCTTCATCCTTACCTTTCTGGCCGGCGATTTCCTCGCGCAAATGTTTGGCGTACTCGTCCAGCGCTTTGGTGGCATCGTTGTACGGCGTTTTCACCCACCAGGAGAAATCCGGTTTGAACCCATTGTAGAACTCAAACCACTTTTTCAGCGTCTCGCGCAACTGGCTGACCGTCTCGGCCGCGCGCAGAGCGAGCGCAGGGCTGACGGCGGTCTTTTTCTCTTTGGCCGCCTTTTCGGATTGTTCCTTGAGTTGTTTTGCCTGACGAGCAATTTCGGCGACCTTGTTGGCCGCGTTTTGGCTTTCGATGGAGTCGCGCCGCCACCGGGTTTGTTCGAGTTCAAGAATGGCCTCGCGAAACGTCAGCCAATCGTTCATCTCCGCCAGTCGTTTGCGGTCATGAGCGATCCGTGCCAGCGAGGATTCGAGTTTGGTCCGCAACAGCAGATAGTCCACGCGCGCCGACGGGTCGAGCGCGTCGAAATCCACCGACGACAAGCGGGTTTGCCAGTCGCGGTAGAGTTGCTCCAGTCGTTGCCAGCGCGTTTCCGACCACGGAAGATCATAAAAACGGCTGACACTCTGTTCGTCGGCCTGACAGCGACGAATCAGGTCCGGCAGTGCCGCGGTTTTTTCGGTAGCCGCCGGCGGCGGCTGCTGGCCGGTGAAGTTGGTTTGCGGCGTTGCTGCCAGGAACAGCGTGAGCAGAAGAAGGTTCATTGGTGGAGGTTTATTTGTTCAGGACGGCCTGGGCGTGGCGGGCGTAGTGGCCGTGGAGGTCCTGGGCGTATTGGCGAAGGATTTTCTCGCCGAGACCGCCGCTGTCGCCGCACCGATACAACGCCCGGGCGGTGTAGAGTTCTTTCAATTGTTCGTTGCGGCGAACATTGTCGGTGCCGCTGGGAACGACCTTTTCGAGGGCGGCGGTGATGTTGGTTTGGGCGTGTCCGGCGAGGCCGGGTTTTTGCAGCAGAGCCGCCAGCGGCGCGGCGGCGGCGGGATCGCCGAGCGCTTCCAGTGCCAGAGCGACGGCGCGGAAATGGGAAAACTCGCTTTGCGGGGTGAGACGGTTGACCTTTTCGAGGATGGGAGCGAGGGCACGTTTGTCTTTGGTTCGCCCCAGGGCGATGACGAGGCTGTCGAGCGGGCTGATGCAGGCGCCGAACTGGCCCATGCCCTTGTAGTTCCAACCTTTGTCCCATTCGGTGGCGGCGGCGACGGCGCGGGCAAGCGTCTCGACGCCGGTGGGGTCACCCATCATGCCGAGGATGTGGGCATAGGCGAGGCGTTCTTTTTCGTCGCGAGCTTTTGCGTAGGCGTCGCGCAGCATTGGCTGAGCGACATCGAACTGGGCGAGCACCACTTCGAGCTGGTTGAAGTCCTTGGCTACCGCTTTGACAGCCTCGGCGACCCGCGTTTTTGGCAACGGGAAGTTGTCTGTCTCGGTGAGGACGCTTTCGGGCAGGATGTCCATTTTCACAAGGTGTCGTTGGAGGGCTTTGATGTCGAGGTCGCGGGTACCGCCGTTTTTCTTTGCGATCATGGCGGCGGCGACGCCGGCGGCATAGCCCTGGTTCTGGATGTCGGGTTGCATGCGGATGACGGGGATGGCGTCGCGGTGGGCGCTGACGCCGAGGCCGGTCACGATTACGCCGTCAATCCCTTTCGGCAAGAGGCATCGCCACGGCACATGCACGTCAATGCTCGCCTTGTGAGGGGGGCGCAACAGGAACATCGGGTGGATGATGTAGCCGTGCGAATCGAAGTTGCTGCGAGCGATGACGATGGTATCGGGATGGGTCCGACCGAGGATCATGTCCATCGGCGAGAGAAAGGCGTCGCCGACGATTTGGCGGCGTTCGCGGCTGTCCACGAGTTGGCCGAGGTCGTAGGCTTTTTGGAATTTCTGGCGGGCGGTCACAAGGGCGCGCCAGATGTCGAACACGTCGGTGTCGTCCACAAATGTGTAGTCGGTGTTGGTGTAGCGTTGACCGAGTTCGCGCGGCGGCAGCCCGGTGCCCTGCACAGCCATGTCATCGGGGCCGGTGTAACGGCAGGCGGCGCCGGCGCTGGCGGCGATGTCGGCATTGCCGGTGGCGTCCACGACGACTTTTGCCAGCACAACGCCGCGTCCGTGAGGTGTGAGGACCACGACGCCTGTGACGCGATCATTTTCGACGAGAGCGCCTTCGCCGAAGGTGCCGTACCAAATGTCCACATTGGCCTTTCGGAGTTCGCGTCGGTACCATTCGCTTTTGTGTTCGGGGTCCCAGGATCGGTCGGTGTTGATCGGGCCGCCGAGTTCGGCGACGCCCCGGTCAATCTCGCGGGTGAACCCGACCCGGTTGCCGTGGTAGTAGGTGGAAATGTAGCCGGTAGTGCCGATGCCGCCGAGACCGTGGAGATACTCCAGCAACAGCGTTTTTGCTCCCTGTCGTCCTGCGCCAATGCCGGCCGGCGCGCCGCCGGTGCCGCCGCCGACCACGACGACATCGTATTCGCCGAGCACGGGCAGGCCGTGGAGTTCGACCGGCACACTGCGTTGGCCGAGGCGGTAGTTGCCGTGGGCGCTGGCGTCGCGGGTTTGGCCGGCGACAGCGTCTTTCGGGGTTGCGCCGGGCACGCGGACGCCTTCCAGTGGCGGTTGTTGTTTGGCCAGGGCGGCAGCGGCTTCGCCGAGTCGGGCGCCGACGGCCATCAAGTGGACGGGACGGGTGAGAGCGGCGGCGGTTTCGCGCGGGAGATCGGCGCAGCCGTTCAACACGAAGAGACGCTCCACGCCCTGCGGTTGGAGACACTCCAGTGGCAATTTGTCGGGGCCGGGCCAGGCGCCGCGATAGGCTTGTTTGGCCTGAAAGAAATCAGGTGGAACCTGGAAAAGCGTTTCTGAGGCGTCCACAGCTTCTTTTGTCCATGTCATATCGCGGGCAATCTGTTCGGCAGCGGCAAACGAGGCAAAACTGCCGTCGCGCATGGTGATGGAGAGTTCGTATTCGTGGATCGGGTAGGTTTTGCCCTTGCGGTCGGTCACGGTCAACGGATACGGGCGGGCGACGATGTTTTTGCCGGCGGGGCCGCCGACGACAATGCGGCGGAACTTGTGTGTTTCGGCGGGATATTCGCTGAATTTCGCGCCGGCCAGTCGGGCGACGGCGCCGCGGTCGGTGGCGTCCACGATGATTTTGGCGAGGACGGCCTGGCGGCCGGAGCGGTTGGCGATGACGACACCGGCGGGTTTGCCATTGGCGTCGCGTAAAAGGTCGGCGAGGTAACTGGTGTAGAGGAACCGGACGTTTGCTTTCAGCAGGGCTTCTTCCAGCAGGCGCTTGACCTGCATTGGCGTGACCGGTTGCGGACGGTCGGGCGCGGCCGTGGGCGTGGGCGGGGGCGTATCGCCTTCCACGATGATTTCTCCCAGGAGGATGCGTTCGCTGCTGGTGGTTTTGTTGACGGTGATTGTCAGTTTGCGCGCGGTGGTTTTGAACTCGGTTGCCAGTGGCACGGCCTCGTCGTCGGAGATGGATCGCCCGGCGAGGTCGTTGGTGACAACGGCGGTTTGTTTGCCGTCGGTAACGGTGATTTTGGCGACCTCAAAATCGTCCGGTCGCTGGTAGGCCATGACGGTGACCCTGGTGATGTTGGCGTCCTTACCGAGGTCGAGGGTGAAGGTTACATCGCTGTCGAACTGGACGCTGTCGCGGGTGGCGTTTTGCCATTTGCCGTCGGTGAGCAGGCGGGGCGGTTTGGTGTCGGCATGTTTCTTGGAGGAAGGTTTGTCGGCGGTGTACTGGAACGGCAAGCCCGGGCCGAGGCTGGCGGAGGCGGTGGGGGACGCCTTGAAAATGTTTTTCGAGAGTTCCGTGGTCGGCGTTTCGCCGGGTTCGAGCCAGAGGCGGTAGGTGCCGCAGATGTCCTCGCCAAGATAGGGTCGCGGCGCAACCAAGAAGACCGTGGCGCCGTTTTTGGCTGCGGCGAGCGCGGCTTCGACGCCGCCGGAGGCGCCGCCGACGACCACGACATCCACTTCGGCGAGGACAGGGATGGTGCCGGCGGGTTCAACGGCTTCTTTGGCGAGGGCGGCGCGAAACAGGAACAACAGGGAGAAGGTGATCAGGAGGTTTTTCATCATCATGAGGCGAGATTATGCCCGGAAGCTCGTCCGCTTGCAACCCGTTCCGCGTGGAAAAGATACTGTTGCGCCCAACCGGCATAAGGCCCGAAGTCAACCCGCCGTTTCATGCGATGGAGGGCGCGTTTCATCCACACGTCCACGGGAAATGCCGCGTCGTGGCCGCACGAAAACAACAATACGCAGTCGGCGATCTTCTCGCCGACGCCGTCCAGTTTCAACAACTCCTCCCGTGCTCGCGCCAGTTCCATTCGCCGCAGGCCGTCGAGATCGAGCCGACCGCTGTCCACAGCTCGCGCCGCCGCCAGCAGGTAGGGGGCGCGGAACCCGAGTTTGCAGGCGCGAAGTTCCTTTTCCGTTGTTCGCGCGATCGTCGAAGCCGACGGGAAACAACAGGCGCCGTTCCAGAGGGGGTCGCCGAATCGTTGCGCCAGCAACTCGACAATGTGGCGAATCTGCGTGATCTGCTTGGAGGAACTGGCGATGAACGATGCCAGTGTTTCCCACGGTTCCTGCCGCAGCACCCGCAATCCCCAGTGCCGTCGCACTGCCGCCTGCAACGCCGGCTCAGGAGGAAACGTGGCGACGATTTTCCGCAGGGAGCGATCGAGCGCAAAATAGTGGCAATCCACATCGCCCTCCAACACGTCGCCCACCTGTCGTACGCGCATCCGTTGGCGGGCGACCACGCCGACATACCAGCCGTCGGCCTCGCGTCGCCAACGAAATGCCTGGCCGCACTCCAGGGTGGCGGCAAGTTGGAAATCAGCAACGTTGATTCGACCGGTCATTTCTGATACGAACGCTATCATGTTGAACCGGGAGGTCAAATCCGCTTGTCCGCCGGGCGGCGTGATCCATTTCGTCGGCATCTGTGGCACGGCCATGGCGTCGGTGGCTGCGCTGTGTCGCGAGGTCGGTTACGTCGTTACCGGCAGCGACCAGAATGTGTATCCGCCGATGTCCACGTTTCTGGAATCGCGCGGCATCCGTCTCCAAAACGGTTATCGGCCCGAAAACCTTGATCACCGGCCCGATCTCATCGTCATCGGCAACGCCATGAGACGGGGCAACCCGGAAGTCGAACGCATCCTGGATGAGCGACTTTGTTATTGTTCCTTGCCGGAACTGGTACGCGAATTTTTTATCCGGGGTAAACATTCCATCGTCATCGCCGGCACTCACGGCAAAACCACCACCTCCTCCCTGCTGGCCTGGATACTCGAATCTGCCGGGCTGAATCCCTCGTTTTTGATCGGCGGTATCCCGAACAATTTCAACGCCGGCGCGCGGCTCGGAACCGGCGGCCATTTTGTCATCGAGGGCGACGAGTATGACACGGCGTTTTTCGACAAGCGCAGCAAGTTTGTCCATTACCTGCCCGACACCGTCATCCTCAACAACATCGAATACGACCATGCCGACATCTTCCCCGACCTTGCCGCCGTGAAACGGGCATTCCGTCAACTGGTGGCGGTCGTGCCGCGGCGCGGCCTAATCATCGCCAACGGCGAGGATGGCAACGTCCGCGATGTGGTGGCCGGCTGCCAGTGCCGCGTTCGATTTTTCACGCTGGCAGACTTTGACGGGTTTCGCATTCCGCTGGCCGGCACGCACAACCAACGCAATGCCGCGGCGGTGGCGGTTTGTTGCGCCGAACTGGGGCTGACCCGCGAACAGGTCCAGCGCGGGTTTGACACCTTTAGCGGTGTCAAACGGCGGATGGAAGTGCGCGGTGAAACGGCGGGGGTGACGGTATTGGATGATTTTGCTCATCATCCGACGGCGCTGGTGGAGACCATCGGCGCCATTCGACAACGATATCCCGGACGACGGCTCTGGGCGTTGTTCGAGCCGCGCAGCAACACCACGCGCCGCAACGTGTTCCAGCGGGAACTCACAGAGGCATTGGCATTGGCTGATGGTGTTTTCGTGGCTCGTGTGGATCGTCTGAACGAGTTGTCTGAATCAGAGCGACTAAATCCAGAAGTGCTTGTGGCCGATTTGGTTGCACGCGGAAAACCGGCTGTATATGCGGCGGGCGCGGATGAGATCGTAGAATCACTTGTTCCGCAATTGAAGGAAGGGGATGTTGTTGCGGTTTTCAGCAATGGCAGTTTTGGCGGAATCCATGAAAAACTGCTGGGGAGACTCCGTCAAAATTATCCCAACAAACCCTTGCGCTAAGCGTTCTTGCAACTCCGTTCTTGCTAAGGACGGGGAGGGTTACTAAAATGCGAATGGGATGAAAGCCAAATGGGAACATTGGGAGTGCCAAAACCTGCAAAACGCTCTTTCCAAGGAGTGGCTGGAAACCAATGGGCTGGGAGGATATGCCTCGTCCACCATCATCGGCACCAATACCCGACGGCATCATGGATTGCTGGTCTGCGCCTTGAAACCGCCGACGGCACGGCATGTGTTGTTGTCGAAACTGGAAGAGCGTGTCGTTTTGGACAATCAAGAATCGCATCTGAGCACCAACCTGTACCCAGGCACCGTTTTCCCGCACGGATTCAACATCCAAAACGAGTTTCGTCTTCGTCCGTGGCCGACCTTCCGCTACGCGACCTCCTCATTTGAGATCGAGAAATCAGTTTGCCTCGTTCACGGCGAGAACACCCTCGTGGCGGCCTATCACAACTGCCACTCCAACAGCGCCATCAATCTGGTTGTTCGCCCGTTGCTGGCATTTCGAGATCACAATCGTCTTGCCGGGCGCGACGACAGCTTGAATCTGACGGTTGAACAACGAGACGGCGTCCTTTCCGTTCAACCACAACCGTCGCTGCCGCGACTCTATTTTCATCACTCGCCGGCCAGGGTGGAAATCCGTGCCGACTGGTATTACCGGCTCCTCTTCCCTATTGATCAGGAACGCGGACTCGAATGCCAGGAAGACCTTTTCAGCCCGTTTGAACTGACGTTTTGCCTTTCTCCCGGTGAAACCGTCTATCTGACCAGCACCACGGAAACACGCAAGACTGTCAATGCCACCGCGTTGTTGGAGGAAGAACGCCAGCGCCGCGGGAGGTTTCGCTGCTCTGATCCGGTACGCAGTGCCCTGCAATGGGCAGCCGACAGTTTTCTTGTCCGCCGCGGCGAGGAGGGCCTGACCATTCTGACAGGGTATCCTTGGTTCACCGACTCCGGTCGCGGTGCCATGATCGCATTGCCGGGATTGCTGTTGACGAGCCGCCGGTTTGAGGAGGCCCGACAGGTTCTTTTGACCTTTGCCCGTTACTGTCATCGCGGTCTGATCCCCAACGTCTTCCCCAACTCCGACGACAAACCTTCCTACAATGCCGCGGACGCCTCGCTCTGGTACAGCGTAGCGGCATGGAAATACTGGAAGGCCAGCGGCAACAACGATGGTATCCGCGAACTATTGCCCACCTTGCGGGAAATTGTCCGCCACTACCAGGAGGGCACTCGTTACGATATTTATGCCGACACCGACGGCCTGATCAACGCCGGCGCGCCCGGCACGCAGTTGACATGGATGGACGTCAAACTTGAAGGCTACATCCCCACGCCCCGCCACGGTAAGCCCGTCGAAATCAACGCGCTCTGGTTCAACACCCTCCTCATGCTCGCCGAGTTGGAAGAACAAGTCGGCCAAAACATCGAGGCCGCCACCGCCCTGCGACGAGAGGCCGACCGCGTCGCTGCCAGCTTCGTCAACCTGTTTTGGTTCGCCGATGGCGGTTATCTTTACGATGTTGTTCAAGGCGATTTCCGCGACGCCAGCATCCGCCCCAATCAGATTTTTGCCGTCAGCCTCCCCCACTCGCCATTGAGCGCCGAACAACAACAGTCGGTGCTCCACATCGTCACCCAACACCTCCTCACCCCCTACGGCCTGCGGACTCTTTCCCCGCAACACGAAAAATACGCCCGCCGCTACACCGGCACCCGCTGGCAACGCGACGCCATTCGCCACCAGGGCACCGTCTGGCCCTGGCTCATCGGTCCGTATGGCGACGCCTTCCTCCGAGTTCGCGGCAACGACAAAACGCAGCGTGCCGAATTACTCCGTCATCTCCAACCCCTCCTCAAACACCTCGAAGAAGCCGGCCTGGGCAGCATCTCCGAAATGTTCGACGCCGAGGCACCCCACCGCCCCGCCGGTTGCCCGGCCCGCGCCTGCAGCGTCTCCGAACTCTTTCGCCTCTACGACCTCTGCCGAAAATGACGCCGCGCATTTGCGCCTGACCCAAACCTGCGCTAGTCTCATGCGCCATGAGATTTTTCGACATCACCGTTCCCGTTCACGAAGGAATGGTCGTCTGGCCCAGAGATCCGGGCGTCTCGCTGTCGCTGGCCCGCAACATGGGTCGCGGCGACGGCGCCAACGTTACCCGCATCGAAATGGGCGCGCACACGGGTACCCACGTGGATGCCCCGTTCCATTTTCTTCCTCACGGCAACGGCGTGGACCAACTCCCGCTGGAAACCCTCATCGGCCCCTGCCGCGTGTTCGACCTCACCGACATCCCCGGACACATTGACCGCGCCACGCTCGAACGCTGCGACCTCAACGGCGTAACGCGCGCCCTGTTCAAGACCCGCAACTCACAACACTGGGCGCGCGGCGAAACCACCTTCGACCCGTCCTTCACCGCCATCGTCGCCGACGGCGCCGCCCGGTTGGTCGAGTGCGGCCTGAAACTGATCGGCGTGGATTACCTTTCCGTCGAGCCGTTCGGCAGCAAGGAACATCCCGTGCACCACCGCCTTCTCGGCGCCAACATCATCGTCCTCGAAGGTCTCAACCTCGGCAACGTCGCGGCAGGCGACTACGAACTCATTGCTCTGCCGTTACGTCTGCGCGGCGCCGACGGCTCACCCGCCCGTGTCGTGCTTCGCACTTTATGAATCCCAAACCACTGACAGGAAAAAACGCGCTGATTTTTGGTGTCGCCAACAAACGATCCATCGCCTGGGCCATCGCCCGGACATGGGCCGAGGCCGGAGCCAGACTGGCCTTTACCTATCAGGGCGATCGCATCAAGGAAAACGTCGAGGAACTGGCCGGTTCCTTTGGCGCCGACACGCCGATGTACCCGTGCGATGTGACTCGCGACGAGGAAATCCACCACGCCTTCGCCTCCGCTGCGAAGGATTTCAACGGGCGGATGGACATCCTGTTGCACTCCATCGCGTTCGCCCCGCGAGAGGCGCTCGAAGGCCGTTTTGTGAACACTTCGCGCGAGGCCTTTCGCATCGCCTGCGACGTTAGCGCCTACTCATTGGTCGCCCTGGCGCGGGCCGCGGCGCCGTTGATGACGGCGGGTGGCTCAATCATTGCCCTCAGTTACTACGGCGCAGTCAAAGTCGTGCCACATTACAATGTCATGGGCGTCGCCAAGGCCGCGCTCGAAGCTTGTGTCCGCTATTTGGCCTACGACCTCGGCCCGCAAAAAATCCGCGTCAACGCCATCAGCGCCGGTCCCGTCAACACCCTGGCGGCGCGCGGCATCTCCGGTTTCTCCCAGATGCTCCGCCACTACGAGGAACACACACCGTTGAAACGCAACCTCGAACCGCGCGAACTGGGCGACGCAGGGCTTTTCCTTGCCAGCGACATGTCCACCGCGATAACCGGCCAGGTGTTGTACGTGGATTGCGGCTACGAGATCATGGGGATGTGAGCGTCCCCTCGCGCCGAAACCTCCGAGTTCTGGAACCCTCTCCCCCACGAACCTTGCCACGCGCGCCAAAATCAATTTCGTGGCACGTGCTACGAAATTGATTTTATGGTTTCGGAGGGTTGCCGGCCATGCAATGGGCAGCCAGTTCGCAGTATTCTTCGGCGTAGCGCCGGATCTGAGAGCGTTCTTTCGGGCCGAGCGTGCTGACCACCTTTGCCGGGGAACCGTACACCAACGAGCCGGGCGGTATCACCGTGTCCTGTGTTACCAACGCCGCCGCGCCGATGATGCTTTGTTCGCCGATGACCACGCGATCCATGATGACCGCCCCCATCCCGATCAGCACCTCATCGTGAATGGTGCAACCGTGCAAAATTACCCCGTGGCCGGCCGTGACGTAATTACCGACAACGCACGGTTCGTGGTAACCAACATGACAGACGGAGTTGTCCTGAATGTTCGTGTGATGCCCAATGATGACGGGATGGATGTCACCGCGCAGCACAACGTTGAACCAGATACTCGAACCATCGCCAACGCGTACGTCGCCGATCAATCGTGCGCCGTCGGCCACAAACACGTTTTCGCCCAACCGGGCCTGTTTGCCTTGATAATTGTAGATGCTCATCGGAGTTGATTTTCGCCCGCGTCGCGGCAAAATGCAATCCGTGAAACCAATCTCAGAACTTGTCGTCCGCCTCGGCGAAGATTTCAATTGGTGGCTTGCGCCCGCGACGGATCCAACCATCGCGCGCGTGGCCCAACACGGCGTGCTCGACCCTCGACAGGTCCGTGAACTGCTGGAACAACTCCCCCAGTATCACGTTCACGGTCTCGACCCGCAATGGTTCGACCGCGCCTTCCGTCTGTTTGCCATGGACGCCGAGATTGGCGAGGGTTCTCTCCGTCTTGTTGCCAGCGACAAGGGCGGGGAAACCTTTGCTTTGCCGGTGCTTGATGAGGATGGCGACGGGCCGTACCAGGATTTTCTCGACGCGCTTGCCGTGGCGCGAGTTCGCTGCCTCAACGCCGAGCGTCACTACGCCCGCGCCTGTACCGTGGATGAGATGTGGGAGGAACTCGACGCTCTTGATCGAGACCGTTATTTCAGCGCCGAGATCATTCACGCCTTTGACCAGATCAACGAAATTCTCCAGTGGAGTCCCGCCGAATGGGATCAGCCCTAGCCGCGGCCCTTCTTCTCTCCGCCAACTGGTCCGCGCTGGAACCCTTCCAACAGACCGTCTCTCGCGCCCGGTTCGATCATCTTCTCGCCACCGTATATTCTCCTTCGGGCGCGTTCACCAATCACCTTGCCTACGCCGACGGCTCCGTGGCCATCCGCTCCGCAACCAACACCCTTTTCGTCCTTCGTTTTGCGCCGCCTGAAATCCAACCACCTGCGTCCGCCCCTTTGATTCGCCGCATCGCCCTTGATCCGGGCCACATCGGCGGCGACTGGGCACGGTTTGAGGAACGCCATTTCGCTTGCGGCAACGACAAACCGATTGAGGAAGCCGCTCTCAACCTCACCGTCGCCCGCTTGCTCCAACAACGCCTTGAAAAGGCGAGATTGACCGTGTTTCTCACCAAAAACAATCTCCAGCCCGTTACCGACCAGCGACCTCCCATCGCCCGTGCCGACATCGTTGCTCGCGCCCGCAAAATCAATGACGAGATCAAACCCGATCTCACTCTTTGCATCCACTTCAACGCCACCGCGGGCAAAGACCTCGTGAACGACAATCGCCTCGGTGTCTTCATCCATGGCAATTACCTGCCGACGGAACTTGCCGACGACGAGCAGAAGTTTCATCTCCTCGCCAAACTGCTGGAGCGCAGCCATTCCGTCGAGCTGGCCGTCGCCGAATCCATCGCCAACGCCCTGGCCAGAGCTACCCGACTCGAACCGTTACCTCCTTCCGAAAACGCCGTCCCGGCCGGCGAAAACCCCTACGTCCTCCTTCGCAATCTCGCTGCCAACCGCTTGTATCGCGGCCCTGTCGTTTATCTGGAGCCGTACTATATGAACAACCGCGTCGTGTACCAGCGCCTCCAACTTGGCGATTACGACGGCGTCAAAAAGATCGGCCATCAACTGTATCGTAGCATTTTCCGCGAATATGCCGATGCCGTTGCCGACGGTTTGCTCAGCTTCCTCGAAACTGCTCCCAAAGGCGGTCAAACCGGCTCTCGTAAATAAGATCGTAAAGCTCAATCTCTTCGGGATGTTCGCGGGCCATCTCGCTGTATAACAACGACCGCTCGACGACAATATCCGCGTCCGACACATCCGACATCAGAATCAACGAGCAAATCCGATCGGCGCGCCGCTGCAACGCTTCGTATTCTTGCTTCGTCATCATACCCATCCTAATTTATCACGGAATGACACCGCGTGAGATTCGATTTGCCGCCGACGGCATGTTGCAATCGCTGGCCACCTGGTTACGGGTGCTTGGCTACGATTGCCTCAGCCGGCCCGACCAGTCGGGACGAGCGTTGCTGGAACAAGCGGTGGTCGAAGACCGCGTGTTTCTCACCCGCAACGCCCATCTCGACGACAACCTGCCCCGCGCGTTACTGGCGCGGGCCAATATCCTCTACGTTCTCGGCGAACGGCTGCCCGACCAATTGCGCGAAATCGTGACAAAATTCGATCTCGACACCGCCGCGTTTGCTTTCACCCGTTGCGTCGTCTGCAATCGTCCGCTCCAGCGAGCCGCCAGGGCGGCGGACGTTCCGCCCGATGTGGCGGCGCGGGAAACGGAATTCTGGCATTGCGCCGCCTGCGGTAAAACCTTCTGGCGCGGCAGTCACGTGACCAACAGTCTCGCGCATCTGCGGCGGTGGCTTGCGGCCCGATGATTGTCGTCCGCAAACAAGAACAAAGCCGGTTTCCCATTTGACGGTGATGCCACGGGGACAAGCAAAAGGAGGGCCGGTTTACATTCGGATGAGGGTGTGATGAGAAGCGGTGGACAGCGTGCCACCTGGTCGGACACACTTCCCGTTCGTCCGCCGATGGAAACACCTTCGGCGCCTCGGCCACGACACGAATTGGGACAAGCTGGAAGCTTACCCCGCCGTGCCTATCACTTCGGATCGCACTCTTCGGGTGGACGGGGGGTTGCAGGACAAGAGGCGCTCTGGTAGTCTTCGTCCCCACGAGTTCATGAAACCTGTTGGCAAATTTCAGGGGTTGGGACGCGCCATCGGCATCGGTTCGGAGATGGTGGCGGCCACGGGCGTCGGCGCGGCCATCGGCTGGTGGCTGGATCGTCTCACGGGCTGGTCTCCGTGGTTGCTTATGGTTTTCTTTGTTCTGGGATCGGCGGCGGGTTTTCTGGCGGTGTATCGCGGGATGCAGATGGGGAAAGGGGCGGAGAAGTGACCACGCCCGCGGTGTTGGGCGTGATGTTGGGGGCGATTATTGGCGGTGTCTATATCGCGCTGCAACGGATCGAGCTGCGGCGCAAAAACGCGACCATTCAGCCGCGTGGGGTTATTGTGTTGGTGCCGGGGGCGGTGGGGCGGCTGGTGTTTCTGGTGGTGGCGTGGTGGCTGGCGTTTCAGTTCACGACGGCGGACAAATACTGGTTGACGGGAAGCCTGGCGGTTTCCTATAGTCTGCCGCTCGTTTGGCAGTTGAAGCAGATGATTTTCCCAAAGAGGTGAGGAGTTCACGATGGGTGAGCATCACGTCATAACGCATGTACCAATGGAGTTGTTCGGCATCAACCTGAGCATCACCAATTCGGTGGTAATGTTGTGGTTGACCGCGCTGCTGACCTTTTTGTTTCTGGCGCTGGCGGCCCGCGCCATCAATCTCACCGGTGAAGGTCGGTTTGCGAACTTGGTGGAGGCGTTGCTGGAGTTTGTGCGCGAGAACATTACCGAGGCGTTCATGGGACATCACGGGGCGAAGTGGTTTCCGTTTGTGGCGTGTGTCTTTTTCTTTGTGTTGTTCGGCAATCTGCTCGGCCTGGTGCCGGTGCCCGGTTATTTTCATGCGGCGACCAATAATCTGAACGTCACCGGCACGTTGGCCATCGTGGTGTTTCTGGTGGTGCAGGGTGTGGCCATCAAGACGCACGGGCTGAAGTATTATCTTGGCGTCCTCTTCCCGAAGAGTGCGCCCGGGTGGCTGCGGTTTACATTGATGCCGATTATCGAATTGATCGGCGTGTTGGCGCGACCGTTTTCGCTGGCGATTCGTCTGTTTGCCAACATGACGGCGGGTCACCAGATCATTTTGGTTTTATTGACGGGCGAGTTGATCGGCGTGACCTATCTGTTGCAACAGGGCATCCTCATGAAGTGTCTGGCGCCGCTGCCGCTGGTGAGCGTGATCGTGATGGATGCGTTTGAGATTTTCGTGGCCTTTATTCAGGCCTTTATTTTCGCCCTGTTAACCGCATTGTATCTCGGCGAAGCACTGGAAGAATCCCACTAAACGGAGGAAACACATGTTAGCGGAAGCAGCAACCCAAGCAGTTCAAGCACTCGGTCCGGCGGCCTATGCCTGGCTCGGCGCGGGCCTGGCCGTTGGCCTGGGCACGCTCGGTTCGGGCGTCGGTATCGGCATTATTTTCGGCAAGAGCATCGAGAGCGCCGCGCGCCAGCCCGAAGCCCTGCCGCTGGTGCAGCGGCTGATGTTCACGGGGTTCGCGCTCGTGGAAGCCCAGGCGCTCTACGCGCTGTTGATCACCTTCCTTCTGCTGGGGAAGAAATAGGTTGCCCATGAACCACATCCAACGCATTGTGTGCGCGCTGGTCGTGCTGGGCGCCACGGCGGCGCAAGCGGCGGAACACGCCGCGCCGGGCGCAGGCGAACAGATTCCGCCAATGGACTGGGGGTTGCAGATCTGGACGTTGGTAGCCTTTATCGTCCTGTTGGCGCTGCTGAGCAAGTTTGCCTTCAAACCCATCGCCCATGCCCTCGACCGCCGGGGCAAGACCATCAAAGCTTCCATCGAGGAAGCCGAGAAATCTCGCGCCGAAGCCAAGAAATTGATGGAAGAATATCAGCAACAACTTGCCCAGGCCCGTGCCGAAGCCGCCAAGATTGTGGACGAGGCTCGCCTCCTCAGCGAGAAGGTCCGCAAAGAAATGGTGGACAAAGCCAACGCCGAGGCCGCCGCCTCGCTCCAGCGCGTTCAGGAAGAGATCAACCGGCAAAAGGAAAAGGGCGTCCAGGAACTGAAGGATACCGTCGCCAGTCTCTCGGTGCAGATTGCCGCACGCGTGCTCGAACGCGAAATCAACGAGACAACGCACCGCCAGCTCGTGGACAAACTCATCGCTGACCTCGCCAACGTCCGCAAGAACTGACCGCCATGGCACACGACCCGATCAATGTTGGCTATGCCCGGGCGCTCTTTGAGATGGCGCAGGCCGAGGGCATCGTGGACCGCGTCGAGGAGGAATTGTTTCGCCTTCGCGAGCTGCTCAAAACCAACCCCGCCCTCCTGGAGTTCCTCAAGGATCCCAACATCAAGCACGAAGGCAAACGACAGGCTCTTGCCGACCTGTTTGGCGGCCGCGTTCATCCCCTGGTGCTCAACATCCTGTTCACGCTCAGCGATCAGAGCCGTAGCGGACGTCTCCTGAACGTCATCGAGGAGTTCAGCGCGGTCGCCGCCGCCTCGCGCCAGAAAGTCAGCGGCGAAGTCATTACCGCCGTCGCGCTCGACGAGGCCACGCGGGCACGGCTGGCGGCCGAGCTGAGCCGCATTACCGGTAAAAATGTGCAGCTTTTCCAAAAGGTTGACCCCTCCATCCTTGGCGGAGCCATCATCAAGGTGGGCGAACAGATCATTGACGCCAGTCTCCGCCACAAACTCGATCAGCTCAAAGACACCCTAGCGCAGTAAGAGGTTTCCCCCATGCCAGAGACACTCACACTTGACCCGAAACAGATCAGCGACGTCCTCCAACGCGCCATCGCCTCCTACAAGGCCGAGGTCGGCGTCGAAGAAGTCGGCGAAGTCATTGACTGCGGCGACGGCATTGCCCGTATCAAAGGACTGCCCAACTGCATGGCCGAGGAGATGCTGGAGTTTCCCAACGGCATCTTTGGCGTGGCGTTGAACCTCGAAAAAGAGGAGGTCGGCGCGATGATCCTCGGCGACTTCACCGCCATCGGCGAGGGCGACCTGGTGAAACGCACTGGCCGCGTTCTCAGCGTCCCTGTGGGCGAGGAACTCTGTGGCCGCGTGGTCAACGCCATCGGCCAGCCCATTGACGGCAAAGGCCCGATCACCGGCAAACAAATGCGCCCCATCGAAACCCGCGCCCCCGGCGTCATCGAACGCCAGCCCGTCAAGGAACCACTCCAAACCGGCCTGAAAGCCATTGACGCCATGGTGCCGATTGGTCGCGGCCAGCGCGAATTGATCATTGGTGACCGCCAGACCGGTAAAACCGCCATCTGCGTGGACACCATCATCAACCAGAAGGGCGGCGACGTGATTTGCATTTACGTGGCCGTCGGCCAGAAAAAGTCCACGGTCGTCAGCGTGGTCGAAACCCTGCAGAAATACGGCGCGATGGATTACACCATCGTCGTCGCTGCCACCGCCAGTGACCCTGCCCCGATGCAGTTTGTGGCACCCTACGCCGGCTGCGCAATGGGCGAGTATTTCCGCGACAACGGTAAACACGCCCTCATCATCTACGACGATCTTTCCAAACACGCCGTCGCCTACCGGCAGGTCTCCCTGCTGCTGCGCCGCCCGCCGGGCCGCGAGGCGTTCCCCGGCGACATCTTCAACCTCCACAGCCGCCTGTTGGAGCGCGCCGCCAAACTGCACAACGACGCCCCGCGTCTGAACCCCGCCTACGCCAAGGGCGGCGGCTCGTTGACGGCGCTGCCGATCATCGAGACCCAGGAAGGCGACTACTCTGCCTACATCCCGACCAACGTCATCTCGATTACCGACGGCCAGATTTACCTCGAAAGCGACCTGTTCTACGCCGGCGTGCGCCCCGCCATCTCCGCGGGACTTTCGGTGAGCCGCGTCGGCGGCAACGCCCAGACCAAGGCGATGAAGAAAATCGCCGGCACCCTCCGTATCAGCCTTGCCCAGTACCGTGAACTGGCGGCGTTTGCCCAGCTTTCCAGCGATTTGGACAAGGCCACCAAGGCGCAGTTGGACCGCGGCCAACGCATGGTCGAGTTGCTCAAGCAACCGCAGTACCAGCCGTTGCCCGTCGAGGAACAGACCATGATTATCTGGGTCGGAACCAACGGATTTCTTGATGATGTGCCCCTGGAGGCGATCCGCCGATTCGAAACGGAGTTTTACGCTTTCATGCGCAGCAAGTACCCGCAGGTCGGCAAGGAAATCCGCGACCGCAAGGAACTGACCGACAACGTCGTTCTCCAACTGCGGAAAGCCACCGAAGAATTCAAGGCCATGTTCAGCGCCAAGTAAGCGATCATGCCGTCCACCCGCGACATCCGACGCCGCATCAAGGGCGTGCGCAACATCCGCCAGGTCACCCGCGCGATGAATATGATCGCCGCGGCCCGCTTGCGCCGCGCCCAGGCCAAGGCGGAGTCGGCGCGCCCCTACGCCGAGCGGCTCAGCGCGATCCTGCAGGATGTGCTCGCCAGCGGCGTCAGCACCCATCATCCGTTGCTGGTCGAGCGCCCGGTCAAGAACATCGGACTGCTTGTGATCAGTTCCGACCGCGGTCTGTGCGGCGCGTTCAACGCCGGCATCCTGCGCGAGGCGGGGCGGTTCGTCGAGGAACAGACAGCGGAGGTTCGGCTCCTGACGGTGGGACGGAAAGCGCGGGAGTTTTTCCAGCGGATGGAAATTCCGATTGACCACTCGTTTCCGCAGCCGTCGCGCGACGTGAGGCTGGAGGAAGTGGGCGCCGTCAGCAAACAGCTCATCAGCGATTACAGCAGCGGTCGCTACGACCAGATTCATCTGGTGTACGCGCAGTTTCTCAGCATCCTCAAGTCGGAACCGTCGGTAATTCAATTGTTGCCGGTGCCGCAACCCGGATCGGAGGAACGGACGGTGCCGCGGACGGCGGTGTATCAGTTTGAGCCGGTGGCGGAGGAGTTGCTGGGTACGTTGTTGCCCCAATACGTTGAGGTGGTGATCTACCGGGCGCTGGTCGAATCGCTGGCCAGCGAACAGGCCGCCCGCATGGTGGCCATGAAGGCGGCCACCGACAGCGCTTCCGACATGATTGAGACACTGACGCGCCAGTACAACCGCGTTCGCCAGGGATCCATCACCACGCAGATTTTGGAGGTCGTTTCCGGCGCCGCGGCGCTGGAGCCTGAAAAGTAGGAGAGATTTATGAGCATCCAAGGACAACGCAAAGGCAAGGTGGCGCAGGTCATCGGGCCGGTGGTGGACATCGAGTTTTTCACCGATCACCTGCCACCGATCAACACGGCCATCATCATCGAGGACAAAGCGCGCGGTATCCATCTCACCTGTGAGGTGGCCGGGCATCTCGGCGACAACACCGTCCGCACCGTGGCCATGAGCGCCACGCAGGGACTGGTGCGCGGCATGGAAGCGATTGACACCGGCGCCCCCATCACCGTGCCTGTTGGTCCGGCGGCGTTGGGGCGCGTGTTTGACCTGCTGGGCAACCCGATTGACGGCAAGGGACCGGTCGATCGCACCCACACGTTGCCGATCCATCGTCCGCCGCCGCCGTTTGAGGAACAGGTTCCCGCCACCAAACAATTCGAGACGGGATTGAAGTCCATTGACCTGCTGGCGCCGTTTGCCAAGGGCGGAAAGATCGGCTTTTTCGGCGGCGCCGGCGTCGGCAAAACGGTGCTCATCCAGGAACTGATCCGCAACATCGCCAAGGAACACAGCGGGTTCTCCGCGTTCGGCGGTGTCGGCGAACGCACCCGCGAAGGCAACGATTTGTACCTTGAAATGACCGAGTCCGGCGTCATCGCCAACACCGTCATGGTGTTCGGCCAGATGAACGAGCCGCCCGGCGCCCGTCTGCGGGTGGCGCTGACCGCGTTGACCGAGGCGGAATACTTCCGCGATTTTGAGGGCAAGGACGTGTTGCTCTTTATTGACAACATTTTCCGATTCACGCAGGCCGGCTCGGAAGTGTCGGCGCTGCTGGGGCGAATGCCGAGCGCCGTCGGCTACCAGCCGACGCTGGGCACCGAGATGGGCGAACTTCAGGAACGGATCACCTCCACCAAACGCGGCTCCATCACCTCGGTGCAGGCCGTCTATGTGCCTGCCGACGACATTACCGACCCGGCGCCGGCGACGACCTTCACGCACCTGGACGGCTCCATCGTGCTCTCGCGCGCGATTTCGGAGCTGGGCATTTATCCCGCAGTGGACCCGCTGGCGTCCACCTCGCGCATTCTCGACCCGCTGGTGGTCGGCGAGGAACACTACCGGGTCGCCCGCGGTGTGCAACAGGTATTGCAGCGTTACAAGGACCTGCAGGACATCATTGCGATTCTCGGTATGGAGGAACTGAGCGAAGAGGACAAGCTGACCGTCGCCCGCGCCCGCAAAATCCAGCGGTTCCTTTCGCAACCGAACTTTGTGGCCGAACAATTCACCGGTATCCCCGGCAAATACGTGCGCGTCTCCGAAACGGTCCGCAGCTTCAAGGAAATCCTCGATGGCAAACACGACGACCTTCCCGAACAGGCGTTCTTCATGGTTGGCGTAATCGAGGAAGCCCGCGAAAAAGCGGCCAAGATGAAAAAAGGCTGATGTCGGAAAAAACCTTTCAACTTGAGATTCTAACGCTCCAGCGCCAGTTCCTGCGAGAGGCCGTCCGCTTCGTGGTGGCGCCGGGACAGGAAGGCGTGTTTGAGGTCCTACCCGGACATGCCCCCTATGTGTTCGCTCTCAAACCCGGCGCGTTGCGCCTGCGGTTTCCCGACGGCAGGGACCAGTACGTGGCCGTCAGCGGCGGTTTTTTGATTGTGCAATCGGAAAGAACCACGGTGCTGACACGCAGCGCGGAACGTCCCGAAGAAATTGACAAGGCCCGCGCCGAAAAAGCAAAAGAACGTGCCGAACATCGGCTTCACAGCCGCGAAGGGGTGGATGTGCCCCGCGCCCAGGCGGCCCTGCAACGAGCACTTGCCCGCTTGAAGGTGGCGGAATATGCTGGAAAGGGAACATGAACACGAAACTGCCAGGCGCAACCCATTTAAGCCCGGAAACACGCATCGCCGCCTCGGTGGCGGCATGGCAGAAGTTTCGCGAACGCCGCCACAAACATGTCCCCGAACGCCTCCCGTTCATCACCATCTCCCGCGAGTACGGATGCGAAGCGCTTTCGCTGGCGGCGCACCTGGTCGAAATCCTCAACGAGCGCTGTCGCCCCGCCGTGCCGTGGGCCAGTTATGATCGGGAAGTGCTCGACCGCGTGGCGCACGAGTTGAATCTCAGCCGCGAAATCGTGGCCTCCATGGACGACCGCCGACGCGATGCCATGAGCGAGTTGTTCGATGCGATTCTCAACCGCAAAGTGGACGAGGCGCTCATGTTCCGCAAGATTGCCGAGGTGCTCCGTTCCCTCGCCACCAACGGCCACACCATCCTCATCGGACGCGGCGGTTATATGTTGACCCGCGACATGAAGACCGGGCTTCACATCCGCCTCGTCGCGCCGCGTTCCTGGCGTATCCAGAACATCGCCAAATGGAAGAACCTTTCCCTAAAGGACGCAGAGAAAGACGTGGAGTACGGCGAAGCGCAGCGCGACACGTTTTTGAGGACGTTTTTCCTGAGTCAACCGACGCATCCATTCCACCTGATTATTGAGAATTCCGCGTTCGGCGTTCCGCAGATGGCCGAGATTATCTTTACCGCGCTGGCGGCGCGTTTTGGGGAGACCCTCGTCGAGGACTGATTTTTGTCTCCTTCCCGTCATTGGCCCGACGGGCGAGAACAAACAACAGATCGCCCAGTCGGTTCAGGTAGGGAACAACCCAGACACTCCGTTCGGGTAATGACACCCATCGTCGTTCCGCCCGCCGACAGACGGCTCGCGCGAAATGCAGTGGTCCCACCGGCACAATGAACCGGGTCAACGGCGGCAATCCCTCCTGCCATTCATCAATCCAGCGCTCCAGTTTCTCCACCGGCCCGCGCACGTCGAGATGAAACAGGTCCTCCTGGATCTCTGCCAACATCGCGTCAAGACGACGATCGCAGCAAAAGGAACGAGCCAGACCGATGGCCGAATTCAACTCATCCAACGCCCCGTACGCCTCGATCAACGGCGAATCCTTGCGAAGTCGCTCGCCGCCCCACCGCGCCGTGGTGCCGTCGTCACCCGTGCGCGTATAGATTTTTCGCCGACCAGTCATGGTCTTCGACTAGCATTTCTGAAACTGCGCCGGAACCAGACAAATGAACCTAAACAGGCTCGTCCCGGTGTTCTTGAACTGGTGTTTCTCATCGGCAGGAATGAACAGTACCGTCCCCGCTTGCAGCGAAACCTCCTGGCCGTCGCGCCAAACCGTGCCGCAACCCTCCAACACGAACACCTCGTGTTCATACGGATGCTGGTGCAGCGGCGTGTGACCACCCGCGGCCACCTCGAAAATGCGCATGGCAAAGGTCGGCGCGCCGTCGCGCTTGCAAACAGCCACGCGGTAGGCGCAACCTTTTGCGCCCGGCATCTCAATCGGTTCCAAGGGAATGTCACGGACCGGAGTGATTTTCATGTCGAAACTTTATATGCGCCCTTTACGAAAAGCCACCGAAAAACGCCTTGAGTCAGCCCCCTTCTGCCGAGCCATGCGAACCCGCCGCTGATGGGTTATTCCCCGATGATCTTGACGAGCACGCGTTTGCGGCGTTTCCCATCGAATTCGCCATAAAAAATCTGTTCCCACGGGCCGAAATCCAGTTTCCCGTCGGTGACTGCCACGACCACTTCGCGGCCCATGATGGTGCGTTTCAAATGCGCATCGGCATTGTCCTCGCCCGTGTTGTGGGCGTATTGGGAGTACGGTTTTTCCGGAGCCAGTTTCTCCAGCCAGCGCTCGAAGTCCTGGTGCAGCCCGGACTCGTCGTCGTTGATGAAGACACTGGCGCTGATGTGCATGGCATTACACAGGAGAAGACCGTTTTTGATTCCGCTTTCGTTGAGACATTCCTCCACCTGGCGGGTGATGTTTACAAAGGCGCGACGGGTCGGGATGTGGAACCACAATTCCTTTCGGTAGTGTTTCATGGCGCCAGTGTAGGATGAGGTTGTCCTCTCGTCAACGTGTCGCAACCGCGCCGACAGGCAGAGGCACATCTGAGCGCTGCCCCCTGCAAGAACGATGTGTTGTAGAGGGTAATGCTTGTCGTGCAGGGAAAAGCGCCGTGCCGTTGGGGGAACCGGGCTTCGGCGCGATATCCCGAAACGACACAGGACATCGCGTCCTACAAATCAAAGGTGGCAGTGTCAAGAGACGCCGTTCGGCGGATCGTTGTCCGTGTCGCAGGAGGATGGGTTAACGAAGCGGTGACGCTCGGAGCCGACGGTGACCCGCGGCGATCGCAATGAACGACGCGAAAGGATCATCAGAGCAAGCCGTGACGGGGGGAAGGATTTGGGATTCCAGATTTCAGATTTCAGATTGGAGATTTATGATTGGCACAACGTTTGACGGCAGTTTCACAGTGGCTTTCTGCCGGTTTTGTCTCTGCACATCTTGCGACCGGGGCGAATGGATACCGATTCGGCGGGCAACGTCATTTCCCGTCTTGCCTCTTGCGGAATGAACCGCTAACAGTCTTCGCCATGCGTCGGGCAGTGATTGACATCGGAACGAATACGGTGAAACTCCTCGTGGCCGAGGTGGACAACGGGATTGTCACGCCGGTTTTTGCCGCGGCGGCAACGACGCGGCTGGGGGAAGGCATTTCGAGGACGCATCGGTTGTCGTCGCCGGCCATCCGTCGAACGATTGAAGTGATCGGGAAGTATGTCGAGGAAGCGCGCCGACAGGGGGCGACTACCGTGGTGGCATTGGCCACCAGTGCCGCCCGTTCCGCCGCCAATGTGGAGGAGTTTCTGGAGGCGTGTCCGTTGCCGGTGAAAGTGATCAGCGGGGAAGAGGAGGCGAAGTTGATTTTCCGCGGTGTGTCGAGCGACCCGGTGTGGGCGGGCGAACGGCTTTTGGTGATGGATGTGGGCGGGGGAAGCGCGGAATGGATTTTGGGGCAGAATGGCAAGGTGGAACGGCTTCAGAGCCTTCCGCTCGGCGTGGTGCGGTTGTTGGAGCGGTTTGGCGATGATGATTTTGTCGGGTTGTCGGCGTTTTTGCGGTTGGAATTGAAAAGAGCGCTGGAACCGTTTCGTGCCGGCTCATGGCGGATGATTGGGACGGGAGGAACGATTGTGACGTTGGCCGCTATCGCGCGGTTGCCGGTGGATCATGCGCGGTTGACGCAGGAGGAGATTCGTTCGTTGGTGACGCATTTGAATGCGTTGCCGCTGGCGGAGCGGAAACGGGTGCCGGGGTTGCCGCCGGAGCGGGCGGACATTATTGTGCAGGGTGGAGCGCTGTTTTTGTTTGCGATGGAGGCGTTGGGGGCGGAGGAGTTGACGGTAAGCGTGCGGGCGTTGCGGCATGGGGCACTGTTGGGGTGAAGGGGAACGGTCGGTGACATTGTTTGTCTGGCAGGAAATGAAGCAGCTTGCCCTTGTCTTTGAGGCGAACGCGGGGCAGAATGCGAGGTGTCATGGTGTTGGCAGCAACCAGAACAGTGTGGAGGCTGTACCGGGAGAGCACGAGTAGCCGGATTATCCGTGCGATTGATTTGTTGCGCGAATTAGGGGCGTTTGCGGTGATTACGTTGGGGGTGACGCTGACCAAGTTCCACACGGCCAAGCGCGTGGTGCATCCTTTGATTTATCTCCAGGTCTGGCGGGCCGGCGTGCGGTTGCTGGCGATGGTGACATTCATCGCGGCGGCGTTGGGGTTGGTGATTGTAGGGCAGACCGTGTCGTTGTTGACCCGGGTCGGGGCGCAAGAGTACATCGGCACGGTGATGGTAACGGTTGTGATGCGAGAATTGGGGCCGTTGCTGACGGCGGTGCTGGTGCTGGCACGGGCAGGTACGACCAATGTGGTGGAACTGGGCATGTCGCGGGCACTCGGCGAGGTGGAGGCGTTGGAAGCGATGGGGATTGACACGGTGCATTATCTGGTGATGCCGCGGGTGATCGGGTTGGGTGCGTCGGTGTTTTGTCTGGCGACCTACATGGTGGTGATCACGCTGGGATGCGGTTGGTTATTCGCGTTTCTGCAGGATGTGCCCTTGACCATGGCCACGTATTTCAGCCAGTTGAGCGAGGCGTTGCGCTGGCAGGATTTTGTGTTGTTTGCGCTGAAAGCGTTGTCGTTCGGCATTATCATTGCCGTGGTAAGCTGTTACCATGGGCTGGCCCGTCCGTTGAAGGTGGAGGAATTGTCCGGAGTGACAGCGCGAGCGGTGGTCGAGAGCGTTGTGGGATGCGTGTTGTTGGATGCGGTGTTCATTGTGGCTTACCTATTTGTCTGACATGGACGCGGAATGGATCATCGAATTGGAAGACGTGGATGTGACGCATCCCGATGAGGGGGAAACGGTGTTGGTGCGGAATGTGAACTGGCGGATCAAACGCGGTGATTTTTGGGTGGTCGGCGGCCCGTCCAGCGCCGGCAAAAGCTCGCTGCTGATCACCGCGGCGGGACTAAACCGCCCGGCGGCGGGAACGTTGCGGATTTTCGGGCGGGACCTGAGAAACGTGACCGAGCAGGAACAGATTCAGTGGCGCCAGTGGATCGGGTTCGTGTTTGAAAACGGAGGCCGCCTGTTGACTCATCTGACGGTGGCCGAGAATGTGGCGTTGCCGTTGCGCTACCATCGTCAGATGGCCGACGCGGAGGTGGCTGTCCAAGTGGGGGCGTGGCTGGAACGCGCCGGATTGAGCCGGTTTGCCGAGGCGATGCCGAGCCGCTTGAATCCGCGCCTTCAACAACGATTGTCGCTGGCGCGAGCGTTGATCATGCCCAAGGCCATGTTGTTTGTGGACACTCCACCTGTCGGTCACGACCAGGACGCGCGCTGGTGGCAACACCAACTGGGCGAACTGGCGCGGCAGGACCTCACCGTAGTGGTGGCCAGCAACGATTTTGGCTCCTGGCTGGAGATCGCCACGCACTTCGCGCTGGTACAAAACGAGCAATTCAACATAATTGGCGGCCCCGATCAGGTGAAGACAGACACCAATGCCGCTTGGCGGGACTATGTGACGGTGAACTAACATGGCACTACAAGACCTGACCCCTCAATTGCGAACGCGGCTTCACCGCGTGGAAAAAATCGTAAGCCTCTTTGTCGTGCTGGCCACATTGCTGTTGCTCGTCGGCTTCGGTTACTACCTCTACAACACCGCGGCGCGCAAGGGCTGGTTCATCCCCAAATGCCGTTACTTCACCCTTCTGATGAGCGCCGAAGGATTGAAAATCGGCGACCCCGTCGTCCTCATGGGATTCAACGTTGGCGAAATCACCCAACTCGAAACCCAACCCCCCGATTCCTACTACAAAATCTTCCTCAGCTTTGACGTGCGCCGCCCCTACTATGGCTACATCTGGTCGGACTCCAAACTCAAGGTGACCTCCTCCAGTCTGCTCGGCGGACGCCGCCTCGAAATCCTTCCCGGCTACGACGGCAAACCCACCGTTGAACCCGGCGCCAAACACCCCGTCAAACTGCTGAACAAGGGCGAGTACGTCCCTGTCGCCAAAATGCCCAAGGGCATTTACATCGAAGCCGTGGAAGACGTCGCCATCGGCGATCGCGCCCAAAAACTTGTCACACAGGTTGAAAAAGTCCTGCCCAGCGTCTTTGCCATGACCAACCAGGTCAACGCCACCCTCTCCAACGTTGTCCAAATCACCTCCAATCTGAACCAGATCCTTGTCGAAACCAAACCCATCCTCACCAATGTCACCGCCATCACCACCAACCTCCGCAACCCACAGGGTTCCCTCGGCGAATGGCTCCTGCCCACCAGCCTCCAACTCCAACTCTCCAACACCCTCGCCATTGCCCACACCACCATCGCCACCGCCAACACCACTCTCGGTTCCGCCAACACCACTGTCACCAACGTCAACGCCCAAATCACCGACCTCTCCATCAAACTCAACCAAATCCTCCTCAACATCAACGGCATCACCAGCAACCTCAACAACCAGGTCCAATCCAACGACGACCTGCTCGGCAACCTCAGCGACCTGCTCATTGAGACCGAAGATCTCCTCCGCGGCCTCAAACGTCACTGGCTCCTCAAAAGCGCCTTCCCAGCCCCGAAACTTGAGCCGCCGCCTCTACTCCTTGAACCCAACCTCGGAGAACCCCGCCCGTGACCACCCATCTCCACCCACTCATTCTCGCCACATGGCTCGCCGCCCTGACCGCCACACTGCTCACCGGCTGCTCCACCACCCCCGCCAAACCCGTCAACGAACTGCTCCGCGATAAACAACTCGCCCAAGAAATGGCCTTTGCCGAATACAAAGACCTCAATTGGAAGGCCGCCGCTCGCAACTTCAAAAAAACCGCCGATATCCTCAACCTCCTCGATGATTACCCCGGCGAAGCCGCCGCTCGCCACAACCAAGCCCGCGCCCTCCAACACGCCCGCCAGTACGACGACGCCATCACCGCCTACCAACAAGCGCTTGCCATCAACCGCCGCTTGAACCGGGCCGACGACCAGGCTCAAAACCTCGACGGCCTCGCCCAGTGTCACGCCGCCCAGGGACGACTCTCCCAGGCCATCGAAACCGCCGAACAAGCCCTCCCCCTGGCCGCCACTTCCAAAGTTCTCCTCCAAAACGATCTCGCCCTGTTCCTCCTGCAACGAAACCAACCGGGCGACCTCGACCGGGCACAACAACTCCTCGCAGCCGCACTCGCCGCCAATCCCCAATCCCCCATTACCCAGCTCAACCTCGGGCGCGCCGCTCTTCGCGCGAATCAGCCTGCCGCCGCGCGCCCGCATCTGTTGGCGGCCCTCAACGCTTTCCGCCAAAACGAGGACCCCGACGGCATTGCTCATACGCACGAGGCATTGGCGCGTTGTTGCGCCGCGCTGGGAGAGGCCGATGCCGCCCGTTTTCACCTCGAACAGGCCCGCCAGAAGTTTACGTTCCTCAAGGACACCGCCGCCTTGCGCCGGTTGAGCGCGGATCAGCCGTGAATCATCCTGCCGACCGAAAACCGTGGTTGCCCTACGTCGCTCCCATGGCGGCGTACATGGCTATCATGTTGATACAGGACTCGAAGAACCTCCTCTGGGTATATCCGTTGAAAATCACCATCGTGGCCGGGCTGTTGTGGGTCTTTCACAACCGCTATGAGGAACTGTGCCCCAGTTTTTCCTGGCTGGAAATTGTCGTCGGACTGGTGGCGATCGGTTATTGGATTGTGTTGGACCCTTATTACCCTCAATTCAAGGGTGATATCTTCAATCCGCAGGGCAAATGGCTGTTCATCAGCATCCGTATTTGCGGTGCCGTGTTGATCGTGCCGCTGATGGAAGAGCTATTCTGGCGCGGATGGCTGATTCGTTGGTTGGTCAACGAAGACTTCAAAAAAGTGCCCATCGGCACCTTCACATGGCCGTCGTTTGCCATCACGGTGGCGTTGTTCGGCATGGAACACAGCCAATGGCTGGCCGGACTGGTCTGCGGCGCGCTTTACAACTGGCTCTATTACCGCCGCAAAAGCCTGTTTGCCTGTGTTATTGCTCATGCCGTCAGCAACGCCGCACTGGCCGCCTGGGTGCTCTGGCGCGGAGACTGGAAGTTTTGGTGAAAAGCCGTTACACTGTTAGTGGAGGTGACCCATGGGCATACCAGCCAAACTGATTGAGTTCCTCAATCAAAACAAAGTCCGCTACACCATCCTGCACCATCCCGAAGCGTTTACGGCGCAGGAACTGGCTGCCATCGAGGGCGTCAAAGGCCGCTACCATGCCAAAGTCGTCATCGTCAAGGCCGATGACCAAATGTTGATGACCGTGCTACCCGCCGACCATCGTGTCGAACTGGAAAAACTCGACCGACTTACCGGCAAACGCACGGCACTGGCCACGGAAACCGAATTCAAGGCTCTGTTTCCCGATTGCGCGGTCGGCACCATGCCGCCTTTTGGCAAACTTTACGGGCTTCCCACATGGGTGGACAAAAGCCTGGCTGACGACGAATATATCGTTTTCGAGGCCGGCACTCATACCGACGCCATTCGTATGAGCTACGCCGACTTTGCGCGACTCACGGAACCCAAAGTGGCAGAATTTGCCGTCAAGCTTCACTAGTTGGACTTTCCCTGGTTTTTAGGAGGGACTGAAAAGGCGGCGTGAAAGAGGGGAAGCGTCGGGAGGTTGGGGCAAGCACGTTGTCACGCCGTTGATGACATGCTTCACGCACCGGTTACGGGCGTCGTAATAGAACTCGGCCACGACGGATGACGGCCCTCCAACGGCTCGGATCAGTCGGTTCTGGGCGTCGTAGGTATAGCTCCAGTCACCCAACACGCCGGCCACGGTGTTGCTGAGGTTGCCATTGGCTTTCCGTAGTTCGAACCGATGAAACCGCATTCGCCATTTAATTCAAGCCTTTGGGCAACATGCCCTTAAGGTATACTGCTCCCCTTGAAAGGGGGCGGTGAATTTGAGAGTCATAGCAGCAAGAAAGGACTCAATGAAACGCAGGAAATGGACAGGCAAGGAGAAGCTCCAGATCGTCTTGGAGGGAA
>Ga0078972_1003464_pt1 | contig 47277 bp, 46 predicted proteins | sample YelNatPaOPGAMG01_FD_67568 | JGI IMG/M metagenome (GOLD analysis project Ga0078972, IMG submission 67568) | Hot spring thermophilic microbial communities from Obsidian Pool, Yellowstone National Park, USA - OP-RAMG-01 (SPADES assembly) (version 2) | ecosystem: Environmental > Aquatic > Thermal... | reverse complement strand
CCATATTTATATCTAAATTAATGGGATTATAAACTTTATTGTTTTGTAAAATACAGGCTCTGTTAACTTAAAAGGTGATATTTTTACATAGTTAAAAATATCTTATTTTGTTTGAATTATTAAAGGAATTTCTTCCCATTCAATTTTGCTTTGTTCCTTCTCTCCAACTTTTCTTAGATAATTATAGTTAATAGTAAAGAATTCTATCCATATATTTGCTGTTTCAAAGCTTTTTAGCCCTCGACAAACATGAAGCCAGAGAGCATAAAAGCTGTTGATTCTCTCAACTCGATTATTACTCAACTTAATGATTTTTCCTTTATGGAAAAATCTTTTCTTGTCTTTTCTATCAATATAATGTTTTGTTTTTCTTCCAAATATTTTACAAGCTTTTTTGTAAATTTCGCAGCCATCTGTAATTATATAAGTAGGAGCAAATCCTGCTCTTCTTCTTGCTTTTTTCAAAACAATTTTTGCATTTGCTGTGCTTCTTGAATTAGCAACATGAGTTGCTATAATATTGTTTTTAGAATCAGCAACAACATAAAGATAAGCATGTTTATCTTTGCTTCTCCTAACATGGATAAATTTCTCGTCGATATGCCAAATGTCTGTAAAATTCAATGGCATGCTTTTTTCTATTCTTGCTAAATGAGGAGCAAATTTCATAATCCAATTATAAATAGAAACATGACTTCTTTTTATTCCGAAAAATTTCCTTGAAATTCTTTTTACTTCTCTTAATGATAAAGTGAAACTTCTCAAGAATAAGCAGTTAAGGATAAACTGCTTATCTGTTCTGAATCTTGCAAATATTCCTTTCTCACAAAACCTTCTATGGCAACCGTTACATTTATATCGTTGAACTCCTTTCTTATCATGTCCGTTTTTAACGGTCAGGAAGGAGTTGCAGTATATACATTGCATTGGCTCCTTCCTCTTTTTATTTCACAATTATCAGATAAGCTCTTTTACCTACGAATTTCTTGGGGCAATCTACCTTAGCACTATTTCCTAAAGGAGTTACTTTTCTCTCGAGAAAGCCCAAGATTTTCTTTTCGGTTAGAGTTAGGTTTCCTCTTTTTAATTCTATTTTCCTCATAGGATAAACATGGTTATCCTAATATTTAAATGTTTATATTTTATTTTTAGCTTATAGAATCATTTATTTATCACCCGTTGACTTAACAGAATCCTATTTATTTTATTAACTTTTTCTATTTTATCTAAAGAGATTATTAAGTAAAGTTACTTTTTTCCTGTATCTTTTTCTCAAATATAACCCATATAATAATCCTAGAATTAACCCTCCTAAATGAGCAGTATTTCCTATTGGCAATCCAACACCTATTGAAGCCAACCATAATACTCCTAACATAAAAATCATCCCCATCCATAGTTGCATTGGTATAAAGAAGAAAACATAAACTTTTAATTTAGGAAGCAATACCATTAACAACCCTCCTAAAGCAAATAATGCTCCTGATGCTCCAACAGCATATATATTAGTCTCCTGTTTAAACAGAAACGCAAATAAAACAAAAAATAAACTTGCAAATATCCCACTCAAGAGATAAAACCAAATAAATCTCTTTTTTCCTATAATTTTTTCAACAAAATTCCCAATAAACATAAGAGATATCATATTAACAACCAAATGCCAAAAATAATAATGTGTAAAAACAGAGGTTAATAATGTCCAGATATATTTTCCCTGGGCAATAGATGAGGGATTAACAGCTAAATAATTAGTTAAATCTATTTTGAATAAATAAAATATATGAAATAATAAAAAAACTAAAATATTAATTATTATAAATAAATTAGTTATACTAATAGACGGAAATAAAATTTTTTTTCTTAAATATTTAGAAGTATATTTTTTATAATTATTCATTTTTTCTTTTTCCTTATTTTCTTTTTTGGTTTTTCTATGGGTTTTTTCTTTGCTTTTTTCTTTTTTGCAATTTTTTGTCTTTTTCTTTCTTCATATTTCTTCTTCCTTTCAAGAGATTTTTTCTTCTTTTCTCTTTTTTCTTTTCTTTGCCTTTTCTTGGCTTCTTCTTCATCAATCTTTTTTATTTCTTCTTCAATAGTTTTTATCTGTTTATCTTTTTTTTCTATAAAAACTTTCAATTCTCTAATCATAGTTGTATTGTCTTTTAATTCGTATACGCTTCCGCATTCCGGACAGGTAAAATCATGCGACAAGGCATTTTCTTCCGAAACATCCACAACACATGTTTTACAAAAATAAAATCTTTTTGTTTCTCTGCTCTTTAATTTATTAATTAATTCTTGTTTTTCTTTTTCAAGTTCTTGTTTTAAAAATTCAAGACTTCTTTTTTTATTTAAAGTCCAATAATAAGTATACCATCCTCTTCTGTTATCTTTTTTTCTTGTAAAAGTTATTAATCTATGATTAGATAATTGATAAAGAATATTTCTTACTTGATTTATAGTTAATTTTAATTTTTTTGCTATTAAAAATTCATTAACATTCTTTTTTCCTTCTAATATTTTAAGTATTTCTACCGCCTGCTTTCCTCCAACATTTCCTATTACTGTTTCAAGTAATTTTTGTTGCATTTTCACTTTATAAACAAATTTAAGTATCAGTTATAAACAAGACCCAAATATATATCTTTCGTTTTTTGTTATAAAAACTGCGACTACTTTTTAGTTTATACAAAGGTATTTATATAAAAAACCCAAATTGTTAATATGGGGCTTTTTAAAAGAAAAATAAAAGAAAGTGATAAGGTGGGAGCTTCTGAAAATATGAATCTTCCTGACTTGCCACAAATTCCAGAACTCCCAAGTATACAAAAAGACATAGATATAAAATTGCCGTCTCTTCCTTCTTTAACAAAAGAAAATGAGGAAAGATTAAATCAAGATATAGTAAAAAATATCATAAAAGAACCTGATTTTGAAATTATAGATACAAAAATAAAAAAACCATTAACTAGAGAAATAGGTGATGAAAATTTTTCTCCATATAATCAACCTGTACAATCTAACTTACAAAATCAATCTTTACAATCTAACTTACAAAATCAATCTTTACAATCTAACTTACAAAAAAAATTTTTACCTCCTTCTTTTCAACAACCTAAAAAACAACAAGACTTTTCTTTGAAAGAACAAAATTTTAGCTCAAAAAAACAAGGACCTGTTTTTGTAAGGATTGATAAATATAAAAATGCTGTTGATAAACTACAAGATGTAAAGCAAAAACTAATGGAAATTGAGAAAATATTAAGCGATATTAAAGAACTTAAAACAAAAGAAGATTTTGAACTTAATGAGTGGAACAAAGAAATTCAAGATGCAAAATCAAAAATAGATTCTGTTGATAAAATGCTTTTTTCTCAAATAGGAGAATAGGTTAAAAATGAGCAACCAAGCATTACATTTAAAATTTGAACTTTCCGAAGCAGTAGAAACTAAAAAAAAATTATTATCAACAGAAATAAATTTTATTAACATTATACAAAAAATAAAGAATTATTCCAATTTGAGAAGGGAAGAATTAGCATTAAAAGAGGATTTAAGAGAAAAAACAAAAGAATTAATTTCGGAATTATCAATCTTATTACATAATCTTCCAAAGGTTTTAGAAGAAGAAACAAAATTTGAAAAAGAGATTGAATCTAAAAAAGACAAAAAAGAGAAAAAAAATAAAAAAATTCTTGAATTTGAATTAAGGGAAATAAAAAGAAAATTAAAAGAATTAGAAGATTTTAGTTAAAATATTTAACAAAAATAAGCAAATTAAATTAAGAAATAAAAAATTTTATTTTGTTGTTGTATTAAGAACAATATTAAGATTATATCCCTCTTTTATGATATCCTATAATTTTCTTTATTTTTATAGCAGTATCTTTTGCATTCATATATACATTTTCAGCTGAAAATCCATATACTTTCCATCCAAATGCCTTCAATGTAGAATATTTCTTTTTATTTTCATTTACTTCATCTTCTTTCATATTTCCTATGACTTCAATAGCTACTTTTTCATTTGGAAAACCAAAATCTACCTGAACATGACCAACATAATATTTCATTTTAGAAAAAATGCCTATATTTTGCAGTTCTTTATAAAGCTCTCTTTTTGCTTTTGTTGCCAAATCCTCTTGTTCTTTAGGAACATCTATAACTATCTCGTGATATTCTTCTTTTTTTCTTAACCTGCTTTTTACCCAGTTTATAAAACCCATATTTATATCTAAATTAATGGGATTATAAACTTTATTGTTTTGTAAAATACATAAAATTTATATATTAGTAAAACATTAAATTATTACAAATGGCAGAGGAAAATGCAAAAGAAATCGGAACAATAACTCATTTCTTTGACAAGATAAGTGTTGCTGTTGTTGAACTAACAGACAAAATAAAAGTAGGAGATAAGATAAGGATAAAGGGGAATACAACAGATTTTGAACAGACTGTTGGGGAAATGCAGATAGAGCATGAAAAAGTTAAGGAAGCACATGCTGGAGATGCGATAGGTTTAAAGGTCAAAGATAGAGTTAGAATTCATGATAAGGTTTATCTAATTTAAATAATATCTTCTTTTTATAGAGAATATATCTAATAAGAAATTATAATTCTAAAAAATGAATTTTTAATTACAACAGAATTCATAAATAGAAATAAATTCTTAAATTTATTCTAATATTGCCTTAATTCTTCTTATTCCTGCAGCCACAGATTCTTCTTTTATTATTTTAAATTTTCCTAATTCTTTTGTATTTTTAACATGAGGGCCTGCACAAATTTCTTTTGAAAAATCCCCTATAAAATAAACAGAAACCCTGTCTGTATACTTATCATCAAATACTCCTTGTGCTATTTTTTTTGCTTCCTTAATGTTCATTTCTTCTCTTTTAACTTCTAAACCTGCTTCGATTTGTGCATTTACTAAATCCTCTATTTTTTTTAATTCTTCTTGAGTTAATTTTCTTGGAAAATTAAAATCAAATCTTAATCTTTCTGCTGTAATATTAGAACCTTTTTGTGCTATGGTATCATCTTTTAATACTATTCTTAATGCTTGATTTAATAAGTGAGTAGCTGTATGTAATTTTGTTACCTTTTCGCTATTATCTGCTAATCCTGATTTAAATTTTCCTTCTGTTGCTGTTCTTGATAATTCTTGGTGTTTAACAAGCTCTTTTTTGAATCCCTCAACATCTACATTTATTTTTTTCTCTTTTGCTAATTCCTGTATCATCTCTAGAGGAAAACCATAACTTTGATATAATAAGAAAGAGTCTTTTCCTGATAATTCCTTTTTCCCAATTATCTTTTTTTCAAATAATTTCTCTCCTAATTCTAAAGTTTTTAAAAATCTATCTTCTTCTTTTGCTAATTCTTCAAGAATTTTATTTTTATTGTTTTGTAAATTTGAATAATCATCGTATATTTCAAAAACAGATTCTGCTACTTTTAATGTGAAATTTTTCATTCCTAATTTTTTTCCATATCTAATTGCTCTTCTAATTAATCTTCTTAATACATATCCTCTTTCAACATTACTCGGCACAACACCATCTGCTATTATGAAAACAGCTGCTTTAATATGGTCTGCTATAATTCTCATTGCTCTTGTTTCTTCTTTATCTTTTCCATATTTTTTGTTGCTTAACTCTTCTATTTTTTTAATAATAGGCAAAAAACAATCTGTCAAGAACATTTCTGTTTTATTTAATATAGCTATTGTTCTTTCAACACCCATTCCTGTATCTACATTTTTTTGTTTTAGTTCTTCATAACTATAAATATTTTTTTCAATGAAATCCTTAATTTGATTATTATCTTTATACAAAACAGATTTTATGCCTAATTTATTAGCAACATCAATATTTTCTTTATCATGATCAAAATAGATTAATGTTTTGGGATTTATGTTATAATTTTCTATTAATTTTTTGAAAAATTCGATATTATTTTTTTTTATATTTTCATCTTCAAGAGAAAATACTTCAATATCATACCCATTTAGTATCTGTTTTGCTTTTTCTGCATAATCATTAACAACTAATATCTTTTTATTGTCAAATAAATTTAAAATTTTTAACAATTCTTTATTTATTTCAAAGTTTTTATCATATAAACAATGCATACCGTCTACCAATATCACAGATTTAGTTTTATTATATTCCATGAAAACATCATTCCATATTTCATAGTTATCAACAAACATTTCTGTATCAGGACCACAAGGACCAGTATTCCCAGCAGGCCCCCACCAATTATCTCTTCTTCCTAAAAATTTTATTTTTCTTATACCGAGTTTTTTCCATGTTTCTTCTGACTCTTTATCTTTTGGGGCAATATCATCCCCTTCAAAACAGGTAACTGTTATATCTTCTTTTTTTATATCAAGTTTTTGTGTTAAAAATTCAAAACTATATTTTATAGCCTCTTCCTTAAAATAATCTCCTAAACTCCAATTCCCTAACATTTCAAAAAAAGTTAGATGAAAATCATCTCCAACTTCTTCTATATCCCCTGTCCTAACACACCTTTGAACATTAACTAGTCTTTTTCCAAAAGGGTGTTTTTCCCCTAATAAAAAAGGTACCAAAGGGTGCATTCCTGCTGTTGTAAATAATACAGTTGGGTCATTTTCAGGAATTAAACTGGAATTTGGAATTTCTTTATGATTCTTGCTCTTAAAAAAATCAATATATTCTTTAATTAATTTTTTTCTATTCCAATTTCCCTTTGTCATTCTACATAAATAGCGGGTTTTTCTGGTCTTGATTTATTTGATTTATTTTGAGGGTCATATTTTTTAGAATCATTTACACTATAAATTTCTATTTCTATATTTAATTTTTTCTTTATATTTTCTTTTTCATCTTTATATAAATCAAGTTCTTTAGGAATAACATAAAGATAAACTTTTTTTGCATCTTTCCCCTGTTTTTCTTTTATTATTCTAATAATGTTTTTAATATCATTAATTGTATTTTCAATAACTTTTTCTTGTTTTTCCAAATTCTCATCTATTTTTTCTTCATTGAATTCTGGCCATTTTTCTAAACTCATAAAAGTTTTATTTCCTAAATTATGCCATAACTCCTCGGTTATATGTGGAGCAAAAGGATGAAGTAGTTTAAGAAATATTTCTGCATCTTTTCTTGAAATTTGTTCTTGTTCTATATAATCAAATAATTCTCTTAATTTAATTATTGCAAGATTATAATTAAAATTTTCTATATATGATGTTATTTCTTTTATTGCTTTATTTATTTTGCTTTCAATTTTTTTAGAAGATTTTTCTTCTTTATATTCTGAAAAATATTTTAATATTCTTTTCACAAATCTAAAACTTCCCTCTATTCCATTCTCGCTCCATTGGATATCTTTATCAGGAGATGCTTGTGACATTAAGAATAATCTTGCAGTATCTATTCCATACTTTTTACTTATTTCTTCTGGCAAAACAACATTTCCTCTTGATTTTGACATAACATATCCATCATCTCCATGCAACATCCCTTGATTAAATAAATTTAGGGTTGGCTCATCTAAATCTATAAGTTTTAAATCTCTCAAAAATTTAGTATAAAATCTAAAATAAATTAAATGCATACATGCGTGTTCTGCACCACCAATATATCTGTCAATTGGCATCCAATATTTTACTTTTTTCTTATCAAAAATTTCTTTATCATTTTTAGGATCACAATATCTTAAAAAGTACCACGAAGAATTTACAAAAGTATCCATAGTATCTGTTTCTCTTTTTCCAATAGCCCCGCATTTCGGGCATTTTGCATTAATCCATTCTTTAGAGTGCAATAAAGGATTTCCCTCTCCAAATTTAACTTTTTTAGGCAATTCTACTGGCAAGTCTTTTTCAGGAACAGGGACAACCCCACATTTTTGACAATAAATTATAGGTATCGGCGTACCCCAATATCTTTGCCTTGATATTAGCCAATCTCTTAATTTGTAATTAATTGCTTTTTTTCCTATTTTTTTATTTTCTAAATATTTTGTTATTTCTTCTATTGCTTTTTTGCTCTCTATATTAGAAAATTTATCTGAATTAACTAAAATTCCTTCTTCGGTATATGCTTCTTTCATTGTTTTTTCATCAATTTTTTTATCTTTTGGTTGAATAACTATTTTTATAGGAATATTGTATTTTTTTGCAAACTCAAAATCTCTTTGATCATGAGCAGGAACAGCCATAACCATTCCACAACCATAATCAGCAATAACAAAATTCCCAGCCCATATTGGAATTTTCTCATTAGTTAAAGGATTGATAGCATAACTTCCTGTAAAAACACCCTCTTTTTCTAACTCTTCCATATCTTTTTCAGAAGTTGATTTAATCTTATTCAAAAATTTTTCAACTTCTTTTTTTTGTTTATCTGTAACAAGCTCCATAAGTCTGGGATGTTGAGCAGATATAACCATAAATGTTACTCCATAAATAGTATCTGGTCTTGTTGTGAAGATTTGCCATTTTTCTCCATTAATTAAAAAATTTATATTAACTCCATGGCTTTTTCCTATCCAGTTTCTTTGCATCGCTTTAATTTTTTCTGGCCAACCTTTTAATTTAGAAATATCCTCATATAATTCATCTGCATATTCTGTTATTTTAAAAAACCATTGATCTAGATGCTTTATCTCAACTTTTGTATCTTGATGACGCCAGCATTTTCCATCATGAACTTGCTCATTCGCAAGAACTGTATTACATTTAGGGCAAAAATTAACAGGAGCTTTTTTTCTATAAACAAGCCCTTTTTCAAACATTTTAAGAAAAATCCACTGGTCCCATTTATAGTAAGAAGAATCATGGGTTTTAATCATTCTGCTCCAATCATAACTCAATCCAAGTTCTTTTTGCTGTCTTATGAAATTTTTTATTGCTTTTTCTGTATAATCATAAGGGTGAATTCCTTCTTTTATTGCTGCATTTTCAGCAGGCAAACCCAAAGAATCATAACCCATTGGATATAAAACATTAAATCCCTGCATTCTTTTAAATCTTGCAAGAATATCTCCTATAATATAATTAAAAGCATGCCCCATATGTAATCCGCTTCCTGAAGGATATGGAAACATTTCAAGAATATAAAATTTCTTTTTTTTGATATCTTCCTTTGTCTCAAATATTTTATTCTCTTCCCATTCTTTCTGCCATTTTTTCTCTATAAATGCAAAATCAATTTCTTTTGATTTTTTCATATTTGTATATTCTCAAGTATATATTTAAAACTTTTGAAGTGAGGGAAGTTGAATGAAGAAAGAGCTTACAAGGCATGGACAAAGAGAGAAGCAGAAAGAGTTCAGAAGTTAGCCGAAAAATTTTGTTTCTATTATTAAGTTGTAAGCAAGATATTTATAAAAAACCTTAAATATAAAAAGCCCTGTTAATAATATATAATTATGAAAAAATTCAAAGCAATATTTACTGGCGATAATGTAACAAGCAACAAGAAAGAAGCATTTTCTTTATATGAAAAATCTCGTTTTGGAGAAAAAAAAGAAGGAAAAATAATTTATTCTTTAGTTGAAGCTCTATATTTATTAGAAAAGAAAAAGATTGACTTATATCACAATAATAAAAAATTGAATTTTGACAAATTTTTATCTTTAATAAGAAAAAAAGATTCTAAAATATTAACAAAGTATATTGTATTTAAAGATTTAAGAAACAAAGGATATACAGTAAAAACAGCACTAAAATTTGGAGCAGAATTTAGAGTATATGAAAAGGGCATACATCCTGGAGAAGAGCATGCAAAATGGATTCTTTATCCTATAAAAGAATCTGAAAAAATAACAATGCATGAGTTTTCAGCAAAATCAAGAATTGCTCACTCTACAAAGAAAAATCTGTTAATTGCTGTAGTAGATGAAGAAGAAGATGTTACTTATTATGAAGTTTCTTGGATAAAACCATAACTCGCTCGCCCCCTCGCGTTCGTTCTGATTGCTAGAATCGCTCGCCCTTACGGCTCGCCTTCGGCTCGCTCACTTCATTCGCTCGCTCGCAAAAAATAAATTCGCAATAGCAAAATAATACATTAGAAATTCATGCGCGCAAGAGCTGAAATAAACTAGGCAAGATTATTTTTTCTCTCTTTCTTTTTCTTTTATTTTTAATTTATCTTCTAAATTCAATTTTTCTATTAATTCTTTGTATCTATTTCTTATTGTAACTTCTGTTATTCCTGCAACATCTGCAACTTCTCTCTGTGTTTTTTTCTCATCGTTCAATAAAGCAGAAACATATAAAGCAGCAGCTGCAATTCCAGCAGGGCCTCTTCCACTTGTAAGTTCAGAAATATCTGCTTTTTGTAAAATCTTTAAGGCTTCTGATTGGGTTTTTGGGGATAGATGCAAAATACTTCCAAATCTTGAAATATAATCTTTAGGAGATGAGGGTTTTGCTTTTACCCCCATTTTTCTCATTATAAATCTGTATGTTCTTCCTATTTCTTTTCTTTCAACATCAGAAGCAGTTGCTATTTCATCTAGAGTTCTTGGTATATTATAACTCCTGCATGCAGCATATATACATGCGGCAATAACAGATTCCATACTTCTCCCTCTTACGAATCCTCTTTGTAAAATATGATTATATATACGAGCAGCTTCATCTCTTACAACATTAGGCAAATTTAGAAATGATGCAACTCTTCTTAAATCAGCCATCGCTAATCTTAAATTTCTTTCAATAGAAGTAGAAACTCTCTCTTGCCATTTTTTTAATCTCATATATTTTCTTAGTTTAGAACTTTCAAGTTTATAAATATCAGAAGTCTCTCCTATATTTGTAGTTAATCCTTTGTCAAATTTTTGCATAGATAAAGGAGCTCCACCACGGCCTTTTTTTTCAGATTTATCAAAATTACCTCCTGTTTCCTGTCCTGTATAAATCATCTTTTCCTCAACGACCAATCCACAATTATTACATATTACCTCACCTCTATGAGGATCATAAGTCAAATCAACACTTCCGCATCCAGGACATTTTTTTATGTATTTCATGGGTAAATTATAAAAGGCCTCTAACAATCACTTTTTAGGTGTACAGAAAGTTTTTTAAATCTTTCTATTAATAAAATAAGATTTTTTATTTATAAATTTATCGCTTTACGATTTTAAAAAGGGAGCTTGATAAAAAATTCTGTTCCTTTACCTTCCTCGCTATTGAATTCTAGAAATTCACCATGTAACTTTATAAGATTATATACAACCGCGAGTCCTACACCTCTCCCAAAACCTTTTCCAGAAGTAAATGCTGTAAATAAATTTTGTTGGATTTCTTTAGGAATTCCTCCAGCATTATCTTTTAATGCAATAACCTCATAATTTTTTTTGCTTTTTTCTACGTATGTTTTGAAAATTAGTTTTTATTTTTTCTCTTCTAAAAGCACAGCATTAATTTGTCCTTCTTGGCTTGGTCTATTTGTAACTTTTGCTTTTCCAAGCTCAGTTTCTATTATTGAACCTTTTGTTATTATATTCTGTCTTGCTAAGAATTTGTTGCTTGGAGTTTCTAAAACATTTTTAATTTTTATTTTTTTATATTTTTTCCCAACTTGGACATTAGCAACATCACAAGAAAGCAAAACTGTTTTTCTATCTCCAGATCTTATTCTTAATTGTTTCTTCTTTATATTTCCCAATTTAACTAATCTTGCATTCCTTGATCTTTCATATTTCTTTTTTTTTCTTAAAGGGCGATACTTACCACCAGTTATTTTTCTTCCTGTTTTCATATTTATTTTTTATATTATGGCTTTAAATATTTATCTATACAAAGTTTTTTAAAGTATCAAAACACAATTTGATTATGGTTAATGGAATTGAAAGACCTTTGGATTTACTGAATAACAGCAAAGGGAAAGAGATATTGGTACAGTTAAAAAACGAAAAACAGCTAGTCGGAACATTATTAGCATTTGATATACATGTTAATATTGTTTTGGACAACGCAAAAGAAATGGAAAATGGAGAAATTAAAAGAAATATAGGGTTAACTTTCTTAAGAGGAGACACTATAATTTTCATTTCTCCTTCAACTGCATAAATATAAAAAGTGCGTTTTCCCTATTCAATTTTCGCAGGGGCGAATTCTAAAAAGCTAAATTAGTAAGAACTCTTTTTTAATTATAAATTTCTTTTAGAATTTCTACATCTTTAAATTTTTTAAAACCAAATTTAAATTAAAATATTCCCTTTACTATCCTAAAAAAGAATTATTGAAACTTTCTTTTTTTATTTTATATCTCAATTTTACTTAAATCTTCTGCTATTTTTGTATTTTTGAATATTTTTTTTGCTTCATCTAATAAAAGACTTTCTTTATTATCATATCTTTGACTTATATGCAAAAGGATTAATTGTTTGCATTTTGCTTTTTTTGCTGTTAGTGCTGCCTCTTCTGCTGTTAAATGTCTATATTCTTTTGCAAGTTTTTCTTCTGTTTTTCCGTATGTTGATTCTGAAATCAATAAATCTGAATTTTTTGCTATATCTATCATATTATTATTAAAACATGTATCTAAAATAAAAGTTATTTTTTTACCTTTTTCTTTATATGTTATAGATGTGGCTTTTATTTTCTTTCCATTTATAATAACATCTTCTCCTTCTTTTACTTTTCTTAATTCTTTGCATTCTTTTATTTTTAATTTTTTTAATTTTTCTTTGTCTATCCTTATTTTATCTTTTTCTATAAAAGAATAAGCTAAACAATAAGTGCTATGAAACATTCTTTTTGCTTCTACATAGAAATCTTTTTCATCTATTATCTTTCCTTCATCAACTTCATGAACTTCAACTTTAATTTTCCCAATAAAAACAAACATATTCAAAATAATATTTAGATATTTTTTTGTTCCATAAGGCCCGTACACATGTAAAGTTTTATTATATCCATTTAAAGCTAAAGTTTGGAATAAACCTGGCAATCCTAAAATATGGTCTCCATGCCAATGGGTTATCAATATTCTTGTTAAAGAACAAGGATTTAATTTCATTTTTCTAATTTGCCTTTGAGTTCCCTCTCCGCAATCAATCATAATATTTTCATTTTTATAACTAAGTAAAATGCTTGCATGGTTTCTCTTAGTTGTAGGAACTGCCTGTCCTGTTCCTAAAAAATAAATTTGGATTTTCATCTAAATAGTAATAATTTAAGTTTTAATAATTTAACTAATTTAAAAAAATAATTAATAGAAAATTTTTAATATTCTACTTCATAAATTTGTATTGGGTTATTTATAATATCTATTACTCCTATTTTTTGCATTTTATTTTGTCTTTTATTTTATTATAAACTCTCTCTGTGATAAATATTTGATTATTTGCCTTTTCTTCTATTTTTTGAGCAATATTTATAGAATTCCCTATTGTTGTATACTTCATTATTTTATCACTTCCTATTTCACCTATTATTACCATTTCTGTATTTATTGTCTCTTTTTTTATTTTTGTTTCTTCATATTTAATTTTCATTTTTTATACGCCCCTGGTAGGATTTGAACCTACGACTTCTAGCTTAGAAGGCTAGCACTCTATCCAGGCTGAGTTACAGGGGCTTATTAATAAATTGATTTTTGATTATTTAAATATTGTGAGAATTATTTTTTAACTTTCTTTTTCATTTTTTTAAATAAATAATAAGGAACACCAAATAATATTATTCCAGGAACTATAGCTACTCCAAGAGCAGGAGCAATAGTAGCTACACTTATTGCAGAAAAAGTTCCAAATCCAATACTTTCTAAAATACTAGAAGCCTCACTAATTTTTTTCTCTATGTTTTTTTCAAGAGCATCAAATTGTACTATTACTCTTCCATTTTTAAATATTTTAACTTTCTTTTCTTCTTGCGAAATCAAAATTGCAATAGTATTTTTTTCTAAGGAAGCATTATAAGCAGCCTGATGTCTTGTTCCAAATCCATGAAATACTTTTTTTGTTTTTATCATTACCCCATAATCTTTAACAATTCCATTAGAATCTATTATTACCGCCCCATCAATAATCCCCAAAGAAATTAAAGTTTTTAATGCCCCTTTTTCAAAAATAGAAAAAGGTTGTATTTTTTGTTTTATTAGTTTTTTATATTCGCAATTATCACTTATTACAAATAATGCTCCTTCTCCTTTTTTAGCAATTTCTATTCCAACTTTTATTAAAAGTTTTTCTATTTCTTTTTGTTTTTTATTAGTTTTCATTTTCTAATTCAATATAAGCAGAATAGGCAGCAACCGCCCCCTCCCCGCAAGCAGTGATTATTTGTTTTAAGGGATTATTTGTTATATCCCCAGCAGCAAAAACCCCTTTTATATTTGTTTCTTGTTTGTTATTCACTTTTATAAAATCTTTTTCAAATTCAAGATTTAAATTTTTTAATATTTCTTTATTTGGTAAACCTCCAATTTCTATAAATAAACCATCTAAAATAATTTTTTTATTATTGTTTAATTTTATTGCCTCTAGATTTTCTTTTCCTATTAATTCAACAACAATTGAATTAAAAATCAATTCTATTTTTTTATTATTTTTTGCTTTTTCAACTAATATTTTCTCTGCTTTTTTCAGTTTATCTCCTCTATAGATAATATAAATTTTTTTTGCATATTCAGCAAGTAGCAATGCAGCATTAATTGCAGAATTACCTCCCCCAACCACACCAACTATTTTATCTTTATAAAAACTACAATCACAAATAGCACAATAATGAATTCCTTTTCCTAAAAATTTATCCTCGTTTTTTAAATTCAATTTTGCTTTTTCTCTCCCTATTGCTATAATTATTTTTTTTGATTGATAAGTATTTTTAATTGTCTTTATTTCAAATATTTCTTTCTTTTTTTCTATACTTGTAACAAGTTCATTTTTTATCTCTAAATTTAATGATTTAACTTGTTCGTACATTTTTTTTGTTAATTCCATCCCGGATATTTCAAGATAGGATGGAAAATTCCAGATTTTATGTGCCTCACCCATAGCCCCACCAACATTAGAAGAAATTATCATAACATCTAATCCATATCTTTTAGCATATAATGCAGAAGTTAATCCAGCCGGGCCTGCTCCAATTATAATTAAATCATAAATTTTGTTTTCCATATTTTTTATTAATAATTTAATTTATAATATAAAAAAGTAATATTTATTAAATTTTCTTGAATTAAAAAACTACAGGTTTTTATCCAACCATTCTTTAATATTTTCTTCTGGCATTAATCCAATAAATTCAGCTACAATTTTACCATCCTTAAACATTTTAACATTTGGGATTCCTTGCACTTTATACTTTTGTGCAATTTCTCTTACGTCATCAATATTAGCTTTTGCAAGAATAAACTTACCTTTATATTCTTCTGTTAAAGATTCAAGAATAGGACTGAGCATTAAACAAGGCATACACCACTCTGCCCAAAAATCAACTACTATTGGTATTTTTTTACTTGCTTCTATAACTTTGTCTTTAAAATTTTCACTATTTATTTCTACTTGTATATCTTGAGATTTTGCCATGTTTTGTATTATCTAATATGATATTTAAACTTTTGCAAAAAAGGCTGTTAAGCCAACGGGTGATGATTCTTATATAACAAAAATTTACGAGGAGAATAAGATTAAACGAACTAAATAGAAAAATTGTTATAAACTTATCACAATAACAACGATAAAATTGCTTATCACCTTTTAAGTTAACAGAACCGCAAAAAAATTTCAAAGTTAATTTTTTTATCTTAATAAAATTAAAAAAGTAAAAAAATCTAATTAATTAGTGCCGAGTTGGCAGAGGGGTAATGCGTCGGTCTCGAAAGATTTCAAGAAAACCGATGCCCGCAAGGGCTCAGAGGTTCGAATCCTCTACTCGGCGTAAAAAGGATGAAAACCTATTTGGTTCCAGGAATCTAAGAACCCGGTGGTGGTTATTATATTTGGTTCCAGGAATCTAAGAACCCGGTGGTGGTTATTATATTTGGTTCCAGGAATCTAAGAACCCGGTGGTGGTTCTTAGTTAGAATCTTCTATTAGTCTATTAGGAGTATTTTAAATAAAAGAAAACTTAATAAACTTCTTTATTTTTTCATAAACGTGCGTGGGTGGCACAATGGTACTGCGGCAGCCTGCAGAGCTGCTTTTCGGGGGTTCGATTCCCTCCCCACGCTTGATAAAAAATAACAAAATCTTATTTTAATTAATATATAAAAATTTATAAACTGTATTGTAGTGGGTAAGGTATGTTTATTATTAAGAAAAAAATAGCAGGAAAAGATTATTTCTATGCAAGAGAAAGCAAAAGAGATGGAAAAAAAGTAAAAGCAATAACTGTTGCTTATCTAGGCAAAACAAAAAAAGAAGCAGAAGAAAATTTCAGAAGATTGACAATTAAACCTGAGGAAAAGCCAATTGAAAAGAAAGAAACAAAATCACTAACTATAGAAGAACTTGCAACTTTTTGCAAAAGAAAAGGATTTGTTTTTAAATCATCTGAAATCTATGGTGGCTTATCTGGATTTTGGGATTATGGCCCCTTAGGAGTAGAATTATTTAATAATATAAAACAAGATTTTTGGAAATTTTTTGTTCACGAGAAAGAGAATATCCTAGGAATAGATGCTTCTATAATTTCTCACCCAAAAACATGGGAAGCATCTGGGCATGTTAATAATTTTAATGATGTTGCTGTAATATGTAAGAAATGCAAAAAAGCGACAAAATTAGACAAAAACGAGATAGGAAAGAAAAAATGCAGCTGTGGAGGGGAATATGAATTACAAGGAGAATTCAATTTAATGTTTAAAACAAAAATCGGATCATTAAATCCTATAGAAAGCTACTTACGGCCAGAAACAGCACAAGGAATGTTTCTAAATTTTAAACAAATATATGAAACATGTAGAGTAAAACTCCCGTTTGGTATTTTACAAATAGGGAAGTGTTTTAGGAATGAAATAGCGCCAAGGGATTTTTTATTTAGAGATAGAGAATTCACAATAGCAGAATTTGAGTTTTTTATTCATCCTGATGAAGATAAATGTAATTTGTTAGATGAAAAACATCTTAAATTAAAATTAAAATTATTAGATAAAGAAACACAAGAACAAGGAAAAGAAGATTTAAGAGAAACAACAATAGAACAAATGATAAAAGAAAAAAGATTAATTGAATGGCATGCTTATTGGTTGGCTGAACAATTGTTGTGGTTTAAAAAAATTGGTTTATTTGAAAAAATTAAAGTTAGAGAACATTTAAAGTCCGAACTATCTCATTATTCTTCTGCTACTTTTGATATAGATTATGAATTTCCCTTTGGTTCAATGGAGATTGCGGGAATCGCAAACAGAGGACAATACGATTTAAAACAGCATGAAAAATTTTCAAATGAAAAGATGGAAATATTTGATGAATCAACAAAAGCAAAGGTTATCCCAAAGGTAATAGAACCAACATTTGGAATAGATAGAATTTTTTTAGCTTTGATTTGTAAGGGATATGAATATGATGCCAAAAGAGAAAATATTGTATTAAAAATACCCTCTTATCTTGCACCTATAAAAGCAGCAATATTCCCTATTGTAAAAAATGAAGAATTTGAAAAAATGGCAAAAGATATTTACTTTGAATTAAAAAAAGATTTTAATGTTGTTTATGACACAGGAAGCAGCATAGGAAGAAGATATTCAAGACAGGATGAAATTGGTACTCCTTATTGTATAACTATTGACGGAGATAGTATTAAAAATAAAGACGTAACAATTAGAAATCGTGATGATACAAAACAAATTAGAGTTAAAATTAAAGATTTGAAAGAAATTTTAAGAAAATTAATTAATAATGAAATTGAATTTGAAAAAGCCGGTAAAATAGTTGAAACAAGAGTTAAAGAATTCTAATATATAGATTTTATACTAGATGGTTTTAAATTCCTTCTACCTATTTTATTAAATTCTTTTGTTATAAGATAAAATCAGGTTTGTTTGAATGGGGTTTTTTAGGATAGGGAGATAAAGTATTATTAATTAATTCTAATAATTTTTATCTTATGTTCTTTCTTTTGTGTTTCTTGTCTTTAAAGTCTTTTCAAATCTTAATCTCTTTTCATCATCTGTTAAACCATAAAGCCATTTTTTTCCAAATAACAAAAATTTTCTCTAATTATTTTTTGCTAATCTACGTCTATGTTCAAAGGCTATAATTTGTTCAGTATCATATTGTTTGTTAATTTATGGACCCATCGGGAATCGAACCCGAATCTCTCGACTGCCAGCCGAGTGTAATTCCATTATACTACGGGCCCTTTATTTTTAAAATTTAGATAGCTTTTAATATTTGTCTTTCTTATAAAAATATAATTAATATGGTATTAAAATTTGGACCAACAACTATAGGGAATATAAAAGAAATTAGTAGTACTTTTAAAAAATATTCTTCTTTTGGATTTAAAGTTGCTGCAGTTCCATTCACTTACAAGGTTTTTATAAAAGAGATAGAACAAGCAAGATTCATAAAAAAAGAAGCAGAAAAAAATAATATAGAGCTAAGTGTTCATGCTCCTTATTATATAAACCTAAATTCAGAAGGAAAAAAGTTAGAAGAAAGCAAAAAAAGGATTTTGGAATCTTGCAAAATAGCTCATTATATGGGAGCAAAAATTGTTGTTATTCACTGTGGTTTTTATGGAAAAAAGAGCAAAGAAGAAACTTATCAAAATATAAAAAATGAAATTTTGAAATTGCAAAAAGAAATAAAAAAGAATAAATGGGATGTTAAATTAGCTCCAGAAACAATGGGAAAAATTAATGTTTTCGGAAATATAGAAGAAATTTTAAAATTAGTTGATGAAACTTCTTGCAGTTTTTGTCTTGATTTTGCTCATCTTTTAGCAAGAAGCAACGGAAAAATGAGTTATAAGGAGATATATGAGAAATTTTCAAAATTTCAGGAATTATATTGTCATTTTTCAGGAATTGTTTACGGAGAAAAAGGAGAAAAATATCATAAATCAACACCAGACGAAGAAATAGTAAAATTATTAAAGATTCTTCCTAAAAATAAAAATATAGTAATAATAAATGAATCTCCAAATACCATAGAAGATTCAATTAAAAGTTTAAAAATAGCAAAATCCTTGGGATTTTTAGTATAAATAAAATGACAAAACAAGATTGTATATTTTGCAAAATAGCAAGAAAAGAAGTTAAAACTGAAAATATAGCAGAAACAGAAAACTTTTACGCTTTTCCAGATGCTCATCCTATTGCCAAAGGACACACATTAATAATTCCAAAAAAACATTGTACTAATATTATAGAACTACCCTCTTCTTATGGAAACGAATTATTAGACATAATAAAAAAAGTTGCAGAAAAAATATTAAAGAATGAAAATGATGGATTTAATATTATTATTAATACAGGAGAAGCAGCAGGACAAGTGATTATGCATGCTCATATTCATATTATTCCTAGAAAAAAAGGCGATAATGTTAAGTTAAGATAATAAATGGCGGTGAGAAGATTTGAACTTCCGATCTCTGCCTTATGAGAGCAGCGCTTTAACCACTAAGCTACACCGCCATAATTAGAATTAAGAACAAGAGTTTAAAAAAGTTTATTTCTTAACTTTCTTTTCCTGTTTTTTATCTTTTCCTATTTCTTGATATTTCTTGCTCTCATTAAATAATAAAGCTATAGAATAAAAATTAGCAACCAAAACCAAAATAAATCCTATTAAGATTATCATTGTTGCTCCGGAAATAATATATAGTATTCCTGTAATTCTTGAATATTTAATCTTATTTCCTAATTTTTTTATACCAATACCAAATAAAATTATTAATGTTGAAAAAATAATAATTAGTAAAATTAAAATTATTAAAAGAAATATCATAATATAAGAATCTGTTATTGGGGAGGTTTCTTGCGCTTTTACTAAATCAACTATAACTGATACAAATGTTAATAATAAATTCAAATATGCAAAAATAATAAATATCCAAGACATAACTGTTAATAATTTATCTTTGTATTTTTCTCCTAATTTTAAAAAAGCAAGATAATAAAATATCATCCCAACACATGAGATTAATAATACTAAATTTAATAAGATTGTACTTAAAGTAGAATAATTAATTTCAATTTGATTAGTATAATAAACGATTGTTTGATATCCAACAATACTTATAAAAATAATTGAAAGTACAAAAGATATTAATCCAAATATAGCTCCTCTTTTTATTGTGTTCATTTTATTATGAATTTATTTTAATTTATAAATCTTACTTTGTTTCTTTTTTAATCTTGTTATATAACCTGCTATCATATTTCTTATTCTTTTACTTTCTGAAATTCCATTTAGTATTTTCTTATTTTTCTCAAAATCGTCTGTAAATTCATTTCCTTTCATAAGTTCTTTTGATGTTCTTTTAATAAAGGATGTTTTTATTCTTCCCATTTTAATTTCTCATTTTTAGTATATTTAAAGCTTGTGATAATAGTTTATAATTCTTTTATTTTTTTTACTTTAATTAGTGTTTTCCACTCTTGAAGATATTTTTCTGCCTTTGCACTTAATTTTCCATCAGATAAGAAAAATAATGGAAGCCTATTGCCTTGAGCTTTTTGTAAATAAAAAGCCAAATCTATATCTGAAATTGATTTTTTATCTTTAACAACACAATAAAACATTATTTTTCCTATTCCAGAATCTATTCTTATTATAGCTTCAAAATCTTTTTTCCCAATTTCTTTTTCTTCTATTACTTCAATATTTGCATTATGTAATTTTTCTCTTATATCTTTTACAAAAGCTGAGTCTTCTTTTATTTTTTCTTTTTTTTCTTTTATTTTAACTAGAGGTTTTTCTTCTTTTATTTTTTCTATTTTCTTCTCTGATTTCTCTTCTTTAATCTCTTGTTTTTGGACTGGAGAAATAAATATAGACTTTTTTTCTTGTAGTATTTGTTTGATTTTTTCTCTTGCTTCATTTTCATTTATTTTAAAATATCTCCAAAACAAAAGATCAACATTATCTATTTTTATAGTTAAAGGATATGCAAAATCTTTTATGTTTCTTAAGGCAACTCTTATAGCTGGATGTAAATCTGAATCTTGTAAAACAGAATTTGCTTTTAACATAAGAAATGCTTCTTTTTCTTTTCCTGATAAATAATTATAAAAATTTTCTAACATTCCAACATTTTCTTCAAGATAATATAAAGGAGAACCGCCTACCTTCATTTGGCTTATTTTTATTTTTTTCTCATTTGATAACTCAGAAAGAAAAGCAGAAGCAAAGAGAGTATTAAGATTAACTTCTTTTGCAATATGAATAGGCAAAGAAGGGCCCCTAACTTTTAAAAAATTTATAATTTTGTTTTTAATTTCATCTCCATTAATTTTCTCTACCATAAAAAAATGAATTAGATTAAGATTATAAATATTATTATAATAGAGTCAATGTAAAAATGCAAGAACCTTTTTTAGAAAAACTTATAATCTCAGTTAAACTTATCATTTTGCGCAGGGATACCGAAGTGGTCAAACGGGCATGGCTTAGGCGAAGATTCCCAACGAACAGGATGGGTGTCTGAGAAACCATGCGGCTTAGTGCCTTCAAAGGTTCGAATCCTTTTCCCTGCATTTATAATCTAATAAGATTATAGGATGAAAACCTATTTGGTTCCAGGAATCTAAGAACCCGGTGGTGGTTATTATATTTGGTTCCAGGAATCTAAGAACCCGGTGGTGGTTATTATATTTGGTTCCAGGAATCTAAGAACCCGGTGGTGGTTCTTACCTACATAAATCTATAACTAAGCTCGCTTCATACACAATTTTTTATACTTGGTGATTTTTTGTATTAAAATTTCTTTTATAGAAAATTTTCTTATCATAGTATATTTTCTTGCGAGCGAGCCTCGTTAGAGGCGAGCAAGCCCGAAGGGCGATTCTAGCATCAGAACGAGCGAGCCCGGAGGGAGAGCGATTCTAGCATCAAAACGAACGCGAGGGAGAGCGAGGGTGCGATTCTAGCATTCAGGCGAATGAGCGAGCGAATTAAATGAGCGAGCGAGTTATTTTTATACTAGCTCGTTTTTGCATAAAGAATAATGAAATTCTCCATAATAATAGAGAGTTTTTTTTGCATATATTTTTCCTATATCATTAATGTCTCCTTGGTTATAAATAGATAAAATACAATAAATTTTATCATTTCCTGTTTTTGAATAACAAGTCTTATAATTATCATTTGTTCCTTCAAATGCATCTTTTAAAATTTTTGCTGTACATCTTAATTGCAAATCCGCATTTCCTATATATCCTTGATGCGAACATCCTGTAAATTTATTTTCTCCTGCATTTCCCATACTTGATTCTTTTTTTGATATTGCTGCTAATAATGCTTTAAAAGATTCTTTTGAAATTCCTTTTGGTAAATATGGTGGAGAAGAATATTTATCAAATAAATCCTTATATTTTGCATATCTTTGTTTATATATTTTTGAAACTCCTCTACTACCACAAAAATCATTACATGTTTCACAAAAATTAATAATAGGACAAAAATTAGTATTAGAAGATATAACAGCACCAATTATTCCTAAATCAGAACCATAATCACATAAATTATCTTGTTCTGTGGCTTTTTGGGAAACTAATGATTCAAGTTTGAATATGTCTATTCCTTTTTTTGATAATAAGTCTCCCTCCTCTGAAGTTAGAATTATGGTTTTATAATCATCACTAGTTTCCCCTATTTCATTGCCATTTTCATCATATAAAATTGAAAAAACACCATCAAAATATAATCCTGTTTTCTTACCATTCAAAAGAACACCATACCCGCGAAGAGAACTATCATAAACTAATTTTAAAGTATTTGTTTGTGTTTGTTGTTTTGATAAATGATCATTAATTGCTTTTTCTAAATCATTTTTATCTATTTTTTTGTCTGATAATAATTTCTCTCCTATACCATCAAGATTTAGTATATACCCCCCATTAGTTTTTCTAAGAATAGCTCCTATTTTTGGATCAGAGTTAGCGTTTGTCAATAGGTCATTTTTCTTTAATATATACCCATTTTTTGTTTCTTCTATAAATAAATTTGTATATTCTCCATCTAAATAAATTTTTAAATAATCTCCATCTTCTTTTAATGTTATTACTTTTTGTGGTTGTTGTGTTGTTTCAGTTTTTTCTGCCGGCTTTTCTCCTTGATTTTGTCCTCCTTGAGGTTTGGTGGTTTCTGCTATTTGTGCTTTTTTGTATTCTTCGAAGAAATAATTTACTAACTTATTATAAATCTCAAATTTATTATAAAGAACTATAACTTTCAAATTATCATTACTTGATTTTTGTAAAAATTCATCAACTAATTTCAAATAATCTAAACTCGGTTCTGTTCCTTCCCCTGCACTTTTTTTAGCGTCTTTTGCTTTTTCACTTAATTCTTCAAGTTTATTTTTCTCATCTTCTATTGCCCATCCTGCTATACCTAATTCCTTAAATATTTCTTCTTGATTTGCTTTTAGATTTTGTAATGTTTTATTTTCTAAACCTAAGTTATAAATAGAATTTTTTATTGATTCTGTATTTGCCCAGCATTTTATATTATTTTTTTTATCACACCATCCAACCATAACCCATTTTGCAGTTGCTTCTTTATTGCTACTATATGTTGTCCCGCCTGGCTCTCCTGTTGAACATACTCTAACTATCCCTATATTTGACAAACTAGGATTTAAATAATTAGAAACTCCTTCTTGTAGATTTGGATTAGCTAAACTATAATAACTTGATGTTCCAGAAATACATTCTTCTTCTGAATTTATATCTGTTTTATTTGCTTGTTCTGCTGCATATTGATCTGTTAAATAATTTAGAGCATAATCTGTTGTAACTTGCCCAAATCCGCATTTATCTTGATCATTTATTCTTACACATAATTCTTTATATCCAGAAGGAGCTGTGAAATCTTTTGTCTCATCTACATATTGTCCTGCTGCAACATATCCTGTTTTAACTAATATTGAATCTTGCAAATTAAAAAATTGAGTTGAAGCAGAAGTTGCTTTTAAGTAAATAGAATAATATGTTCCTGAATCTCTTCCTGCATATATATGATAATAAACTTTATATTGAGATGTTGGTGTTGGTGTTGCATCTGAAAAAGGAATTTCGTCAAATCTTGCATAAAATTGAACAGGGCTTTCTGGCTCTAATAATTGATTTAATGTTTCTGCACCTGTAGGATAATTTGCAGATATAAAACTCTTACATACCTCTGTTCCTATACTTCCTGTGCTTCTTTTTCTAAATGCCTCAAATGCATTTACTCCATAAACATTTGTAAAGTAATTAAATGATTTCTCCATATTTTTCCATGAATCTTGTATTGTCAGATATTCCCCTCCTCCTTGAGTTGTTCCATAAATTTTTTCTATTAGTTTTGGAATTCCAAATCTTAACAAAGGAGCTGCTTGTTTCCAGAAAAATTCACAAACATATATACTATACATTTCGTCGCATATTCCTGTCATTTTTCCTGTATCTAAACTTTCTTGCAAACAATCTCTATGTGCTTTTAATACAGAAGTATAAGCATCTAATCCTGCATAAATTCCTGTCAAACATACAGGAACAAGAACCTTTCCTTCGCTTGGGCTTCCGCCATTAGGCAAACACAAAACAAGGCCCCCTATAATTCCTTCTTGAACAACATCATTTGTTGGCCAATTTCCTCCTAAATTACATCTTGAAGCAGGACATAAAACAGGATCACAAACATTAAATAATAAATTACAATCTTCAGGACTCATATAATCTTGACAATTCATATTAGGAATATTTACTGCTCTTTCAAATCTGAAATATGTTCCATCTATATTTATTCCATTGTCTCCATTTGAATATGCTCTTATTACATTTTCAACAGTTGAAATTCCTTTTTTTATTGTGTTTATTGCATCTTGTCTATCACTCAAACATGGAAATTCATCTAAAGGTTGATTTGTATTCATATCTATTCTTGTGCATATATCATCTCCTCCTCTCTCAAATTCTTCTCTTTGATTTTCTCCAACATTACACAAATAAAATGTTGATAACATTCCTGATGAAGAATATGCTTTAGAAGATGTTCCTAAAAATGATATTGAAGGTTTTGTTGCAATATACCATCCTCTTTTCAAATCAAAAGGAACTAACTTAGGCATTCCTTTAAATGGTTCTGTATCATAAATCTCTATCTTCTGACTAACAAGCTCATAAACATTCTGACAAGATTTTTCTGTTATCTGAACAAAAGTAAATTCAGTTGCTTTTTCATAAATTTCTGTATTCTTTTCTCTATCTAATTTATTTCCAGTTCCATTTAATATTGATTCTTTTTTATCAAAAGAATATTTATCGCTACCTTCTCCTTCTTGTTTTACAGGAATAAAATAAGGATCTCCATTATAAATAATAGAAACATAATTTGTATTTGATTCTAAATCCCCCCTAGGACGATCTCCACTATTAACTACTTTAATATTAACTCTTTCCATATTTTTATCATATAATGTTACAGGTTCTGATCCTGGCAATATGCTTTGAGCTCCTTCTTTAGCTTTTTGTTTTTCTTCTATATTTTTTTGTATTTCATAAACAGTTTTTAGATTATTAGATAGTTCTTTTTTTCCAAAATCTAAACTTTGCAATTCATTAGAAACTTGTTGATTAGTTTTAATAGAAAAAATAATATCTCTCATATCATTTGTTGTTAGCAATCCATTATCTATCAATTCATTAATTTTACTTTCATCATTTCCAAAAACATCTAAAAGATTTAAATCCTTATTATTTTTATCTTTTCCAAATACAACATCTCCATTTTGTTTTACGAAATCTTTAAAGTAAGAATTTGCGAAATTTTTAGCAACATCTTGTGAATTTTTTGTACCTATTTGTGCAGTTTTTATTTGGTTGTTTATCTCATTTATTATATTTGTTACTTTTTCAACATCTGAATTTATTTTATCTTTATTTTTATAAAAACATTCGTCTAAAGTTTTATAATTTTCTGGCTCTTTTTTCATTAATTCTTCACATTTCTCTGTCCATCCCCCTGAATCTTGCATAACATGTTGTCTTGCTGTTGCTTTTCCACCAATATTTGCAAACATATTTTTCACATTAATAATGGTTGCAGTAGCAAAACAAGCAGCTTTCCATGTTTTTACAATATTGCCTAAATTATTTGTTATTTTCTCGAATTTTTCTATGCTTTTATTCAAATTAGCAATTCTTTCTTTTGTTTCTTCAGGAGTTAATTTTATTGCTCTTTTTTCTATCCCTACATTTAATATAAAATCAGCTTCTGTTTTTCCATTTTTTATTTCTGGAACAATATTAATTTTAGCAACATAATCTGCTGTTACTTTAACTAATTTTATTGAAATATCTCCCTCGCTTATGATTGTTGGTTTATCATTACTTATAGATAAAGTTATGCTGCTATGTTCAATCCACTCGTCTTTATCGTCTTTATCATTTTTATATTTATAACTTATTATTGCCTTATCTTTTTGTATTTCTTCTAATCTTAAAATTATCTTCTCATTATCATAAATCTGATTTCCTATTTCTATTTTATCTGTTGATTTTTTTATTTCAGTACCGTCTTTATTATATATGTCAAATTCTGCACTCGCTTGTTCTATAGTAGGATATTCTATTTTTTTTAAAGTTATGATATGGGTTTCGCCATCAATTTCAAAAAAAGAAGACGCAGAAGAATAGTCATATCCTTCTTCTAAAATATTTATTTTTCTTTCTGCTTCTGAGGTTAATTTTGAATCAGGGTAATTTTGTATTAATTTTTCAAGCAATTCTTTTTCTGTTAATTGTTTTCCTATTTTTTCTGCTGTTTCTGCTAAATTAAATAAGGCCAAACTACCATAATATTCTCCTGCATCACTTCCTTCTGTTATTTTCTCATTTTTATAACTATCTACAATTTCCTCTGTTGTTTTTTTAGCTTCATTAAAATATTTTTCTATTGATTCTGCTTGGTTTCCATAATCTTCTTTTGTTTTTTCAATAATTATAATATCATTAAAAGTATAATCCCCTTGCGATTTTCCTTTTTCTATAACTAAAATATTGCTCTCTTCTACTCCTAATTCTCTTGCAACAGAACTATTAATTGCTTCTATAAAATCATCTTTATTTAGATTGGAACTTTTTTTTGCATCTATTATTTTTTTAATATTTTCTAAAGTTCTTTCTTTTATCTTTCCATCTTCTGTATAAAAATCTTTAACATTTTTTGCTATTACAACAAAATCTATTTTATTTTCTTTTTTATTATCTAAAATTGTTGTTTTTCCATAATATAACAAATAATCCTTATTTGCTGCATTTAACAAACCTCCTATTTTAACATCATTATTATTTATTTTAACATAATTTGAAAATCCTGTTGATAATGTTTGTTTTTTTCCTCTGCAAGTTACTTCAATTTGATTTGTTTCTTTATCTATTCTATTTATAACGCACCCTTCTTGTATTTTTTCATTTTCAACCACCCACTTATCAACACCATCAAATTCTATTAATGCTCTTGTCTTTGGTATTTCTTGATCAACAAAATTTATTTTTAATCCTGCTTGACAATAAAATCCTGGTATAAAAATAACCTCAGAGGGTTGCCCTTTTTTCACAACAACACTCTTATATAAAGTATCTTTATCTTTGTAAATAGAAATTCTTGCTTCATTTTCATCAACATACTCCAATCTTAAAAATCCCTTTCCTTTCCAAAATCCATAATTTACATACTCATTATTCCATTCGTCTTCTGTTAAAACAGGAAGATAATAGGTTCCTTGACCTATACCAAAAGCATTCTCTACATCATATTCAATTACTGCTGTTAAATTAGCTGTAATATGATCTGGCATATCTTTTTCTTTCATACTCCTAATATTAACAACAACATACCCTATATCTGTTAATAATGGGTTTGTGATAGAGGTTGTTATTGCACCTGCTGCAGATTTAGAAGGATAATAACTGGCTCCTGCAATTATGTTGCTTTGGTTGTTTATTTTAATATAAACTCTTTTTATTTTATTTGTTGCTATTAAAGGATTTATTTTTGTTGCATCTAATTGACAAAAGACAGGAACATTTTGTTCTTCTAATAAATCACTTCTTACAACAGCTGGCATACAACTTCCTGGTCTTATATTAACAATAAAATCTTGATTTGCCTGGCATTTGTCAGGATTATTAAAATCAGGCCAAATAGTATTGTAATTAAATCCAACTCTATTATAATATGTAATTAAATCAGGAGATGAAAATTGTGCTTGGGTTGGATTATTAAATGCTCCAAAAACATTTGAAGATGAAAATAGAATGAAAGAAAATAGAATGATTGCTAATAAGAATTTTCTTTCACTTTTTATTTTTGTTATTATTTTCATTTTAATGATACTTTTTTTAATTTTTTATTCTAATTTTAATTCATTTATTTTTTGCTTTCTTTCTTTCTCGTTCATATTTTTTATTGTATATAATTCAAATTTTTTATTTTGCTTGTAAGCTTATTATATTAGTTTCAATATTTTCATATGATTGTTGCAATTCTTCTATATTTTTAGGAGTATTCAAACTCCCAACATCAATTTCTATATTTCCTTCTTGTAATTCTGATTCTGTTATATATTGTTGTAATTTCCCTCCTCCTATTACAGCATTATTTAATGTTTGAGCAGGAATAACAATATCATAACATTCTTTTTTTGTTACCCCAAAAATTCCTAAAATCCCATTAGGGACATCTACGCATTTTTCTGTTTTTGATTCAGGAATAGTTATAGTTGAATTTTTAAATACATAAACGGTTATATTATATTCGGATTCTGCTAAACTTATATTTTTTTGATATGGATAATATAAAGAAGAAAAATCTTTTCCTGAATTGAAGTATATTATAGTATCTTCATTTATATTTCTTCCATTTGATTTAACATTTATATTAACATTATATTTTTTCTTTAACATAATATATGCTTCATTTTCTTCATTTGTTGATATTTGATATTTTGTATCTGAATAATTTTCAGAAGTTGCAATTAAAAATCCATTAACACATGGTGGTACTTTTGTTTCTAATACTGCATCATCTCCTTTTATTTCTGTTTTTCCTAAATCACATATTTCATTTAAACATTTAAAAGAGATTTCTGCGCTAACTGGACTTAAATAAGAATCATAAGTATATATTGAAATATCTTTTGTTTTATATTTGCAAATTTCTGGCTCAACAACAAAATTTTCAGAATTTTCAAAGGGCTCTCTTGGAACATTTCCTTTTATTACTACAACTACAGGAAATTGGAATATTTCTTTATCGTTATAAATTTGAATTAAAACAGGAAAACTTAAATCATAAACAAAATGATAAGGAACAATACAAAATCCCAAAATCCCCATTCCCTGCTGATTGCCTAATGGTTCTGCTATTAAGACATCATTATTTGAATTCTCAACTTCTATTTTTGTTGGCCATTCTTTTGAATATAGAAATCTAATATTATCTTTGTTGTTGAAGTTTACAGTAAAATATTTATTTAATTCTTGATTTTTTAAATTAAAATTATTCCCTTTAATAAAAATAAAATTATTTCCTATTGCGTTCTTTATATTTTCTCTCACATCGTTTAAATTCCAAACTTTCGGAGAGCAGGATAATTCTGTTCCTATAACAGGAGCATAAGTATACAAAATATCAACAGTATAATTTTCTAAAAAAGTTTCAGTTTTTTCTTTATTATATATTTTTAAAGCTTCTTCATAAAAATTCCCTAAATTAGTATTAATACTTGTTTTGTGAGAAGTTATCTTTACTGTTTTGTTTTCTTTTGATATTATTAAATCAGAATTTAATTCTATATCTACCTTATTATTTAATATTTCTGTTTTTGATTGTATATTTCCGGTTCTTATTTCGAATCCCTGTTCTATAAATTGAGAAAAATCGCAATCTAGATTATTGTTTAAAAAATCAGATAAAGAATCTTGCATATCTTGTTTTGTTGGAACCTGGGTTTTAACAATGTTATTTCCTGAGATATAATACCAATAAGGGATTCCTGTTCCAAAATAATCTAACATATTTGAAGAAGGCATATATAAACTTCCAGGTTCAAAATTTGGTAATTTTATATAACCTCCTTGTTCTGCTAAAGTATTGACTCCTATTTTTGCAGTTTCTTGTATACAATTAAGATAAGCATTTTCTATTGGTTGAAATTCTGTTGGAATATTTTGAACAAATATTTTATCTCTTAATAAAAAAAAAGTTATAACCCCAGCAACAATTAAAATTGCTATAATAACAAATAAAGTTACTTGCGAGCGCTTTGACTTTGTTATAACCCCAGCAGGGAAAGTCAGGGCGCGAGTAGAGCGCTTTGACTTTGTTATAACCCCAGCAGGAAAAGTCAGGGCGCGAGTAGAGCGCTTTGACTTTGTTATTACCTCAGTAGGAAAAGTTAAAGTATAATCTCCTTTTTTTCTTCTAAATAACATATAATTTAATATAAAAATACATATATAAATTTTGTTAAAATGAAAAGAATAGATAAATGGGCCCACAAGGAATCGAACCTTGAACCTCTTCCACGTCAAGGAAGCGTTCTGCCATTGAACTATGAGCCCATAATTATATATTATAATTGTAAAGATTTAAAAACATATATAAACCTTTATTTTTACTTCTATTTGAAGAATTAAAATGAAAAAACCTAAAAAAATACAGAGATATTGCCCTTATTGTAATAAAAAAACAGAACATAAAGTAATTAATATTAGTTCTGGACATAAAAGAGGGGCAATGAAAAGGGGAGCAATAGAAAGAGCAAAATTAAGAGGACGCGGAGTAGGATATGGAAATTTAGGTAAATATGGTTCTAAGCCTGCTGTAACAAAATTCAAAAGAAAGACAAAATCAACAAAAAAAACAAACTTTATGTATACATGTTCTGTATGTGGAAAATCACACTATCAAAAAAAAGGGAAAAGGTCAGGAAAAATACAAATAGGGGAGGGAGAAAAAAAGTAAATAAATATTAAAAATGGTAGAAAAAATAAAATTCCAAAAAATAGATGTTCCATTAATAAGAGAAAGCATATATGTTATAGAAAGACCCATAGAACAATTTAATAATAAAACATTAAAATTAGATATGACAAGAAAATTAAAAGGTAAAGGATGTGAGATTATTTTTAAGATAAAGACTGAGAAAGAAAAAATAAACCTTATTCCAAAAAGAATTCATTTATTTGGTTTTTTTATAAGGAGAATGATAAGAACAGGAACAGATTATGTTGAAGATTCTTTTATCGCAAAATGCAAAGATGCAACTTTGAGAATAAAACCTTTTTTAATAACAAGAAAAAGAGTTCATAAAGCAGTAAAAAAAGCCCTAAGAAATGAAATCCGAAAGGAGATTACTGAAAATATTAAAGATAAAACTTATGAAGAAATTTTTATTGAATTATTACAAGATAACTTTCAGAAATTTCTAAGCAAAAAATTGAAAAAAATTTATCCTCTTTCTTTCTGCGATATAAGAGATATTTTTGTTGTTGAATAAAAAAGCCTCTGGAGAGGATTGAACTCCCGACCTACTGTTTACAAGACAGCCGCTCTACCACTGAGCTACAGAGGCATAAAATATGAAGAGAGAGTCAATTTATAAAATTTAGCATCATTCAGCTTCTTCTGCTCTTCCAGCCTCTATTAGAATTTTAGCTATTTCTTCAGGAAGATTTGCAATATCGCCTTTTTCATAGGGGCCAAGTTTATTCCCCTCCATATCAAGAATCTGCTCTACATTTTCTTTAAAAAATATTAGAACATTTTTTTTATGCTCTTTTTTTTCAACATTATTCACTAATTGATTTATTTCGGTTTCTTCTTCTTCTAAATTTTTTACAATCTTATCAAACATAACTTTTTCAAAATCTAACATATTGTCATAATCTCTTTTACTTATACCTGTTTCAACAGCAATAAAAGCTAAATTCAAAATTTTCTTTTTTCTTCTATTCATTAATTCTTTAAAAATAGAAATAGCATTTTCTAATTGTTTTTTTGTTTTTATAAGAGCTTCTGAAAATACGTCTTCTTCTTTTGCAGAAAATTTTGTTTTATCTTTAAAATATTCTGATATGTCTTGTATAAAATTTTTAGGTAATAGTTGCAATTGTTCAAAATATCTCTCTTTTCTTATTATTTCAAGGAGATCATTATAAGTTATCATTTTAAATTTTTCTATACATAAAAATTAAAAGAGATTTATAATAATTGTGGTAATGGAGTTAATATAAATTATTCAAATCCTATTCTTTTTAATAAATCTTTTCCATATATTTTTCCTAATTCTCCTTTTTTTGCGTCGCTTTCATTAAATTTTTGTTCTGTTGCTATTTCTTCATTTCCGTTATAATATAAAACAGGGACAGGATCGTCAGAGTGGCCTTTAATTCTACATGGAGTTGAGTGGTCTGCTGTGACTAATACTTTTATTTTTAATTTTTTTATAAATTTTAGCAGATATGAAAAGAAAAACTTATCTAATATTTCTATCATTGCCTTTTTTTCGAGGGGTTTATTGTCATGCCCAGGAACATCTATTTCTTTAAAGTGTATATATAAATAATCATATTTCTTATATTGTTTTCTTAAAACTTTTATTGCATATTTGCATGCTATTTTTAAAGCATAATTAAGATTTTCATAAACGTCATAATCCTTCAAATCAGGATAATTAAAAGAAAAATTTTTCATTCCTAAAGCTTTACTTATTCCTATCTCTAAAGGCATATAACACATTGAAGCCCATTTATTAAATTTTTTTAATTTTGGAAGATCTATAGACGCATCTCTTGTTAATAGAATGTTTGCAGGAAGTAGCCCTTTTTTTATTCTTTCTTTATTTATAGGATGCTCGTTTAAAATTTTATGCGATTTTTCTATAAACTCATTTACAACATTTGCAGTAAAATGAGAAATTTCTTCTTCATCTAATGGCTCTGAAAATTTAAATTTATCCGATAATTTTGCTTTTCCTTGAGAATGATAAGCAGGATCTGTATTCGTAATATTATCTGAAAATCCCCCTTTCAACACCAAAACCCCCCTGTGTTGTGCTGTTGCTTTAAAAATAAATTTGCATGAGTTTAATTTTACTTTTTTATTAATTTCTCTTGCTAAAATAATTGCTTCTTTTGTTGTTAAATTTCTGCCTGCTCTTCTATCTATAATTTGTTTATTATCCATATTATCTATTGTAGCAAAATTAGTTCTTATTGCTAAATCTCCATGTTTGGCCTCAACTCCAGCCCCTAATGCTTCTAAAATTCCTCGATATCCCATACAAAAATCACATCCAAATAAAGACAAAATAGCAGAATCTGATTCTGGAACAACTTTTTCCTTAATAGGATACATGTATCCGAGTTTAGATTTTTTTGCAAGTTCGTCTAAATTAGGGGTTCTTGCTGATTCTAAAGGGGTTTTATTATTTAATAAAACACAGGGTAAATCTCCTAATCCGTCTATTAATATTAAAATTCCTTTCATGTAAATTTAAATATGCTAAACTATATAAATCTTTTTTATCTTAATTTTTTTAAGGGTTTTAAATAGGAGTTTATAAAATATGTTTGCAAAATTAAAAGAAAAACTTAAAGGATTTTTTTCAAGAGTAGAGAAAGAAGAGGAAAAAGAGAAAAGCAAGGGTAAAGAAATAGAGAAAACTATTGAAAAAGATGTAAAAAAAAGCAGAGAAATAGGCGAAAAAATATGGGAAGATATAGAAAAAGAAGAACCTAAAAAAGGGCTTTTTGAAAAATTTAGGGAAAGATTTACAAAAAAAATATCTTCTGAAAAATTTGATGAATTGTGGGCAGAGCTGGAGATTGTTTTGCTTGAAAATAATGTTGCTTTAGAAGTTGTAAATAAAATAAAAAATGATTTAAAATCTTCTTTAGTTGAAAGAGAAATTAAAAAAAGCATTGAAGAAGACATAAAAGAAGCATTAAAAGAATCTATAAAAAATATATTAAAAGAAGAAAAGAATATTTTAGATAAAATAAAAGAAAAAAAGCCCTATATTATTGTTTTCTTTGGAATAAACGGAACAGGAAAAACAACAACAATAGCAAAATTTTCTAATTTATTAAGAAAAAATAACCTCTCTTCTGTATTAGCAGCATCAGATACTTTCAGAGCAGCTTCTATTGAACAATTAGACAAACATGCTTCTAAATTAGAAGTTCCAATTATTAAAGGAAAATATGGTTCAGATCCTGCTTCTATTGCTTTTGATGCGGTTGCATATGCTAAAGCACATAATATAGATGTTGTTTTGATAGATACTGCAGGAAGAATGCATACTCAAACAAATTTAATTAAAGAAATGGAAAAAATAGTTAGAGTCTCAAAACCAGATCTAAAAATATTTGTAGGAGAAGCAATTGCAGGAAATGATATTGTTGAACAGGTAAAAATTTTTGACCAAAATATAGGTATAGATGGTATAATTTTGAGCAAGGCAGACATTGACGAAAAAGGCGGGGCTGCTTTATCTGTAAGCCATACAACAAATAAACCAATCTTATTTTTAGGAACCGGACAAGAATATGATGATTTAGAGATTTTTGATAAAGAAAAAATAATTAAAAGAATCTTTGAATAATTTTCTATATTTTTTTCTTTTTGAATATTTCTCTTGTTTCTATAAAATAACAAAACTTAAAAGTGCGGTTCCTTATTATAAATATAAAGTTTTATTATAAAATGGTACTAGATAAATTTGGAAATACTTTGAAAAAAATTAAGGATAAAATAGCTAATGCTATATTTCTTGATAAAAAAATAATAGAAGAGGTTGCAGAAGATTTGAAATATGCTTTGATTGAAGCAGATGTTGATATTTCTCTTGTTCAAGAAATAATAGACAAAATAAAAAATCAGGCAAAAGATGAAAAAATAAAAAATATTGAGAGAAAAGATCAACTTATTAAATTCATTTATGATGAGATAATAAAAATTCTTGGTGGAGAAGAATATGAACTAAAAATAGAAAAGAAAAAAGGACAGAAAATAATGTTTATTGGTTTATATGGAAGCGGTAAAACAACTGTTATTGCAAAACTGGCGAATTATTATTCAAAAAGAGGGTTCAAAACCTGCATCTTGGGATTAGATGTTCATCGTCCGGCAGCTCCAGAACAAATAGAACAATTAGCAAAGAAAATAAATATCCCTGCATTTATTGACAAAGAAGAAAAAAATCCCTTAGAAGTATATAATAAATACAGGAATAAAATAAATGAATATGATATATGTTTTATAGATACTGCTGGAAGACATGACTTAGATTCTGATTTAATCAGAGAAATAAAAAAATTAGAAAAAACCCTTCTCCCTACATATACTCTTCTTGTTCTTCCTGCAGATATAGGGCAAGCTGCAAAAAAACAAATAACCGAATTTAAAAAATCATGTACTATTCATGGTATAATAATAAATAGAATGGATTCTACTGCTAAGGGTGGTGGAGCATTAACAGCTTCTTACATAACAAATACAAAAGTTTATTTTATAGGAACAGGGGAGCATATAGCTGATATAGAAAAATTTTCCCCAAAAAATTTTGTTTCAAGATTATTGGGAATGGGAGATTTAAAAACATTAATAGAAAAAATAGAAACTGCTTCTGAAAAAAATAAAAAAACAGGCGAAAAAAAATTTACATTATTAGACGTTTATAATCAAATAGAAAGTATGCAGAATGTTGGTCCTTTATCAAAAATAACAGATATGATTCCTGGAATTTCAGCTATAAAAGAAAAAATAAAGGGGGATGTTATAGATGAGCAACAAGAAAAAATAAAAAGATGGAAATATGCAATAGACAGTATGACAAAATACGAAATTGAAAATCCAGAAATTCTAGAAAAACAACCCTCTAGAATTACAAGAATAAGCAAAGGAAGTGGTGTAAAAATTTCTGAAATTAGAGAATTATTAACTCAATATAAAATATTAAAAGGGTTTGCAAAAACAGAAAAAGAAATTGATATAGAAAAATTACAAAGAGGACAAATTCCTGCTGGAATCTCAAGAAAACAACTTATGAAACTTGCAAAAAAATATAAAATTTGAACAATATAAAATTTTTAAAAAAATGTCACAAGAAAAAATTCTTGCAAGAGGGGCAGAAGCTATTCTTATACAAAAAGATAATTTGCTTATTAAAAGAAGAATCCCAAAATCTTATAGAATTAAAGAAATAGATGAAAAACTTCGCAAATTAAGAACAAGAGCAGAAGCAAAAATTATGAAAAAAATATATGGAAAAATTAATGTTCCTAAAATTCTTGAACAAGATGAAAAAACAAAGGAAATAATTATGGAATTTATAAATGGAAAAAAATTATCCGAAAATCTTGATAAATTCCCCTTAGACAAACAAAAAGAAATATGTAGAAAAATAGGAGAAGAAGTAGCTAAATTACATAAAAACAACATAATCCACTCTGATTTAACTACATCAAATATGATTTTAGGGGATTGTCAAAAAAATCTATTCCCCTACTTTATAGATTTTGGTTTATCTTTTCATTCATTAAGAATAGAAGATAAAGCTGTTGATTTGCATTTGTTTAAGCAAGCTTTAGAATCAAAACATTATAAAAATTGGCAGATTTTATTTGATTCTTTTTTACAAGGATATGAGATATATGAAGAATATTTAAAGGTTAAAAAACAATTTGAAAAAGTAGAAAAAAGAGGTAGATACAAACACTAGTTTTATAAATTAACTAAATTTAACATATTTATAGCCCCGTCGTCCAGTGGTCAAGGATATGAGGCTTTGGACCTCAGGACGCAGGTTCGAATCCTGCCGGGGCTATTTTTAAAAATAAATTTTCTTATTATTTTTTGTTTGTTAATTTAATAATGCCGTTTAATCACAAGATTTAAAAAAGCCTAATCATAAAATCAAACATGGCAAAACAAAAAAAATTAGAAACAGAAGACAAGGAAGAAATAAAACCAGATATAGAAAAAACTATAATAGAATTAGCAAAATCCGGAATGACTTCGGAAAAAATAGGTTTAGTATTAAAGCAAAAGTATAACATAAAAAACATAAAAAAAGAGATAGGAAAAAGAATAAGCAAGGTATTAAAAGAAAATAATCTTTATGTTGATGCGGATATAAAAAATATAAAAGAAAAATTAGAAAAATTAAAAAAACATTCTGAAAAAAATAAACATGATTATGTCGCAAAAAGAAAAATTGTAATAGAAGCTTCAAAATTAAGAAGATTAGAAAAATATAGGCAAAAATGAAAAACGCATTAAAAGAGGTATCTAAAATTTTTTTAGAAAAAATTAATGGAAAGAATATAAGAGTAGTAAGTCACTTTGATACTGATGGGATTACTGCCGCAGCAATAATGTCTTTATTATTGAAAAAATTAGAAATTAATTTTAATGTAAAAATAATATCTCAGTTGGATAAAGAATTTATTTATAATCTAAAAGATAAATTAAGTGATAAAGATATTTTAATATTTTTAGATTTAGGAAGCTCTCATATTAATGAAATAAAAAATTTGGATAAAGATGTTTTCATATTGGACCATCATGAAGTTTCTGAAGAAAAACCAAATCATAAAATTCATTTCATAAATCCGCATTTATTTGGAAAAGAAGAGGTAAGTGCTGCTGGGGTAGCTTATTTATTAGCAAAAGCATTACAAAAAGAAGATAAAAACATGGCGAATTTAGCAGTAGTAGGAATGGTTGGGGATGTTTTAGAAAAAGAAATTAGTAAATTAAATAATGAAATATTGAAAGATGCTGAAATAAAAATACAAAAAGGCCTTATATTGTATCCTTCTACTCGCCCAATTCACAAAACTTTAGAATATTCTAATATTTTTATTCCAGGAGTTACAGGAAATTCTTTAGGAACATATAGATTACTGAATGAATGTGGAATAAAAAAAGAAAATGGGACTTATAAAAATTTATTAGAATTAAGCGAAGAAGAACTATCTAAACTAATAACTGCAATATTATTAAGAACAAAAATAAGTGAAAAAGAAATTATCGGGAATATATACCTTATAAAATTTTTTAATAAACTAAGCGATGCCAGAGAAATAAGTGCTATAATAAATGCCTGTTCAAGATTGGGGCATCCAGAAGTTGCTTTGTCTCTATGTTTACAAAATGAAAACGCAAAGAAAAAAGCAGAAGACCTTTATGTCAAATATAAACAAGAAATAATAAAAAGTTTGTATTTTGCTCAAAATAATATGATAGAGGGAAAAAATTATATTATAATAAATGCTAAAAATAATATAAAAGATACTATAATAGGGACTGTAATGAGCATATTAATTAATTCTATAAATAAAAACCAATGTACTATAATCGTTGGGATGGCATATAAAGGTAATTTTATAAAAGTTTCTGCACGAATATCTGAAAATAACGAAGAGAAAAATGCGCGCGAAATTCTAAACGAAATTGTAAAAAAAATTGGAGGGGAATGCGGAGGACATAAAAGAGCAGCAGGATGCATAATAAGTAAAGAAAATGAGGAAAAATTCATAGAAATTCTCAAAAAAAGACTTGAGGTGGAAGTTATAAAAATTTAAATATACCTTATTTTTACTTCTTTAATGGAATATAAAGAAGGAGATGTTGTTTTATGTACTGTTGAAAAGATAGTTGAAACAACAGTTTTTGTCAAAATAGAAAATAATGGAGAAGGAAGTATAACTTTTTCAGAAATCGCCCCTGGAAGAATAAGAAATATAAGAGATTATGTATACCCCAAAAAAAAGATAGTTTGTAAAATTTTAAGAATTGGTCCTAGTAAAACAATCAACCTTAGTTTAAGAAGAGTAACCTCAAAGGAAAAAAAAGAAGTCATGGAAAATTATGAAAAAGAAAAGGTTGCTTTAAACATAATAAAAAAAATCGTTGGAGAAAAAAGTGAAAGAATTATAGATAAAATTAAAGAAGAAAATCAAAATTTATATGAATTTTTACAAAAATCAAAAAATGATTCAAAGATATTACAAAACTATTTTAATGAGGAAGAAGCAAATAGTATATTAAAAATTTTAATTGAAAAAAAAGAGAAGCTCAAAGAAATAAAAAAAGAATTTTGTTTAAAATGTAAACAATCTGATGGAATTGAAAGAATAAAAAAGATTTTAATTCCTTATAATGAAAATATCTCTTATTTAGGGTCAGGCAAATTTAAAATATCAAAAAAAGCATCAGATTATAAATTAGCTGAAAAGGAGATAGAAAAAATTTTAAAAGAGATAGAAGAAAAAGCAAAAATGGAGAAATGCGAATTTGAAATTTAAAAATGAGCAAATTAAAAAAATGTTTAAAATGTAAAAAATATACTATGAAAGAGGAGTGTTGTGAAAAAACCTCTGAAGCCAATTATAAATATATAAAATAAGTTTTAAAATAATTTCTTTTGTGATTCACCCATAATTGCTTTTCCATATTCTCCGTCATAACCAGGTATTATTTTTATATTTCCTATTCTATTATCTATTATTGTTTTTACTAATTTTTCATCAAAACCCTCTTTTAATAAATCCCCTTTTTCAGTTTCTAGTAGAATTTTAAATTCATTTCCAAATTTTTCTATTAGTTGATTATAAATATTCCATGTTTTTTTAGAAGATAGGGGGATTGAATAAACTAAAGAAATTATTTCATGCAAAGGCAATATCTTAAAATAAGGTTTAAAATTTTTTGATATAAAACCGGCAGGAAAACTTGCTAATTCCTCAACTCTATTTTCAACTCCTATTGTTAATTCTTTCCCACATACAGGACAAATATTATTTAATTCTTTTGATTTTTCTGGTGAGCATGAAAAATTACATAACCTATGCCCATCATAATGATATTTTCCATAGGCAGGATCAACTTCTATTGTCGCATATATCTTATTTTCTCTTATTTGATTTATTAAATCTCTATAATTTTCAATTTTATTAAAAATTGTTGCTTCCCTTCCTATTCTCCATGGCCAAAAACTATGAGAATCTGAAAAGCTTAAAATTGTTTTTTCATTCAGTTCTTTAATACGCCAGTTCATATCTGGAGAAGAAGACATTCCTGTTTCTATAGAATAGATATTTTTTTCTTGTTCCCCAAAAGCTTCTTTTAATGAATTAAATCCTGATTTGCTTCCAAATACCCCAAACCATGGAGTCCAAATATGAGCAGGTATAATTTCAATTTCATCGGAAATATCTTTCATTTCTTTTACAAATTCTTCACAAGAAATATTAAAAATAGGTCTTCCGTCATAATCTCTCCTTCCTTTCTTATCTAAATAAGAATTAATTTGATTAATTATTTCAAAATTCGGAGCAAGTAAAATAAGATGAACTCTTCTTCCTTTATTATCTTGAGTATATGTTAAAGAAATTTCTCCTGATAAAATAAACCTTACATTTTCTTTTGATTTAGGTATTAAAATTCCATCTTTTTCTTCTAATTCAGTTTTAATTTCTTCTAGCCATTTATCATGTGTAAAATCTCCTGTTCCTAAAATATTTAACCCTTTGATTTTAGCCCATTTTATCAAATTTTTTATTGTTAAATCCTTGCTTGTTGCTCTACTAAATCTAGAGTGTATGTGCAAATCTGCAAAAACATGTTTAGGTATTTTTTTTGAAGAGTCTAAAATTTCCTCAGAATTTTTTGAATCAGCTATTATCTCATTATTTTCCATAAAATATGTTAAGCAAAAAGCTTTAAAAAGATAATGAATTTTTTTTCATTATGGTAGTTGAACAATCATTAGTGATAATAAAACCCGATGGATTAGTGAAAAGTTTAACTGGTAATGTTATTACTGCTCTGTCTGAAACAAAATTAAAAATAGTTGGTGCAAAAATAGTTAGAGTTTCTCGTGAATTAGCAGAAAAGCATTACGAAGATATGAAAGGAAGAAAACCAGATCATATTATTGAAGGAACAATACAATATATTATGGGAAAATATCATACAGATAGAGTTTTTGCTTTAGTTTATGAAGGTGAAAATGCTATTGAAAAAATAAGAAAAATCTGTGGCTCAACAAATCCAGAAGAAGCAGAATCTACTTCTATAAGAGGAAGATATGGAAGAATCAACACTAAAACAGGGGTTTTTGAAAATGTTGTGCATACATCTGAGAATGTAAAAGCAGCTGAAAGAGAAATTAAGCTATGGTTTTCTCCTAGCGAATTAGTAAGCCATATTTATCCAACAAAAAAAATCAAAACAGAAAAAGAGGAATTAGTTTGGGCATAAAAAGCTGATTTATTAAAAATTAAAGAGAGTTTGTAATTAAATTTCTATTTATTTTTTTAACTAAAAAATCAATAAAGATTAAATTTATAATTCTAATATATTAAATAATAATATATAGGTTGTTTTATGCCCTTATAGTTCAATGGATAGAATACGACCTTGCGGAGGTTGTGATCGAGGTTCGAATCCTCGTAGGGGCATAATTGTAAATTACCAAAATTAAGAATATTTTTATATGCTTTTTCCTATAATAAATATGAATCTGCCAAACTATTATGATGGAAGTATTGTAAATTTAATGAGTTCTATTGAAGAATCTTTTGGAAGTAAATCAGAATATAAACCTCTTAAATTACTTTCTCCTAAGGAACTTAAAAATTCAAGAAATATAGTATTGATAATAATAGACGGGTTGGGATTTGAATACTTAAAAAAGAAAAACAGCATTTTAAAAGATTATCTAATTGGATCAATTACTTCGGTATTCCCCCCAACAACAGCATCGGCAATAACAACTTTTTTAACAGGAGTATCCCCAAAACAACATGCAATTACAGGATGGTTTATGCATTTAAAAGAAATTGGAACAGTTGTTAAAATTCTGCCTTTTACACCAAGATTTGGAGGACCCCCTCTTGATAAATATAAATTTAGAATAAAAGATATTTTAAATCAAAAAGCATTTTATAGCAAAATTAAAACAAATTCTTATTTTATTAATCATAAAGATATAGTTAATTCTGATTTTACAAAGACAATGTCAAAAAATGTTAAAGGTTATAAAACATTAGATGGATTTTTTAAAGAAATAAAAAAAATAATTAGATCTAATAGGAATAGGAAGTATGTTTATGCATATTGGCCAGAATTAGATTCTTTAAATCATGAATATGGTGTCGGAAGTAAAAAATCAGAAAAGCATTTTAAAGAGATTAATAAAAAAATAAAAGAATTTATTAAATCTATTAAAAATACAACCTTAATAATAACATCTGATCATGGATTTATTAATACAACAAAAGAGAAAGTGATTTGGTTGGAAAATCATCCTAAATTAAAAGAATGTTTAACTTTTCCTCTATGTGGAGAAGGAAGGGTAGTATATTGCTATGTTCATCCGGACAAAACAAAAGAATTTGAAGCTTATATAAAAAAATATTTTAAAAATTATTGTTACTTATTTAAAAGCAAAGAATTAATTGAAAAAAATTATTTTGGATTATTTGAACCAAACCCTAAATTATTTGATAGGGTTGGGGATTATGTTCTTGTAATGAAAGATAACTTTATTTTAAAAGATAAAATTGAAAATAAAAAAGAAAAAATATATATTGGATATCATGGAGGGATAACCAAAGAGGAAATGATTGTTCCATTAATAGTTATTAAAACTTAACATAATTATTCTTCTACCTTTCCATTATCACTTATTCCATTTTCTGTTAAGAAGAAAATAGTTTCATTATCCGGCAAGTTAGGAGAATCTATCATTTTTGCAACTCTACTTCCTCCCTTGCCTCTTCTTAAATAGAGTCTGTATGTAGAGGCATGCCCAACTATATTCCCACCAACAGCAGTTGTAGGATCCCCAAACATCATTGCAGGATTTGCCATAACCTGATTTGTAACATAAATTGCTATATTTGCTTGTTCTGCTAATTTCATTAATGCATGCAGATATTTATTTAATTTTTGTTGTCTATCTGCTAACATTCCTCTTCCTGAAAATTCTGCTCTAAAATGTGCAGTTAATGAATCAACAACTAAAAGTCTTATTGGTTCTCCATTTTTTATCATCTCTGTTATTCTGTCTAATAGTAATATCTGATGATCTGAATTAAATGCTCTTGCAACAAAAATATTTTTTAAAACTTTATTTTCATCTGCTCCTATTGCTCTTGCTATTTGCTTTATTCTTTCTGGTCTAAAAGTTCCTTCTGTATCTATCCATACAGCTTTTCCATTTGCTCCTCCTTTCTCAACAGGAAGCTGAACATTTACCGCAAGTTGTAAACCTAATTGAGTTTTCCCAGAACCATAAGCACCATAAGCTTCTGTTATTGCTTTTGTCTCTATCCCTTTTCCTCCTAACAAATTATCTAAATTTTTGCTATTTGTTGTTATAGTTTTTATATCTTCTCTTTTTTTTGCAAATTCTAACCCATCAACAAAACTTAAATTCATCATTTTTCTTGCTGCTTGAATTGCTTTTCTTGCAACAGCTTCCCCTATGCCTGCTAATTCTGATAATTCCATAGGAGACATAACAGCAAGCCCCATTAAATCATATATTCCTGCACTCTCTAATTTAGAAGCAACAGCCGGCCCTATTCCAGGAAGGTCTGTAAGTTTTATCTCCTCTTTTTCTCCAGAAGAGTTTTTCTCTTTTTCTTCTTTGGCCATTCTTAATCTTATTTTAAGATATTTATAAATATTACTTGTCTGTAAGATATATATAGAAATACATATTATTTTTATCTATAAAATCAATTTTTCTTCACTTAAGTGACATAGAGCTTAAGAATAAAATTTATATAAGGTACTATCATCACAATAATATGGAACAGGCACAAAAAAACGAATATAGTAAATTAGCAAGAATAGCCTTTATAATTTGGATTATTTCTTTAATAAGTTTTTTTGTTGTAGCTGTAAATGTAGCTTTACCATTTTTTCAAAATAATTATCAATTAATTAAGTTATTTTCAAATCTATTAACAATAAGAAATTTTTCTTTTTTTTCTTCATTATTTCTATTAACATCTATAACCTCTTTAATTTTGTCTTTTATGGCTAGAAAAGAAATAAGATTATATAAAAAATTAGGCAGAAAAATAGCAAAATTTACATCTAGAGCATCTATCTTAGAAATAATTATTTTTTTAATTCTGCTTGCAATATACTTCGTCAGATAAGTAAAAGAGGTGTAGCTTCAAGAATATTTATCATTAATATAGTAATCTTTTACAATATGCTTCAAGTATTCTCAAATTATTTTATTAGCTCTTAGAATTTAATATTAAATAGCTAACCGAAAAATCCTATTATTATAAAAATTAATGCAATTATATCCAAAACTAAGAATATTAAAAATAAACTCTTATCAACCATACTTCCTGTTTTTATTCTTCCTTTTGATTTTAGTTTATATGGCCAAAAAAAAGCAATTCCCTCTGGAGTAAAAGAATCTATAAAAAGATGTATTGAATATCCTATAAAAAAAGATAAAGCCAAAATAGGATACAAAAATACAAGAATTAATGTTAATATTAAACAAAAAGTGAAACTATGAACAAAATCCCTATGTTTAACGAATAACTGCAAAGGTCTTGCTAATTTATTTTTTCCTAAAGTTGAATATCTTATGTCTATATCTGGAAGCATGCTTGATATTAAAACAACAACAAAAAATAAGATCTTATGAGATAAATGAGATATATGAGGAATAAATATGAGTATAAATAAAAAAGTAATTGCTAGATGGGTTTTTATCATCATTTTATTTCACTCTTTTTTATTTTGTTTCTAGTTCTTTTATTAAACTATCAATATCAACTTCTTTTATATCACTTACAATAAGTTCGGTATTATTAAAAATTTTGTTTTGTCTTACATTTCCAAAGAATAAAAATTCTTTCCCAAGCAGATTTTCTCTATGTGCAAAAAAAGCAGATTCTAAGTCTTTTATGTCTATCCCTAATTTGTCTATATTTTCTGAAAATACAACTGCTCTTAAGGTTTCTGTTCCATCATCTAATATTATAGACAATAAGACTCTTTTTTCAGGAATCACTCTCCCATGATCTCCGCAGGTATAAATTTCCCCGTTCTGTATCACTTTTTTCTTACATTCTGGACATATTTCAAAAAATTTTGGTTCAAATGCTTGAACAATAAAAGCTCTTAAAACTACATTATCCCCAATTTTTAAATCAGCAATATTTTTTTTAACATAAGATGTTTCTATTTTAACATTATCAATAATATTATTACTCAACTTTATTTCTGAAAAACCAGTTAGATGTATTTCGTTATTTCTCAAGGAAGCATTATTTATTTCTATAAAATCCCCTTCTTTTATTTCCCCGTTTTCAATTAAAGCTATGTGATTTATATCCCACAAAACAACCCTCATATTTGCTGTTTCATCTGCTAAAATTAAATTAACTACTTTTCCTTCTCTATTTTCTTTTTTATATTCTCTAATAGGAAACAACTTTATAATTTTTCCAGTAGTGTTTATTTTTTTCATACCTTGAACTATCTCGTTTAATTTTATTTTCTGTTTTTCAAAGTTTATTCCCAACTCAGAAGAGATTATTTGTAAAGCTCCTTCTCTAGATATTAATCCAGATAACTTTGCTCTTTTTGCTTCAACTAATCTATTTATTTCATCCTCACTTTTCCCGCTTAATTCAGAAACCTTGGCTAATATTCTATAATAATCATTTATCATAAAACAAAAAAAATGATATAGTTTAAAAGTATTACTATACCTCAATACATATTAAGAATTCACCCAAAAGCTCTTCTATAATCAATTATATCTACTGAAGAAACATTTTCAATTTTGCTTATTTCTTCTTCTGCTAATTGTGTATCATTAGCTTCTGGCCAGGATATAGTAATAATGAGTGCTTTTAATCCAAAAGCAACTGGTTGCTCTTCTGAAGATTCTAATTTTGCGTTGTATTTTGTTATATTTTTTTCTATATCTAATTTTATTTTATTCAAATCTACCGAAGGTGATTCTGGCAAAACTTTTATTTTTAATAATGTTAATCCCATAAACTCTTATTGTAAGAAGGATTTAAAAAGTTATGTATGTTTTTAAAATAATGTTAACAGAAGAGCAATCAAAACTAATAAAAAAACAGCTCATTGAACAAATAAGTAGATGGAATATTGATGAACAAAGCAAAAATAATGCAAAAGAATATATTTTAAAATTAAATGAAAAAGAACTTGAAGAATTTTTGATAAAAAATAAATTATTAAAAGAAGTAGAAAAACCAACTATAGAAAAAAAAGAAAAAGATTGTATTTTTTGTTTAATAATAGATAATAGAATTCCTTCTTATAAAATAGATGAAAATGAAACAAGTTTAGCAGTTTTAGATATAAAACCCCTATCAAGAGGGCATGTTATTGTTATTCCTAAAAAGCATGTTTCTTTAAATAAAATTCCTGTATCTTCTTTTTCTCTTGCTAAAGAAATTGCTAAAAAAATTAAAAAGATATTAAAACCAAAAGAGGTTTCAATTTCGACTTCTTTGTTATTCGGACATGAAATAATAAATATTATTCCTTCTTATGAAAATGAGATTAATGAAAGAAAAGAAGCAAAAAAAGAAGAACTTGAAGAATTACAAAAATTATTAACAGAAAAAAAGATAGTAAAAGAAGATAAAAAATTAAAAAAAACGATAGAACCAAAGCTATATAAATTTCCAAGAAGAATACCATAAATATACTAAAAATATAAAAGAGAAAAAAAAGGAAGGAGTAAAAGGAATTCCTTGTTTTATTTTTACTTTTTTCTTGTATTTTTTCAATATTTCTATGTCTTTTTTTGTTAATCCTTCCCAACTTGCTTTTATCTCCTTGTTATTTATTTTTATATCTTCATATAACCAATCTCCTTCTGTTAATTTATTAACATCTATTTCTACAGACATACATTCTTCTATTGTTTTTGAATAAATATATACAGGGATTAAAAATAAAAATATTAATGGTAAAAAGAACAACAACCAAATATCTATTAAAAATATTTTTAAAATTATTAAAAAAATAAAAGTAATAACAGAGAAAGCAATAGAA
>Ga0078972_1003463_pt1 | contig 47282 bp, 54 predicted proteins | sample YelNatPaOPGAMG01_FD_67568 | JGI IMG/M metagenome (GOLD analysis project Ga0078972, IMG submission 67568) | Hot spring thermophilic microbial communities from Obsidian Pool, Yellowstone National Park, USA - OP-RAMG-01 (SPADES assembly) (version 2) | ecosystem: Environmental > Aquatic > Thermal... | reverse complement strand
TTAGGCAGGGTGGCAATCTCGGAGGCGAGCTCTGAGGATGCGACCGGCATCTTGTCGATATGACGCCATTCGCTTGCTTGGTCATCCATCTCTTTTTCTTCCCCTCCCTTCCCCGAGACATCCGATAAGACCTTCTCCCCTTCATACGACTCTATCCAGATGACAAAGGAGCTTGGGATGTAGATGTCTGCATGGAGTATCTCGCCTGTAAGTGGATTTGCGTGCATGTCGGCGTAGGCAAAACCGGCGCGGTGGAATGTATGCCATTGGATCATGTTGTATCTAAAGTCTGGCGCCATAATCCCCTCTGGGGCTGCCTCTACCTTTATAATCTCTTTTCCAAATGCCTTGTTCCAATATAGCGCGCCCTCTTTTGCGTATTTTACGTACTTTTCGGGGAAGTTTGAGGAGATATAGAATGTGATTGGCGAACTTATGTCCCATCTTTTGATGTAGGTCACAATATCACCAAACTCCTCATTGACGATCGGATCCGTCTCAAAATAGCCGAGATAGTCGTGTTTCGGGGCTGGAATCGGAGTAAATGCGCTGTTTGGCGTGTATCTCTTGAGATAATATCTTATCTCCAGCGGCATGAGGACGTTGTTTTCTCCCCACAGCCTGTCTACTATATTTACAACCTGTACAATTTGGACCCCATCCTCCATAGGAATGACGTCCTTTACAAATGAGCGCTGTATAGGAGAGATGTGATCGAGCGCAGGTCCAACGCCTCCCCTGCCTCCTTCGATAAACGAGTCCATCCCGCTCCCAAAGTCAAATTTGAGGTTTGCCCCATCCTCCTCTACTATTGGAAATGTGGTGACAATTAACGTGTTCGGATAGTTTGTGTCCGGTTTTGTGCCGCTTTCGGATTCAAGCATCACCAGTTCTTTCTCATGCCTTTCAAACCTTACAATCCTAGACTTTGCATGTATTCCAGTCGGATTGCCAACCTCTCCTCCGAAGTATTCCTGCGGCGCATATGATACAAGTAGGACATACTCCTTCCCTAGCTCAGACTTGGGAAAGACGATCTTATCCCCTTCCGCCACTATCTTCTCCGATTCCATCGGCGATGCAATTGTATTTAAAGATGTTATCTCACCGCCGGCACATGAAACAAGATAGGGTAGGATACACAGTATACCAAAGGCTAAGCACCTCTTCCTCATATACCTCTCCTTAAAAGGCTTATCGAACCTGCCTGTAATTTGTTGCCTGAAATATATTTTACCCAAACCTCCCTCCAGCCCCATATTTTCCCTATTTTGGCGTCTTGGTTTGCAGGTCCCCTTGTAATTTTTTTGATATACGTGTAGTAGTCTCCGCATGAAGCTAGGGGATTTTGACTATGAATATCCGGAGGAGCTCGTTGCTACTCACCCCCTTAAGGAGAGGGAGAGTTCGAGGATGATGCTCGTAGATCGGAGGCTTAAGTCCTTTAGGCACTTTACTGTGATAGACCTCCCGTCTTTGTTGGATGAGGGGGATTTAGTTGTGCTGAATGACACAAGGGTCTTCCATGCAAGGCTGGTCTCCAAGGAGGCCGGTATAGAGATACTTCTGCTTAGGGAGGAGGGTGGTGACATATGGAGGGGTGTGGCCCACCCGCTCAAAAAATGTAGGGAAGGCAGGACGATCTCGTTCGGCGGGCTCTTGACGGCAGAGATCATAAAGAGGGAAGGGGATGAGGTGGTGGTTCGGCTCTCTTCTCCAGCCGGCGTCCGCGAGGCAATTGAAAAGGTAGGCCTTGTGCCGCTCCCTCCGTATATCCTAAGACGCCGCGGTGGTTATTATACAGAGGAAGATAAAGAGAGGTATCAGACGATCTATGCGAGACACTTAGGTTCTTCAGCGGCGCCTACGGCAGGGCTTCACTTGAGTCAAAGGATATTAGACAACCTTGTTGGGCGCGGTATAGGGCTCGCCTACATTACCCTTCATGTAGGAAGAGATACATTTGTGCCGGTAAGGGAAGAGGATGTAGCAAGGCATGAGATGCACGGCGAGGAGTATTTTGTGCCGCGCGAGACGGTAGATTTAGTGGAGAAGGCGAAGGAAGCTGGTAGGCGCGTGGTTGCAGTGGGCACGACGGTAGTGCGCGCTCTCGAGACATTTTATAGTGACCCCGAGCGCAGACATTCTGGTACGACCCGCATCTTCATATACCCCGGTTATACCTTCAAGGCGGTGGACGCCATCCTTACTAATTTCCACCAGCCGCGCTCCACACTCATCATGCTTGTCTCGGCGTTTGCAGGGCGCGAATTTATACTAGAGGCGTACAGAGAGGCGATAAGAGAGAAATATCGCCTATTCAGCTTTGGAGATTGCATGCTCATACTGTGAGGTTTTTTCGCCGTTCCTTTTTGTTTTTTCTTGAAAAGAGGGTTCATATCAATATCATCGCCACATGCCTTCGTTTAGTGTAGTTGCAAACGATCCATGTTCTCGGGCGCGTGCAGGCGTCCTTGTTACACTGCACGGCGAGGTCCATACGCCTATCTTTATGCCCGTAGGGACCCAGGGGACCGTAAAGGCCATGACCCCAGATGAGTTGAAGGAGATGGGCGCTACCATCATACTCGGAAATACGTATCACCTGATGCAGAGGCCTGGGCACGAGCTCATAGGGAGGCTGGGGGGTTTGCACAGATTTATGGGTTGGGATGGTGCAATTTTGACAGATAGCGGAGGTTATCAGATATTTTCCCTCTCAGACATGGTAAAGGTGACAGAGGATGGTGCCATATTTCGCTCCAAGTTGGATGGAGGCGTCTTGCATCATTTGACGCCGGAGCTTGCGGTAGAGGTGCAAGAGACCCTCGGTAGCGACATCATGATGGTGTTGGATGAGTGTACGCCATATCCTGTATCAGTGGAGGATGCAAAGAGGTCTATGGAGGTTTCCCTCATGTGGGCAAAAAGGTCTATTTTGGCATGGAGGAAGAGGGGGCTCGGGCTCTTTGGCATCGTTCAGGGGAGCGTATATAAGGAGCTTAGGAAAGAGTTTGTGGAGAGGCTTTTGGAGATAGGAAGGGGGGAGTTTAGCGGCTATGCAATTGGCGGTCTTTCTGTGGGAGAGCCGATACAGGTTATGTACGAGGTTGCCGCCTTTTCTGCCGATCTACTTCCCAAGCATCTTCCTAGGTATCTGATGGGTGTAGGAACGCCGGAGGACATAGTGGAGGCGATATCCTTTGGTATAGATATGTTTGACTGCGTGCTTCCTACCAGAAACGGCAGGAATGGCATGCTCTTTACATCGCTTGGAGATATCAACATCAGGAATTCCAGATATAAAGATGATGAGTCCCCACCCGACCCCCACTGCTCGTGTTACACATGCAGCAAATATTCCCGCGCCTATTTGAGACACCTTACAGAGGCGCGCGAGATACTCGCCGCACGGCTCGCTACAATTCACAATTTACATTTTTATATTCATCTGGTAAAGGAGGCAAGGGATGCTATACTAGCCGGAAATTATTCTAAATGGAAAAAAGACTTTTTGGATAAGAGAAAGGAGATGGATGTATGAAAAAAATTGCGCTAGGTACCATGGCGGTGATTTACCCGGCACTTCTGTTTGGTATGGCTGGGGCGAATACCGGCGGAAACAAAGGGCAGGCTAGCATTGTGTCTATGCTCATGCCGATGGCAATTATATTTGTCATCTTCTACTTCCTACTGATTCGCCCGCAGCAGAAGCAGCAAAAGAAGTTAAAGGAGATGCTAGATTCCCTAAAGAAGGGAGATGAGGTAGTGACCCGTGGTGGAATATACGGAAAGATACATGGGATAGCCGACAATGTCGTTACACTAGAGATTGCAGAGAATGTGAGGATAAAGGTAAACAGGGAGTTTATAGCAGGTGTGCTAAACAACAAGGAAGTGGCAAAGGAAAAGACAGAAGAAAAGGGGAGATAAGGGGGCCCTATGCCATCGTCGCTTAAATGGAGGATTGTTCTCATCTGCGCTGTGACTGCGCTTGGGATATATATCCTCATCCCAACTATACTTGGTCTGAAAGAAAAGAGGGAGGCGGCTCTCCAAAAGGGGGAAGAGCTTCCGTGGTATTACCACGTCCTTCCAAATAAGGGCCTGAATCTCGGTCTGGACCTAAGGGGCGGGATATATATTGAACTGCAGGTGGACCTAAAGAGCGCCGTCAAGCGGCAGGCAGATCTTGCCATATATGATATAGAGTCCACATTCAAAGACAAAGGGGTGAGCTTTGAGTCTATAACACAACCGGAGGGGACCGGAACTATCTCGATTGTCTTCAAGTCTCGTGAGGATATGGAAAAGGGGCTGGGTATTTTGGAGGGATATGCATACTATCGCGAGCGCTTTATTGTGAAAGAGAGATTTGAAAACGAGGAGAAGCCCCGTCTTACCATCGGGTTTAGCAACGAGTTTTTGGACAACTTCGAGCGTGAGACAGTAAGGCAGGCCACCGAAAACATAAGGAACAGGGTGGATAGATACGGAGTTGCCGAGCCCGATATCCGCGGGGTTAGCGGCAATAGGATTGCGGTGGAGTTTCCCGGCATCTCAGATCCTGAGAGGGCGATTGATATCATAAAGCGGACCGGCCAGCTCGAGTTCAAACTTGTAGATGGGTACGAAAAGGACCGCGTAATTTTCTTTAACATGAAGGATGGTGAGGTGAGCCAACCACAGCTTTCAGCCATGATAGATAAGATAAAGGAGGAGGAGCACCTCCCCGAAAACTACTCTGCCGATACAGTAAGCAAAATAAACGAGAAGCTTAGAGACAAGATACCTGAGGGCGATGAGATCGCATTTGAACTCGTAAGGGATGAGAGGACGAAGAAGGTCGTAAAGGCGCTGCCGTATCTCTTGAAGGGGAAGGCCGAGGTGACAGGCGACATGTTGGAGGATGTGAGACTCACACCGAACTCCATGGAGCAGAGATTTGAGGTTGGCATCAGGTTTAATAAGGAAGGAACAAAGCGCTTTGCTGACCTCACCGAAAAGAATGTGGGAAAGAGGCTTGCTATTGTGCTGGACGGCTATGTAAATGAGGCGGCGGTTATAGAGGAGCCTATACTTTCCGGCGAGGCGCGCATCACACTAGGTTATGGATATGAAGAGACGGAGAAGAAGGCTAGGGCGCTCTCCATCGTCCTCCGCGAAGGCGCGCTTCCAGCTACACTGACAGAGGCAACCAAATCTGTAGTGGGTCCGACCCTTGGAAAGGATTCTATCCGACAAGGGATAGAGGCGAGCCTCATTGCAGCAGTAGCCGTGGTTCTCTTCATGATCCTTTATTACAAGGTCTCAGGGCTCTTTGCGGATATTGCCCTTTTTGTGAACGTCATCCTTTTGCTTTCACTCCTCTCTGTCTTTGGGGCTACACTTACCCTCCCCGGCATAGCAGGCATAGCGCTGACTGTCGGAATGGCGGTGGATGCCAATGTGATTATAAATGAGAGGATTCGGGAGGAGCTAAGGCGCGGCAGGACTCCAAAGAGCGCTGTGGAAAATGGTTACAAGGGTGCCATGAGCGCGGTGATAGATTCGAATCTCACTACGCTCATATCAGGCATTGTATTGTACCAATTCGGCACTGGGCCGATTAGGGGTTTTGCAGTCACCTTGAGCATAGGTATATTGACAACGCTTTTTACAGCGATAGTGATTACCAAGACGATATTTGACTACAGGGCATTTAAAGGCGGTATAAAGAGTTTGAGTATCTAAACAAGGAGTCTTCCGTGGAGATATTAACTGGCACCAAGATCCCATTTATAAGAAAGAAGTGGTATTTCATATCTGTGTCGCTCATCTTGATAGCCCTTTCATTCGTTTCATTTTACATAAAGGGCTTTAATCTGGGGATAGACTTTCGTGGCGGCGTTAAGTTTGTGATTCGCTTTAATTCCCCAACCTCTGAAAGGGCCATCAGGGAATCGCTCGCTCGCGAGGGTTTCGATGCAATAGTCCAGCAGCTAGGGGAATCGCGAGGCGAAAGGTTCGTTGTAAAGACGCGCCAGACAGATGCCACAGTAGAAGAGACCTCCAGTAAGGTAAAGAAGGGTCTTACAGGCGCCTATGGCGAGGGCAATTTCGTGGTGGAGGCGGAAGAGACGGTAGGCCCAAAGGTGGGAAAGGAGCTAAACAGAAAGGGTACGATGGCGGTGATATATGTCCTCCTTGCCATACTAGTCTATCTAGCCTTTAGGTTCGACTTTTCGTTTGCGCCTGGAGCAGTTATCGCGCTCGTTCATGATGTCATTATAACACTCGGCTTTATCTCATTCTTGGGCATCGAGTTTAACTTGAGCATACTTGCGGCGATACTTACCATCGCAGGTTATTCTGTGAACGACACTATAGTGGTCTTTGATAGGATAAGGGAGAATGCCCCAAGGATTACGCCCTCAACTATAGTGGGTGTGGTAGAAGAGAGCATAAATGCGACGCTATCCAGAACAATCATCACTTCGTTTACTACACTCCTTGCCGTGGTGGCTCTGTTTCTCTTCGGTGGCGGCGTGATCCATGATTTTGCATTTACTTTTGTGGTGGGTATAATAGTAGGGACGTACTCCTCTATATTTATAGCGAGCCCTATCTACATATTTATGTATCGGCACTGGCCGGCCTTAGCGGTAAAACTTGGTATCAGGAAGAAGTATTAGGGCGTAAGTGGATGAGAGAAGGATCCATATGGACAGAGGCGATGAGGATGTGGAGAGGCTTGTCTCTTCACTTGGTGTGCATCCGGTAACTGCGAGGATCTTGGTAAATAGGGGTATTAGGGGGGTTGAAGAGGCAAGGGTCTTCTTAAATCCAAAACTCCAATTTCTCCCACATCCCTCGCTCCTCCCTGATATAGATGAAGCCTGTAGGAGGATTGCGAAGGCAATCTTGTCCGGAGAAAAGATTGCGGTATTCGGCGATTTTGATACCGATGGCATTACAGCAACGGCGCTACTCGTGCGCTTTTTCAGGGGTTTGGGCGTCGAGGTAATGCACTACATTCCAAATCGGTTGAGCGAGGGATATGGTCTAAACTGCGATGCCATATCCCGCCTTGCTAGAGAAGGGGTGAATCTAATTATAACTGTAGACAATGGTGTTAGCGCGAGGGATGAGATAGACTTTGCGTCTTCACTTGGTGTAGATGTTGTTATAAGCGACCATCACGAGGTGGCTGGTGAGCTGCCCCGTGCGTGCGCTGTGGTAGACCCAAAGCGAGACGCAAATTCTCCCCTCTCTGAACTTGCAGGTGTTGGCGTTGCGTTTTACCTAGCTGCCGCACTCAAGTCTTGGCTTGAGGGCATGGGATACAACAAGGCAAAGGGAATAGATCTTAAGCGCTTCTTGGACCTAGTTACTGTGGGGACGGTAGCAGATGTTTCGCCGCTTTTGGGTGCAAATAGGATACTTGTAAGCCACGGCATCCGACTTATGAAGGGCTCGCCTTCGCCTTGGGTAGAGGCAATCATGAAGACCGCCGGCATTTCAGGCGAGGAGATGGACACCGATGTAATAGCCTTTAGAATAGCGCCTAGGATCAATGCCTCTGGGAGGCTTGGAAGGCATGGGGTAGGCTTAGACATCCTTCTTGCGGATGACTTGGATAGGGCGATTTATTTGAGTTCCGACCTTGAAGAGATGAATAGGGAGAGACAGCTCCTCGAGAAGAGGGTGGTAGATGATGTGGAGGCTATGTTGGAGAAGGATGGCGCTATAAAGTGCATAGTCGCCTCTTCTTGCGAGTGGCATCCGGGTGTGATAGGTTCTGCCGCCTCCCGCCTATCAGAGAAGTACCTCGTCCCAACGGTCATAATAAGTATAGATGGTGAGGTAGGGAGGGGGTCGGTGAGGGGTGTAGGTGGATTTGATGTGATAGAATCGCTCCATTCGCTCAAGGGATTTTTGCTAGACTATGGGGGACACAAGGGCGCGGCCGGCTTTGATATCAGGGCGGATTTGGTGGAGAGCTTTAAGTCTGCATTGGAGAGATATATTGAGGAGCACTTTGTGGGTGGGGTTGACACCTCACCATTTGTTGTGGACGCCGAGATTGAGATAGGCGACATAAGCACAAAGCTCATCTCAGAACTTCAGGCCCTTTCCCCATACGGCGAGGGGAATCCTCCGCCCTGCCTGTTGGTTGGCCCGTGTACAGCTAAGTGTGTGAAGAGGGTAGGAAACAATCACCTTAAGGTAACGTTACTCGAGGATGGAATATCCATAGATGCCATTGGTTTTGGGCTGGGTAGTTTAAATATAGCCGAGGGTAGGAGGTATAGATTTGCAGGTGTGCCTGAGGCAAATGTATGGAACAACACCTCCCGCCTACAGATCAAGTTTTTGGATGTTGTAGAGGTGGTTTAGTGGCTAGAACGTGTATCCAACCCCAACGTTCACCGAAAATTTTGGGTATGTTGCAAAGTTCTTTCCGACGCGGTCTTCGCTCGGCCCTTTTCCAAGCAGGGCACTTGCGCCGATTCTGGACGTAAGGCTTATATGATCTGTGAACCTGTAGTCCACGCCGGCAATCCCGCCCAGATCAAACATCTCCCCCACATCTTTTATACCGCCATTTACATCCCTTTCCCCGCTGATAGTTATCCCTCCGCCTAGGCTGAGACCCGCGTATGGTAGTATCTTCCCGTCCATATCCATGAATACGATCTGTGGTGTGAGCGAGAAGAGCAAGAGATGATAATTGGCGTACCACTCAGGGGCGCTAAAGTGATAGAGCCAGTAATACGAGGCAGATATCCCAAGCCTACTATGTTTTAGGAACCATCCGCTCGCATCCTTAGCGGACATTGTATATTCTATGGTGGTTCCAAATCCGCTCTTATAGTGTCTGGACAATCCTACCGTAGGCGTTCGTATGATGCCTGTGTATGATATCGCCGCGCCTATTGTGGAAGAAAGCCCCTCTCCCCTTGCTAGGTGTATAGGGACGAGGAGGGCGAGGGCAGAGATGACGAGGATAAGATTTCGACGCATAAGACCTCCCTTTTTCAACTTTGAAAGAGGATATAACAAATCGAGCCTCCTTACAACCAAATTTATTAAGGCCCGTAGCTCCTAGTTCTGAATATAGCACGCGCTGCTTATAAGACCCATAACTCCTACCACTCCCTGTCCAATAGATACCCAAGCCTCTTCAACCGAGGAGGGGGGATACGATGTATATTCCGAGTTCCAACCAATGCGTATAAATCACTTTACAAGTGGTGGGGTATTAGGTAAAATAAGGCTTCCTTAAAGGAGGGAGTTTATGCGTATGAAGCGAGGTCTCCTTGTCTTATCTGGCCTTCTCGTCGTCTTTGCGATTTCGTGCGCCGCGACGCCAAACCGGCGCTCATTTAAAGAGGGATGGAAGGATTCGGTGGTATCTACCGAGGTAAAATACAAGCTGATCAGGGATAGGTTGGTGAAGAAGAGTAACATCAATGTAGATGTGTGGCGGGGCGTTGTAACCCTTACAGGGAGGGTAGGCTCTGAGGCAGAGAAGGAGCGCGCTGAAGAGCTGGCATGGAAGACAAAGGGTGTGCGCGGCGTTGATAATTTCCTAAGGATCATAGATGTGACGGGAAACCTAGTAGAAGAGGGTGTGGCAACTGCAAAGAAGGAAAAGGCACCTTTGGTAGGTAGCGGAGAGAAGACCCAAAAAGTAGCCACCTCTACTGCCCCTGTCATCACGGCAAAGAAGAGGCCGGCAAGCAAGGTGACTACACCTGCTTTATCCAAGAGGACCGACACATCAGCTTCTGGCGCTTTAAAAACCGAGGGTGCGCCTGCTACAGTGAGTCAGGTCCAAAAGACGGGTGTGCCCGATGCTGCTTCCACTCAGAATCAGGGCAAACCTGTATTTACGGACATCCCTATTCGCGGCGGTGTGAGTGCGCCGTTTGAAGCGCCATCCGCCTCAAGCGCCTCTCCTGGCAAGGTCGCCCCTAGGGTAGAAGGGCCAGTTCAATTTGAGAAGCGGACGACAGGAGATACGGCTAAGCCGGTATATTCAACTCGGGGTGATTATTCAAAGACACCCTCCGGGATAGAGGAAAAGGATCTAAGCGCCGAGGAGAAGTTGAGCCGTGATGCGGAGGAGGAGCTAAAGAAGCTAAAGGGTGAGTAACCCACCCATCTTGATAGATGCCTCATAGATGCCTCACCTTGTTTGCGCGCCATCGTTTGCGTACCGATCGCCAGTTAAAAAGTATTTTTTTCTTTTCAATGCGGGGGATTTTATGTATACATCGGCATGTTTAGGGGGATTTTTAGGATATGCTCCGCACATTTCTAAATGGCATATTCAGGGAAAATCCGGTATTGGGGCTCCTCATAGGGCTCTGCCCCACGCTTGCGGTATCGGTGAGCCTTAAGAATGCCGTCGGCATGGGCGCCGCGGCGACTTTTGTCCTTGTCTTTTCAAATGCCATCATCTCGGTATTCAGAAGGTTCTTTCCGGCAAAGATAAGGATACCGTGCTACATCGTGGTGATAGCCACAGCCGTCTCCATCGTAGAGATGGTGATGGCGGCATACTTCCCTGCCCTGAACGCCGCGCTCGGTATATTTATCCCGCTGATTGTTGTGAACTGCATCATACTTGGCCGCGCAGAGGCGTTTGCATCCAAGAATGGTCTTTTGGCGTCTATGGCGGATGGCCTTGGGATGGGTGCAGGTTTCACATTGACATTGTCCCTAATAGCATCCATCCGCGAGGTCATCGGTTCTGGTAAGATATGGGGGATCACATTGACCTCCTTCTATTCTCCGCAAGGCCCTGTAAAACCGGTCTCCATATTTGTTATGGCGCCGGGCGCCTTCATAGTTATCGCGTGCATATTGGGATTCATACAGTGGAGGAAGGGAAGGGCCTTCAAAAAGGAATGCGGCAGTTGTTCGGCGTGTGGAATGAGTACATGAGTTTGGATAATGGAGTAGCGCAATGGACTACGTGCTCATATTTATATCAATAGCCTTTGTAAACAACTTCATCCTCTCGAAGTTTTTGGGGCTCTGTCCGTTTATAGGAGTTTCGAAGAAGAGGAGCGAGGCGGTTGGGATGGGCCTTGCTGTGATATTTGTGATGACGATGGCATCACAGGTCACATGGGTTGTGAATAGATACCTCCTTTTGGGCGGAGAACAGAACCTGTTTTACGCGATATTTGGGCGGTCAAAGGGGATTTCCCCTGAGTCATTCGATTTTCAATATCTAAAGACCATTGTATTTATTCTAGTGATTGCGACACTTGTGCAGATTGTGGAGATGTTCCTGATGAAGGCGGCGCCGCCGCTTTACAAGGCGCTTGGCATCTATCTTCCTCTCATCACTACGAACTGCGCTGTTTTAGGTGTTTCGCTCCTTAATGCAAAAGACTTTATGAATATCCAATCTGTTTCTGAGAGCTTTTTGAAGAGCACAGTTCAAGGCTTTGGTGGCGGTGTTGGATTTACAGTTGTCTTGTATCTCATGTCGGGGATACGAGAGAGGATTGAGAAATATCCGATACCAAAGGCCTTAAGGGGCGTACCTATTGCATTTATCTCGGCGGCGCTCATGGCGCTTGCGTTTATGGGCTTTGCCGGAATGGGGAGTAAATAATATGCTTGTCCCACCTATCATGATACTTGGCGGACTTGGTCTCCTCTTTGGAGGCGGCTTGTACTTCTTTTCTAGATTGTTTCATGTAGAGCAAGACCCAAGACTGGAAGAGATATTGAGTGCACTCCCTGGCGCTAATTGCGGCGCGTGCGGATTTCCCGGTTGTTCAGGCCTTGCCAGCGCCCTCCTGGAGGGCAAGGCCGAGGCCTCTGCCTGTTTGGTCGGAGGTGAAGAGGTGGCGCTAAGGATTGCAAAGATACTGGGTGTGGAGGTGAAGGTGCGCGAAAAGCAGGTTGCTGTGCTTAGGTGCAGAGGGTCTGTAGTTGAAAGGCGCTTTGATTACACCGGCATCAAGACTTGCATGGCTGCACATGCCTTGGCAGGTGGGGACCTGGCGTGCCCATGGGGCTGCCTCCGCTATGGTGATTGCGTCCTTGCCTGCCCATTTGGCGCGATAAAGATGATAGGCGGCTTCCCATGGGTTGACGAGGCGAAGTGTACCGGCTGTGGCAATTGCGTAAAGGCATGTCCCAGGGGGCTATTCATTTTGGAACTGCTCCAGAAGACTGTCCATGTCTTGTGTAGGTCGCGCGAAAAAGCAAAGGATGTGCTAAAGGTCTGTAAAGTAGGCTGCATAGCCTGCGGAAAGTGCGTAGAGGCGTGTAAGTTTAATGCAATACACGTAAATAACTACATTGCAGAGATAGATTACGAGAAATGTACCTCCTGTGGCGCCTGTGCAAAGGTCTGTCCTACGCATGCGATCTTGAATTTCAGGGGTGAAAGGAAGGAGAGGGGGATCTTGCCTTCCCCCAAGAGAAACACCAAAGAGTCTGTTTTGAGCCAGACGAGTGAGGGGATGGAATGAAGAGGACATTTAGGAAAGGTGGTATACATCCTCCGGAGCATAAGGAGCTTACTGAATGGAAGGCGATAGAGGTGCTTCCTCCTCCGCCGCTCCTCTACATCCCGCTTTCACAACATACAGGCGCTCCCGCGTCTTTAAAGGTCTCCCCCGGCGATAGTGTGGCAATGGGCGCGCTCATAGGCGAGGCCTCAGGTTATGTCTCTGCAAATGTCCATGCTAGCGTTTCTGGAAAGGTGAAGGAAATAGTGAAGCGGCAGAATCACCTTGGGGCATTTACTGATTATGTGGTTATAGAGAATGATGGCAGGGATTTGTGGGCGGAAGGTAGAAATTCGAGTCGCGCGTACGAGCATCTTACACCCGACGAGATCAGAAACATCATATTTGAAGCCGGCATTGTTGGGATGGGAGGTGCTGCCTTTCCAACCCATGTAAAACTGAACCCTCCTAAGGAGAAGAAGATAGATGCGCTTATTATAAATGGTTCCGAGTGCGAGCCGTATCTCACGTGCGACCACAGGCTCATGATAGAGAAGGCATCCAATGTGGCCACAGGGATACTCCTCTTAAAGAAAGCGCTCGGTGTAGATAAGGTGATTATTGGAATAGAGGAGAATAAATTTGATGCCTATAGTAAAATGAGGGCGATATTCCTAAGCGACCCTTCTGTTTCGGTAGTGCTTTTAAAGGTCAAGTATCCGGAAGGGGCGGAAAAGCAATTGATAAGCGCCCTCTTGAATCGGGAGGTTCCTTCTGGAGGTCTTCCGATGGATGTAGGTGTCGTTGTTCAGAATGTCGGTACGGCGTATGCCACATATGAAGCGGTTGTAATGGGAAGGCCACTCGTTGAGCGTGTGGTGACAGTCTCTGGAGACGGGGTGAAGAAGAAGGGAAATTATCTCATAAGGATAGGGACTCCGATACAATATATACTTGAGGCGTGCGGTGTGGAAGATGGCATAAAGAAGATTATCATGGGCGGCCCAATGATGGGGGTGGCTATATCAGATAAGATGCTTCCTGTTGTAAAGGGGACATCGGGCATACTCGTTATGAAGGGGGCGGCCTCATATGAGGAGAGGGAGTGTGTGAGGTGCGGACGTTGTATAGATGCGTGCCCAATGGGGCTTGAACCTACTGCTATTGCGCGGGCAGTGAAAAACTGTGAGAGGGAGGCTTATATCGACTTGCATCCGATGGATTGCATGGAGTGCGGTTCATGTGCGTATGTGTGTCCAGCAAGGATAGAGCTTGTGCAGTACATAAAGCAGGCAAAGTTAGAGGTGATTAAGGCAAGACAGAAAAACTAGTCTTTTTGTAGAGGAGGTTTGGATTTGTGGGAGATACAAGGTTAAAAGTAGGTCCATCGCCGCATATTAGGAGCGGAGATGACATCTCAAAGATAATGTGGTCGGTAGTGATCTCGCTCCTCCCCGCATTTGGAGGGGTGCTCTATTATTTTGGTTGGTATGCAGGCCTGATTGTTCTTGTTTCTGTCCTTTCTGCCGTGGCAACTGAATATGTCTGTGAGCGTATAAGAGGCGTCCCCATAACAGTTTCCGACGGTTCAGCGGTTGTAACAGGCGTATTGCTTGCGTTTGTCCTTCCTCCTAATGTGCCGATATATATCCCCATCCTTGGTGGAATCTTTGCAATAGCGGTTGCCAAACATGCCTTCGGTGGGCTTGGTTGCAATATCTGGAATCCTGCGCTTGCCGCGCGCGCATTTTTACTTGCCTCATATCCGGGCTATATTGTGATGTCCAAGTGGCCTATCCTAAACAAATTCTTATTTGGAAACATAAACTCTTCAGTAGATATAACAACTAGCGCAACTCCGCTCTATATCTTAAAGAATGCGCCGACCGAGTTTCAGAAGATATATTCTATAAAAGACCTGATACTCGGTTCTGTGCCGGGATCGCTTGGAGAGACATCTGCCCTCCTACTTACGATTGGAGCGGCCTACCTCATTATCAAAAAGTATGTGAACTGGCGGCTTCCCATTGCGTATATCCTTACAGTGGCCCTGCTTGCTGTATTTCTTCCGTACAAGAGCGGCGGCTCTCTGATAGGTTTTTGGCAACCTTCCTTTTTCTCGAATCCGTCCGGACTCCTCTTTAGGGCGGTTTCACATGTATTTTCCGGCGGACTTATATTGGGAGCCTTTTTTATGGCGACGGATATGGTGACTTCTCCGCTCACAAGCAAGGGGCAGGTGGTGTTTGGGATCGGATGTGGTATCCTGACCGCCATCATAAGACTATATGGCGGATATCCTGAGGGTGTGTGTTATTCTATACTCATCATGAATACATTTGTGTGGGTTATTGATAGGTATACGAGGCCCCGCCTGTTTGGGGGAAAGAGTAGTAATTAAAAACGCCGATGGAGGTTTTGGAAAGATGCCTGACTTTGTAAGATTTCCGCTCGTCTTGACCATCGTGGGGTTGGTTTCTGCAATCTCGCTTGGATACCTAAATGGTGTGACGAAGAAGGTTCGGGTAGAGATGGAGAAGAAGGAGAAAGAGGAGTCACTTCATGTCGTCCTTCCGGATGCAGAGAGTTTTGAGGAGAAGGTGGCAAACATAGACGGGGAGGAGTTTAGGTATTATACAGGACTCCGCGGCGGTGAGGTAGTAGGATATGCAGGGGTAGGGAGTGCATTTGGGTATTCGAGCGAGATAGTGGTAATGGTGGGTGTAAAGAAGGATTTCACTGTGAATGCGATAAACGTAATCTCTCAAAAGGAGACGCCCGGACTTGGTGACAAGGTTTGTGAGGTCTTGTCTAAGAAGACAATTGGGGGGCTTATACTTGGCAAGGAGTATCATGAAGAGGGTTTGAGGCCTTGGTTTCAGGAGGCCTTTTCAGGGAAAAAGGCACCGTTTATGGTAAGCAAGGATGCAGGGTCTACGGATGTAAATAGCGGCGCTACACAAGGCAAGGCCTCTTTAATAGATGCCATAACTGGTGCCACGATAAGTTCACGCGCAGTCTGTAAGGCTGTAAATTCCGCTGTGGATAAGATCTATAAAGCCACCTCGTTATCAAGTGGTGGGAAGTAGTAAAAAGTGTTGTCTTATATGTCTTGATGGTGTAATAAAAAGGTGGGTGATAATCTCCTCACATCTTAAAAAGGAGGGAGGAATGAAGAGGTTTTTGTTTTTACTCCTTGCAGTATCCTTTGTAAGTTCTGCATTTGCGGGGTCGCCGGAGGAAAAGTGGCATAAGGGTTTTTATATTGCTACGGATATAGGTATGATGCAGATTACAAACGACAGACATGCCGTGACAAAGATACCATTTGATAGCAAGGTGGCTCCACTCTACGGGTTGACACTTGGATGGGATATAACTGATTGGATAGGTCCTATGCTCGAGATAAACTTTGCTACCACGACAGGGACCGCCGGTGATCCCGTACATGGTGGGGAGGATTTTACATATCCCGGTGGCTTTCATGCAAAGGCGAACACATTTCCTGCCGAGAGGGCAAGGGAATATGCCTTGGATTTCGGGCTCTATCTAAGGGCCACGTTACCTTACTTCACTGAGGCGGCTTGGCAGGGCGAGAATCTAAAGTTCGTGCCTTACCTCAAATTGGGCGGCCTTGGACATGGGCTATTTGTAAACGCGAAGACCAACAACGATAAGATAGCGGCATTTGGCGGTGGGCTCGGTTTTGGCGCAGGGATGGAGCTCTTTATCTGGAAGGGGATCATATTTGACCTAGATGCAGTTGAGAATATCATCTTCCAGCAGGGGATAAAAAAGAAGATTGAGGATTTTAACGGGGTTGAGCAGAATGTAGATATCCTAGAAGGTGGTACAAAGGCCCAGTTTAGGCTTGTTGGAAAGCTTGGCTTCCACTTCTAATTTTGAGCCACTTTGTTTAAGGGAATCAGCAATATAGCTCATACCTCTTCCTTATCCTTGCAAATTCTCTAAGTGGTTTCTCTGCCTCTCTGACGATCTCTTGGGCAGGGACCTCTTCTTCAAGCCATCGCCGTATCTTGTCGGTTCCGAATATCACATCTATCGGGGGCTTATCGAATATGTATTCATAGGGAGGCTCCTTCCACGCAAACTGCCTTGGATAAAGTCTTCTTATGGATGAAATGATGGATATAGCAGTTTCAAATGTCCTTAATCTTCTCTTGTCATTTATAACTAGAAAGATGCCGCCACACTCTCTCCCTCCGTGCTTTTGAAACATCGGTATGAATCTCCATGGTATGAAGGATACCCAATGCAATCCCATTCCCTTAAGCTCCTTTGAGAGCGCATATTCATCTATAAATGGAGCCCCGATGATTTCAAACGGCCGTGTTGTCCCCCTCCCTTCTGATATATTCGTACCCTCGAGCGCCACTGTGACAGGGTATATATTTACTGTGTCTAGGGTAGGCATGTTTGCTGAGGTTGGGTACCAGGTGAGCCCAGTCTCTTCAAACCAGAGACCTCTCTTCCAACCCTCCATTGGTATGACAGTGAGCCTTGCGCCGATCCTCCATTCCTCGTTTAGGTATCTTGCAATCTCCCCTACCGTCATACCGTGCCTGAAGGGGAGGGGATATAATCCTACAAATGAGGAGAATTCAGGTTCTAGCAGTGGACCTTCCATGCACTCTCCTCCGATCGGATTTGGTCTGTCTAGCACAATGAATTCCTTATCGGCCTCACGAGCCGCTTCCATGGCAAGTGCCATCGTCCAGATGTACGTATAGACCCTGCATCCGACATCTTGGACATCGAATATGAGGACATCTATGCCTTCCAGCATCTCTATAGTGGGCTTCCTCGTCTTTCCATAGAGGCTATAGAGCGGGATGTTATATGGTGGATATGTGGATGAATCCCATTCTACCATATTGTCTTGCGTCTCTCCGAAGAAGCCCTGCTGCGGGCCGAAGACGGCAGAGACCTTCGCGCCGCCGTATTCGTATATAAGGTCTACACTTAAACGTCCCTTTGCGTCCCTGCTTGCGGCATTTAGTATGATTCCTACGCGCCGCCCTTTTATCAGTGAGGGATCTTTAAGTAAAGATTCTATTCCGAGTTTCACAGCCACCGCCATATTTTAACATAAGCCATATTTTCTTCCAGACAAAACAAGAATATTTTGAATTGCACTTGCAAAGGAGTTATGTTAACAAAGCAGCCTATGGTTACGACATACAAAGATGCAGGTGTTGACATAGACAAGGGGAATGAATTTGTAAGGAAGATTGTTCCCCTCGTCAAAAAGACCTACACGCCAGATGTGCTGGCTGGTGTAGGAGGTTTCGCAGCCCACTTCCTTTTAGATCTGGACGAGACGAAGGAGCCGGTCCTCATCTCTTCTACAGACGGCGTAGGCACGAAACTAAAACTGGCCATTGAGCTGAAGAGGTTTTCTGGCATCGGGATAGACCTCGTGGCTATGTGTGTGAACGATATCGTATGCAGTGGCGCAAAGCCCCTCTTCTTCTTGGATTATTTCGCTGTTGGAAAGTTAGAGCCGGATGGACACACAGAGATTATAAAGGGGATAGTAGACGGGTGTAAGCAGGCCGGATGTGCCCTGATTGGGGGCGAGACGGCGGAAATGCCGGATCTCTATAACAAAGACGACCTTGATCTTGCAGGCTTCGTCGTTGGGATTGCAGATCGTAGCCGCCTTATTGATGGTTCGAGCATCGCCATAGGAGACCTACTTATAGGGATAGCGTCAAGCGGCCTTCACAGCAACGGCTATTCTCTTGTGAGGAAGATTGTTAGAGAAAGGAAACTCGATTTGAGCGGAGTATATGATGATCTTGGCAAGCCGTTGGGTGAGATCTTACTTACACCTACCAAGATATACTCAGGTTTGATTTTGAACCTTGTAAGAAACTTTAGTGTGAGGGGGATTGCACACATCACGGGCGGCGGTCTTCGTGAAAATGTACCGCGCATTTTGCCCACTACCTCCTCTGCCCGTATCTTGCTTAATAATTGGGAGAGGCCGCGGATATTCGATTTTATTCAGCGGGAGGGCGGCATTGAAGAGGAAGAGATGCAGAGGGTGTTTAATCTTGGCGTGGGGATGGTGATTGTGGTTCCGCCCGCAGAGGCAGATGACGTAATTCATCGCATTTCATCCTTTGGCGAGAGGGGATTTATTATAGGAGAGGTAAAGAGGCGCAAGAAGGGTGAACCTCAGATAACTTTGGAGTAGTTATGAAAAAACTCTCGCTTGGCGTCCTCGTGTCTGGAAATGGTACAAATCTTCAATCTATTATAGATCACTCCCGCGATGGGAAGATAGATGCAAAGGTAGAAGTGGTCATAAGTGACAGGAAGGATGCATTTGCCTTGAGGCGCGCCGAAAGGGCTGGCATACCCGCGTTTTTAGTGGAAAGGAAGGCATTTAATTCGAGAGAGGAGTTTGAAGAAAAGATTATCTCTATACTCAAGGAGTACAATGTAGACCTGATTTGTCTCGCCGGCTTCTTGAGGATACTCTCTCCCAGATTTATAAACGAGTTTAAGTGGAGGATTATGAATATACATCCAGCCCTCCTCCCTTCCTTTCCAGGGATGGATGCGCAAAAACAGGCGATTGAGTATGGCGTTAAGGTGAGCGGCTGCACAGTTCACTTTGTAGATGAAGGAACAGACACAGGCCCTATCATAGTGCAAATACCTGTTCCTGTTATGGAGTCGGATACGCCAGACACGCTTGCTTCAAGGATTATGCAGGAGGAGGTTAAAGCATTTCCTCGTGCGATCCAGCTCTTTGCAGAGGGAAGACTTGAAATAAAAGGGAGGCGTGTTATAATTAAAGAAAAAGGGGGTAGCAAATGAAGAGACTTGCCCTGCTTACTATATTGATCACCCCACTTCTATTTATTTCGAAGGAAACCGTTGCTGAGTATTATACGTTCGGAATAGGTCCTGTAGGCAATATCTTTGTGGTGGATTCAAATCCAAACATGGGCGCAGGTGTAGGAGGCATGCTATTTTTCGATTACAGATGGAGTCCGCAACTCTCCACGCAGGTGAGCGTCATCGTTACAACGGAAGATGGCAAAGGACCCAGTAGCGGTGATAAGGGAATAGAGTTTTTGGGCATACCGACATTTGATGTAAAGTATTACCTCGTCTCTTCTGTTTCCAAGTGGGACCCATACATCATGGTTGGTGTCGGGGTATACGCAATCTCAGAGGGCACAAAGAAAGACGGTACATTTGCAATAGGTATCGGTGCAAATACCGGTGTTGGAGTGGATTATTACCTAGCGGATAAGTGGTCTCTTGGGCTTGCCGCCTCGTTTAGGAGTATAGGTCTGATTGATTCTACAAAGGGAAGCAACGCCGGGAAGGCGATCTTCCCACTTTCTCTTAGTGGAAACGTCTCATTTCACTTCTAGTTTGGCTCATGCCTCTTTTGCATGAGGCTTGGCTAGCATCTCCTTCTCTAGGATATGTTCCGGATCAAAGCATGCCCTGCATCTTGCTTCATAGTGTTCGCCGGCGCCCACTAGCACCCGCTCTGCATTCTCTGTCCTCCTCTGCGTCTTTGAGGCCTCTCCGCCACAGACGACACACACCGCCTTCAATTTTAAGACAGAGTCTGCTATTGCGAGGAGGTGTGGCATTGGACCAAATGGTCTCCCCAAGAAATCCTGATCTAAGCCAGCTGCAATTACCCTAAGTCCTCTGTTGGCAAGTTTATTACACACCTCCACTATGCCGTCATCAAAAAACTGTGCCTCGTCAATGCCCACCACCCTTGTGGCATCGTTTAGTTTAGCAAGTATCTCTTCTGATGATGAGACCGGCACAGCCTTAAACTTCATATTGGTATGTGATGTGATGTATGTTTCGTCATACCTCTTGTCTATTGCATGCTTGAATATCTGAACGCGTTGTTTTGCAATGATTGCCAAGTTTAGCCTTCTTATGAGCTCTTCTGTCTTGCCTGAGAACATAGGTCCAGATATAACCTCTAGCCATCCAGAATGTCTCCCCTGCGTATACATAGCGCCTCCGCTTTAATATATAATCCCTGCAATGCAAGCAGTAAGGCAACTTACAATTGCCCCGCCTATCATCGTCTTTAATCCGAGCCTCGCCAGATCGCTCCTCCTATCAGGTGCCAGCGCCCCAATCCCACCTATCTGGATACCTATGGATGCAAAGTTTGCAAATCCACAGAGCATGAATGTGGCTATGAGTTGGGATTTGGGAAGTATGGAGGAGGATTTTATGAGTGGGGCAAGTTCTGAATATGCCACAAATTCATTAGAAGCGATCTTTAAGCCTAAGAGGTGTCCTACCACCTTCACATCCTGGGTTGGTACACCCATGAGATATACAAGCGGTGAGAATATGTTTCCAAAGAGTGTCTTTAGACTTCCAGGGAATATACCGCCATATTCACCATTTTGCAGGAGTGCGCCACCCAGTAACCTGCCGTCTATCAGGCGATCTAGGTAGCCAAGTATTATATCCACAAAGGCGATGAGGGTTATGAAGGCAATGAGCATCGCTGCCACATTTAGCGCAAGGTGAAGACCGTCGCTTGTCCCCCTCGAGGCGGCATCTAGTAGGTTTACCCCTGCATCTATCTTCGGAATCTTTACCTTTCCCGCCGTGAGCGGCGTCCCTTCCTCAGGAAATAGGATCTTTCCTACCATAAGGGAGGTGGGCGCCGCCATAGTAGAGGCAATGATTATATAGTGGGCAGGGATTCCCATCATGATGTATCCTGCCATAACAGACCCAGCTATTGTTCCAAAGCCGCCTATCATTATCGTTGCCAGCTCAGATGTTGTGGCGTCCTTTAGAAACGGTTTTACAATGAGCGGCGCTTCGGTTTGTCCAACAAAGATATTAGCAGAACAGGAAAGGGACTCCGCGCCGGATGTTTGCATCAGTTTAGACATCACCCATGCGAACGCCTCTACAACAAGCTGCATGATACCCAAGTAGTAGAGTATTGCCATGAAGGCCGAGAAGAATATGATGACAGGGAGGACCTTAAAGGCAAATTGAAAGCCTACCGTCTCCATGAGTTCGGGTTTTACAAGATTTCCAAACAGAAATTCTGTGCCGTGGTCGGTGAGGTTTAGGAATGACGCCACCTTGTCTGCAACCCATTTTACGGCCTCGGCGCCATCTCGCCACTTTATGAGGAGGAGCGCAATGGAAAATTGAAGTAGGATGCCGCTTACAACGGTCCTTATGTTTATCTTCCTTCTATTGCTGGAGAGGAGCGCTAAAATGCCCAAGAGGAGGATATACCCTGCTATTCCTATAAATCTTCCCATACCTATATCCCCATTGATGGAAGCCAGTATTTATTCTTTCCTTTTCTCCTATCCATCTCGTTTAGTATCTCTATTGCCCCAAGGGCTACCTTTATACAGTTCCTTTCCGCTGCCTCCTTCGTTTCGCTATCTATGAACTTGTTTTCATGTCTTTGTGCATAGATGGCGCAGACTGCCCCCGCCCTGAAACCTGCAAGGGCTGAGAGCGTAAAGAGAACGGAGGTCTCCATCTCCATATTTGATACATTCATGTTGTTTAGCTTCTCCAAGAGATCAGGCGATATGGAGTTAAATAGACCGGTCTTTCTTCCCTGTGCACCATAAAAGCCAGACGCCGTTGCCGTGATCCCTGTATGAAACCTGGCTCTTAAACGCGAGGCAGATGTGATAAGCGAGAGGATTACCTCGTGATGCGCAAACGCAGGAAAACCTTCCCACACAAATCCTAGTGAGGTGTTTTCCATCCTGAGCGAGGCGGTTGAGATGACCAGGTCTCCGATGGCTATATTCTCTTTGATTGCACCGCTCGACCCGACTCTTATGAAGGTTGGATTTTTTACGATTTGTGAGAGTTCTACTATGGCTATCTCGGTGTTGTCCGGACCCATTCCCGTTGCCATTGCGGATACCGGTATGCCGTTATATCTCCCTGTGATGGTCTTATACTCCCGCGAACATACAGGATCACCTGCCTCTTCAAAGAATGAGGCAATCTTGTGCACCCTCTCTGTGTCTCCGGATAGTATGATAAATGGCGCTACTTCGCCCGGCGCAAGTCCTATATGATACTGTCTTCCTTCCCTTGTCTTTACTATCTCAGCCGAGAAGAAACTCTTCTTCACAATGACCCTCCTTCCTCCTCTACACTATTCTAAAAGCGCTACGCTCGCAAGCGTCATTTACACACGCCCCTAAATGTCATCCTATGTATCTTCGATGGCCCGTATTTCGCTATTTCTGCAAGGTGCTGTTTTGTGCCATATCCTTTATGGGATGAGAAGCTGAACTGCGGGTATTCTAATTCCAATTCTTCCATCATCTTATCCCTCTTTACCTTTGCAAGGATAGATGCGGCTGCAATGGATATACTCAAGGAATCACCATGTGGTATGGCAAGTTGAGGTATGTCTATTGGGAGGGTATAATTTCCATCTACCAAGACGAACTCAGGTACCGTAGCGAGGTTTAGCACCGCCTCGCTCATGGCGTTCAAAGCGGCATTTAGTATATTTATCCTGTCTATAGAGGAGTGGTCTACGATACCAAATCCTATCGAGACGGCTACCTTGCTTATCTCTTCAGCAAGTCTTTCTCTTTCGTTTTTGGAGAGTTTTTTTGAATCGGTGATTCCATCTATGTTACATGGATGCGCGAGGATGACTGCGGCTGCTAGCACCGGACCAGCCAGCGAACCCCTTCCGACTTCGTCCACGCCTGCTATTAATCTGGTCCCATTTTCTATGAGCCTTTTTTCGTAGAGGGAAGTATCAATTGGTGACCTGGTCTTGTTTCCCCTTTTTTTCATCGTTTTCGCCCTCGGCCGGCGCGCCAAACTCCTCTGCCAACGCCCCTTCACGCTCTATCTCCCACTCTCTCTTTTCGCCGATGCGCGCCGCCCTTCCATATAAGTTCCTCAGATAATAGAGTTTTGAACGGCGCACCCTGCCCTTTTGCTTTACTTCTATCTTTTCTATGATGGGCGAATGAATAGGGAATATCCTCTCTACGCCAACGCCGTATGAGACCTTCCTCACGGTAAATGTGGCGGAGTTCCTACTTCCCCTCTTTTTTATGACCACGCCTTCGAATACCTGTATCCTCTCTTTGTCGCCTTCCTGAATCTTCACATGCACCCTTACTGTATCACCAGGCGAGAAATTCGGGATATCTTTTCTCATCTGCATCTTTTCATAGTGTTCGTACATCATAGGCTCTCCTTTTTGTCGATAAGGTCTGGACGTCTATCCTTTGTTATTGTATACGCCGCCTTTTTTCTCCATTCTTTAATCTTATTGTGGTTTCCTGTCAACAGTACAGCTGGAACGCTGAGCCCTTTATATACCATTGGTCTTGTGTACTGTGGATATTCTAACATACCGGATTCGAATGATTCATCTTTTTTGGAGTCTGCATTGCCAAGCACGCCCTTTATCAGGCGCGAAACCGCATCTAGGGTGACGGCAGCGGCGGGCTCGCCGGCACTTAAGACATAATCACCTATCGAGACCTCCATGTCCGCAACTAGTTTAGATACCCTTTCATCTATCCCCTCGTAGCGACCACATATCATAATGATCTGGTCGTAGGAGGTGGCAAATCTCTTTACGAGCCCTTGAGTGAGCCTTTCCCCCCTTGGTGTAAAGAGTATGACGAGCCTCTTGGAACCAAGTTTCTCCACGTCTTCCACTGCCTTACAGATGGGTTCGGGTTTCATTATCATCCCTGGACCACCTCCGTATGGCGTGTCGTCCACCGTCCTGTGCTTATCATCTGCATATTGCCTTATATCGTGGATGACGACCTCTATCCTACCAGACCTTATTCCCCTTTTTATTATCCCATCGGCGACCACAGATGAGAAATATTCCGGCGAGATGGTAAGGAGATCAAATCTCATTTTCCTTAGATTTCTCATCTACCACTCCTCCATCATCCGGACCTTCATGACACCATTTTTGACATCTACCTCTCTTATGATATCACCTATGGCGGGTATCAGGATCTCTTCCTTACCCCTCTTTATCATGTAGATGTCCGCTCCTTTATTTGAAAACACCTCTGCGATCTCGCCTAGGTATTCCCCTTCTATAGTTTCAACCCTCATTCCAACCAGCTGGAAGACATAGTATTCATCCCTGCCAAGAGGTGACAGATCCTCTTTTAGCACCCATACGCTCCCGCCGGTATATGTGCGTGCATCCTCCCTGGAATTTATCCCCTCCAGCGCAACAATATTAAAGCGGGTGTGCCGCTTATCGCTCAGGAGCCTGCAGGGGCGGAGGCGCGACTTTGAGTTATTGACATCGGCAGATCGCACCTCGATATAAACCACCCCTTCCCCCGGCTCAACGGGGGCACACCCATTGTTCCATGTAATCAGAAGCTCGCCTTTAAGACCGAACGGGCGGTTTATCTTGCCAGAGAAGATGTAATCCCTTCCTCCGACAGTTTTTAGCCCCTTTGGCATCTATTCCAATATCTCAAGCACTGCCCTTTTCTTTATCTTGGTGGAAGCAGCGCTGATGATTGTTCTCATTGCCTTTGCTGTCTTGCCCTCTTTCCCTATGACCTTTCCGAGATCCTCTTTTGCCACGCGGAGCTCGATCACCGTCGTCTGTTCGCCATCTACCTCGGTCACCTCTACTGCGTCCGGCTTGTCTACCAGCGCACGTGACATAACCTCAACCAACTCCTTCAGCACACTTGCCATATCTGCCTCCTCCTTTCGTTGTAGGTTTAGTTACACATCCATCATGACATTATCAAATGGGATACCGACTCTGTTGGCCTTGCACCCCTTTCATACCAGTACTTATATCTTTCCTGATTGATAGAGACCTTTTCAGCCCCCTCTTTCTTTGGATTATAGTAGCCTATAATCTCTATAAACCGGCTGTCGCGGGGGCTGGTGGATTCCTGCACAACTATCCTATAATGAGGATTTTTATTTGACCCCATCCTTGAGAGTCTGAACTTGAGCGCCATTTTACCTCCTTAAAAGCCCTTCCGGCATTTTTTATATACGTCCAAGAAGGGGTTTATCTACAACGTGGCGGCCTAGTTGTCAAGTATATCTCATCCTTTGTGTGGACCTCGGAATATACATCGTATCTCCTTTTCGGTTGAAGAGGCTTGGGTATTTATTGGAGGGGGTAGGGGAGGTGCCTAGGGGTGAGAAATTTGAGATAACTCGTTAAAACTATACTAGTTATCCTCTTGGAGGCTTGCATATAAAAATACCGCGCATGAACGAACTTTTTGTTTGTAGCCACTTCCAGAGGTTATCCAAATGCGCTGCCTACAAGAGCCAAGGATCAATCCATCGCCGCTTCCATACAGGAAGGTTCGTATGGGCAATTCCACGCCGTTTCAGCTCCGCATCTATTGCTCGCAAGACATTTCGTCCTTCTTGGCTCCAAGCGCTGAGATCCACGCCACTATCAGTTCCGAGCCCTAGCCATATATGTGGTTGGTTCACTGGATAGGAATCGTAGATACAGAAGGTTTGCTCATCGAATGGATCGGCTGGTGGACCTGCGCGTCTGGAGGCCAATAGGTCGCGGTACGTATTTACAAGGGAATCAAGTGGGGCATCACTTACTACCTTACTTATCGTTCTAAAATCTGTATCTGGAAAGTCTATGTAGATCCTCCCCGACGCCGGACGGAGGATGTCTAGCTCTATAAACATAGCCGGCACCCACCAGATACGGAACTCGCTATTACTGGCGCAGTGAGTGCATGACCATGTCAAACGTCTTGTGTTTGCATCATATTTAGCACCCTTCATGTTTACTGCGAGACAATAACTCATCGGCTCCTCGAATTCGACTTGCACCACCAATGGACCAGTACGCCGCCAGGATTTCAAACCGTCGATCGGTACCCGCAGTGATGCCCCTTCCATCTCATACTTGACCCGTGCGCTATTAAAGATATGGTGAATCGTACGACGTTGTCCTGCTTTGAACGGCACATCGACCAGGTAATAACAAGGTGCGGGTTCTCCAACCACGGATGCCATCTCAAGTGGTTGGTCACATCGCTGATCTTCGTGCTCAGCTACGCGGCCTTCTAATTCCTCTCCGTCCACAGTCACTTTGTGGAGGTGTTTTCCAACTTCGCCGTACATCTCCTCTGATGTTAGCTCTGCACGTGTCGCTGGGAAGGAAATCGTCATTGTAGTTGCCCCGCCATGATTGTACACTACGTAGGTCGTATCTGTCCGCGGTGCGGCGCCAAGCTGGATTTCAATCCGGATCGATTCGAGCTCTATCTGCCCAGTGCCCTTTGTCGGAATACCTTCTTTAATTGGTACACCGATCCCAGTTCCTGCCCCTTCTGTGAAGCATGATATAGCCCTTACACTTGCTAAGGTAGTTACTGATAAGATCGCTACGAATACGAAGCGCTCTGGCTTAAACATTTGTATCCTCCGTGAAAAGGGTAATACGATAACTATTAGCCGGAAGGAAGTGGTCACGTGATATTTGTTCTATACAGCAGCCATACCAATTCCACATACCTCATATAATACTTGATAAATGCGCTTTTTGCAAGCGAAGGGGAGAGGTTTGTATAGAACTTGGAAATGATCATATCAGCAAAGACCGGGAGATTTTATAACCTTATACCTAGTGATGTAACAATCCCCCATTTGACAGTGTGAGATTATTGCCAAGGAGCTTTACTCGGTTGTCTGTCTTTATTTTTTGTTTGACAAGGCATGAATTAAATGCCACTTTTGCTTTTGTTACGAAAATAAAATTCGTAACACAAAGAGAGAGGGGGATTATATGTCTAAGAGACTTATGTGGGCCTTGGTAGCGCTTGTGGTCTCTGTCTTGGTATTTTCTGCGGATCTTTGTGCAGAAAAGACAGAGGGGGCTGCCGACATTGGTGACATCCAGGTAATTTCCAAACCAATTATTCAGGGCAATCATCTGACGGAATTTGGTGGCCAGGTTACAAGTGTTGATATGTATCAGATTGAAGCGCTCGGTGCCTTTGATATATCTGGGGCACTGCGTACGGCACCAGGTGTAAATATTACGCGCTATGATCATGTCGCTTCTTTTGGTGGCGGATCCGGCGGCTCTGTATTTATCCACGGCATGAACAGTTCTAGACCGGGCGGCGAGGTCCAGACCATGATTGACGGAGTTCCCGTGTACAACGCGGTTTGGAACCACCCGCTTATTGATCTATTGCCCATCAGCGCGGCGGGACGCATTGAGATCTACAAGGGTGCCCAGCCTATGAGTTTCGGAAATGGATTTGGCCTCATAGATATCATCCCACACAGGAGATTAGAGCCTGGGTTTGAGCACAGCGGAAAGATTGCTTATGGTATGTTTAACACCATTGATCACAGTGTTTCGTCTGCGGGTAAGAAAGGAATTTTTGACTATAGCTTCGGTGAGCAGTTTGTCCGCTCCAGCGGTCACCGCGATGCCTCAGGCGGTCGCCTGTTTAATGTTTATGGGCAGATAGGTTTTGATCTCTCCGATGCTTGGGATTTACGCCTGTTTGGGCTTTTTACTGACAATCGCGCCGATGATCCAGGACAAGAAGGATTGCCTGCGACGCGCCAGGGGCGTTATCTCACAAGGGGAGGGGTTGCAGACCTTACTGTTACTAATACATATGAAAAGTTTGATGGTGAGTTCAAATTCTATTGGAGCGGTGGAAAGGGAGATTGGTTAAATCAAGCTGGAAATGCCGATGATACCAATAGCGATTGGTTGTTGGGCGGTTTTAAGCTCTCTGAGAATGTGCATCTTTGGAAGGGTGGAACAATTACCGCTGGCGTAGATCTAGATTTAATCGATGGCGACTGCGATTTTACCTACGACGACGGCAAGGTAGACCACTTCGTTGGGCCGGTGTTATCACTTGTCTCTGGAAAGTTAGGGGTTTCTCAACTGATCGGGAGCCGCGACAGCTTCTTTGTCAAACCATCTGCTGGATTCAGGTTTTATGAGCACTCGGATTTTCCCTCCAAGTTCGCTCCTCAAGCAGGGGTGGTGTTTGGGTATAAAGACACAGATGCACATGTTTCGTATTCAAGGGGTGTCAATTACCCCGGTCTAAATGTCATTGTATTTTCAAAAAACGTGGTACCAGTTCTTGGGGATTCATGGAAGAGCCTTAAGCCCGAGACGGTAGATCATGTGGAGGTTGGTGTTTCGCAAGGCATTTCAGATTGGTTTACAGCCGATATCACATTCTTCTATGACAGAGGGCGAAATCGCTATGTCATGGTGACTACGACGCCTCCGCCACATTTTGACAATGTTAGCAAGTTTACCATATATGGTGTTGAGGGGAGTATTGGAGTGACACCGATAAAGAGCCTGTCATTCTTTACCGGTGCTACCTATCTACATACTGAACCTTCGGATTTGCCCTACGCCCCATCATTTACCACGTCATTTGGTTTGGGTTGGAACGCCTGGAAGGGGTTACATATTGACTTAGATGGCGAATACGTCTCTACTATGCATACCGGTTCATGGGCACGTACCTCGAATGCTTCCAATCCGTCGACTGTGGAAGGTTTTTACCTGATGAACGCAAGGTTAAAATATGATATTTATGTAAAGGCGTTAGAAACCCACATCTCCCCGTATATCTACATTGAAAACATCACAAACACAGACTACGAGTACCAGCCGGGATATCCTATGCCTGGGATTAGCACAATTGGAGGCGTTTCATTTGTCTTTTAGATAAATTCTTTGCCGGTGGGCGCCTTATTGAGCGCTCCGTAGAGTACGCCTTTTATGGAGATCAAGGTGTCCGCAAGCCTTTTGATCTCTTTGGAATCTCCTTTTACAATGATTACCTCGAGGCAGTGGTCATGGTCTATATGGATGTGTGTGGAAGAGAGTATAATATTTCCCGAGTCATGTTGAACTTCTGTAAGTTTTTCCATGAGATTTCGTTTGTGGTGATTGTAGACAAGTGTTATCACACCGCATGCCAGCCTAGAATTGTCCCATGTCTCTTCGAGCAGCTGGCTTCGTATGAGATCTCTTAGCGCCTCTGAACGGCTGCCATAGTTTTTTTCCTGAAGGAGGTGGTCAAATTTTTCCAGGAGTTGTCTTGGGAGAGATACGCTAAATCGAACCAATTCATCCATAACGGCTTTATAACACATTCATCTTGCAGAACTCAAGCGGGATAAAAGGGATTAGTCGTCCCTGAAGTTATCCTTGGCATCATGAGTCTTTTGTGTCCGCTCGTCTCCTATATTGAACTCTTCTATCTCTACGTTTCCAAGCGAGGCTATCTTTGAGACAACTTCTTCTATAGACCACCTAGGGGTGGAGGCTCCAGCTGTTATACCTATCACTGGGAATTTCTTTATGGCATCAAGGTCTAAATCGTTTGCCGATTCTATCTGAAATGTTGGTGTATTTGCCTCTCTGGATATTTCAGCAAGTTTGTTTGTGTTGGCGCTATTCGAACCCCCCACCACTATCATTGCATCTACCTGCTTTGATAAGCGCATGACCTCCTCTTGCCTATGTGCTGTGGAACGGCATATGGTATTGAATATGATAGCCTCTGGAAACCTCTCTTTTATAATGGAAGATATTTCACCAAATCGCTCCTCCTTTTGCGTGCTCTGTGCAACAACACATATCTTAGACCAGTCTTTGGGTATCTTTTCCAGATCCGCGGCAGACGATATTGCAATTCCATTTCCTTCAGCAAAACCAAGGAGCGCCTTGACTTCAGGGTGTTTGCTGTCTCCCACTATGACTATATGATAACCCTTCTTTAAGTGCTTTTTGACGATGCCTTGTATTATCCCCACATCTGGGCAGGTGGCGTCACATATCACAGCACCTGATTCCCTTAATCTTTTTCTCTCGGCAGGCGATATTCCATGGGTCCTTACAAACACAATTCCGTCTATCTTGGAAGGGATTTCATCGATTACAGATACGCCTTCCTTTTCAAGGAGGCGCACCGCTTCTGGATTGTGGATGAGTGGCCCGTAGGTGTAGAGCGCCTTTTTGCTTCCGGTTGTCTTTGCCACGCCCATCACCTTATCAAAGGCGCGCTTTACTCCCCAACAAAAGCCCGCAGATTTAGCAATTATTATCTTTTTTGTCACCGTCCCCTCCACGAACCTCTTTGGCTACCGTGTCCATTATACCGTTTATAAAGGCTCCGGATTCGCTTGTGCCATACTTTTTTCCAAGCTCTATTGCCTCGTTGATTGCAACCTTTGTAGGGATATCGGGACAGAACATTAGCTCATATATCCCAACCCGAAGTATGTTTTTGTCTACACTGTTCATCCTGTGTATCTTCCAATTATGTGAGTGTCTTGCGAGTATAGCGTCTATCGTTTCTAAGTTTTCCGTGATTCCGTTTACTAGTCTAATTACAAATTCGCGCGACGGATGTGGAATGCCCATCTGCTCAAAGAATATAGGAATTGCCTCTTCGGGCTTGAGCCCTGAAAACTCAAGCCCATACATGATCTGAAATGCTGCCTCTCTTCCACGCCGCCTTATACCCATAACATAACAAAGAGCAACTTTAGTTATTTTTATCTCTCTGCGCGAAGATTTTTTAGTAAATTTGCCATTTCAATTGCGCTTTGTGCCGCTTCCTCACCCTTGTTACCAGACTTTGCGCCAGCGCGAACTATTGCCTGCTCAAGATTCTCTGCTGTAATAACACCAAAGCTTAAAGGAGTGCCGCTTTCTAACATTACCGATGCAATCCCCTTGGCTGTCTCATTTGAAATGAACTCAAAGTGGGGTGTATCTCCTTTTATGATTGCACCTAGGCATATGATTGCATCATACTTTTTTGAGAGGGCGAGCTGTTTCGCAACAAGGGGAAGTTCAAAGGCCCCTGGCACCTTTACAACATCGACATTGTCCAGGCTCCCTCCGTTTCTTGTGATGGCATCTAAGGCGCCTGCCACCAGCCGTTCTGTGATGATACTGTTAAAACGACTCACAACAATACCAAGTCGGAGCCCCTTTGCGATGAGCGTACCCTCTATTGTACGTCCCATATGTCCCTCCTTCATACCTTTTCCAGTATATGTCCCAATTTTTCCTTCTTTGTCTTTAGGTAGCATCTGTTTCGCTCGCTTGGGTCTGCCTCTATTGGGATGCGATCCACTATCTTTATGCCATAGGCCTCTAAGCCCACTATCTTGCACGGGTTGTTTGTGAGGAGCCTTAGTCTTGTTACTCCAAGGACCTTTAGTATCTGCGCCCCTATGCCATATTCCCTCAAGTCCGCCTTGAAGCCAAGCCGCTCATTTGCCTCTACGGTGTCCAAGCCTCCGTCTTGGAGGTGATATGCCTTTATCTTATTTGCGATTCCTATGCCGCGCCCTTCTTGGCGCATATACAAGAGGACGCCCTTGCCCTCTTGACTTATCATCTTAATAGCGCGCCTAAGCTGCCATCCGCAATCGCATCTTGCAGAACCGAAGATGTCACCTGTAAGGCACTCAGAGTGTACGCGGGTGAGCACAGGTTCATTCCTTGTTATCTCACCCAAAACAAGAGCTATGTGTGTCTTATGGTCTACCTCGCTTTCGAATGCCATTATTTTGAACTCCGCGTCTTCTGTTGGGAGGGTTGCCTCTGCCACCTTCTTCACAAGTGTCTCTTGCCGCAGGCGATACCTGATTATATCCGCAACAGATACGATTTTGATTTTGTGCTCACTTGCAAACCTTTCCAGCGCTGGCCTCCTTGCCATTGTCCCATCTTCATCCATTATCTCACATATGACAGCCGCCTCTTTTAGACCAGCAAGCCTTGCGAGATCTACAGAACCCTCTGTTTGCCCCGTCCTTACGAGCACGCCACCTCTCCTCGCCCTTAAAGGAAAGATGTGCCCCGGTCTTACAAAGTCCGAAGGCTTTGCATCATCCGCTACGGCAGCGAGGATAGTGCGCGCCCTGTCATATGCAGATATCCCGGTTGTGGTGCCTTCCTTTGCATCTATGGAGACGGTAAATCTAGTTCCAAAGGGTGAGGTGTTGTCTTCTACCATCATATTTAATCCAAGCCTATCTGCTATCTCTTCTGAGAGTGCCAGGCACACCAAACCCCTTCCAAACTTCGTCATGAAGTTTATTGCCTCCGGAGACACCTTCTCTGCGGCTATGACAAGGTCGCCCTCATTCTCCCTGTCCTCGTCATCTACCATAATGACGAATCTGTCATCCCTTATCTCTCTGATGGCCTCTTCGACCCTCCTTATTGAGGCGGGTGTCTCTTCATCCATGCTTATGATGTTTGCGTTAGAATCCATATTCCTTGAGTAGTTCCTCCGTTATATGGCTAGACGGCATCGTTTCGCCTCCAGCCATGAGTTTCTCCACATATTTGCCAAGGATGTCAACCTCTAAATTAAGGAGGTCTCCATCCCTCTTTTTAGCAAGGGTTGTGTTTTTGAGGGTGTGCGGGATGATCTTAAAGGAAAGGATGTTTGACGAGATCTCGTTTATAGTAAGGGAGATGCCGTCTAAAGCGATAGACCCCTTTTTTACTACATACCTTGAGAGCTCTTTAGGTATTTCCACCTTAAGGAGTAGTGTCTCGCCATCTCTTTTTACCTCTACTACCTTTCCTATCCCGTCTACATGTCCTAAGACAATGTGCCCGCCCAATCTTCCATTGATAGCGAGCGCCCTCTCTAGATTTACGTAACTTCCCTCTTTGAGCGTGGATATGGTAGTCGATTTGAGTGTTTCATCAGATACATCGGCAGAAAACATCCTACCGTCCCTTTCTACTACAGTAAGACAGCATCCGTTTAGTGAGATCGAGTCTCCGATATTTAGGTCCGATATATCAAATGAGGCGTCTACCCAAAGACGGAGGCCGCCGCCACGTCTCTCAACTCGCTTCACAGTTCCTGTGCCCTCAACTATCCCTGTGAACATAGTTTACCTCGCCTTCGATGACTATGTCGTTGTTTATAACGAGTATTTGGTCTGGCACTACTCTTGGCACAGCATCCATTTCACCTATGTTCCATGCAGGTAGCCACTCCTGCCCGAGCGATCCGATGAGCTTTGTGGATATAGAAGCGACGGCGTATCTTACAAGCTCCTCTTTGAAGAGCTGCTGATGGATGGATGTGCCCCCCTCCACGAGGAGACTTGTGATGCCCTTCTCGCCTAAGGTATGTATGATGTCTCGCATCCCCAGTCGATCTCCATCTCCTTCAATGAGCATAATTTCTGCAAACTCTTTTAGGTGCGTTGGTGGATTTGATTTTGGCGCTATGATAATTGTTTCGCCCCCTTCTTCAAAGACCTTGCTTGATGTAGGTATATTTCCGCTTGCTGTTACGACTATCCTCTTTGGTTGTCTTTGGACATATGGGAGCCTCGCGGTGAGTATAGGGTTGTCTTTCCTTATTGTGCCTGCACCTACAAGTACGGCATCTACTCCACTCCTCCAGTAGTGCATCCTTTGTCTTGTCTTATCGTTCGTAATCCAGCGGGATTTGCCATTTTTAAGGGCGACCTTACCATCCAGACTTAACGCGATCTTTGCTATGACATAAGGCGTCTTTTTCTCCATCCAGTTTATATATATCCTGTTTAGCGATCTTGATTCCTTTTCCATGATAGGGCCTGTTACTTCTATTCCAGCCTCACTTAGCCTTTTTATCCCTCTTCCGTTTACAAGCGGATTTGGATCAATTAGGCCAAAGAAGACTTTTTTGATCCCGCTATTTATGATTGCCTCCGTACAAGGCGGCGTTGTCCCGAAGTGAGAACATGGCTCTAAATTTACAAAGAGGCTTGCGCCGTGCGCCTCAATGCCCGCCTCTTTTAGCGCCGCCACCTCTGCATGATCCGTCCCTGGACCCTTGTGGAATCCCATCCCTATTACGGTACCATCCTTTACTACCACCGCTCCTACCATAGGATTAGGCGAGACAAGGCCCCAGCCCTTGGATGCGAGCTCTATTGCTTGCGCCATGTATTCTTCTTCCCTTGTCATCTTTCTCCTTACTTTCCCTTCCTTGTCTTTAGCACCTCTTCGAGCTCTTCCATGAATTGATTTATATCTTTGAACGATCTATAGACACTTGCAAATCTTACATAAGCCACTTCATCGAGTTTGTGCAGTTCCCTCATCACCTTTTCCCCTATGACTGAACTTGCAACTTCAGGGACATCCATCTCTTGAAGATGTCTTTCAATGCCGTCAATAAGCGAGTTTATTGTCTCAACACTGATCGGCCTCTTTTCGCATGCCTTGGCGATTCCATGAAATAGTTTTTCTCTATTATACTCCTCCCTTCTTCCATCCTTCTTGACTATCATAGGAAATGATTCTTCTATGCGCTCGTATGTGGTAAACCTTCTTCCGCACTTTTCACACTCCCGCCTCCTCCTTATATTTGCGCCGCCGTTGACAAACCTAGAATCTATCACCTTGCTTTCGATATTTCCGCAGTATGGGCACTTCATAAATCAAACCAGGCCTTCCGGATAGACCGGAAACTTTGCGCAGAGCTCGTTTACTTTCTTGAGTATCTCGTTTTGCCGGTCTGTATCTTTTATGTCGTCTAGGACATCAGCTATATAGCCGCCTACCAACTCCATTTCAGGTTCTTTCATTCCTCGCGTTGTCATACAAGGTGTTCCAAGCCTAATGCCGCTTGTAATGAATGGCGATCTTGTCTCGCGCGGTATCGTATTTTTGTTTACGGTGATTCCTGCCTTTTCTAGCGCCTCTTCTGCCTCCTTCCCTGTGATTCCCTTGTCTAGGAGATCCACGAGGAAGAGGTGGGTATCAGTTCCACCAGTGACTATCCTGTACCCCCTTTTCTTAAGGGTTTCGGCGAGCCTCCTTGAATTTTTGACTATTTGCTCGCAATAGTCCTTGTACTCAGGTTGCAGATCTTCATAGAAAGCCACCGCCTTTGCGGCTATCACATGACATAACGGCCCACCCTGAATTCCTGGGAATATCGCCTTTGCAATCTCCTTTGCATATTCCTTTTTACACATGATCATTCCGCCCCTTGGGCCGCGAAGCGTCTTGTGTGTGGTGGTGGTTACAAAGTCACAGTAGGGGACTGGGTTGGAGTGGAGACCTGTGGCGACGAGTCCGGCGGGATGCGCTATGTCTGCAAGGAGATATGCTCCGACCTCATCCGCTATCTCCCTGAATTTTTTGAAATCTATGTCCCTCGAATAGGCGCTGGCGCCGGTGACTATCAGTTTAGGTTTGCACCGTTTGGCGATCTCACGGCATTCGTCGTAATTGATGAGTTCAGTTTCTGGGTCTACACCATATTGAACCACATTGTATAGTATCCCAGAGAAGCTTACTGGCGAGCCGTGTGTCAAGTGTCCTCCATGGGAGAGGTTCATTCCCATGATTGTGTCGCCTGGCTTTAGCACCGCGAAATAAACGCCCATATTTGCCTGCGAACCTGAATGGGGTTGGACATTCGCATAGTCGCATTTGAATAACTCCTTTGCCCTCTCTCTCGCTGTTTCCTCTGCTTCGTCTACAAACTCGCAGCCACCATAATAACGTTTCCCGGGGTACCCTTCCGCGTATTTGTTTGTAAGTACAGACCCAAGGGCTTCTAGCACCGCCGGCGAGACATAGTTTTCCGATGGTATGAGCTCTAGTTTGTCATTTTGCCTTGCGCGCTCCTTTGCGATGATGTTGTAGACGACAGGGTCAAATTCCCTAAGCGGCCTCCTGTTCATAATATCCTCCTCGTGATAAGACTATTTGCTTAACACGTGCGGACTTTATATAAAAGCCCGGGATCCTTTTCAAGGCATATCCGTTTTTTGTTCGAGGAGGCTTTTTAACGCTTAGAGTATTGGTGGGACCTTCTTGCCTTGTGCTTCCCGTACTTCTTTCTCTCTACAATCCTTGCATCCCTGGTGAGAAGACCTGCCTGTTTAAGGGTAGCTCTTAGACCCTCGTCTACCTTGAGCAATGCCTTTGCTATTCCATACTTGATAGCATCTGCCTGTCCAGACGGACCGCCTCCACATACATTGGCCGAGACATCGTACTTACCAACTGTATTTGTTAACTTGAACGGCTGATTTACGATTAGTTCTAGTGTAGGTCTTTTGAAATAATCTTCAAACGCCTTTCCATTTACCAGGATCTTGCCACTGCCCGGTTTTAAGATGATGCGCGCAACGGCGGTCTTTCTCTTTCCAACTGCCATGACCCTTTGCGTTTGAATTCCTACTGTCTCTGTCATAGATTCCCCTTTTGTTACAGTTAATCAGCTATCTTAATAGGTTTTGGATTTTGCGCAGTGTGTGGATGTTCCTCGCCCCGATATACCTTTAGCTTCTTCAGCAATTTGTCTGCCATAAAGTTCTTTGGAAGCATCCCCTTTACAGCCTTCATTATGAGTTCTTCCGGATGCTTTTCGAGGAGCCTCTTTGCAGTCATGGCTTTGAGACCGCCCATGTAGCCTGAATGCGAGTAGTAGAGCTTTTCATCCCACTTCTTGCCAGTAAGTTTGACACCAGCCGCGTTTATTACCACCACAAAATTCCCTGTGTCTACATGCGGCGTGTAGGTTGGCTTGTCTTTCCCCCTCAGGAGATTCGCTATGAAAGAGGCAGCCCTTCCCAAGACTACCCCATTCACATCCACAAGCACCCACTCCCGATTTGCTTCCCCTTCATTTGCCATCCAGGTCTTCATACCAAACCTTCCTTGATTGTATAGATTGGTGCCCTGCCCTAAATTTGGCCTTAGAACCTCTACAGATAAACTTGCCCTGTGTCAAGGGGATTTCTCTTTTTGTGCCGGACCTCGGAATAGATGTTCTACCTAATACAAGGCCGCCCATACAAGGTGCCGCAGGCCTTAAACAGGCCTTGAAAAGAAAAGGGATTCGGCGCCTTTTGGGTCACAGCCTTCCGCTGGTCGCGACTTTCCCTAAGGTTAATATATCGATTTATGTTGTTTGTAAAAAATTTTAAACAACATTTGTTAGCAAAGTTCAACACACCAAAGACATCGTCGTTGCCTGAGTCTTGTAACTCACTGTATTTTAGGACTTTTCTTTTTTGCTTCATTTGGCACGCAGGTTGCTCCCCATTGTTGCAGTTGTGGAGTGCAGACAGGAACCAATGGAAGGTATATGAGTATTATTAATAAATATCATCCGAATGAATGCAGAAACCTTGCACCTTATAAGTATGTTAAACACAGGGTAAGATTGCTTAGGTTTCCTCCCATTTACTCGGACGATGAATATATTAACTGTTCCGATACCTGGTTGCAGTGTTGGAGAGATGTAGCAAAGATAAGCGATACTAAATCATCAGATATAAGAATTGCCAGTTGCGATGTAAAAATTAGAAGAATGGCGAAGCAAAGCATCTAAGAAGTAAAACTATAAGGGGAGAGATATGATTTTAGGGAAAACAGGTTTTAAAATCATTGGCTCAATAAATAATCCACGAACAACTTTTAGCGAAGATAATAAGGTGCACGATAACACCGATCAGAATATTGCCAATGACGAATTTATTAGTGAGGAAAACTGTGAAAAAATCTGTGATGGTATAGTGTGCGAGCGGATTTGTGACGGTATTGGATGCGAAGTATTTATATGCGATGGTATTTTGTGCGATACCATATGTGAAGCGATATACTGCGGCGGGGTGACATGTGAGGCTATCTGCGAAAATATATGTGATGGCATATATGGTGGTGTTCACGGTTAAATTTAGTTTGTTTGGATAACAAAGCTATATTGGCGAGTGTTAGTTTTGGAGGGTGATATGAATATACTATCGTCGATAAATCTGGCAGGCAGTGGTAAGCAAGTTAACCAATCCATCCTCTCAGATTTGGAAAGAACAAAAGATGTGGCAATACCATGTGCCATGATATGTTCGGCTATATGTTCGGCTATATGGTGTGAGGAGGCAACATGCGACAAGATATGTGATATTATATGTAGTACAATTTGTGGAGTCATATGTGATGCAATTGATACCTTCGTGGAGGTCGACGATAAGAATAATATTTGTGAGACTTATTCAAAAAAACCTAAGACATGAAAGGAGCGTAATATGTATGTTGGTACGTTCAAAATATTGTACTCTTTGAACAAGAACCATTTTACTATACCAGACGTAGATATTAAAAACCAAAGAGGTGGAATCGCAGAGATTGCAGAGGCTGAGCAGGATCAATATACTCTTGACAGATATGTTGATTTTTGCTCGGCTATAAACTGTGACGACAAATTGTGTGAGGTTGTTTGCGATATGGTGTGCGACCTTTTTTGTGAGAGGGTCTGCGATGAGTGGTGCGACGGCGTCTGCGAACGGATCTGTGACCAAATATGTGAGGAATGGGGGACATAAGTTTACTATTACCTAGTCAAACAAGGAGGTCTAGGATGGTTATCGGAATCTTGGCTTCTATCAACATGGCGGCAAGCGCCGCTGCCGTCGACGCTGGCAAGATAGCTCGAGCAGAGGGCCACGATAAAAGCAAACCGGCAGCAGAGGTTGCTAGGAGAAAGACCGAATGTAAGGGTGATCTCCGGATAGATGGTCTTTGTGACCCAATATGTGAAAAAATATTTAGTTACACGAGCGGAGAAGACGATACCATGAAGGAGATCAAACGCGTCTTTAGAGATATAATCAGCTGTGATGCAGTGTGCACGTGCATCTGTGGGACAATTTGTGATACATTTTTGTGATACATTCATGTAGTTAAACAGGTGGATTTAAGGGTGCAAAGGTATTACGCAAGCAATTATCTCAATGTCTATGATTCACATCGAAAAACCAGCATATTATTCAATGGATTTACAGGCGCAATTGATGAAGTAACCCAGGATTTAGGCAAAGTCCTCCACAAGGCCGCTAGGAGCAGGGAACCACTTTCCACCGCTGAAGTCTCTGCCATAACAAAACCTGCAATCGAATTCTTAAAAAGGCGCGGGCATGTAACGACAATAGGCCCAGAGAAAGAGATAGAACTATTTGTCAACTACACTAAAAAGCTGCATCAGCATATAACTGGTGCCTTTGAAAAAGAAGGCTCTCTGATGATCGTTCCTAGTTATAACTGCAATCTGGCGTGCAGTTATTGTTATCAGAGCATGTTGAGAAATGGTGCGAGAAAAAAGGCAAAGATAATGACACCGGAGCAAGTCGATTTTATCTTTACTAGGCTGATTGAACAAGTTTTTCCAAATGTCTCTGACAAGGCTAGGATATCTATTATGCTCTACGGCGGGGAGCCATTTATGTTGTTACACAGGCCGGTCTTAAGGAGGATTATAAAATACACAAAAAAGTATCAGATGCGCGTTTCTGCAATAACAAACACAACACAGGTCCATAACATGATGGAGTTGTTTGGAAATGAGATAGGGCTTGTGAATAGCGTGCAGTCTAGTTTTGACGGCAGTAAGGAGAATCATGATAAATCGCGCGTGAATGTGCGTAAGGCACCTACATTTGAAAGGATCATTGAGAATATCCACAAGCTTCTCGACAAGCGCGTCCGCGTTGGCATTAGAATAAACGTGGACAAAAATTCCATTTTAACACTGCCCCGTCTTGTCGAGAGGCTTAAGAAAGAAGATATTTTGGAGCATCCTCTCGTTCATGTCTATGCATGGATGATTCATAGTCACTATGGACAGATTGAATCGGATTCTCTTGTTTTGCCCTTAGAACTTACGGAGTATATAGAGGCAAATCACATCCCGATCGAGACGCCAGTCGGTAGGTGTGAGAGGAGGCTCAAGGCTGTGTTTGACGCTACAGAGGGCAATCCTCTGCGCCGAACAGCCTTTTGCATGAAACACCTCCCAAATTCCTTTGTATTTGATGCAGATGGTAACCTCTACGATTGTTATGAGGAGGCAGGCCATCCTGAGAAAAGGGTTGGGTATGTAAACCAAAGCGGAAGGGTTGTGCTGGAATCGCCGCAAAGGGAGATGGATATTGAGCGCCATGTCGCAGCTATTGAAGAATGTAGGAGTTGTAGTCTGGCGCTTACCTGCGGAGGCGGTTGCTCTTTTTCTGCAAAGGCAAGAACCGGAACGATATATGCCGCTGACTGCAACTATCATAAGGAGTGTGTTGAAAAGGCTGTTGGAAATCTGTTTCGGAAGAAGGTCGAATCAATGGAGAATCATCTAGGGATTGAAAAATCGGAGGATTTATATCCGTATGCATAAAGCGAATCGCATCAATATAGATAAATATCTTAAGATCTATGATAGATTAAAGGGGCTGCATGTTATTCCTAGATGGGATTGGAATACAAAGTCACTATCTAAGTTAGATGTCCTCTTAAAAGATAACGGCGTGAGTTATTTTTTAGATGATGTTGGGAATGTGGTGCTCAACTGCAAAAGTGCTGGGGAATTGCAACAGAGACTTGAGCGCGGAGAGATTTTTCAGGTATTACAGGCGCACCTTGATCATCCTGGCGCGGTGGTTGTGAATTCGGTAAGCCGCAATAAAAATCTATATTCCGCCGAGTGGTTGGGCGGTTGTTCTATACCCTTAGAGGGAAGGGAATTACTGGCATATGATAGTTTAAGTGGTCATTCTTCGATCGTGAAGGTGGAGCTTGATTTGCGGACAAGCGCCGGCAGGTTTATTTATTTTTATTCAAGAAGGAGATTAAAACTTGGCGATACAATTTTGCACTATAAGAGCGGGGCTAAAAGAAAGAGGGAAAAGATTTTGGTAGATTGGGCGTTGGATGACCTTATAGGATGTGCAGCAATTATTTACGCCTTGAGCGAGACAAGTGATGCGGGCACAATCGGTTTACTTACACTTGGGGAAGAGGTTGGTGGATATGGTTTGGAGGGCTTTTGCAAAAGGTATATATACCAATTGAAAAGGCCGCCGTACTTTATCAACATAGATGCGACAGAGGAAGGGGAAGGTGATTTTGTATGCGGCAGTGGTGTTTGGCTAAGATATGAAGACAGAGATGCGAAGTATGATGAGAGTTTGGTTGAGGTTTTGCTGTCAAGACACAAAGGACTTCGCCGGGTATCATTGACGAGGGGTGGAACAGAAGCCGGCAGTTTATCGCGAAGCGGTTTGGCAGCCGTTAGTTTAGCAGTGCCGATAAGAAACCTGCACAATGGAAGCCGCCATTATTGTTGGACCGACGAGTCGGTGTTTCTTGGTGACGTCAGTAAGCTTTGCGCCTCTCTTTTGTCTTTACTACCCGCGGAGAGGTATGAAATCGCAACAAGGAAGAAAACGCATTTGATGCCGGTCATCAAATGCACCGATTATGCTGCACAAATTGTCAAAAAAGTTCTGCGCTCTAAAGACTACTGCGATTTCTTATTAAACGCGTCTGACTATTGGAATCGGGTCAACTTGAAGTATAATCTGCCACCCGTCTATCTTTCATCAAGTGAATATGAGGATTTTAAGGCGAGGCTAGAGCTGGATAAAGATATTTACGCATCGATTGATATCAAAGGGCTCGTAAAGGAATTGTTACTTCATGTCAGGAGCCATGTTTCTGACAAACCTAGTCCAATCGGCTCCGAACTACAAATCCTTACATTTTTGAAAGCCAACTTCAATGCATGCAATATGAATGGCAGCATTGCGCTGTCGCTCGATAAACTACAAGGAGAAGAGGCGCGGCGCGTGTTGGCTCATGAACTTTCACACTGGATGTGTGACAGGCTTTATAAGCGGAGCCCACACAACAACCTTATCCAGTTGCTTCTATCAGAGGGGAGCGCCTGCTTTGTATCGCAAAAGGTTTGTGCATTGGATCCTGAAGATGCGCTTGGTTTATCAGAGGCGACTTATAGTTATTATGAGTCCATAGAAGATGACCTCAAAGAGAGATTTAGGAGATATATGGATGGGATGTTTGTTCATCTGTGTGAAGGTCCAAAACATTCGACATTAAAACCGGTTCAAATCCATCATCCTTTCAGGATTTCAAGGGAGAATCCGCTGAACAAATATGGTTATTTTTTGGGTTACAAGTTTATTAAAAGGTGTGTGGAGGATTCATTCTCGATTGAAGATGTGTTTACCAGACACAAGGATACTATGGAAAGGTTGGCCGATTTCTTTGGTGTTTAGATCTTGACTGGCATACACCATCACCCACCATGACCTAAATATCAGCTTGTCTGAAGCAGTAATCAGGGCTATCAAGGAGGCAATGATGAACCGTGGTAAAAATACGCCGACGATTTTCTTGGCGAAGGGAAAAATACAGGCTGGCAAAATGCGTAAGGCAACCACCTTGTATGATGCTACACTACCATTGTCTGAGAAAACAATCGTATATCCCGGCGATCCAACCTTAAAGATTACACCAGTGTCCTCACTGGAGGTTGGGGATATTTGCAATGTTTCAAAGATAGAAATGGGCAGCCATTTCGGCACACATGTAGATTTTCCAAGGCACGTCTTTCGCAATGGTGCTACCAGTGATTTCTTCCCAATCGATAGATTTACTGGAAGGGGAGTAATAATAGATGTGCCAAGCGACATCAAAGTAATTAGCAGTCAAACACTTTGCTCCACTCCTTATCATGACATTGACTCAGATCTTATCATACTCTTAAAGACGCGAAATTCTATGCTGTGGAATGGCGGAAGTTTTGTGGAGGACTATGTATACTTGGATATTTCGGCTGCTGAGTGGCTGATATCCAAAAGACCAAGGCTCGTTGGAATAGATTATGTAAGTGTTGATGTTTATAACTCAGGTGATCTACCGGTACATCGGCTCTTACTAAGCAACAACATTCCCATACTAGAGAATTTGGATCTTTCAGGCATTTCTGGTGGGTATTACGATATTTATTGTTTACCAATAAGCATTGTTGGGATAGATGCATTACCAGCTAGGGTATTAATAAAAAAAATAATGAGATTCAGATAGCTAGATTACTGTTTCGTAGTTCAGATTTATTTTTATGGGTCAGTGGGATATGGATAGAAGGCGAGCGGAGTACTTGACTAAACACCAAATCGCCAGCCGCATATTACACCCTTAACAGCCTTGCTATGCGTTCAACAATCTCACTAAGGGCACCTCTTTCCAATGGTTCATTACGATCGTTCCATGTTGCCGATATGCAATAAAACCGGCCGCTCCTAGATCCAAGCAGCTGAGTAGATTGAAGAACGCCGTAATCTGACCCTCCCTTGTATCCTAACCTTATGGAAGACATATTATCTTCAATGGCAATGTTACTTATGCCAACTACTACAAACCCCAATGACTTATATCTCTTATATAGTTTTTCCAAGCACACTGAAGATCTACACTCTCTTCTTTTGTAAAGAAGCAGGCAGGACTGGCATGGATGAACATATTTATTCTCTATTTTTAGATTGTATTTCTGTGCATAATAGGGCTTTGTTCTTTAACTGGACACTTAGAGTGCACCTTGAACCAGACCTTCTCGGTCGCCACTCGTGAATGCAGCGATGCCCATTTTTTAGTTGCAATATTCGCATAAGTAGTGTTAGTAAATATAAACAACCTGTTTATATTTCTGAACACAGACTGGCTTGCAACATTGACCAAGTTTTTTACAACTTGTTTATGTTCAGTGAGTTAACTGGAGGGTGTGTATGGTACAAGAATTGCTAAAACGGAGGGCAAACAAGAAGGGTGACAAGGTGGATTACCATATACTCTGCATAGATGACGATCCCTCATTCCTCGCATCGCTAAAACTTGAACTCGATAGGACATATCGCTGTTCAATAGCCTCAGATCTCCGCAGCGGCCTCTCTATCATACAGAGGGAAACGGTGGATCTTGTGCTATTGGATATACGCCTTGGTGCAGAAGATGGGATAGAAGGTCTGCGCGAGATCAAGAAATTAGATCCATCAGTAGATGTAGTGATGGTGACGGGACACAAAGATCCAAAGCTGATTATATCATCTGTCAAGGCGGGTGCTTCCGATTATATATGCAAGCCATTTGAATTTGAGGAGCTGGCCGTTGTGATAGAAAAGCTCAGGCAAGTGCGACAGATGCGTACTAGGCATGATGCCCTTATCGAGGGTATGATGACGGCGGATACCAGATCCAGACTCCTTGGAATAAGTAGGGCATTTTTAGATGTGTTAGACAAGGCTGGACGAGTAAAAGGACATAATGCAAATATATTGATAGAAGGTGAGAGCGGTACTGGTAAAGAACTGCTCGCCAGGTATATTCATAGCCTAGAGTGCAACCCTCGTAGACCGTTTATTGCGATAAATTGTGCTGCGATCCCAGACGCGCTCCTCGAGTCGGAGTTGTTTGGCCATGAGAAGGGATCGTTTACCGGCGCCACCTACAGGAAGATAGGCAAGTTCGAACTTGCAAATGGTGGCGATATTTTTCTAGATGAGATCAGCGCATTGAAGCCTGAGCTTCAAGCAAAGATACTACGTGTTTTGCAGGAGAAGGAAATATCTAGAATAGGTTCGGTAGTACCAGTCAGCGTCAATTTTAGAGTTATCGCCGCTACAAATGATGACATGGATGCGCTTGTTAGGGATGGTCGGTTTAGGACAGATCTCTTCCATAGACTGTGTGTCATTCGCCTCCGCATGCCACCTTTAAGGGAGAGAAAAGAGGATATACCATTGTTAGTGGACCATTTCCTTAAAAAATATTCAAGACCGCCTCATAATAAGACTGTTTCACCATCTGCAATGAAGGCTCTAATGAGATACAATTGGCCTGGTAATATTAGGGAATTGGAGAATCTGATCCACAACCTGGTTATCATGGCCCCAAATGGCTCCATTGAGGTGGGTGACCTGCCAAGCTGGATAGTATATAGAATTGAATCCGAAGCAACCTTAAGAGAAGGTGATAAAACCCTCTCACTTGAGGAACACATTGCCAGGGTGGAGAGGATGCACATACAGAGGGCGCTGGAGGCGTCAGAAGGAAATCGTTCAAAGGCGGCCAAGTTGCTCAATATGAGCAGAACAACATTGTATTGGAAACTGAAGCAATTGGGATTGGAGTAGGCCGATGGGAGATGTTTTGAATATAGTTGATTGCAGTAGAGGATTAGAAGACCCTGCATGCAGACAATATCAGACACTTGAATCTATCAAGCCAGCCCTGATCAGGGGATACATCAGTTCTAAGCGCAATACAGGTGATGAGTCGGCATCTGTTGTAGCAGTACACTGGCATACCGCTTTACTCACCGGCGGATCTCTAGATATCAGCTTGCCAGGGGATCATCATTTAAGTTATAAAGAGCGCCATAACAAAACGTGGGCATAATGTTCCCGCAATTTTTATGATTGGGAAAGATGACAAAGGAGGGAGGGTGAATACACAAAATGACATCAAAGTGGTTATAATTAATGCATCACCGCGGCCTCAGAGCAATACTATGGTTTTCGCCAATCATGCTAAGAATGTGATTGAAAGCCTTGGTGGTAAAGTAACAGTAGAAAATCTTGCCAAAAAAGATATAAAATATTGTATAGGATGTTGGAGCACTAATAATGAATCGTGTGTATACCCATGTATAGTGAAAGATGATTTGAATCCGATATTTGAAAACATGATTAATTCGGACGGAATTATATTTGTTTCTGGTGTGTACTGGTTTGGGGTTACAGCCCAAATGAAAACATTGGTAGACCGGATGACATGTCTTTGGAATAATGGGACTGGAAGGCCTCTCTTGGATGGCAAGGTGGCTGCTTTTATCAGCTCCGGCGTGGAGGAAGGGAATGTAAGCGCTATGGCTCCTTTGATGGCCACGGCCACTTTTCTTGGAATGCATATTTTACCATATGGATTGATCTATGGTGACATAAAAGAAAAGAAGGATTTTCAAAGCGGATGGGGGTTGGAATTTGCAGAGAGATGCGGTCGCAATATGGTAAATATGATAAAACTTCTCAAAGAGAACCCTGTTGATTTGTGGGGAAAGGAGTAGGCATGAAATTTAAACAGCACCTGTTATGGTTATTAACCATACCGATGGTGCTATAATATCATCAACATGGTCAGGCTGAAATATTAAAGTATTAACATTTCGTGATACAACGGATGGCGGTGTTTCATTATAGCAAGAAGACCAAGGATCGAATTTCCACATGCCTTTTATCACATCATCGTGCGCGGCAACCAGCGGCAGAAGATTTTTTGGCAAGAAGACGGAGATGGGTTGGGATAACAGAGAATCCCATGTATTTATTGTTTCTTGATCCTTGTACAGATTTTACATCTTGTGATTCCAGTGTTGTGTCGAAGTCTTTTGCTAATGAAGGCCTTGCACTAAGGGTGCCTTAATTAACATAGTGTTTTGGTTCCTTATGGACTTGGTATTATATCAGGACGTCCCCACAAAGCATCCCACAAACGACGCGTTCGCCAAAAGGCTGGCCTTGTTGGAAAAAGGGCTAATAAAGGACAAGCAGCCATGATTACATGATTAGTAAGAGAGATAAACAAACTGCAACGGTGTGGGGCAAATACTTTGATACTGTAGCCTGACCCTCCCCCATTTCCTAACCCCCTGTCCTCGTCTCATTTCCTCACCCCTGTCCTCGTCTCATTTCCCCCGCAACTTTTTCCATATCCTATCCGAGAGAGGGGAGAGAAGGAGGGTGTTTTTTTCACAGGGTCTCTTTTGAAGATGGGCTGTGAGATATTGTGAGATACAAAAAGATGCCTAAATAGAAAGAGACCTGAAATAGAGACCTCATATTTATGAGAAAACCCTTGCAGGAAGGTGTGGA
>Ga0078972_1003461_pt1 | contig 47287 bp, 38 predicted proteins | sample YelNatPaOPGAMG01_FD_67568 | JGI IMG/M metagenome (GOLD analysis project Ga0078972, IMG submission 67568) | Hot spring thermophilic microbial communities from Obsidian Pool, Yellowstone National Park, USA - OP-RAMG-01 (SPADES assembly) (version 2) | ecosystem: Environmental > Aquatic > Thermal... | reverse complement strand
CAAAATATTGTCTAAGTGTAGGTCTAAGAGAGAACCTTTGATCTCTGCTGGAAATAAGGAACTTCCCGATAGTTTTGCTTCCTGTTGTCGTATCTTTTTCAAGCTCTCTACGAACATCATAAGCAGGATTTATGCTGAAGCTCTTTGAGGGCGATATTTGGATTGATATACTACCGCCATCAATTATAGAGTCGCCATATCTTCCATAATAATATGATTCAGAAGTGTATTTACTAGTTGCTTTGCTTGTGTCAACATTTGCTTTTTCGTGATTATAATTAAGGTTAAATGATAGTTTATTGCCTAAATTATATCTTAATCCACCTGAGTATAGATCGCTTAATTCTAATCCTCTACTTTCATTCCAACTTTCTTGATTATCATAAGAAAATGACAGGCTTGGAAGTTTAGGTCTTTCAAGATTAATGCTGAAAGTTTTGTTGTCTGTTACAGTCTTTCCACTACCATAATAGCTTATCATTCCAAGTTCCCTGATGCTCTCCATCTCATTATGTCTTATATCAAAAGAGAGAGGTAGCCAACGGATCAAGGTTAATTCTGTGCTTACATTGTAATCATAACTACTTGTGCTATATCCCATACTCATTTGGCTAAACCGACCTGTTTGCCCAGCGGAATTTTCAAATTCCTGATCTTGTTTTGAGTAACCAGCCATTAATGTAAATACTTGTGATAAATCAGTGTATAGATCAAATCTTCGCGCCCAACCAGTCTTGACATAAGGTTCATTCAGATGAATCTCGTTTATCCATATCTCACCTTCAATTGGGAATTCTGTTGTATTTCTAATTGCTATAAGCACTTGGGCAATATTAGTTATAGACGGATCATTTACTGGTTTAAGGCTGTCGGGATGTCCGTCTTTATCTTCATCATCTAATGGGATCGTAATTAGTTTCCAGCCAACCCAATCAACAGTTTTTGTCCATTCATAATAGCCTCTTCCGCCTATACTGGAATATGAATAATAGGAGTATCCAGTATAAGTGTCTTCATCAGGGTTCTTTGTTGTTATAGGGCTACCAGCGCCAAAATCGTCAACGTTGCTACCAAATCTGAGAACCAAAACAGATTTTGATCCGTCGCCATGAATCCAAAGCCTAATATTTCTATGTCTTGAAAAATCCTGACCTTCGCCTCGCCTTAGACCAGATAATTTTCGCATCGTGTAAACTGTCATGGTAGGCTGAATCTTATATGTTATCGTCAAAGATTGCTCTCGTCTTTCGCTTTCAAAGGAAAACGCACTTTCAACATAAGGATGCAACGCCTTAAAATCTTTGTCATTTTCTATCGTTTTATATTCTTTGAGATAATCATCAAATTCATAGTTATTTTTTGTCCCTACGGTTATTTGGTTTTCTTCATCTTTTGATAATTTCCCTGTGCTGTCAACGACAAGACCTTTCTCCCATCTGTTTCCAACAGCAGAGATGGAATACCATTGTAATTTTCCTGTAACGGTTCCGGGGACAGTTTTTTCAAGCCATATCCTCGCATGTCTTATAACGCCCCAACTTGGGGATCGTCCTTCGGGCATTGCAGATTCAATTGGTATGCTAAGAAATATCCATCCAGAATCGCGATTTTCCTTTCTGATCCATTCTGACGGTATCGCATTAAGCGGTATAGAAAACTCAAAATAGGAATTCATGGTATCAAGGACAACATCACCATCAAGGTCTTCGGAATCAAGAATTGAATTGTCACTGCCAACCATGATCTTTTCTGTTCCGCTATCATAAGACCAACCTATATCTTCGCCAAGATCAAGACTTCCATTTCCTTTATATCTATCTTTTTCGGGGAGATTCTCCTTATTCAGATCGAGAATATCTACCTTGCGGTCTCCATTTGTGTCTTTCAAATCTGATGGTAAATCTTCGCTATCAAGTATATTGTCCTCATCGGTATCTTCGCTTACTGTTCCTAAGTCTATATTGAAAGTTACATTTTTATCTCCCTCAACTTTTAACCATACTTCCAAAAATTCATAGTCGCTAAAATCCGATCCTGTTGGAGATATAGAATAAGACAAAGCCCCCCAAGATTTACTGTCATCTAATTCATAGCCTATTTCCATCACTTGATACTGTGAAAGAGTTGTAGAAAGTGAATTGATCTGAGAAGCGGAGACTTCTTTATTTTTCATATAATTGCCAAAACTTGCCTCTTTATCTTTCTTCGCTATATGGAATATTGCCCTATTATTTATTGATGCGTTTGTATTCTGGCTAATTGGAACACTTCCGACCTTCCAAGAGAATTTATATGGTGAAATTCTTGAACTTTCTTTTGCACCTTCCATACTATCTATTATTGCATAACCTACGCTATTAGGATTGTTTCTGCTATAAGCAGTTTCTCCGTTTAATGAGATAAACCATGGAACTTTCCCTTTGACAGAGATAAACGGAACTAAACCGATAACTCTCGCTGCATTAAACTCATGTCCCCATGATCCATTCATAACAAAAGCTTGAAGACGATTTGGAGCGGAATTCACATCGGGAATATCAGTAGAACGTTGTCCTGCGTTATACACATAACCGAAAGATAAGTTTAACCCTCTACTTCCGCCTGTTGTATAATCCATACCTCTTGCTCTTGTTCCTCCATAACCGCTGTAACTGCCGTATCGTCCCCGTCTTCCGCCGTAATAGCTGTAACTATCATATCCACCATACCCACCGTAACTCCCATATCCACTATAACTGTCATACCCACCATATCCGCTGTAACTGTCATATCCGCCATAACCATAACTGCTGTCATAATAACCTGATCCATAAGTGCCTCCATAGCTAGAAGCATAATCGCTGGAATATCTACTACTATAATCAAAGCTTTCTTGGCTTCGCATAAATGGACTACTAGAATCTGTAAATGGATTTACTTGATCTCCTTGTGTAGGTTGTCTTGATGGAGTTTCTGTTTTTTTCTGTTCTTGTTCCTTTTTCTTTTTGGGAATATAGGTATAGTCTGCCCAGATTCCCGCTATAGTCTGCTGGAACTGACCGCCGAAAGGCATGTATTCATAATCTATCCTTATATCATCGTATTCATCTAATTCTTTGAATATCTCCACAGATCCAACTTCATAGACCATTATATAGTCAACGTTTCGCTTAAGCAGTCTGCCATTAACTCTTACTTCTTCGCTATTAGGCAGAATGTTTAGTCTTCCGAGATAGAAACTCGGCGTTTGGTATGAGTAATCAGCCTGAATCACGTATTTTGCATCTGTATATTTTGGATTTTCTGAGTATATGTTTTCATTATTCAATTGATCTCGGTATTTATAGTATGGACTATTAGGATCATCTATAACAAAGGGTTTTGGAGATCGGAATGTCAAAATGCCTTTATCAAAATCTATAAGTTCAGGGTCAACGAGACCATCACCATCAGAGTCTAATCCGAAGATGCGGTTATAAAGGACAGGACCACTATCTGTTTGGAATGAATCCGTTCCGCCTTCCCGCCAAATGCTAAGATTGAAGTTTCTGCGGTTAATGTTCCTATTGCCTAAGCTATAAACATTTCTGAGTTCAGAGCCACGTAAACCAGGAGCTTTAATTACGACATAACCTATCGGATCATTCGGATCATCTGGTTCATCTACCACTTTATCATTATCATCATCAACAAAGACAGCATCAGGATTTCCGACAGTTCCTCCGCCTTCACCTTCGTATTCATAAGCGACAACGATTTTATACTGTGAGGAGATATTTTTAAGAAACTCTATTTGACCAGTAGTATAATCAATATTATAATCTTCTCCTGGGTATAGATAGTCAAAATATCCCTGTGCAGTGGATATTCCAGAGTCATTGTTCGTCCCTATTCCGTCATCAATGTAGATAACCTCGCTTCCCTGCTTTATCGGAAGATATGAGTTATGAATTTTCCCATCTGTTCCGACATTAATTGCAAAATATCTCTGCTGTATGTAATTAATATCCATTATCCTTGTGCCAATTCCCCCACCTGCCTGCCGTGACTGTCCTTTTGATGTCCATGTCTCTTTGATACCTTTGGTTCTTGTGCCAAAAGCTGTTATTCTAACATCGCCGAGTTTTGCGACTAATTGAGCGCCGAAGAGGTCTCTGCTCATGTTAATAAATCTTGTATTTGGCAAGTTGAGACTAATATCACCAAAAGCTGCCTTTTGAATTATTTCGTCCTTTGTGCCTTGATACCAAACGCTTATCTTCTGCTCTTTTTGTCCCATTCCTCCGAATTGTGATCTTCCAGCGTCATTATAGTCAACATCAACATGAGTTTTCGGACCAATTCGTCCGTGGAGATGCACATCTAATTCTTGCTCAATATTTATACCGCTTGAACGTCCGCCATAGTCATAACCATATCCACCGTAACCACCATATCCACCAAAACCGCTACCATAATAACTATTGCCATAATAACTGCTACCAAATCCGCTATAGCTACTTCCGCCATAGTAACTTCCGTAACCACCGTATCCACCTGACGAATAGCTATAGGAGTCATATCCGCCATAATAATCATAATCGCCAAATCCACCATATCCGCCTGAGTAATAGCCTCTATATTTGTTGATGTCTGATTTTCCGAAGTAATGCGTTTTATTATACTCTATCATTACCGATTTATAGCCCTCAATTTGAAGCAAAGATTGCATAGGAAGTTTCACTCCTCGCTCTTGTTCAATCCTCTCTCTTGGAGATATTTCAAAAGATCGTCGGCTGAATGACCTTAAAGCATCTTTTAGCGGTTCAAGATTTTCTAATCCAGAGGGCTTTTCTTTAGGTTCTATCTTTGGTCTAAGCCATGGTGATTCCGTGATCCAAGATTTTATTGATGGATCAACAGGTTTTCTTTTTGGAATGGTAACTTTCGGCTCTTCAGGGATAGCTTCTTTTTCTGGGATAGCTTCTTTTTCCGTTGGAGTTACTTCTTCTGGAGCGATTGTCTCAGGTTTTTCTATTTCTTTCGGTTCTTCTTTTTTTTCCTCAATAACAGGCTTTTCTTCTTTTGGTGCTAATTCGGGTTTTTCGGGAACGGTTGGCTCAGTGATCTCTGGTTGAATAATTTTTTCCTTTTCGGAAGGAATAGCCTCAGATGGAGTTATTTCCTCGGGAGAAGGTTTTTCCTCAATTGATGGCTTTTCTTCTACTGGTTTTTCTTCTGGTATTACAGGTTTTTCTTCTACAACTGGTTTCGCCTTCTGCCGTTTTTCAGCTATTGCTATGTCAATATTTGGTATAAGTGGTATCTTTAATTTTGCACCTTTTATGATAAGATCAGGATTGGAAATATCATTATATTCTGCAAGTGCTTTATATTTTTTGCTATCACCTAAAAGACGATAGGAGATTTTAGAAAGGGTATCGCCAGATTTAATTTCGTATAGGAAAACCTTTGGAATTTTTATCTCTTGATTTATCTGAATTCGCCTAACGTTAGTGATTTTGTTATATTCAGCGATAAGATAAGCATATCTTGGAGTGCCATAATTTGATATGGAAAGACGCCAAAGTGTCTCGCCTTTTTGCATTATATGGACGGAATAATCAAACTCAGTCCCATCTGCCGATATTGTGAAAACGCAGAAAATAGAGAAGCAAGATATGGAAATAAAAAACACTAACATTTTATTAAAAATTGCACTCAATTTAATCTCCCTAAGACACTATTATTATCTCTTGATTTATACGCTTTTTAGAAACGCAAACTGACAAAAATAGGTTTACAGAAGTTTTTATAACACAGAAAACTGCTCATAATTTCTAAAAATTGATAATTATTTTGAGAATATTGTCTAAGGATTTATTTATATAATGCCGATATATTATATGTGTAAAAACTTGTCAAGTATTAATATACATAAAACGGAGGCGGAATAAAAACCGTAATAATAATGAATATACCACAAGAAAGAAATAATAGCAATCCTACTTTATCAGCATGCTTAATAGTGAAGAATGAGGAAAAATTCCTTAGACAATGCCTTGAAAGCATTAAAGACGCGGTAGATGAGATAATAATAGTTGACACAGGCTCTACTGATAGCACTGTTGAAATAGCAAAAGAATATACAGATAAAGTCTATTTCCATGAATGGCAAAATAGCTTTAGCGAAGCCAGAAATCATTCCATTAACTATGCAACAGGGGATTGGATACTTATAATAGATGCAGATGAGAAATTAGAAAAAGCAGATGTCCCTGTTTTGCGTCGGTTGCTAAAAAATAAAGATTATAATTCTATCTTCTTTTCTGTCCTTAGCGATCTTCCTTCTGGTGTATCTAGGAACTATTCCCAACGTGTGTTTCGTCGCGGAAAAGGTCATTATGAAGGCATCGTCCATAATCAGCTTATCTGCGAGGGTCAATCACTTGCGACAAATCTGCGGATATATCACTACGGCTATAATCTTGACCCTGAGATGATGAAGAAAAAGTTTAAAAGAACCGAAGCATTACTGAAAAATCAAGTGGCTGAAAACCCAGACTTAGGTTTTGCATGGATGAATCTGGTCAGGATATATAAATGTCAAGAATTATGGGATGATGTCATAAAAACCGCAGAAGAAGCACTAAATACAAAGCGTGAATTTTTAGATAACATAGCATATCAAATGATTATGTATGATATGGCATACTCTTTATTCTCAAAAGGCGAATATGATAAGGCAGAAAAGGCTTGCATTGAAGCTTTAAACTCATATCCCGATAATCTTGATATTAATTTTATATTAGGTAGTATCTATATATGCAAGAAAAATTATCAAAATTCAATACGAAGCTATAAAAAATACCTACAAATCCGAGAGAGATGGGAAAAGCAACCTGAATGGACAAACCTTATAGTTGATACCTACGCCTCTCAGGGTCAAGCTTGGAACAACATCGGTTCAGCTTATTTTGAATTAGGGGAATACGATAAGGCTATTGATAGTTATCTAAATGCAATTTCATATAAGAAAGAACTGATCCATTTTGAAAACTTGGCTCGTGCATATCTAAAATCGAACAGGATAGAGGATGCGGAAAAAGTTATAAAAGAAGCAGATGAGTTAGGCATAGCAAGCGACATTATGCTATCACAAATTGCTGAGATAAGCTATAACAAGGGAAATATAGATGATGCTATTGATTATACTAAAAAAGCGATTGAAAAAGATGGGTCAAAGTTGAAGCATCATTTAAATCTCGGAAGGCTTTTGACCATAAAAGGAAATTTTGATGAGGCAAAAAACATTTTTGAGAATGCTATGTCCTCAAATACAGAAAGAACTGAGGTATTACATAACCTCGCTATGATAAATATAAAGCTGAATAATAGGAATAAGGCAAAAGAATACATAGATAGAATCATGGAACAAACAGACGACTCATCAGATCAATATCTATTTATGGGTGATGATTGGGTGAGAATGAGGGAATTTGATATAGCGATACAGTTCTATGAACGATGTCTTCAAAAAGATCATAAAAACTTGTCTGCACTCATTAATTTAGCGACTTGTTATGCTGAAATGGGCAAATTTGAATCAGCTATATTGGGGTATCAATCTGCCCTTGCAATAAGTCCAGGAGACCCCATTATAATAAGAAATTTGCTCATAATGAAAAAAAAGATTGAGGATTTGAAATTGAGGGTTGGGAACTAATTGTAAGCTTCCAACCCCCAATTCTTAATCCCCAATCTTTATAATATTTATTCGGTTGAGATCGTGATCTTTTTAGGCTTTGCCTTCTCCTGTTTCGGTAATGTGACAGTTAAAACGCCATCATCTAACTTTGCGGTTATCTTGTCTTGGGCAATTACGTCTGACAAAGTAAATGTTCTTGTATATTTACCATAATAACATTCATTAATTAGTTTTTTTCCACTGTCTATTTTTGGCTCTAAGAATAATCCGCTTATTGTCAGTTCGTCATTTTCAATATCTACTTGAAGGTTTTCTTTTGTCACACCGGGTATATCCGCAATAAGCATTACGTTATTCTCAGTTTCATATATGTCAACTGGCGGGATAAGCCTTTTAACTTCCTCAGCGGTTTTTTCTTTTTCTTCTGCCATTATTAACACCCCCTTGATAAATGAGATCAGTTGAAATTATTCAACTTTTATCTGTTTTGGCATCGCAGATTCAGCTTTTGCCATAGTAACTGTCAACAAACCATTGTTATATGTCGCTGTAATCTTTTCTGGATCAACTGAGTATGGCAAATCTATAAGTTTACGGAACTTTCCAAAGGGTCTTTCCCTTCTTACATAAGTGACTCCATCTTGACCGTATGATTTCTTTTCCCCAGCTATTGTCAATGTATCCCCTAATATTGTCAAATCTAATGATTCCTTGTCAACTCCGGGCAATGTAGCTATAACTTGAATTTTATCCTCTTTCTCTATAATATCAATTGGCGGATAAGTTATTTTGGCAGAAGAGAAAGCGGAATCCAAAGCCCTTTGCATTGCCATCAATTCTTTAAATGGATCCCATAAAGTCAGCCTCATATTAATCACCTCCGGAAGTAAATTGTGTAGTAGATAGCAGTTAGCAGATAATTATTGGATACACTTTATTAATCGCTAACTACTATCTACTAATAGATTTTATTCTATGTTAATCTTGATTGATTTCGGTTTTGCAGATTCAGCTTTTGGAATAGTAACAGTAAGAACGCCATCTTTATAGGTTGCTTTAGCTTTATCAGCCTGAACACCAGTTGGAAGGCTTACTGAACGCTGGAAGCTACCATAACTACGTTCAATGCGATGATAATTTTCCCTCTTTATCTCCTTTTCCTCTTTCTTTTCGCCCTTAAGAGTGAGGACATCATTTAATACAGAGATTGACACATCATCTTGTTTCACACCCGGAAGTTCAGCGGTGACAATTACATTATCATCAGTTTCTGCGACATCAATGTTAGGTAGCCATTCGCCTTCCAGCAATTCACGCCTTCTAGCAGGAACAAAATTGAAGAATTCATCAAATAAACGATCCATTTCATCACGAATAGCAGCTAATTCACGACTTGGTCTCCATTTCATTATTGACATAATATCCACTCCTTTCTTTATGATTGATTTTTAGTTTTGAGCCTTTTTTAGATTGTCAATCATTTTCAGATAATTATTTTTTCCAGTTTTTAGCTCAAAACCAAAGCCTTGATGATATTTTGAATAATGAATTCACCTATTTTAAATAGCAAAAGCTGTGCCATGTTTATTCACATAGCCATAAACCTAAATAAAATCAAGGTTTTTGTATATACATATAGTTAGGATAAATTATTTTAGCTATGCAAAAATGACATACTAAAATATCAGATAGCGTCAAAATGACTTTGCTTCGGAAAAAGATATTTGGTGAAATATAGGAAGTTTATAGTGATAGGAAGGAAAATTACTGTAATATTTAGATGAGAGTATATTTAGCTTTCTTTATTATCTTTTTTACTCATCATTTTCTGTCTTCTTTGATACAGAGTCGGGTATAGTTTTTCTGTGCATTCAGGGCATATACTATAAGTGAACTTTGTGCCTGTGTGCTTTTGGATATAAGTATCAATTTGATTCCATACGCCATTGTCATCTCTTATCTTTTTACATTCTGCACATATAGGCAAAAAGCCGTTTAACATTTTTGCTAATGCGTCTTTAAGTTCTTTTTTGAGCATCTGTTCGCTTATTTCAAGTTGGCGATTTTTTTCTGCTAATTCTTTTTCAACATTCCATTTTTCTACAAGTGAAATCGTTATTTGCTGGATCTCTTCTCTTGCAAACGGCTTTCTAATATAAAGCAACTTATGTAATAATCCTATGTTATTGACAATTTCTGATAACGGTTTTTCGTTATAAGCGGTGATGATGACAACCTCAACATCTTTATCAATCTCTCTTATTCTGCGAGTGGTTTCTATTCCATCCCAGCCCGGAGGCATCCTTACGTCCATATATATAACTGCTATTGGGTTATCATCTTCCAATGATTCTTTGACGATATTATAAGCCTCTTGACCACTTCTGGCATGTAAAAGCTCAAATTTCGGGAGGAAACTGTCGTCTCTTTTATCTGAACTGAATGCAGAAGCCAAATCATCAGGAATAGATTTTTCAGAAGGATAATTTAACACTTCTTCAAAGTCTTTATGTATTTCTTCCTGATCATCAACTATTAATACTCTGTTATTTTTGATCATCTTGTTTTTCATCTATTAAAATCAGATTTCAAAGACACCCACTACATAATCAATATCGGAAGATTTTTACATAAACTTTAACTATTTCCATTCAAAGATCACTTTACCAGTTTTTCCTTCATCAAAGATTTTATAGGCTTCTGATGCATTATCTATTGAAAATCTATGAGTGACTGCATTTTCAAAGGAAATCTTTTGATTATCAAGGAAATTAACCATTTCATAAGTCATCCATAATGGGAGAACAAATGACCCCATCAATGTCAACTGTGATCCTATAATTTGAGAAGGATTAATGACGTTTTCATTGCTTCCAACGCCAACGAAGACAGCTTTTCCGCCTCTACAAAGGGAATGGATTATATCTGTTCTACCCTTAGTGCTTCCTGAAGCTTCAAATGCCAAAGAAACGCCTTTGCCATTGGTAAAATTTCGTATAGCACTGACAGCATCTTCTTTTTGTGAATTTACGACGACATCTGCTCCCATGCTCATAGCTAAATCAAGCCTAAGATCAATAACATCAACACCTATAACCCTTCCACCCATAGCCTTTGCTATTTTAACTCCACTTAACCCAACCGGACCTAACCCAAAAACTGCGACATTACTACCTGTCTTAACATCAAGTTTTCGCATTGAAGAGAAAGCTGTCCCTCCAGGGCAAGCTATAAACGCACCATCAATAAAACTGACAGAATCAGGCATTAAGACACAGTTTCTCTCATCTGCTATAACATAATCTGCATGGGAACCATCTATGGGTCCACCATATCCTTTCGCTTCTCTACACCACATCAAATTTCCAGCAGAGCAAAACTCGCAATGTCCACAACCAAGATAATGATAAACAGTGACACGATCTCCCTCTTTAACTTTTTTCACTCCTTGTCCGATCATATCTACAATTCCGCATGGTTCGTGTCCCGGTATTCTGTCCCCACGACTTTTTGCCTGCTCTTTAGTCATACGGTAGAGATGGAGATCACTTCCACATATACCACTTGCCATCATCTTGACTCTGACCTGTCCAAAACCCGGTATAGGGTCAGGAAAATCTTTCACATAACATTCTCTATCGCCTAATAATACAACACCGCGCATGTTAACCTCCATTCTGATTCCAAAAATCAGTATAATACTTTAATCGCATAGCGTCAACAAAAATGAAATCTTTGAAGATTGCAGTAAATTTGACATTAATATATTTTTGTGACAAAAAATTGTCAAGTCTAATATCATAAGAGATTACTATAAACAAGCAAACCATAAATATAGATAACATAAAACCATTCATAGATCAATGCTTTGATACAAATACCAAATTATTCTTGGACTGGACAATCCTATTTCAATATGCTAATATCTATTACAAGATTTAGATCAAATTATTTATCGTTATCTGTTGATTTGCTTATCATTTGTTAGGGTATAGGTGAGAAAAATGGCTTATGAAAGACCGAATATAGTTTTAATGGTAGCTGATGATCATGGTTTAGATACAGGGAAATATGGCAACTATGCGATTAAAACTCCAAACCTTGATGCACTTGCAGAGGATGGAGTAATTTTTACAAATGCCTTTTGCACAACTGCTTCTTGTGCTGCCAGTAGAAGCGTTATTTTGACGGGACTTTATAATCATGCAAACGGCACTTATGGACATACTCATGGTTGTCATCATTTCGCTTGCTTTGATAATGTGGTGACATTGCCGGCTTTGCTTAATAAAGCCGGTTATCGGACAATTAGGGTCGGCAAAAGGCACTTTGCACCAGAAAGCATATACACATTTAAGGAAGGATACCCAGAAGGGAAGTTCGGACGAGACGATGTCCGCATGTCTGAATCATGCAGGGAACTAATTAAAGGCGATGATCCTTTCTTTTTGTATTGGTGTTCAATGAATCCACATAGGGGCGGAGGAAAACTTGAGAGCCATCCTTGTAAGCCAGACAAATTTGGCAATCCAGATAAGCCCTTTCCAAATGACGAAGAGATGACCTATAAAGATGATGAAGTTCTCGTTCCGCCATATTTGCCTGATACTCCAGAGACAAGGGCAGAGCTTGCACAATATTGTCAGTCAGTCTCAAGGCTTGATCGTGGTGTAGGTCGGTTAATACAAATCCTTAAAGAAGAAGGGAAATATGATAATACCGTAATTATTTACATATCAGACAACGGTCCTGCTTTTCACTCCGCAAAGACAACTTTATATGAGCCGGGAATGAACCTTCCTTGTATTGTCAGAACCCCTTATCTTCAAAAGAGAAACACCACTTGTGATGGTCTGATCACATGGGCTGATTTAACCCCGACAATTTTGGATTTTGCAGATGCTTATGATAATCCACAAGAGTTTCATGGGCGTTCTTTTAAGGACATCATAGGTCAACAATCACCTCAGAATTGGCGCGATGAGGTTTACGCAGCGCATACTTTCCATGAAATAACAAATTATTATCCTATGCGTGTTGTCAGGACAAAAAAATACAAATTTATATGGAACATCGCATATCCATTGACATACTCATCTGCGTCTGATCTCTGGTATTCTGCAAGCTGGCAAGGTGCTTTGAGAGATGGTCTGGAAAAATACGGCAAACGAGCTATAAAAGACTATCTTAAACGACCAAAATTTGAGCTTTATGATCTTGAAAACGATCCTTATGAAATTGAAAACTTGGCTTATAATCCTCAATATAAGGCACTGGTAGATGATTTTTGCGAGAAAATAAGGATTTTTCAGAAAGAAACAAAAGACCCATGGTTACATAAGTGGGAATATGAGTAAAAAGCCTATTTTAATTTAATTGTCAGGAGGTTTTAAATGAGTTCAATTAATCAATTTGGCTTATGTTTGGGAAATATACCGTTATTATCAGATGCAGAAACACGTTCAATAAGTGCTGAAAATCCAAATGGAGAAAGAGGCGGAGGGGCAAAAGAAATTCCCGGACCAGGTGCATCAGATATGCTTGGTCAAGGGTGGAAAGTTCGCCCTTGCATTACACTTGACGCGGGGACGACAACTACATTAGCAGATATTGAAGGACCCGGTATAATCCAGCATATATGGATCACAGTTGACACGAAAGCCTATCGCGATACAATTATCAGATTTTATTGGGATGATGAGGATACTCCATCAATAGAAGTTCCACTTGGTGATTTCTTCTGTAACGGTCATGGATTAAGATATAATGTTACATCGCTTCCTATTGCAGTAAATCCATCAGGCGGATTTAATATCTACTTCCCAATGCCGTTCCGAAAGCATGCAAAGATCACCATTGAAAATCAAAGATGGGAAGCTATCGGTGGATTTTTCTATCAGATCACTTATGCTTTGACCGAAGTTCCAGAAAATGCAGGATATTTCCATGCACAATGGCGACGATCTATGACAACGAGAGAATACCCTGAGCATGTAATACTTGACGGAATAAAAGGTCAAGGACATTATGTGGGGACATTCCTTGCTTGGACGCAATTCTCTAATGGCTGGTGGGGTGAAGGCGAGATGAAATTTTATATAGACGGTGATGATAAATTCCCAACGATATGCGGAACAGGGACGGAGGATTACTTCGGTGGTGCTTGGTGTTTCGGTGCTACATTTTCAACAGCTTTTCTTGGTTATCCACTGCACAGAAAAGAGCCGGGAGAAGTGCCAAAGCACGGGCTTTATCGCTGGCATATAATGGACCCGATACATTTCAAAAAGCAATTGAAAAACACGATTCAAGCACTCGGATGGTGGCCTAATGGCAGATTTGAGCCTCTAACTGACGATATATCATCTGTCGGTTATTGGTATCAAGCAGAACCTCACGCCCAATTCCCTAAAATGCCACCAATTCACGAACGTTGGGCAAGATAGTTCATTAAACTAATTTGATCTTTATATTTTTATTGCGAAAGCGGTATTTTCGCATGTTGTATGGAGATATTTTATGCCAAAGTCGCTCAGAGATATTGTCACAATATTACAAAAGAAAGATATAAATGCTACTTTGCTTGGAATCGGTCCTATGTCAGAAATTGTCATAAGGGCAACATTAGAGCTTGCAAGGGATATGGAATTTCCTGTGATGTTCATCGCGAGCAGAAATCAGATTGACTCTATTGAACTTGGTGGTGGATATGTCATGGGCTGGGATCAGATGGCATTTTCCAACGCTATCCATAATATAGCTGATGATGTTAACTTTGACGGTCTTCTCTATCTTTGCAGAGATCACGGCGGACCATGGCAAAGGGATAACGAAAAGGCTGAAAAACTCCCACTTAAACAAGCGATGGAAAAAGCTAAATCATCATATTTAGATGATCTTAAAGCTGGTTTTAACCTTCTGCATATTGATCCGACCAAAGACCCACATATCCAAGGTTCAGTGCCTATGGAATTGGTCATAGAGAGAACCATTGAGTTAATAAGTTATCTTGAAGAGCAAATTCAAAAGCTAAATCTTATGCCAATATCCTATGAAGTTGGAACGGAAGAGACCGCAGGTGGACTTATATCCAATGATGCCTTTGAGGCATTTATAGAAAAGTTGCTTAAAGAATTAGATTCGCGGTCATTGCCCCATCCTGCCTTCATAGTAGGGCAAACGGGAACTCTGGTCAAGATGAACAAAAATGTCGGAAAGTTTGATCCTGAAACTGCACATAACCTTAGCATGATCGCCAGAAAATATGGCATCGGCTTCAAAGAGCATAACGCAGATTATCTATCCGAAGATGATCTGAAACTCCACCCAAAACTTGGCATCACTTCTGCAAATGTTGCACCTGAGTTTGGGCTTGAAGAAACAAAGGCTCTATTAAATTTAGCGGACAAAGAAGATGAGATGATAAAATCTCATCCAAATAAAAGATCATCGGAATTTAGAAAAGTTATTCAGAAATCCGCCCTTGAATCTGGCAGATGGAAGAAATGGCTTTTTAAGGAAGATGCCCATCTGACGGAAAAAGATATTATAAATATGCCAGAAAAGCTTTATGAGATCACAATAGTATGTGGTCACTATGTATTTGATCAACCTGATGTCCAGTCAGCAAGGAAAAGGCTTTATGAAAACTTAATTGACCTAAATATAACCGATTCTCCCGAAAGGATTTTGATTGATTCGGTTAAAAAGTCAATTATCAAATACATTGACGCATTTAATCTTAGAGAATTAAATTCGGCATTGTGAACGATCTGCAAATGTTTTATAGGAGAAAACGAGATGGAGAAGAAATCACAATTAGCTATTTTCGGTGGACCGAAAGCAGTTCAATCTAATCCGGGGGATATATTCTCTTGGCCCATTATCACAAAAGAGGACGAAGATGCAGTTTTGGAAGTTCTTCGTCGTGGTGGAATGTCTGGAATTGATGTAACACAGAAGTTTGAGCAGGAATTTGCAGAGTGGATAGGTGCAAAATATGTGCTTGGCTGTAATAATGGGACAAGTGCATTACATTCTGCCATGTTTGGCTGTAAAATCGGCATCGGTGATGAGATAATATGCCCAAGCGTTACCTATTGGGCTTCTGCCTTGCCTTGTTTTTCGCTTGGTGCAACGGTAGTATTTGCGGACATTGACCCTGACACTATTTGTATAGACCCAAACGATATTGAACATAGGATAACAGAACGAACAAAAGCCATTGTTGTCGTCCATTATTGCGGTTATCCTGCGGATATGGACCCAATTATGGATATTGCCAGACGACATAATTTGAAGGTTATTGAAGATGTATCACATGCACATGGCGGAATATATAAGGGGCGCAAACTTGGAACAATAGGCGATGTCGGGGCAATGTCTGTTATGAGTGGAAAATCATTAGCTATCGGTGAAGCGGGAATTCTGGTCACAAACGATCTGGAAATCTATGAGCGGGCAATTGCTTTTGGGCATTATGAACGTTACGGTGCAAACATTCAAACTGAATATCTAAAACAGTTTGCAGGTCTGCCAATGGGTGGATATAAATATAGAATGCACCAACTTAGTTCCGCTGTTGGTAGAGTCCAATTGCGACATTACGACGAACGTAATGCAGAAATTCTCAAAGCTATGAATTATTTTTGGGATCTATTAGAGGGTGTTCCAGGGATTAAGGCTCATCGTCCTCCAAAAGATTCTGGCAGTTCTATGGGCGGATGGTATGCTGCACATGGGCTTTATCGCTCAGAGGAATTAGAAGGTCTGCCGTTATCAAGATTTGCTGAGGCTGTCAGGGCAGAGGGAAGCGATTGTAGCCCAGGTTGCAATTTTCCACTTCATCTGCATCCTCTATTTAACACATGCGACGTCTATGGTCATGGCAAGCCAACTCGTTTAGCTCATTGTGATCGCGACATCAGACAGCCGAAAGGCAGTTTGCCTGTAAGCGAAAATATCTATAATCTTATATATAGCATACCTTGGTTCAAGCATTATCGCCCTGAGATAATAAAAGAATACGCGGATGCGTTCAGAAAAGTAGCAGAAAACTATAAGGAGTTGCTTGTTTAGGCGACAAAAATAAATGAGTGACAAAAATGTTCTGCTCATAAACCCTTGGATATATGATTTTGCTGCTTATGATATGTGGTCAAAGCCACTTGGCTTATTGTATATCGGCGGACTATTGAGGGCAAATGGCTATAAAATATCGCTTATCAATTGCCTTGATAGATATAATCCTGAACTTCTTGTCTATCAGAATTTAATTACCCCTAAAAGCACTGAATATGATTGTGGCAAGTTCCATAAGGAGATAATAGAAAAACCTCAAATTCTCAAAGACGTGCAAAGAAAATATGGCAGATACGGTCTGCCGATACATATCTTCCGAAATGAACTTAAAAAAGTTCCTAAGCCTGATATAATCTTGGTAACATCGGGGATGACATATTGGTATCCAGGGGTCTTTGATGTTATAAGTGAAGTAAAGGGTTACTTTGGAGATATTCCTGTAATTCTCGGCGGAACTTATGCGACGCTTTGTTATGATCATGCAATTGAGCATTCAAAAGCTGATTATGTGATATGTGGAGAAGGAGAAGTTAAGGCATTAAAGTTGGTTCAAGAGCTAATCGGCGGAAATATTAGCTTTATTCCTCAAAATCTTGATGATTATCCTTATCCTGCTTATGATCTTTTGACAAGCAAGAATTCGTTAGCTATACTTACATCAAGGGGCTGTCCTATGGGATGCACTTATTGTGCGTCAAGCATTGTTGCAGGTAAGTTCCGACAAAGAGACCCTATAAAAGTTGTTGACGAGATAGAGTTTTATTACAAAGCTTTTAGAACAAAGAATTTCGCCTTTTACGATGACGCTCTATTGCTAAAACCAGATGAACATATAACCGTCATATTGAAAGAGATAATTGATAGAAAGATTAACTGTAATTTTCACACTCCAAACGCCATGCACGCAAGCCAAATCAACGAATCATTAGCAAAATTGATGTTTAATGCGGGATTTAAGACTATAAGGATCAGCCTTGAAACGTCTAACATAACAAGACAAAAAGCTATTGGAAACAAAGTCACTCCTGAAATACTAAGAGAAGCTATAATCAACCTGAAAAAAGTAGGTTATAAGGGCAGAGATATTGGAGTTTATGTCCTAATATGCCTCCCAGGACAGCCATTAGAGGAAATGATGGAAAGCGTTAGATATGTCCATGAATGCGGAGCTTTAACGAAACTTGCAGTCTATTCGCCGATACCTCAGACAAAAGAATGGGACAAAGCGGTCAAATATTTTGGATTTGACTTAAACGCCGATCCACTTCTACATAACGATTCAATTTATCCACTCAGATTGAATGATATAACAATTGATGACATTCAAAAAGTTAAGGCATTAGCATTGGAATTAAACAAGGAGATATAGATTACATGTTGGCAAAGGTTCAAAGCGGGGCAGTTTTAGGGATAGATGCCTATATAGTCAAAGTAGAGCTTGATATAACAGAAGGTTTGCCATATTTCAACACGGTTGGACTTCCAGATACATCAGTCAAAGAGGCGAAAGATAGAGTTGCAGCAGCGATAAAGAACTCAGGTTTCAGATTCCCTATGAAACGTATTACCGCTAACCTTGCACCTGCTGATGTCCGAAAAGAAGGTTCAGCATTTGATCTCCCATTAGCAGTAGCTGTTCTTTCTGCGTATGGGCAAGTTAGATCAGAAATGCTTGACGATTTTGTCATAATCGGTGAACTATCTATGGATGGAAGCATACGTCCAGTCAAAGGATCGCTTCCGATAGCGATCACTGTCCGAAATACAGGCATTAAGGGATTGATCTTGCCAAAAGATAATGTAAAGGAAGCTTCTGTTGTTGATGGAGTTAATATTTATCCAGTTGAAAATCTTAGGCAAGTGGTCAATTTCTTAAACAACGATGAAGTTATATCTCCGTTCAAATATGATATATCAGATGCTTTTGCGAGGAGCAGTGAATATTCAGTTGATTTTTCTGATGTAAAGGGGCAAGAACATGTAAAAAGGGCTTTGGAAGTTTCTGCCGCAGGGGGACATAATATAATAATGGTTGGTCCTCCTGGGTCTGGGAAAACGATGCTTGCGATGAGGCTTCCGACAATTTTGCCCGATATGACGCTTGATGAAGCATTGGAGACTACTAAAATATATAGTGTTGCTGGTGCATTGCCATCAGAAACCGCTTTGATAGCGACTCGTCCATTCAGATCACCACATCATACGGTATCGGATGCAGGTCTTATAGGTGGTGGGAAGATACCGAAACCGGGCGAAGTAAGCATGGCACATAACGGCGTCTTATTCCTTGATGAGTTTCCAGAATTTCATAAAAGCGTCTTGGAAGTCCTACGTCAACCATTAGAATCAGGCGTAGTGACAATATCAAGGGCGACTGCATCTTTGACTTATCCTGCTAATTTTATGCTTGCTGCTGCGATGAATCCATGCCCTTGTGGCAGAAGATTTGATCCGACAAAGGAATGCAAATGCACGCCAAGTCAAATCCAAAAGTATATGTCCAAAATATCAGGACCGCTGTTAGATAGAATTGACATTCATCTTGAAGTCCCCGCAGTCCCTTATGAAAAGCTTATAGGCGAACCAACTGGCGAAAGTTCAAAGGATATAAGGCAGAGAGTTAATAGGGCTAGGCAGATACAAAATCAAAGGTTTGCAAAGGAACATGGACATTGCAACGCTCACATGCAACCGAGACAGATCAGAAAATATTGCAAGATGGAAGATGGGGCGCAAAAACTGCTTGAAACAGCAATAAAACAATTAGGTTTGAGTGCAAGGGCTTATGATCGCATACTCAAAGTATCTCGCACCATAGCAGACCTTGCAGAAAGCGATATTATAAAAACGGAACACATATCAGAAGCTATACAATACCGAAGTTTAGATAGAAATTTATGGCTATATTAATCTTTTATGCTATGATCTTGTATCGTTCATCTTAAATCTAAGTTGAGGAGCTTCAATAGTCACTTTTGTCCCAGGTGGGACTGAGTGAACAAGCCATACGTTTCCACCTATCACCGATCCCTTGCCAATAACTGTGTCCCCGCCGAGTATGGTCGCAGCTGCATATATAGTGACATCGTCTTCAATAGTCGGATGACGTTTTCTTCCCCTTATCAAAGCACCTGTTTCATCTTTTGGAAAGCTGAGCGCTCCGAGAGTAACGCCTTGATATAATTTCACGCGGTCTCCAATCTCGCATGTCTCGCCAATGACAACACCAGTGCCATGATCTATGAAGAAACTTCTTCCAATTTTAGCCCCAGGATGTATGTCAATACCGGTAATGCTATGGGCATATTCGGTCATAATTCGTGGAATTAGCGGAACTCCTTGAATATGAAGCTCATGTGCTATGCGATAGATTGTTATTGCCATTATGCCCGGATAACTGAATATTATCTCATCAAGGCTTTTCGCAGCAGGATCACCATCATAAGCTGCTTGAACATCGTCAACGAGCATCTCTCTAATATAGGGAATTCTATTAAGGAATTCTATACATTTATGGCTTGCCCTATCAATACAATCTACGCATATATGACCCGTTTCTTTGCACTCATGCCTAAAACTTTTGGAGATTTCGGAACTTAAACTTACAAAAAGCTGATCTAATTTGCTTCCAATGAAATAACGGACATTTTCCCAACATAGACCAGCAGTGCCGTAATATCCGGGGAATAGTATCTCTCGCATAAGCCCTAAAATTTCTATTATAGCCTCTTTGCTCGGCAAGGGACTTTCGCCTATGTTTCGCGTAGTTGGAGTCTGCTCATAGCTTTTATATACATTCTCAACTATATCGGGCAATTGCTGTCTTAATGTGCATTTAAGTTGAGGGGCGCATTTGCTTTCTTCTACTAACTTCATCAGAAACTCCTTTTGAATAAATCAAATCAATAATAGCAATTTTTATTAAGAATAACACAATTGACAGCATAAATTATTTCTACCTATGGCAATTCATAGGTGACAACAAGTGTATTCCAATTGATAGGCACATTTTTAACCTTTATAGGTTCTCCATTTTTCACTGGGATAACTTGACCAAAAACCCATCTATGATAATCTGATGGAGTTCTCCAGCCCCACCATGTTACAAGCGGAAAAATATCTTTTGAAGTGTCTTTTTGCTCTTGAATGCTTGATATTATCGCTTGTGCAAGATAAGGGTTAGGTCCTGGCACTTCTCGCTCCAATCCTGCAACAAAGGGAGTTGGCTCTCCTTGAGGTATAATCCTAACATAACGAGTTTGATGGCTTGTGCGTAAGACAGATATACAACTTGCTATTATGCCAGATGCAGGTCCGCCAAACTTATCTGGTGTAGCGATCTTTGCAAGTTGATCAGGAGTTTCATTTAACAACAAAGACCTAAGTTGAACCATTGATGGCATAATATGTGAGTCGTTGATATATTTTCTCTTTGATTCCCATCGGTTATTTAATAGATCAAGTTCTTTTTTGACATCATCTTTCAGGAAATCACGATAAAACCGCCCAACATCTTCGTTTTTAAATCTCACCCAACGATTTTCATATTGTCGTTCGCCCGTTTTTTCTGGATATGTCGGTCCGTCAATCTGCCATCCAGCAGTGTCTCCCCAAAAGTTTGTCAGATAAACTTCTTCGGGCATAAACTCCATAGAGTGCCACGGTTGATTTAATCGGAAATACTGCGCCCCTCGTTGTTTAAGCCAATGATGGACAAGTTCCCTTGCAAACATATAGCAACCGTATCCATAAGCATCTATATCGCCGACTTTGTAAGCCATTCTGGCATAGGCTAAACATGGCGCCGCCTCATCGCCCATCTCTGCTATTGCTTCGCGTCCAAACGTGACCCAACGAGTTTCAGCAGGCGTGCAAAATAGCTTTTTTATCATATCCCAACGTTCTTTTATTAGTTCCCAATCGTTTGTGTAATGTGCATAAGCCCAAAGCGTTTCAAGCAGATTTGAGCTAAATTTTCCCGCATCGCCAAGCACTCCCCAAGAACCGATTCCAGGTCCTTCTAATATAAGATATGTTTGCCCTGATCCTTTTGGATATTCCCTTTCCTTAAACCTTTCCTTGACAAGCACATCGTCCCTAAAATATTTCATAAGGCTTGCAGTCGCTAACCTTTGCATCTCGCGTTCATAGTAAGGAATGCCCTTTGCATACCATTGATCACCCATAATTGCCCAGCAGAAGTTGCCAAGTCCACCATGATCATATTCATATTTATCTGGGCTTTTAAATTTGTTACTTGCCGTTTCACGCAGTTTATCAAGAGCCATTTTCACCGTTGGATGGACATCAGTATTAGGCAGATCGTAGGCTTCCATCTCGTTTATATATTGAAGGACATGGAATTCAACATCATAAGAATCAACCCCTTCAACGCCAACATAAGGTCCATAAGGAGTAAACATATCAACGTTTTTTATTGGTTTTGAAAATTTAACAGGAAAACCTTTATCTAACGCCACTTGTCCCAAAGGTGGACTCACAGGTGCAAGTTTTATGTGCGGTGTTTTCCAATCATCATCAATAGAAATCCAGTCAAATCTTTGTCTGATTGTGACTGTATCCTTTGACCTATCAACACTGAAGCTATCTTCACAATATATCGGAAATTCGCGAGAGACTTTCGCCCAGTAGCGAATACGATCAAGTGCCTTTGCCTGAATTCCGTTTGACCATTCCCAAGTTGTAATGCCTTTTGATGGAAGCCCATAAGTTGTAAGCGATATTTTGCCTTTCTGCGGTGGTTTATAATATCCATATAAAGGCAAAAGGACAACATATCCAACCGAATCTTTAAACTCCAAATTCAGTCCATTTTCATCAATCGTCATAGATATAGGGCGTTTTTGAAGAAATACAACCCAAGGACTATCCCAATTTTCCCAGCCTTTTGCACCAGCAAACCACGCTAAAATCCAATTCTCGCACATATCATCGGGATTCATTTTGTCGCCTGACTTTATGATCGCCTGTTGCAGACCATTCTGTGTCATATATGCACAATAAGTCGGCGATCCAAGTCCATATTCTTTCATATTGGCGAAAAATAATATTGATTTGGTCTTTGAATAATACAATGTGCAAGGACTGAGTTCTGTTTGTATATAGTAAAAATCGGCATTTTTCCAATCTTCATCTATATAACCGATGGGCTTTACCCTTTTTATCATTTCAGATGGCTTTCCTATTGTTTCACCATATAGAGCAGACGGCTGTTGAGCATCTGCCAAAGTTCCCAAAAATGGCGACAGAGCAAGAAAACCTAATATATATTTCCTATTTAAAAGTCTCTCAATAACCATTCTATATCACCTTTTCGTTTATATTCCCTTAGGCGCAACTTGCAAAAGGACTCCTTGCCCAGGTGCTAACCAATCCCCATCATCAATCATATCTTCAAGATGACCTGAGTAAGAAGAAACCCTTCTGACACGGCTTTTAGGATCGTTTAGTTCAATACGAAAATTGACAGAGCTTTTGAAATCCTTATTCACAACCATAACGTAGTTTGTGCCGTCGGAATGGACGAATTCTCCAACGAGGAAGTTCCCATTTCCAAAAATTGTCCGCACAAGAGCATTATTCGGAAGCCCTAAACATCCTGATGGGACTTCTCCGATATGATAAACACCTGTGGATGTAAGTTTAAGTAAAGTCGGGGCGAGCATTTTGATCATTAGGTTTGTATTTTGTAAATAATACCAAGTCTGGGTTTTGTTGCCAAATTGATCTATTGGCGACATCCTGCAATTTCCAAAGCCAGGGGCAAAATATGTAAAATAACTTATGCCTTTGCCACCATAAGCCAAAGTTGTAAACACCTGAAACCGAATATCTGCAAAAGACGGTTCCCTATACTTAAAGTGTGCAGTGGTCAAGACGACGTTCCAGAAAGGTCTCTTATACTTAACAGAAGCCAAACGGATCGCTTCAAGATTAGTAAAATATCCCTCTCTTAAAGGTTCATCTTCCATTATGGCATAATGATCATAGCTAATTATCGGCGGATTTACCTCATTGATAAATGTCTCTACATAATTCCAATAATTGTCTGTCCCTAATTGATTTTGTGATGCATAGTTAGGGAAAAGGTTTATATAAGGTATTTTTTCTGGCGTTCTTTCAAGAAATGCTTCTGTCACGATCGCCAAACCGGGATATTCTCTCATATTTGGCTCATCTTTTATATAATATCCGTATAGGGCAGGATGTGTTCCTACTTCCCTGACAAGGCTTTGGACGTTTGACCTTACTACATTGGGATCAATATTTTGAAAGTCATATCCAGATGCTCTATAATCCATCACAAATGCCCTTAATCCTGCTTGGGATACTGCGTCAAGATGTTCAGGCACAACAAAGCCTGCGACGTTTATTCCACATTCAGCCATTTCGCTAAGAACCGCAGGATTTCCGGGCGTTGATCCCCATGCCATAATCGGAAAAAATTCTTCGTCTATATTTGATCCCATTTCTATCCCTCCAAATTAAAATGTGAAGTATTATTTTATTCCACTGTCAATAAGGTATTGATCATAAATATTCCTTACATCGCCAGTAAGTGACTCAATTTCGTCAAAATCAGCAGGTTTAATATCTCCCCTTCTATTTAATTTTGATTTTGTGATCTCTTCTGCAAGGGATTTAAAACTTTTGCCCCATTCTTTCAACTCACCGTTAATATTATATAATCCACCGAATTTTGTAAGGTCTGTTGACGTTGGAGTATCCGCATAAGCCCATACAAGCCAGCCTGATGCAAGTTCTAATGTAGATTTGACAACGTTTGTATTCCAATCGCTTTGATAGCTTTCAGGTTGATACTTGCCGTTCATTTCGCCCCCGCCATGCCAACCATATTCTTCTATAACGACAGGTTTGTTTACATAGCAATAGTTGACTACCGCTTGAAGATAATGCGTATTCTTCGCTTTTAGCTCTGGTTCTCCTGGGTCTCCAAGTATAGGGTAAAAGTGTATGCAAATAAAATCTAACAGATCAGCAAGTTTTATCGGATTAAATCCTGCGTATCTGCTTGGCATATTAGCTTTATCGCCCCAAGGCGCCCTTAAAAGTGGAAACGACCATTGTATAAATCCAACGGTCACAAGATGGTTTGGATCAACAGCACGAATTGCCTCAACCTGTCTACGTGTCCATTCATAAGCTATAAACTCCCTAAAAAGCTGATAGTCATATAAGGTTTTATTTCCTTTGTCAATCCGATCTTCTGGAATTTCTGCTATATCTGTTCCATATTTATCTTTAAGCCACAATCGCCATTTTTCAGTCATAGCTTCGCTTTTCCAACCGACTTCAGGCTCATTAAGCAAGTCCCATGCGAATATCACGGTTTCATCTTTGTATCTGCCTGCAACTTCATGCCAAAAATATTCAAGTGCAGATAACGCAGGCTCGCCCGCATATTTATCAGAACCCCAATAATCTGGACGACCCTCCCAGTGATCAGGTCCCGTCAATATTAGTTTTATTCCATGACTTTTGGCAATATCAATCATTGTGTCTAATTTTTCTATGCCTTCTTTGGAGATCATATCAGATTTAGGCTGAAAACTATGTGCTGTAAGGAAAATTCTCGCGGTGTTTACGCCAATGTCCGCCATTTTTTGAAAATGATCTTGCACCCTTTTTTTATCAAACATTATCCAAAGTTTTGGCGCCCAACCTGTCTCTGGATCAAAATAGTTTGTGCCAAACGGAACGAAAATTTCCCCCGAATTAGAATAGGCAAAATTCCAATTATCATTATGAACCTTTATGTATTCATTCATACCGCAGTTTCCTTTCACAAGTATTAAATATTAATATTTCTATCTTGTTATGTAAAAGATTATCATAAAGGCTTGGAAAAAGCAAGAATAAGATGTTGATATGATCTAATAAAATCAGAGAAATTGAATTGACAACTACCTTATTTTTTGATAAGATAGCTTTCAGATAAAGATCAATCTAAAATAGTTCTATGGAATACTTAATGAATTGAGATTTCCCTATTTGCTCAAAATGACATTTTATGTGTCACCTTGAACGAAGTGAAGGGTCTTTCCAATGCTTAAGCATTGATTTTCTAATCCACAAAATTAGGAATGAGATAATTTATGTTAGATATTCATAAAACTGCACCATTTCCAGAAGATATACCAGAGATGGCAATTAAATTTTTCTCATATCCTAATGAAATTGTCCTTGATCCCTTTGCAGGAAGTTTTACAACTGCAATTGTCGCTCATAATTTGGGTAGAATAGGGGTAGGTATAGAATTAAACAAAGATCGTTTTAGGGAAGCCATTTTGAAGAATATTAACTCTAAATTAGGGGAACTATATTCTGAGATTACAGAATTTGATTATTAAGATGACAAAACAGATAATTGATGATTTAAATGGTAAAGACGTATCAGAACTGAGCGAAAAACATTTCTCAAGATATGGAGAATTTTTAGTCTCATTTGAGTTGTCAAAACATGGTTGGAACGTTTGAAAAATTGGAGTAAAAAACATAAATAAAATCGGATATAAAAATTGTTGATAAAGAATTGACAAATATAGGAGTATAAATCTATGAATTTTACGCTTAGGTTTCCAACAGAAATAATTTTCGGAAATGATACCATAAATCAAATCGGAACAAAAGCACGCCAATTGGGAAACAAGGCATTTTTGGTCACTGGAAAATCAGCGATGCGAAAAGCAGGCTACATTGATAAAATCATAGACATATTGAAATCTGCGGGGGTTGATGATATATTCCTCTATGATCAAGCCGAACATGACCCATCAGTAGAGACAGTTGATAAAGGCGTCCAATTGGCAAAAGAAGGAAACTATAACGTTGTAATAGGTATCGGTGGTGGAAGTGCTATGGACACTGGAAAAACAATAGCATCTCTTATGAATAACGAAGGATCAGCAGGAGACTATCAGTCTGGCAAAGAGATAACAAATCCGGGAGTCCCATTTATCGCAGTTCCAACAACTGCTGGCACTGGGGCAGAGATAACTAACAATTCGGTCATCACAAACAGAGAAAAAAAGATCAAACAAAGCATCAGAAGCCCATTGATGATCGCAAAAGTAGCTATTGTTGATCCTGTCTTAACAAAGACAATGCCTCCTTATGTGACTGCCTCGTCTGGAATGGATGCTTTAACGCAAGCTATTGAGACTTATGTATCCCTTTCTGCAAACCCATTCTCTGATACATTAGCTCTCCGCTCAATTTCTATCATATCGCAAAATCTGTATAAGGCTTTTGAAAATGGAGACGATATGTCAGCAAGGGAAAATATGGCGATGGGAAGCCTGTTTGGTGCGATGGCGTTTGCTAATTCTGCTCTTGGCGCTGTCCATGGTTTAGCGCATCCTATCGGGGCACTTTTTGATGTCCCTCATGGTGTCATTTGCGGACTTTTACTGCCTTATGTTATGGAATATAACCTTCCTGCTAAAACTGAAAGATTTGCACAGATCGCAAAGTCTATGGATCAATATATTGAAGGCGAATCTGATGAGATAAACGCACATAGGGCTATTGAATTTATCCATAACTTAATCACAAAGTTGAAATTGCCAAAAAGATTAAGCGAACTTGGCATAACTCGTGATGACCTGCCTTTAATAGCTAAATCAGCAAAAGGATCAAGCTTGAACAATAACCCTCGTCCTACCGATCCTGAATCTTTGGTTGAGATAATGTTATCAGCTTTATGATTTTAGCCTATGTGAATTTATGTTTATTCAAGAACAATCAATAACCACAGAATTTACTGAGGGAAAATTATGGACAAGATAACACTTGCTGAACTTGGCATACCTGATCATTTGCCAATGCCTACTAAAAAAGATTGGCGTATTGGTATAATTGGCTTTGGGGGGATAGCTCGCGGGGCGCATATACCCGCATATAAAGAAGTCGGCTGGTCAGTTGTCGCAGTTGCCGATCCTGATCAAAATGCACTAAAAGAGGCAAAAGAGAAATATGGCATAAAACGTCTATATACTGATTATAAATCGCTTATTGCAGATGACGAGGTTGAAGTGATAGACCTTTGCACACAACCGACAATCCGTGAAGATGTTGTCCTGACCTGTGCCAATGCAAAAAAACATATAATTACTGAAAAGCCCTTTGGGACAACTGTTGATGAATGTCAAAGGATGATAGAATATGCCGAACGGGCTGGTATCAAGCTAGCTGTCCATCAAAACTATCGCTGGATGCGAATGAACTATATCGCACATCATATAGTCAAATTAAATCTAATAGGCGATCCGTTTTTCGCAAGTATAGAAATATTTGGTCAACAAGATGTTGATTTAGCGAGACATCCTTTCTATTCTCGTTGTGAGGACTTCCTTACAATACAATGGGATAATCATCTTGAAGACTTATTGAGATATTGGCTTGGAACTGATGCTATTAGGGTTTTTGCCAAAACAGGAAGGATGATCGGACAAAATTTTATAAGTGACAATCTTCTTATGGTGATTGCAGACTTCGGCAACGGTTTAACTGGACATATTTTACATACAGAGTTACTCCGTAGCTCTTTGGGTGGTGTTGAATGCCGAATTGATGGTGATAAAGGCTCTATTAAATTTGATTTTAATAATAACTTGATAATTGATTCAAAAGTGTTAGGGAAAGGTGCATGTAAGCTTGATCTTTCTGGATCAAGTTTTGTTAGCTCACATGCAGGCTCTATGGGGGACTTTCTGTTAGCAATTGAAGAGGGCAGAGAACCATCAGTAAGCGGGAAAAACAACCTCGCTACAATCAAAACGGTTATTGCAGAGGATAAAAGCGCCAAATTGGGTGGAAAATGGGTTGTATGTTCTGATAAGACTTAATATAAGCAGTGTTATAAATTGTTTCTCCCCTTTTTAGATAAAGGGGAGTCAAAAAGATACATTTTTATCTTTCGCCTAATTTATGATCTAACATAAAAAGACCATTTACAGAATCTTTGATCCTCTCAAGCATAGCCACTATCTTAGAAGCGTTTGCCTCTTCTTCAACTTGTTCAGTGACAAACCACTGTAAGAATATGCCTGCTGCGTTATCATTTTCTTCATTCGCCATCTTGACAAGGTTGTTGATTCTGCCAGTGATATATTTTTCGTGTTTATAAGTATCGTTGAAAGCGTCAAGCGGAGAAGTCCATTCAAATTTAGGTTTCTCTATGGCGAGAAGCTCAACTCTACCGCCTCTGTCTATGATGTGTTTAAAGAACTTTTCTGCATGTCCCTGCTCTTCTTTCGCTTGAACTTCCATCCAATGTGCCATTCCTTCCATATTTATACTATGGAAATAAGCAGACATTGACAAGTAAAGATAAGCAGACCCCATTTCTGCCTGAATTTGTTCATTAAAAGCATCTTGTAATTTTTTACTGATCATTATTCGTTTCCTCCTTCTTTTTTGTTGTTATCATTGACTATTTGGATGCCAAAATCATACGCTTCCTTCAAAAACTCGGGATGTTCCAATATAGCCCCCTTTTTATCTATCTTTCTAACGAGTAGTTCGCCCTCATAACTCATATCTAAGGCATCATAAAAATATTTAGCCATTAATATAGTTCCGTCAAAGAGGCTTTTTCCCGAAGTTGCTGCAACGCTGATTAAATATCCTTTTCCACTATCATAAGTCTTTCTCTGTTCCTTTGTCTTTGTAAGCATACGTTTACGCCAAGAGGCTTGGCAACGATCCACCAAAGCTTTTGCTTGTGAAGGGACACCATAGAAGAATATTGGAACAGAAAGTATAATCGCATCTGCTGATTCTAACAATGGATATACAGACTGCATATCATCTTTAATTACACATTTGCCCGTCTTATCGCAACCTCCGCATTCAATACAGCCGACCATTTTTAGATCGCGGGCATATAACCTCGTTATCTCTGCACCTGCTGACTCTGCTCCTTCAAGTGCCTTATCCAGAAGAATATCACTATTTCCTCTTTTTCTTGGGCTTCCGTAGATTCCAAGAACGTTCATAAACTACCTCTGTTACCGCAAAGCAAATCGTTCATAATGTATATGATTTTTAGTAACGCCAAGCTGTTTTAAATCTCTTATAACATTTTTCATCATTATCGGGGGACCACAAACAAAAAATTGAGTATCTTTAAAATCAGATACATATTTTTTTATCTTTTCCGCATTTATAAATCCTTTTTCCCCTTGCCAATCTTGTTGACTTGACATTACGTGAATGATCTTAAATGATGGCATTTCAGAAGCCATTTTTTCAAGCTCATCTTTAAACGCTATATCTTTGGAAGTCTTGTTTCCCCAGATAAGAATAATATTTCTTCCCAACTTGGTATCATACATATATCTTAACATACTAATAAACGGAGTTATTCCAATTCCACCAGCGATAAACACAAAATTTTTTGCGTCATAATTAAGAAAACTGAAAACACCATAAGGCATGTCTATATATGCAAGCTCTGATGGTTTGCAATTTTTTATAGTTGATGTAAAATCACCAACTGATTTGACACTGATGGAAAGCTCGTCTCTTGTAGGACTTGATGATATAGTGAAGGGATGAGATTCTGATACTTTGCCATTTCTTATAAGCTGAATGAACAGAAATTGTCCGGGCTTATAGCTTTTAATTTTTCCCTTGAAGAATAAACTCCAAATGTCGTGTGTTTCCTGCAAAACTCTTGTGATGTTAAAAGGTCTGCTTCTGATATAAAATCGCATCGCTATTTTATATATCAATATGATTAGGTATAATCCGAATAATATCCACCAAAAGATTTTAAGCGATAATTTTTGGGTATCGCTACCTAACCGCAAGCTATGGAAAAATGCTATCGGAAAAACAATATAAATGAACCTATGGACATTTTTCCAAGTTTCATATTTAATATTGACATACTTATATAAGATAGCAATTCCAGCCATAAGACAGAGAAGCAAAAGTGCAACCAATCCTACTATTTTTAGTGGATGAAAGAAAAGCTGATCTTGTCCCTGTAAAAAATTTCCGATAAAGGTTGCAGAAGGATGAAACAATATCATAACAAGCCCGACTATGCCAAATATCCGATGCAACCTCATAATTTTGTCTAATCCCACAGTCCGTTCAATGAATCGGATCCTTGAACTGAGGACATATTGGAAAAAGATCAGCATAAATCCAATTAACGCCAACAATCTCCCAAAATCATAGATATAGATGCCTAAATATATGTTTATTGGCAGTCCACCACTGGCGTTAAAATATAGTGTGCGAGACCAAATTATCATTGGCAGAATTATAAATCCTGCCATAAGTATTATCATTAGAGCTTTTTTCATCATTTTCCGCCTATTTGGACAGGAATTCCATTACTCAATGAAGTAACATAAGCTGATAAGGCGACTGACTCTGGACTATCTAACTTCAACGGAGTTCCCTTCATAATCATTTGAATACACATATTGTTCATCTGTTGAAGTGTTATAACTGCTTTGGCATTCGCTTTGTATTTTGGAAAAGTTGCAGCAGAACCTTTAAGAGTCGGTATAGCCATTCCCATCATTTGACCACCTGTTGTCCCTCCATTTGGATGGCAACTGTTGCAACTTGATCCTGACTTACCGAGTTTAGGATCGTTGAAAAGCACTTTGCCCCTTGCGATGACCTTTTCTAATTCAGCTTTCGGATCAATAGTTTGACCATCTGGTTTTGAGTTTGGATCGCCAGGATTTGTCTTCGCAGAAAACTCCTGATCATTTGTAAATCCATCTCCATCGGAATCTAATCCTGCAAGTTCAGTAGTATAGGTATCTTTAGCCTTTATAGCTATTTTTTGCCAATCTTGTCCAAAGGGATTTCTTACTCCACCACTTGATTTTGTATGACAAGTTAAACAACCGAAATTTTTCCCTTCATCGGGGAGTTTCGCTAATCTAAAAGGTCTTCCTGAAACAATAGTTACAGATAATAAAACCATAATTAAACTGATAGAAATAATTAATAAATATTTAGTAGCTTTCATCTCCTATTTTCTCCAAAATAATCATGTTTCTAATCTATTTTACTTGTGCTAAAATCCGATTAATTGAACCTCAAAACGCAAATCAACACCAAATCTTTCTTTGACTTTTTCTTTAATTATATCAGCTAACTCAATAACATCTTTGGCTTTCGCATCGCCGACGTTGACGATCATATTAGAATGGCGATGAGAAAGCAAGGCATCACCAACCCTCGTTCCTTTCAATCCGCAGACATCAATCAGATAGGCAACTGATCGTGTAGGGAGATTATGTTGTTTTTGCTCTTGGATAGTTAGATTTTGAAAAATACTGCCGACAGAAGGCTCTGACGGATATTTATATTTTCTTGTCCTTATTATCTCTTTTGACTTGCCTAAAGCCTCATATTTGCTATAATCATCAACTTTTTTTAGTTCAAGAGTTGCATCAAGAAGCATATAATCTTTATCTGTCTTGAGTTTTGAACTATCGTAACCAAAATTGAACCAACTTTGATCAACTGACTTCACTTTTAGTGTGTTCTTATCAAGGATTGACGCTGATCGGACTACGTCAGCGATAAATGCCTCAAAGTAATGAAGGTTGATATATAACGCTCCACCAATCGTTGATGGAATACCTGAGAAATCCTCTACACCTAACAAATTATTTTCTAATGCGATATTTATTAGGTTTTCAACTACAACGCCAGATTCTGCCTTAACTAAATTGTCTTTTATATCTATTTTGTCATTTTTTTGATGTATGACTAAACCATTAAATCCGTTGTCACTGAAAAGGACATTTGCTCCAAGTCCGAGAATAAATGTAGGCAGGTTATTTTCTTTGGCATAACAAAAAGCGGAAATAAACTCATCTTTGTTTTTAGGTTCACAGAAGAATTTGGCTGGTCCACCGATTTTAAAAGTTGTATATTGCTTTAATGGTATATTTTCTAATATTTCCATAATTTGAATGGACAGGATAGTAACAGATTAACGACTTGTGTTAATTGCTTTTATAGTCCAAACGGACAGCTTGGTTTTTAGAAAAGTCAGCATAAAAGACTAGGTTACAAAATGTTATCAATATATGATTTATGGGAATTAGCACAAGTCGTCAATCTGGTCAGAAGTTGTTTATGGTTAGTCTGTTTATAATCTTTTTATATAAAGGATAGTGCCTTCATCACCAACAGCCCAACCTTCGTTTGTGTCAATAAAAGCCACTCCCCAAAGGACTTTTGTGCTGGGATTTTCCATAGAAACCCAATTTTTACCGTCCAAAGTATATAATATTTTCCCACCAGAGCCAACAGTCCAACCATTAGCTGCATTTATAAAGAAAATGTCATAAAGGTTCTTGCCCTGAGCTGCAGCTGCGGCTGATTGGTTCCAAGTATCTCCTCCGTTGGAAGTTGTAAGTATAGTTCCTAATTTTCCAACAGCCCAGCCTTTAGAGTCACTGTCAAAATGTATTCCATATATAGGTTCAGTATTTTTACTTACTTGTTTTGTCCAAACTCTACCACCATTTGAAGTATGGATAATGGTTCCCCCAGCACCAGCAGCCCAGCCATTGGTTACTACAACTTCACCGGGTTTAGGTTTGGCGAAATGAACTGCTTCTAAATTTTGATTAGTGCTACTTGGTTGTTCAGCCCAAGAGACACCGCCGTCTTTTGTAGCAATAATTTTTCCACCATCGCCAACAGCCCAGCCCTCTGTATTGTTAGCGAAGAAGAGTCCTCTTAATTTTTCCGTAGCGCCGGTATTTTGTTTTTCCCATTTCTCCCCGCCATTTTTGGTGTGGAGAACTGTTCCGCCATCACCGGCAATCCAACCTTCATTTTCATTTACAAAGTATACAGCTTGGATTGGTGTTTCTGAACCAATATCTTGCTTTTTCCAAGTGGCGCCTTTGTCACTAGAAGCGAGGACAACGCCCTTGTCTCCTACCGCCCATACTTTGCCACTAGCAGAATCAACACAGACTTCAAAGAGGCTCGTCTCAACACCTGAAGTTTGAGGAGTTATACTCCATTTCGCCTCTACAACAGTCCCTCCATTACCTGTTTCATTTGTGGTAGTACCCGTTTCTTCTCCCCCGCATCCTATATATAGGAATATCATACCCAGACAAAAAACAGATACCATCAGCATTCCTAACCATCTTTTTTTGATAACACCCAACATAAAACACCTCCAAATTTTGATAGTCTAAGGCTATAAAAACACGACCAAACTGTCCTAAAAGTAAGACAATTTTTGCCAAATCCCTTATTTTCTGTTTAGGACTTTCCTCATCAAGCTCTAATACATGATAGATAAAGTATATGCAATTATACTTTATATGTCAAGTATATTATCAGCCGGCGATTTAAGATTTAAAAAATGTTATTACAATGACAGAAAAAATGTGTTATAATGTATATAGTTTTTATTTCTAACTTTTGAATAAAAAGACTTTATGGAGAGAGGTTCTATTAAGCAGAATATCGAACTAAAAGTTTCTTATAAGGGGTCATAAAATGAGAATAATTGAATATATCGGGGAAATATTGCCAGATGGTCATTTATCCATACCAGATGAAATTAGGAAAGAATTAGAATCGTATAAAGCTAATAGTCTAAAAGTAACTATCTCTGTTGATTTAATTAATACAAAAGAAGGTTGGGAAGCGTTAATACAATTAATAGAAAATGCAGAAAATAGTGGGTTCTTAGATGTTTCGGAAAAACATGACGAATATTTATATGGAAAAGCAAAATGCGAGTAGGTATTGGTTACGATATACATAGGCTTGAAGAGGGCAGAGACCTAATACTTGGTGGCGTTAAAATACCATATAAATTAGGTTTGGCAGGACACTCTGACGCCGATGTCCTATTACATGCTATATGCGATGCCCTTCTGGGTGCATTAGCACTTGGGGATATAGGCCATCATTTTCCAAATACAGATATGCAATATAAAAATATATCCAGCTTGATATTATTGGAAAAAGTGAATTCATTAATACATGATAAAGGTTTCATAACAAATAATGTTGACGCCGTTGTAATTGCAGAGGAACCAAAAATCGCCCCTTTTATTACAGAGATGCGAGCAAATATTGCCAAAACTCTCGGCATTGATATTGATTCTGTGAGCATTAAAGCAACTACCGCAGAAAAACTCGGCAGTATAGGTCAAAAAAAAGGCATTTCTGCGGAAGCTATCGTCAGTGTTAAATCAATTGTGAGGTGAATGAATGTCTTTGAAGATATTTAATACATTAACTAAACGTGAAGAAGAATTTGTGCCAATTGAACCTAACCATGTCAAGATGTATAATTGCGGACCGACAGTCTATGATTATTTTCATATAGGAAACGCCAGAAACTTCATAACTGCTGAGATAATCCGAAGATACTTAGAATATAAGGGATATAAGGTTACTTTTGTTCAAAACGTGACTGATGTAGAGGATAAAATAATCAAAAAGGCAAACGCTACTGGCGTAACACCCGCGGAAGTAGCACAAAAGTTTACAGATGCCTATTTTGAGGATATGAAAGCTCTCGGCATATTAGAACCTACTTATAGCCCAAAAGCAACTGAGCATATTAACGATATAATTGAATTTGTTAAAAAGTTAATAGAAAAAGGTATTGCTTATGAGGTTGATGGTGATGTATATTATGATCTGAGTAAATTTGAGGGTTACGGAAAATTATCAGGTCAAAAGGTAGAGGATACTATTGCAGGGGCAAGTGAAAGGGTTGAGATAAACGAAAAAAAGCGACATCCTGCGGACTTTGATCTATGGAAAAAGGCAAAGCCCGGCGAGCCAAGCTGGGAAAGCCCTTGGGGTCCTGGTCGTCCCGGCTGGCATATTGAATGCTCGGTTATGTCGTCAAAATATCTCGGTGAAACCTTTGACATTCATAGCGGAGGAAATGACCTTATATTTCCACATCACGAAAACGAAATAGCTCAAAGTGAAGCACTTACAGGAAAAATACTTGCACGTTACTGGATTCATAACGGCATGTTGATAACTGCTGGCAGATCATCAGAATCACAAGAATCTGAGAAGATGTCAAAGTCGCTTGGCAATGTTGAGACTGTCCGTAATTTGCTTAAAAAATATAGTCCTTTGGCGATAAGGCTTTTCCTTATATCTGGGCATTATCGTTCTCCGCTTGAATACAGAAAAAGCAGTCTTGATGAGGCAAGCAGTGCAGTTGATCGCATACTTAACTGCGTTACAACACTGACAAAATTAGGATCGCAAGATGACATAATTCCTGATGGTCTTAGCGATTCCGAAAAAGGGCTTAATAATGCAGTTGATTTGGCTATTAGCAAGTTTGAAGAGTCAATGGACGATGACTTTAATACTCCTGGAGCCATAGGGGCTGTATTTGAGCTTATAGGTGCTACAAATAAATTTATATCTGATAACCCAAGTTTATCAACACAAGGAAAGGCAATCCTTGGACGAGTAAAGACCGTATTGGTTAAATTATGCGATGTGTTAGGTTTAAATGTTTTAGAAAGCAAGGGCTTGGAAGAAAGCTCAGCTTTGGTAGATGGACTTATGAATCTCATAATTGAGATCAGGAGGTCTGCAAGGGAGAAAAAAGATTGGGCAACTGCTGATAAGATCAGAGAAAGCCTGTCAGATTTAGGCATCAAACTTGAAGATACAAGGGAAGGCACAATTTGGAAAATTGCGTCCAAATGAATTTTAATGACAAATTGTTTTAGTCGTTGTTTAACCTAAAAAATAACTGGCTTTATTTATAGGCAAAAGTCAGGATTAACGGGAGGAACATCAATGAAAAAAAATGTTTATCCATTAGCCTTTTTGTTTGTTTTAGCTGTTTTTATCACTGGTTGTGCAACACTGGCGGAACCGCAATGGGTAAAATTAGAGGTTACAAGTGATGTTGAACAATTTACAGACGGAAGCATGTATACCACTGCTCAAACAAAAATCCCTGAGCATGTAAAAGGTGAAAAAGTAGATGATAGCAGATTTACTGAGGCTTACGTATCGTTAAAATCACCACAAGAGGTGAAGAGAATTCTCATTCGTAGAAGGACAGAAGATACTGTTGCAACCGATCTCAATATATATGCCATGGTTAATAATGAATGGACGCTTGTCAAAGAAGTTCGCGGTAATGACAAAAGTGATATTGATGTCCGTATTAACACGGTGAAGACCGATAAAATTAAGATAAGGGCACAAAGATCGCTCAGGACTGCAGCTGGCAAATCCGCAGTCCAACAAGCAGGCGGTGCAGCAAGAGGCGGTAGAAGAGTTGGTGGACAAGCTGGCGCTGGTGAAGCCGAACGTATTCTAAGAGAACCTTTGAAATTCGCCGAAATTGAGGTTTATGGAATCGCTTCCGAGGCAGTTCCAGCAAAAACAGAGCAAAAAAAATAAAACAAAATTATGATGTCAACGGAAGGCATCAAAGATTGGATAATACTGAATATGATCCCTGGCGTCGGAAGTTCAACGTTCCGACGTCTAATCAAATTTTTTGGCTCTCCATCGTTAGTGTTAAGTGCATCTCTAAAAGAATTAGCGATGGTCAGAGGGGTTACACCTGCATTATGCCAAAGCATAGTTGATAATCGGGATAATATAAAAATTGATGAAGAGCTCAGACTGATTGAAAAATATGGCTGTAAAATAATCACCATTGAAGATCAGGCTTACCCACAAAATCTAAAAGCGATTTATGATCCACCACCTTTGCTTTATGTCAAAGGAGAACTCACCAACTCTGATTCTAACTCAATAGCAATAGTAGGGACAAGGAACGCAACTACCTATGGCAAGACAGTTGCCGAAAATTTCAGTAGTCAATTAGCTTCTCGTGGCATAACTATCGTTAGCGGATTAGCACATGGCGTTGATACTTATGCTCACAAAGGGGCGTTAAGCGTCGGAGGACGCACTATTGCAGTAGTAGGAAATGGGTTAGATATTGTTTATCCAGCAGAAAATGCAAAACTATTTGACGAAATTGCCAATTCTGGCGCTGTTATCTCAGAGTTACCTATGGGGACTAAACCTATAAGGACTATGTTTCCACAACGCAACAGGCTTATAAGCGGAATATCGTTAGGGACAATTGTTATTGAAGCACCAAGGAAAAGCGGAGCTTTGATCACTGCTGATCTCGCACTTGATCAGGGACGTGATGTTTTTGCTATACCCGGACAGATATTCTCAGAAAAATCAAAGGGGACAAATTGGCTTATTAAACAAGGCGCCAAGTTAGTTGACTCCGTTGATGATATATTAGAGGAATTGCCATCATCTTCTTTTCAGCAACCTGTGGAAGACAATATAAAGACCGAGGATATGATGATAGAATATCAGCTTTCCCAAGATGAAAATGCTGTTTGGAATGTCATAGGTTCATCTCCGATACATATAGACGATATATCAAAGCGATCAAATTTACCTGTCTTTAAGGTCTGTTCTGTCCTTGTTATGTTAGAATTGAAAGGTTTAGTTCAACAATTATCAGGCAAAATGTTTATAAGAAAAACCGCTTCTTTATAGATATACTATTTTACAGAAAAGCATACCATATTTCCTGATTTATCCTTACAACAGATAATGCCATTGGAAAAAGTGACATGAGGATAACATATATCTGGCACAATATCTTTAATAATACTAAGCTCCTTATATTTATTATCAGAAGGATTAGTTTCTGCAAGGACAAGCTGACCATTTCCAAAAGCAATTATCTTATTATCTTTTGTGATCAGACATGATCCATAACCAAAATTACCGCCTTTCCATTTTGTCTGACCATTAGTTATATCTAAACATTTAAGCTGTTCATCTACCATATATATATTCCCATTATAGATTATCGGACTGCAAATTTGAGAAAAATCTTTTGCCCTCCATATTTCAACAACATTTCCATTCAAGGACACTTCAACAAAAGCTGTTTTTTTGGCATTCCAACCTGATGTCAACAAAATCTTATTGTCTATCACCGCGGGAGTAGGTATGTTATTAGCATAGTCTGACTGCCAATGATATTCTGCAACAGTTTTTCCCTCATTTCCCTTATCTATCCGCATGACGGCTAATTTTTTAAGCGTCAACGTAGCTAAACATTTTACCCCATCTATCGTTATAATGACAGGACCGCTGGTATGACCTGCGGGTTCTTTGCATTCAGACGCCCATCTACGTTGACCAGTTTTCTTGTCAAATGCCATAACAGTGCCTTCATCACTTCCAACTTCTATGATTATTAAATCGTCTTGAATAAGTGGTGAGCTTGTAAATCCATAGTCACGTTTCCCTCTGCCGACATCGGGTCGTTGTGGTATGCTGTATTTATCATATAAATTTATTGCCCAGACCAATTGACCATTTTTTGCTGTGTCCCAACATCTAAGATCCCCATCTATGCTAAGAGTATAAAGATATTTAGTTTTAAGATCAAAAGCAGGTGTAGATGATGGACCGCCATATTGACTTTCATCGCCTATTCTTATCCTGCTTTGATAACGGCATGGATATGTTTGTTTCCATAATTCTTTACCAGTTTGAGCGTCAAGGCAATATAGCGTATCTGTTCCCATAGGATTTCTATTAAGATCGCCCTCACCTTGCCAGCCCATCACATATATTTTACCATCAACCATAATAGGTGAAGTGCATCCCTTTCCAACGTTTTTATCCCATATTCTCTTTGGTGCCCATTTTTCGGGAAAACCTGATGTTTCTGATGTGATGTCATTACGATCATTTCCACGCCATTGTGACCAATCCACCCCTAAGGCATTCATAGCTATTATAAAAGTAAGCAGTATATAATTTATAAATATCCTTTTTCTGCACATTGTATAAACTCCCTCTAAATCATAATTAGCTCCGAATGCGAAGTGTCAGAAGGTCTTTGGATATAATCTCATCTGTTCTTGCGATAATCTCATCAAAATTCTGTGATACAGGGAAATATCGCCCTGTCAGTTTATCTGCTTTTCCACTTAGGAGTTTCAATATAAGCTCGGCAACTTTTTCTGGTGGTGAATCATGTCCTTCTTCAAAAATCTTATTAAACCCTGGACGCCATTTTTTCCCGCCTTCATCGTTCATAATAAATTTTGTCATCTCTGTAAGAATTGCTGGCGGTGCTACTGCGAATACCTTTATTCCATAATTTTCTGCTTCCTTTGCAAGACCTTCGGTTAGACGCATAAGCCCTGTCTTTGAACAGGCATAGCTTGTTGAATATGGATGTGGGTCTCCAACTCCTCCTGAACTAACTATGTTAATAATATATCCGTTTTTTCTTTCAATCATTAATCTTGCGACACTACGACAAACGAGAAAACTGCCATAAAGGTTGACTTTGATGTCTTTAAACCATTTATCAACATCAGCTTCCCAGACAGGACCGATATATGAGAATGTCCCTGCGTTATTGACTAATATGTCTATTGAACCGAATTTATTATGCACTTTTTCAACCATTTTATCAACTTGATCTGCCTGCGTAATATCGCATACGATAGGCAGAATTTTTTCGCCGAATTGTGATAATTCCTCTGTTGTTTTTTTAAGCTGATCGGCTAATATGTCCACAAATGCGACATAAGCACCCTGTGATAAAAGAGCTTCAGCGATCTTTCTTCCGATACCTCTTGCTGAACCTGTAACAATAGCATTAGAGTCATTTATTTTCATTGCTTACTCCGATCTAAAAATCTATTAAATATTACTGAAATTTAGACAATTTTAAGCTAAAAAACTGAAAAAACTAATTTGGTTGACTACTATTATAAACTATCATTTTATGGATTGTCAAAACTTCAATGCAAAAACTTCAGCAAATTTCCATTGACTAAATCAAAATAAAGCAATAGAATAATAAAAACTCAATTGTTCAAATATCATTTACTAATGCTTTATTGAATTACAGTCTAAGGAGATTAATTCGGCAAAGCATTATAGAGATTATCAGTGAAGGAGTATGATATGTCTAAAATCCGTCTTGCTATGATCGGTTGCGGAGGCAATTCCTCTGGTCATGCCAATAGTCTGAAAAGGCATCCTGATGTTCAAATAGTATCTGCTTGTGATGTAAACACTCAAATTGCACAGAATTATATTGATAGGCTTTTTGCAGATGTAACACCTAAGCCTGTTGCTTATGATAACATACCAAAGATGCTTTCAGAGATTAAGCCAGATGCAGTTCTTATTTCTACGCCTCATACATTACACTTTGAGCAAGGCATGATGGCACTTGACGCTGGATGCCATGTATTCATGGAAAAGCCGATGGTGACATCATCAGAACACGCATATATATTAGCAGATAAGGTCAAAGAGACAGGCAAAATATTCGTCATCGGATACAACACCTCATGTTCAGCAAACTTTTATTACCTCAGAGAGCAAATTCGCAATAAAGGTTTTGGCAAGTTAGAGCTTGTTATCGGGTATATAACGCAAAACTGGCTTAAAGCGACTATTGGCACATGGAGACAAAAACCAGAGCTTTCGGGAGGCGGTCAAGCCTATGATAGCGGGGCACATCTGCTTAATAGCCTTTGCTGGTCTGTGGAATCGCCTGTTGCAGAAGTATTTTCTTTTATTGATAACTGCGGATCGCCTGTTGATATTAACTCGTCAACTAATATCCGATTTCAGAATGGCGTAATGGCAAGCATAGTCATCAGTGGAAACTGTCCAAGCCCTGGTGGGTCTCACATGGCGTTTATTTTTGACAATGGTCGCGTTGAGATAGACGGATGGGGTGGAGGATGGATCAGAGTTTTTGAAGGTGGAAAATTTGTTGAAAATCCGCCAATTACACCTGAAATGTCTGCTGGTCCTTCTGATCATAACTTCATCAATGCTATACTTGGCAAAGCAGAGCCTCGCACAAACGTTATGAATGGAATTATCCATAGTGAATTGATGGATGCTATTTATGAGTCTGCAAGGACTGGTATGCCTGCGAGACCAAAGCGAAGATCATAGAAGATCATAATCTCTGTAAAATCAAATTAGTAGGGGCGGATAGCGTTCGCCCTTACATAACAAAGGCAGACCTAAATGAAAAAAGTAGGTATAGCAGGAGTGCCAAATCAAGAATTCATTGATCACTATAAAAACGCTGGTTATGAATTCATTGATCTTGATATGCCTATAACTGGGATAGATTATTTTGATGTGATAGAGAAGATCGCACCTAAAATCTATTGTGCTACTTTGAAAACTGTATTTGTCAATGCCTTAATCATCAAGCCAGATATAATATTAGCAGATGTAGGCGAAGGGAAATGCGACGGTATGAGGTTTATCGCCGAAGCTCTGCGTGAACTACTACCTAACAGCAAGATAATAACTACGCGAAATATGAACTCTAAACCACAAGGCAACCCAATATCTGTATCAGACTTGCCTTTAAGAGAGAAAATGAACAGGATTGTTAATAGTGTCATTATGGAAGTGGATAAAAACCTAAAACCATGTAAACCTACCGCAGGATTTTGGGGCGTTCCACCGAGAGATTTCGCAATTCTTGACATCTTCCCAAACACTACGCATGTATACGGTTGGGCAAGATGTATGGAGAATAAAGCACCTGATAATATGGAAATAGAGATGTTTGTTGATGAAGGGATACCGATAGTCTTTTTCGCACAATCTTTCTGTCAAAAGACTATGCTTGCGAAATATTTGGCAAATAAATATAACGGTCTTTTTGTAGATGTGGACGCTCAGCTTGATGATAGCACCAAGGCAAAAGTCATCGCATTTTTAACCTTGCGTGGTGCGATAAAATAATCTTTAATAAACGGGAGGACAGTATGAAAGAGCTTATAACTATGTGGAAAAACACTAGGATGATAGTTCTAACTGCGGTGACAGCTGCTTTATATGCTGCAATACTGATACCTTTCAAGGTCGGAATTCCACTTGTGCCGGGTTTTACTGAGGTCAGACCTGCAAATGTCATACCGATAATCTGTTCATTGATGTTCGGTCCCGCAGCAGCATGGGGATCGGCTATCGGAAATACCATCGCCGATGCTTTCGGCACTTTTGGACTTGGGACGATCTTTGGCTTTATCGGAAATTTTCTCTATGGCTATATACCATATAGGATATATTTAGCTCTTTGCAAAGGAGAATTGACCGCCAAATCTCACCTTACACTTCTTAGACTAATTCTCATATCAATAATCGCGGGACTTTTCGTTGATCTATTCTATACTCTTATAATGTCTGGCAATGTCTCAATAATTAGGCATGTGTTGATCTTTTTAGCAAGCTTTATATCAACTTTTCTCGTATTAAAATTCCTTTCAATAAGCTATTTCTTGATTATATTAACCGCAAGTGTTGTCTGTGGAGTTATAATCGGATGGGGAGTCCATACGCTTGGAATGGTCCCTTTTTCTGTCTTGGCAAATATTATAACGTTAAACAACTTTTTGGCTTCTGGAGTTTTAGGTCCTATATTGCTTCCTGCTCTATATCCAGCAGTTAAACGTTTAGGTCTTTTATATACTGACGTTATGGATGAGAAAGATCGCTCAAAAGCTCATTTATGGGCAAGTATATTAATGATTGTTAGTGCGGTTTTAGCTCTTGGCATCGGCAATTGGATCGCTATCGGTGCTTATGATATGGGCGTATTAGGGAAGGGATTTGGTCAAGCAGTTCAAGGTGCTGGCGGACTCGGATTAGGGCTTGCACCTCTTATATTGCTTATAATCATCTCCGCTGTTTTTCTATAAAATACAATTTTACTCCTTAAAATTCCTCTAAATCTCCCTTTTCAAAGGGAGACTTCTAATATTAATCCTACCAAATTTTAATGAAATAACATTGAGATTGATTATGTTATAAATATAAATAACATTTTTTGTAATTTCACATGTCAAAAAGGGAAAGTGATCAAATATGAAAATAAAGATTATTGTCGGAGTAACTGTTATAATTGTCTTAGCTACTTTTATTGCTTTAAGGCAATTCTCAGCAAACGCAAAAACGGAAAGTGAAGAAAAAATTATGAATACAGAAAGAAAAATGATCAGGGCTCCAGAGCTTGAAGGTGGAACAGGTTGGCTTAATACCGATAGACCTATATATATTAAAAATCTAAAAGGAAAAATCGTTCTATTAGATTTTTGGACATATTGCTGTATTAACTGCATGCATGTCATTCCAGACCTAAAAAAATTGGAAGCTAAGTATCCAAATGAACTTGTTGTGATCGGTGTCCATTCCGCTAAATTTCTAAACGAAAAGGATTCAGATAACATACGTCAAGCTATTCTCAGATATGGAATAGAACATCCCGTTGTTAATGACTCTGAATTTCGTATATGGCGAAGCTATGGCGTCCGTGCATGGCCAACATTAGTGCTTATAAACCCCGATGGATATGTATCTGGTGCTGTCTCTGGTGAAGGGCATTACGAGTTATTGGATAAGATCATATCTGCATTAATAGATGAATTCTCTAAACAGGGAAAGATAGATAGGATTCCTCTTAAATTAGCTCTTGAAAAGAACAAAGTGTCAGAAAGTATCTTGTCATTTCCGGGCAAGATCATAACAAACGGGTTAACCGGTTCAAATGGTCGCTTATTCATATCCGATTCAAATAACAATAGAATTATCATCACTGATCTTGATGGCAACGTAAAAGATATTATCGGCAGTGGATCGGAAGGAATTCAAGATGGCACATTTAAATCTGCACAATTTAATAAACCACAGGGTATGTCGTTAGTTGGAAATAAACTATACATAGCAGACACAGAAAATCATCTTATAAGAGAAGCTGATCTCAATGCCAAAACTGTTAAGACTATCGCTGGGACAGGCAAACAAGCGAGAGGTTACGGTTCAGGTGGAAATGCCTTAAAAACTCCGCTTAGTTCGCCATGGGATTTAGTGAGCATTGGAAATAAAATCTATATTGCAATGGCTGGCGTTCATCAAGTATGGGTGTTAGATAATAATTCAGTTCGTCCCTATGCAGGAAGCGGACGAGAAGGAAGGCTTGATGGAAAGTTAATGGAAAGTGAACTCGCTCAACCAAGCGGAATAACTACCGATGGCAATAAGCTTTATGTCGCTGATAGTGAAGTAAGCTCAATACGTTCAATTGATCTTGACGAAAAAGACGGAAAAGTGGAAACGATCGTTGGGCTTGATCTATTTGAATTTGGAGACATAGACGGAAAAGGGAGAGAAGTTAGGCTTCAACATCCTCTTGGTGTCTTATTTCACGATGGGAAGCTATATGTCGCAGACACATATAATCATAAAATCAAAATAGTAAATCCCAAAGATAAAACATCACAAACTTTTTTAGGAACAGGAAAGTCCGGGAAAAATGACGGCAATAATCCAAGCTTTTATGAACCCAGCGGTTTAGCCATCGCAGGAAATAGGCTTTTCATCGCTGATACAAATAATCATTCAATCCGCATAGCTGATCTTAAAACAAAAACCGTCAGCACTCTCATATTAAAGGGATTGGAAGATAAAACAGGCATAGAAAGTGGATTGTCAGCAAAAGTTGTGACCCTTCCTCCAAGAAAGCTAAAAGCCAATGTAAAAGGGAATTTAGTCCTTGATGTTAAATTTCCCCCATCTTACGGGCTTACTGAGGGCGCCCCTTTGCAGTATGAGATTGAGCCTTGCAAAGAATCGCTTATTATAGCAGAATCAGATCAAAGAAAGACCATTGAAAATCCAAAATTTCCGATAAATATACCATTCAAAGTCTCAAATAGTTCAGAAGAGTGCAAAATTAAGATCAGTTTGCTTATGAACTATTGCAATAAAATCAAAGGAACATGCACCGTAGAGTTTGTGAAATTGCAGATTCCTATCCAGATAGAAAAAAATGAGGGCGATAGTCGGTTGATGATAGAATATAAAATAACTCCAAAGAGTTAGAAATAGATTATAGGGTATAGATCGTGGCATATACCCTATAATATTTATTATTAAAGATGAGGACCTACTCCCTGAGGCTTATATTCAAATGGTTTAGGAGGTTTTAATGCTTCCTCACGTGCATTAGTAAAGTCGCATTGTGCAACGCCTAAATCACCGCCGATAATATCTCGCTTGACCTTTTGATAATAGATGAAATTTGCCAATGTCACATCGGAAGGCACACGATGATCTATAAATGGTATATATCCGCCTTTATCAATTAACTTAGGAATATCCTTCATGTGAGCATCTATCGCATCAGGACCTTTGGAGATCTGAATTTTATCTATACCACCAAGCAGAAGATAGTCAGGATATTTCTCCCTTATAGCAAAAGGATCAGTTCCAGCGACCCTTTCCAGCGGATAAAGTCCATTGACACCTGCCTCTAGGAAAAGCTCAACCATGTCATTTACATTGCCATCACAATCACAAAGTATCACGTCAACTCCTTTTGAGCGTATAAAATCGGTAACTTTGCGATAGTAAGGCGTCATAAATTCACGAAAAGTTTTTGGCGATATAAGCGAACCATGATTATAAGCCATGTCTTCCCAGACTTGGACAAAGTCAAAATCCACATCATCTAATGCCCTTCTTATAACACCGATGACAGTATCAGCCCAAAGCTCGCTTATAGCGTGCATAAGTTTTGGGTCTTCGTAATATGAAGTGCATGTTTTAGCTAATCCTAACCAACCACGAGGAGTGCCGAAAAATCCAGAGAAATTTAGCCCTAATGGATAATCACGTTTTTTATAATTCTCAACCATATCTGCCCAGTTCGCTGGATAACGTTGTGGAGAATCAAAGGTATCATAAAAATGAGGCTTCGCTTTTTCTATATTTTCCACTGAATCAAGCCCATGAGTTAATGGTGGAATTGGTCCAAAATCTGGCTGAAATAACCTTCTCTCCCTTCTTATATCAAGACCAAAATACAATTCCTCATCTGCATCGGCAGGCATGCCCTCTAATCGCCATCGTTCAAGGGTTTCTGCCCAATAGCCGAACTCCTCATTTGGAATTCTATCCACATCTTGAAAGTGCATTACACGATTGAATCGCTCCCTATGAGTCATTATTTTCTCCTTTTTTGACGATATTCTTAATGGAATTAGCCAAATAGGACTTATAGATATTGCACTGAGTAGGACGGCGACTGTCGGAATGTTGCTATTCTTCAGGCTCGTTTCGTTTTCTGATTTCAACATGACGTCGGGCGTGTCCTTTGCTTTCCCTGAGGAACTGGAGGGTTACCTTCGCAGGAATTACAAAAGACTGTGCAAGAAAGTTCAATCTGACAGCGAGGCTGTAAAGAGGTTTGTTTCCTTTTTCTGGCTGAGTAAGATTGACGGGCTCAAAATGAAGTATGAGGAAAAACTCAGATAGGCGTCAGGTAAGATGACAGTGCTGGAGAAATAAAATAAAAAAGGGGATAGCAGGGTCTCATTCTGGAACCCCGCCATCCCCAGGAGAAACAGAAAAATAAAAAGGGGC
>Ga0078972_1003460_pt1 | contig 47297 bp, 33 predicted proteins | sample YelNatPaOPGAMG01_FD_67568 | JGI IMG/M metagenome (GOLD analysis project Ga0078972, IMG submission 67568) | Hot spring thermophilic microbial communities from Obsidian Pool, Yellowstone National Park, USA - OP-RAMG-01 (SPADES assembly) (version 2) | ecosystem: Environmental > Aquatic > Thermal... | reverse complement strand
TGCCGATGCGGCGATAAATGCCCTCACAGAAGATGGACATGACGGCAAGACGTATAACATCTTCGGGCCGGATGACTGGACAGGCAGCTCAGTCGCAGAAGTCTACACTCATCGTCTTGGCAGGGAGGTGCGGTATATGGGCGATGACCTGGATGTATGGGCGGAGAATGCGTCAAAGATGCTGCCGGGATGGATAGTCAATGATTTCATAACGATGTATGAGTATTTCCAGACCCAAGGGTTCTTCGTCATGGATAATCCCAGCGCGCCGCTGCGAGATGTGCTAAAGCACTATCCACGGACATTCGAGGCGTTCGTTAATGAGATAGCGCCGGTGTGGAGGGCGGAGTTTGCGATAGCGTAATTCGAGTGGGTAGTGTGGAGCTATTCCGCACTCACTACACTCCCCCGTATTGATACCGCCTGATCACATGGTCCTGATACTCGGGCGCCAATTCGCAGAAATAGCCGCTCCAGCCCCAGACTCGGACTATGAGGTCGCGGTGGAGTTCGGGGTGGGCTTTGGCTTCGATCAGTTTATCATAGCTCAGCGCGTTTAGTTGGAGCTGTTGGCAGCCGACCTGGGCGAAAGTGCGGACTAGCATTGCCACTTTTCGGATGGAATCGGCATCGCGGAAGACCGTGTCGGAGAGTTCCATCGTGATCGGGCCACCGTTGCAGATGCGGTGGTAATCGATCTTGCCGAATGACTGCAATACGCTGATCGGGCCGCGGAGGTGGGTGCCGGGCGCGGGGGCGAGATTGGCGCTGAAGGGTTCGCCCTCTTTTCTACCCTCGGCGGTTGCTCCGAGCCGCCGAGCAACGTCGATATAGAGCATAGCGGAACCGGTGCCGGGGCGGATTATTCCGAAGCCGTTTTTGTTACCGAGGTTCTCGCAGGCATCGGCGAAGAAATCGAAGAGTTTAACGAGCATTTCATCGGCTGCGTCTTCGTTGTTACCGACACGGGGTGAATCTTCTGCCAGCTTGCGGAGAAGATTTTCATAGCCTTCATAGTTCATTTTGAGCGCGGCGAGGAGATCATCGGAGCTGACGCTTTGTTCATCGAAGACGAACTTTTTAACGGCTGCGAGAGCATCGGCTGCGCTGGTCGAGCACGCGCCGTGGATTCCGATATTGTTATATTTAAGCCCTTTGGAGAGATCGCGGCCGTGTTCGAGGCAGCCGTTCATCAACACGGAATAATATGGCGCGGGCGGGAGGAGAAGCTTCGGCCAACGCTCCGCGATTTCCGAGACACGGTTGTGGATGTTATCCTCAGCGCGCTCGAGGATACCGGTAAAATTATCACGCGCAGTGAGGCCTTCGCGGATAGCCTTATCGACCTCGATTGGGAACCCGACCCAGTCGAAGTTCACGATCTCCATTCCCTTGCCGGGGATAATGAACTCCCAGCACGCGGCGACGGTGTAGTCGCGCGCGTCTTCGAGTTCATAACTGTGGGCGACGAGAGCGGGGATGACCACATCATCGTTCGCATACTGCGGAAAACCGAGGCCCTTACGGGTGAGCTCGGTCGCGAGGATGAGAAGCTCGAGATTGGTTTTGGAATCGATGCGAAGGTTGATTTTAGGATCGATCATACCGACGTCACGCGAGACCCGCAGGATCATTTTCGTGAGCGGGTTCACGGCGCAGGAGCCGTCGCGCTTGACCCCTCCGAGCATCATCGATTGGCCGTTATCTCCACGCTGAATCCCTGGATAAAGATCGGTGTCCTTATTGAGGGAGATGAAGAACTCGGCGAGAAGGTTTTCGGCTTCATCGATGGTCAATTTGCCGGAGCTGAGGTCGGATTCGAGAAACGGCCACATGTATTGGTCGAACCTGCCGAGACCAACGTGATAATGACCACCGAGCCAGATAACACCGTGGCAGATGCGAAGGGCCTGGAGGGCTTCGTGGAATGTGCGCGGGCGATTGGCGGGAACGTTGGAAAGGATATCGGCAAGGTCCTTTCGTCCCGCGCTGCTCGCACCTTCGGCGTAACGCGCGGCGAGGGCGAGGACGGCATCGATGGTTTCGATAGCGCAGTCGATAAATTCGACGGCTTCGGAATTATCTTTCAGGCGCTCGCGCGAAAGGAGAGCCACCTGCCTGCGCCCGAGAAGACCCTGTGAGAGGACCATATCCCAGTCCGCGCAGATGTTGCTTATCACCCCTGCTTCGTGGCAGATATTATTCTTATAAAGCTCATCGAGCTCATCTCGCGAGTAAACCTGCGGTATCGATGGTATGGTGCGCGTGAAGACGATCTGATCACCGGGTTCGATTATTACGCGCTCGGTTTCGCACATGCGGGTGATCAGCCGCGCGGTCCGCTGGGACCAGGAGAGATTTTCGCGCTCGCACTCCGACTGCACATCCGGGGGTGCTTCCTGCCGGTATCGCTTATGCTCCCTCTCCCTTACGCTCTGCTTCAGAGCCATCAACCTCTCGTTCATGCCACATGTACCTCCAACCCTTCTCTTGTAAAGCAGCCGGTGTTAATATTCACCGGTCTCGATTCATCATACCCCGGCGCGAAGGTCATACCAGCCGCGCCGTATTTGCCCCCCGCCGCCTTGTTGTAAGGGAGCAGGTCGATTCGCTGAAGCCCGTTAAGCCCACGCACCGCAAACGCGATCGCGGAAAGGTTTTCGTCGGTATCGGTGACCCCCGGAACGAGCGGAACACGGATCACAAAAGGAACATTCAGGTCTCCGAGGAGCTTAAGATTGCTTTGGATGGGAGCATTATCGCGACTCGTAAAGCGCTTGTGGGTTTCGGGGTCGATTATTTTAAGGTCGAAATAGACCAGATCGGCGCGGCTTGCGAGGAGGCGGAAGGAATCTTCACTGCCGTAACCGGAGGTATCGAGAACGACGTGGATATAATCGAGCCGGTCGATAACTTCGGCTATGAACCGTGCCTGCATAAGGGGTTCACCGCCCGAGAATGTCACCCCACCCTCGTTTGCTCGCAGGATATCAGCCTGGCGGTTCAGGATCGAGGCGAGTTCGGGGACGGTGTAAGTTCTGCCGGCGGTCCGCTCTCCCATTGCTCCGCGCAGGACCTGCGGTTCGGGAGAGATACCCTCGGGGTTATGGCACCACGCGCACCGCAACGGACAGCCTTTCATAAAGACCGTCGTGCGTATACCAGGACCATCGTGTATGGAGAACTCCCTTATATCGAATACGATACCTGTTGCGCCCATTTGATGGTTGGCTAATATCTACGCCTGCATGCTATGGGTTACAGTGTAGCCATTGGCGGGGAGGATGTCAATGGAGCCATTTATCCACGTAAACCAGCGCCACCCCGAATTGACCGCGCCACAGGGACCAGGCATGCTTGCCCTTCTCTACTTTGAAGACATGGTCTACACCGTATTTTTCGAGTTCACCGGCCAGGTCGCGGTTTTGCTGAAGCGCTTCGTCATCGTCGCCGATGTCCATATAGACATGCAGGCTCTTCTTATCATGCCAGTTCCTGACCTGCTTTATCGGGTTGTTGACGTCCCAAAGCGGACCCTCCGGACCGAGCATGTGGGTTACATATTTATCCTCATCTTTGGGATCGAAGAACCCGCTGTGGGAGAACAGAATGTGGAACTCGTCCGAGTGCTTACCCCCGATGTTGATCGCGCCGTAACCACCGGAAGATAGACCACCCAGCGCTCTCGCATCGGCGGAGCGGATAGTCCTGTAGTGGCTGTCAATAAAATCAGGAAGCTCATGGGCAACAAAGTCCTCAGCTCTCATTTTGCCGTCCGAGGAGTTAAGGAACTCGTTGCGGGTGTGCGAGCCGCCGGAGCCGAAGCAATCGGCTGCGACCATAATCATCGGATGAATTTTATGATCGATGATCAGCTTCTCGGCGGTCTCCTGCATGTGCCCTTTCGAAAAGAGATCGGATGACTTGCCCGGGTTGCCGTGAAGCAGATAAATGACCGGATAACGCTCGCGCGATCCGTCATAACCCGGCGGCAAATAGACATATACCGCCGTGGTGCGACGAAGCATGTGGCTGTCCAGAGTCAGCCTGATCAACTTCCCTTTTAATGAGCCGCTCAGGTCAGTGGGATCCTGGTCGGCGATGGCGTGCGAAACTGGGCCGCAGATAAGCGCGGCGAGTAATGCAAGAACTGCGAAAATCTTCATACTCTTGAGTCTACCCCTTCACTCCCGAAATAACAACACCTTGGATGAAGTATTTTTGTCCGATGAAGAACAGGATGAGCAGCGGAAGCATAACTACCGCCGACGCAGCCATCAGGTAGTTCCAATCGGTGGAGTATTGCCCCTGGAATGCATAAAGGCCCAGAGCCAGGGTGCGCTTTGCCGGGGAGTCGAGGTAGATAAGCGGGCCGAGGAAGTCGTTCCAGTTGGCCATAAACGAGAAGATTGCAACCGTTGCGAGCGCCGGCTTGATTTGCGGCAGGAGCACCTGCGAATATATCTGCCACGTGCTCGCGCCGTCGATGCGAGCGGCTTCGTCCATCTCATGCGGAACAGTCATATAATACTGCCGCAGCAGGAAGATGAAGAACGCCGAGCCGAAGAACGCGGGAACCGTGAGCGGTTTGAACGTGTCATACCAGCCCAGAGTCGCGAAAATCTTAAAGACAGGGATCATCGTGACCTGCGCGGGGAGCATCATCGTGGCGAGAAGCACTATAAAGAGCTTATCTCTGCCGGGAAACCGCATCCTCGCAAATCCGAATGCCACCAGCGAGCACGAGAGGATCTGTCCGAACATGCTGATAGCGGTGATCTGCACGGTGTTCAGCGTATAAATCGCAAACGGCAGCTTTTGGAATGCCTGTTGATAGTTGCTCCACAGCCACGGCTTCGGCCAAACTTGCGGAGGATCGAGAAAGACGTTAGCGGCATCCTTAAAGGAAGTCCCGAGCATCCACAGGAATGGGACCAAAGAGACGATCGAGCCGAGGATCAGCAGAATATACGGCATCGGCTTGCACCAGATAGCGGTGAGGAAGCAAGCGATAGACACAAACATAATTAAAACGCCGATCGCGAACAGGATCGTATCGATCGCGGGAGACAGCTTACCACCAAGGTGAGAAACTACTGAATTGGCATCGAAAAACAAAACCGCCAGCGCGGCAACCGCCAGCGCCACAGCCAATAATAACAATCGTCTTATCATCGCTTCAACTCCGCCTCATAATAAACCCATGCCTTCGATGACTTGAAGACAATCAGCGTGAGAGTCAGGATCACCGCAAACAGAATCCAGGCCAGCGCGCACGCATATCCCATCTGCAGATACTGGAATGCTTTCTGGTAAAGATAAAGCACATAGAAAAGCGAAGCGTTTGCGGGTCCGCCCTGAGTCATAATAAACGAACTGGTAAACACCTGGAAGCTGCCGATGATGCCCATAACGAGGTTAAAGAATAGTGTCGGCGAGATCATCGGCAGGGTGACGGTGCGGAATTTCTGCCATCCGTCGGCGCCGTCGATTTCAGCGGCTTCATAAAGCTGCGTCGGCACGCTTTGCAAGCCCGCGAGGTAGATGATCATACCTCCGCCCACACCCCACAAACTCATCATAATAAACGATCTGAGCACCCACTCGGGAGTGGTAAGCCAGGGAATCGGCGCGAATGAATAATGGAAGAGATGAGCCAGTTGAGCAAGCATCGCATTGAAAATGCCGCTGTTCTGCGGTCTCAGGACCATCATCCAGACCATCGACACAGCCGCTCCGGGGAGGATAGCCGGGATATAGAATATGGACCTGAATACACGCATGCCTTTGACGTTCAAGTTCAGCAGAATAGCGAGCGCCAGCGAGCATATCATACCGATTGGCACCGCGCATCCCGCGTAGATCGCGGTCACCTTTAGCGACTGGCGAAAACGGTCATCATCGGTGATGATTGTATGATAGTTCCCAAAGCCGATGAATTGCGCGGGCTTGATCATATCCCACTTGCAAAGGCTCATTATAAATGAAAATATAACCGGACCGAGCGTGAGGAACAGAAACCCGATAATCCAGGGCGCTATGCAGAGATAGCCCTCGTATGCTTCTTTCCTGTGAAGTTTTGATTTGATCTTTTTGGCCATCTGGCTACTCCCTGTGCCTTAGTAACTGATCTACCTTAGGAGTGACATGCTCGCAGCCCTCTTTGGCGGATTCTCTACCGAGCCGAACCAGATCGAACTCGCTGACAATAAGTCCTTCCATCTCCCGCCAGCACGATACAGCCGGTATCGGATGGCCGTATTTAATCATATCGAGGAAAACTTTCCTATTGGCTGGAGGAGCGTTCAGCTTGAGATACGCGCCGGACTCAGCGACCGACCTGCGGCTTGGTATGATCTGCGAACGCAGAGCCGCGCTGCGCTGGTATTCTTTACCGGTCATCCATTTAACAAGTTCCCATGCTTCGTCCTTATGCTCCGAGCGCTTCAGGACAGCATAAGCGGCGCCGCCGATGAACGTGCACCGGCTTTTTGCTCCCATGGGCATAGGAGCGACATCGTATTTGAATGTCTTGATCTCTTTCTTATATATGAGCTCCGCAGCCCAGCTTCCGCTTACGTTCATGCCGATTTTACCGGTGGTGAAGAGCTTGCTCTGTCCCAGGTTTGCGGCTTCTTCAGCGTTGGGCGCGACGTGGTATTTGTTGATAAGATCAGCCATGAACTGCAAGCCATTGTAAGATAATGGCTGGTCGAGAGTGCATTTACTCCCATCCGCGTTGACAATCTCGCCGCCGTTCTCGTTGATATAATCTTCCCACCACGAATCAGTCGAGGTTCCCCACTGATCCAGCTGACCATCGTGGTTGAGGTCTTTCGTGAGCTTTTTGGCAGCCGCGAGGTAATCCGACCACGTCCAGTTCCAATTCGGATATGGGATATGGTATTTATCGAACATATCCTTATTGTAGTACATCGCATAGATGTCGATATCCGTGGGAATCTCGAGGAGCTTGCCTTTCCACTTCCCCCACCCTTCGATCGATTCGGGATAGAAATCGTCGAGGTCATAATGGTCGCGCTTTACGTAGTCATCCAGCGGTTCGAGTAGGCCCTTCGCGGCGATAGCGGGGAACCACTCGGAGCTTATGCGCGTAACATCCGGTGGACGCCCGCCCGCGCTGGAGATCATCAGCTTATCCTGCATCCTCGACCACGGAGTGATCTGAATTTCCACCTTGATATTGGGGTGGCGTTTTTCGAACTCCACGACAAGTTTACGCAGGTTTGCCTCTTCGACATCGTTACCCCACGAGGCGAAGCGGATGGTGGTGACGCCGGGCTGCTGCTTGCCGCAGCCCGCGATAAGCAGCGCCAACACGATCAGCGGCAATGCAATAATACCAATCCTAAGTGTTCTCAGGTTCATACATTCCTACCCGCAGTTGTTGTTGTAAATCAGGACGATTGATATATTAAACAAGAGCTAAATGTTGATGAGAATATATGAGAGCGAATTGCAATTTCAAGCCCAACGCCTAAAGCTCGATCCAATACCTCGAAGTAGCATGTCCGGTTTCGGGATCCACACCGTCGGTGTCCTTTATTCCGCCATTCTTCTCGATGATCCTTGCGGAGCCGATGTTATCCGGGCTGCAGGTTATCAGCACACGCTCCAGCCCGAGTCTACGAGCTTCATCGAGGGCAAGCGCGAGAATTCGAGTACCGTATCCCTTGCGGCGCTCCGAGGGGTGAATCATATAGCCGATGTGGCCGTCGCGCACAAGCCAGAACGTCGCCTGCGGGACATGACCTGGCTCTAAACCGATACCCTGCTCCTGTTCCAACAGGCGCTTGACGCGCGCGGCGAAGTCGAGATCGTAACGCATCCGGTAGCGATCCGCTCCTTCGCCGAGCGCGCGGCACTCGTCGAGCATCGCCATATATGATGACTCGAATTCGAGCGAAGGCTTCACAAGTCTCAGAGATTCCTGTCCCATGTTTTAGAGAAGGCTTGTTATTCGGCGGGTTTTGGCGTAGCTCGGCAGTTCGAGAGTCACGGCATACTTGATATACTTCTCGATACCGCGCACTCGCACCAGCTTCTCGTAGTATTCTACGTAAGGGAAGGCCACAACTTCACCACGAAACAGCGCATGCTTTAATGCCATTTCACGCCACAACGCGATGTCCCCCTCGGTGACCTCTAAATAAAGATCAGGTACGTAGTCCTCTTTATCCTCCCAGTTTTCAGCAAAATAAAGGCTCCGGCAGTAATGCGGTTCCTTATCCGACTTAAAACCCGCGATTCCCGCATAGAAAATCGCGTCAGGGACGTTCAAGCTGCAATTGACATGGTCCTTGTGAATGCTCTTGAAGTGATGGGTTATTATCACATCGGGTTTGCAATCACGGATCACATCAGCGATCTTGAGCTTTACCTCATCGTTCACGGGAAGAGTGCCATCAAAGTATGGCAGCACATAGGCTTTTGCTCCGATCACCGCTGCCGCGGCTTCGACCTCCTCGCGCCTTTGCGCGGCATAGCCTTCCGGACACATCTTGGGATTGCCCTTCTCCCCGAGCGTAAGATGGCACATCGCCACCTTCTTACCTGCGTTAACTGCATTCGCAAGCGCAATACCGGACGCGATTTCGGCGTCTCCGGCATGCGCGCCTATTGATAGAATATCGACTTTACTCATACCAGATAGCATGCTACAGACAGGGGATATTTGTCAAATGCGATAAGGCGAATGGGTGTCCCTTAATTACGACAGTGGAAGGGGGGATTAATTCATAAATTAAAATTACTCCCTTCCGCGGCTTTCGTCGGAGGTGGGTTCGGGGGTTTGGGGGGCATCGGCGCAAGCGGAGCGTTTCTGGGCCTGGGATGCGATCGTAGCTCCGGCTCGCAGCAGCAGGGCGAGTGGACTCGCCAGCCTCAACATTCCCGGAAGCGACTCTTTTAAACTCTGAAAGCTCTCCTTAAGCATCTCTCTACGATCCATCGTACGTTAATTCCCCTTCGTCGTTTCCAAATTCGGCGATGATAGCCAGCAAGGATCACACTATTGAAGTGTAAGCCACTCAATCTCCCGTGTCAACGGCCTTATCACGGAAGTTTTTGGTCATTTATTTATTAAGCTCGACAGCGAGGCTACAGCTCTCCTAAAGCCGGTAAATAGATTCACCGATATAAAGGAATGGAAACCAGGTTCAGCAGGCAATTATAGCAGGCGACCTTGTTTCTATAATGGGAGGGTTGCGTGGCAGTGAAATCATATGAATTTAAGGCTGTGGTTATAGGACTAGTCTGCATATACGCAATTTTGATGTGCATACCCGCGGCATTCAGCGACACCGAGGCAGCATCCGCAAAATCGAATGGAGATCTCACACAGATGAGCCTCGAAGACCTGATGAATACCGAGGTAACTCTTTCACGAAAGTCAGAGACGGTTTCGCAGACAGCTGCCGCGGTATATATGATCACCCAGGAAGACATTCGCCGGTGCGGCATCACCAGCATCCCCGAAGCTCTGCGGCTCGTTCCGGGCATTCATGTCGCTCATATAAACGCAAACGAGTGGGCAATTAGCTCACGCGGATTCGATGATTGGTCGGCGAACAAAATGCTGGTCCTGATCGATGGACGAAGCGTTTATACGCCGCTGTTTGCGGGTGTATGGTGGGATGTGCAGGACACCATGATCGAGGATATCGATCATATCGAAGTCATCCGCGGCCCCGGCGCGGCTCTGTGGGGCGCAAACGCCGTGAACGGCATCGTAAACGTAGTCACCAAAAACTCACGCGACACCGAATATGGCCTGATCACTCAGGTCAATGGCGATGAAGAGCGCAATATAAGCTCTCTTCGCTACGGCGGCAAGCTCGGTGCTAACGGCTCATTCCGAGTATATGCCAAATCAACCAACCACAACAGCTTCGTCACCAGCACCGATCACAGCGCCGACGACCCATGGGATCAGTCGAGAGCAGGATTCCGAATGGACACGAAAACCGCGGCAGGAGATGCGTTGACGTTCCAGGGCGATTTCTATAAAGGATCCGAGAGCAGAGGCCTTGGGGTTTACTCACTGACCGCGCCTCTCTATAGTGAGGTAATTGACCAAACTAACGTTGCCGGAAAGAACCTGATGACGCGCTGGGAGCGCAAATCGGCTCAGGGAGCAAGCTCGGCGATACAGCTCTATTATGACCGGACCCAGCGCCATGACGATCTACACGCCGAGACCAGAGACACATTCGATATGGACTTCCAGCGTCACCTCGCGCCGATGGGCAAGCACGATATCATATGGGGGCTCGGATATCGATACAGCACCGACAACACAGGCACGGATTCTATAACGATTTTTAACCCCAGCAGCCGCACAGATCACCTTGCCAGCGCGTTTGTTCAGGATGATATAACACTTAAAGAGAATCGACTGCGGCTGACCATAGGTTCGAAGTTCGAGCATAACGATTATACCGGGTATGAGATTCAGCCCAACCTGCGTCTGTTATGGACTCCGAAAGAACGACACACGGCATGGATGTCGATTGCGCGAGCGGTCCGGACACCCACACGCGCGGAGCAGGATGTGCAGTATACCACAAACGTGATGATGGGTCCCGTCATTCAAGGCATAGGGCGCGTTCCCATACAGACGATCCTCTACGGTAACCCGGATTTTCAGGATGAGTATCTTACCGCCTATGAACTCGGCTACCGTGTCCAACCATCGAACAGGCTGTCATTCGACGCAGCCACATTCTACGACGTCTACGATGATCTTCGTGTAGCTACAATCGGTTCTCCCACAATGAGCTTCACTCCAATCCCACATCTTGTGGCTCCGGCAATACTGACGAACAGATCTTATGGTGAATCCTACGGCGGAGAGATATCCTCGAACTGGCGTGCATCCGACAACTGGCGGCTTTCAGCGGCATACACGTGGATCAGGATCAGCACCGGCCTTAGAGAATTGCCAGGTTATACGCTGATTTCCGAGGGTGCGAATTTGACTACGCCGCGCAATCTGGTGCAACTACGCTCATACCTCGATCTGCCGAAGAGCATGGAACTGGATACGGTGCTGATTTACGTCGACTGCGTGCCTCTGTATGATATTCCGAGCTATTGGCGGCTCGATCTACGCCTGGGTTGGGGTTTGCATAACAACAGAGAACTCAGCCTGGGTGGAACAAACCTGCTCAGCACGCACCACCGCGAGTTCGGAGCGAAGATGTCGGAAGTACCCACCGAAGTGGAGCGTAGTCTTTATCTCAATCTGAGCCAACAGTTCTAAATAACCTGCCAGGCAGAAGAAATAACGTTGTCATCAATTGAGAATTTTGCAAAGATCGCTTCTTGCTATTGATACACTGGCCCACAAGCTCTAACGCACGGAATAGTCATTCCCGATAATTGTACGGTGCTTGTAGAGGGGACAATTGAGAGAGAAGTTATGCAATACAATTAAACACAGGCTCACGCAATTATTCGGGATGCTTGCATGCTGTACGTTCTTGCTGATATTTCCGCTGCATTCACCACCGGGCGCCTCGGCAGATCAACCGTCCAGGCAGGATCTGACGACGCTAAGCCTCGAGGATCTTATGAACATGGAGATCGAGGTGACATCAGCATCGCGAACAGTACAAAAGCTTTCAGAAACAGCAGCCGCGGTCTATGTGATTACATCGGAAGACATCAGGCGCTCCGGATGTGAGAATATCCCCGATGCGCTGCGGCTGGCGCCTGGGCTCGAGGTCGCGCATATCGATTCGAGCAAATGGGCGATCACATCCCGTGGATTCAACGACTTGTTCTCCAATAAAATGCTGGTAATGATAGACGGGCGGAGCGTATATACACCCGTGTTTTCGGGAGTTTGGTGGGACACCCAGGATCTGGTGATGTCGGACATCGACCGTATCGAAATAATACGCGGACCCGGCGCAACGATGTGGGGCGCGAATGCCGTTAACGGGGTGATCAACATCATCACCAAATCAGCTCGCGCCACCCAGGGATGGATGATGGCGACGGAGGGCGGCGGAGTGGAGAATCGAAACCTCGATGAGTTCCACTACGGCGGCATCATTGGAAACAATGGTCACTTTCGCGTATACGGAAAGCAGCTCACCCATAACTCATTTGATCTAGCTGACAGCTCAGTACATCCAGCAGCCTGGGATCAAAATCGGGGTGGTTTTCGAGCCGATTGGACGCTGCCTAAGGATGGAATTTTCACAGCGCAGGGCGATGTATACAATGGCCTTGTCCACGACACATATTCCAATAATCTGCAAGATCCATCATCGCAAATAGTGGCTGATGAAGTGAAGGTATCGGGCCAGAATCTGCTTGCGCGATGGAAACGGACTATCTCCCCTGCTTCAGATTCAACTCTGCAAGTCTATTTCGATCGGACCACACGAAACGATGATATGCTCTACGGCGAAACCCGCAATACTTATGATTTAGATTACCAGTATCATTCCTGGCTGGACGATAAGAACGAGATGATCTGGGGCCTGGGTTACAGGTATACGAACGATGATATGCGCAACGGCATGGAAATGAGTTTCGATCCGTTAAGCCGAGTCGACAGGCTGTATAGCGCTTTCATTCAAGATAAAATAAAACTCGATAAATCGCGGCTGACCATAGGATCCAAGTTCGAACACAACGGCTACACTGGATTTGAGGTGCAGCCGAATGTAAGATTCGTATGGACACTACGCAGCAGGCAGACATTCTGGGCGGCGGCTTCGAGAGCGGTAAGGACACCTGCTCGTGTCGAATCAGACGGAAAATTTAACCTGCTTGCTTTTACCGATGAAAACGGAATCGAAAATCGAGTAAACCTTTTCGGCAGCAGGAACTACAGATCGGAAGAATTGCTGGCATACGAGCTCGGCTACAGGACGCAGCCGATATCCAATCTGTCTCTCGACTTTACGCTGTTCTATAACAGATACGATCACCTCAGGACATTCTCTCCGGGCATGCCTTATATGGAAGACGGCAGCATCATCATCCCGCTCATTCTCAGCAACGAAATGAGCAGTGACACATACGAAGCGGAGCTCGCGGCTAACTGCACAGTTAATGATCACTGGAGGCTCTCCGCGGCTATTACTACACTTCAAGCGGAGATGTTAATCGATCCTAATCTCGGTGACATCATGTCCAAGGATATCGCCGAGGACAATACTCCGCGTGGGCAGGTCAATTTGAGATCATATCTCGATTTGCCCGGAGACAGGGAGTTCGATGTAATGCTCTATCGGACCGGAGCCATCCCCGGTAAAAATGTAAGGGCTTATACGAGAATGGATGTAAGGTTCGGATGACACATGGCAAACGACATCGATATCAGTATCTCCGCTGATAACCTGCTGGCAGGCAGGCATGTGGAATTCGGATCGACTTACGGTGAAACCGTTGTCTATATAGAGCCAGGAATTTCCGGAAGAGTCTCCTGGTGTTTTTAATGAGTTTCGCATAATGATGTGACGCACTGGCATGTCAGATTGAGCACAAAACATTCTGCCAGGTTGCCACTACATTACCTGAAACTCAGTAATTGCATGGAAGCAGGAACAACATTGAGATTACGAAATAATCCCATTCTTAAGTGGTATTCATTGATTGAAACAAATCACAAACGTGAGAGGCGCTTTATGACAAAACAGCTATTAGCTCTGGCCGCAACAGTCATAATGTGGGCCGCAGTTATCTGCGCGGCAAACGCCCCGGCAATCGCCTCTTCGCCAAGTGAATACGAGATCAAGGCGGCATTTTTATATAACTTCGCGAACTTCGTGGAGTGGCCGTCGAAAACACCAGCCGATGCCAGTGGCATTTTAATCATAGGTATCTACGGTGATGATCCGTTTGGCGAAACCTTCGAGCAGACCATAGCAGGAAAATCAGTGAACAGAAGGAAACTGGAGATCAAGCGGTTCAGATCGATCCACGAGATCAAACCCTGTCACATCCTCTTTGTCAGCTCATCGGAAGAAGGGCGGTTCGGTAGGATTCTGGATGCAGTTAAGGACTGGCACGTGCTGACAGTAAGCGAATCGGACAGCTTCATCAGGAGCGGTGGAATTATCAATTTCATCGTTGAGGAGAAGAAAGTCAGATTTGAAATCAGTACGGAAAATGCCCGTAAGGCCGGGCTAAAGATCAGTTCAAAGCTCCTGAAACTTGCTAAGGTTGTTCGTTAAGTTTACCGCGAAAGGGGATATGATGAGATCCTTAAAAGATCTATCGATCAGACATAAACTCACTATTATCATAATGCTGACCAGCAGCGTCGCTTTGCTGCTGGCTTGCGGGGTATTTCTGGCTTATGAACCAATCACATTCAAACGAGGAATGGTTCAGGATCTTTCAGGTCTCGCGCAAATTACCGGAGACAACAGCACTTCCGCCGTCATATTCATGGATGAAAGCTCGGCTAAGGAAACACTTTCAGCTCTGCGAGCCGAGCCGCATATTATGGCGGCTTGTATCTATACGCCTGATGGAAAGCTGTTCGCAAAATACGTACGCAGCGGTTTACCCAAACACTTCCATGCGCCAACACCAAAAAACATAGACCACTACAGCTTCGAAAAAGGTTACCTGTCGCTTTTCAAGCGGATCACGCTGAATAATAAAACCGTCGAAATTATCTATCTGCAATCGGATATGGAGGAAATGCACCAGCGCCTTAGACGGTATACGGAAATAGCATCTATCGTGCTGCTGGCTTCACTATTCGTCGCGCTGCTTCTTTCATCGAAGATGCAGAAGCTTATTTCCGGGCCGATCCTACACCTGGCTGATACGGCAAAAACAGTCTCGACCGAGAAAAATTATTCGATCAGGGCAATCAAGCATGGCAGGGATGAACTTGGATACCTGATCGACGGGTTCAACGAAATGCTCACCCAGATCCAGGAGCGCGATGCGGCTCTCCAGGAAACCCACGATGATCTCGAGCAGCGGGTCGAACAGCGCACCGAGCAGCTGCAGCAGGAGATAGCCGAACGTAAGCGCGCAGAAGAGACGCTCCGAAAGCGGGAAGAGCTCCTCCGACTGGTAATGGATAATATTCCGCAGTTTATTTTCTGGAAGGACCGCGCGGGGACATACATTGGCTGCAATAAAAACTTTGCGAAGGCAGTCGGTGTGGGCACTCCGGCTAACATAATCGGCAAGACCGATTATGACCTATCTTTCAACGATGAAGAAGCAGCCTATTATGTCGATTGCGATCGGCGGGTAATGGAAACCGACACCCCAATGCTGCATATCCTGGAGCCACAAACCCAGGCAGACGGGAAGGAGGTATGGCTGGATACCAACAAAGTACCAATTCACGATACAACCGGCCAAGTGGTTGGTATACTGGGCAGCTATGAAGATATAACCGAACGCAAGCGCGCTGATGAGCGGCTGGCTAAGCTGAATGAGTGCCTGCTGAGCTTTGGAACGGACCCGAATGAAAACATCAACCGGCTGGTCAAATTATGCGGAGAGCTCCTGAAACCGACCTGCGCGTTATACAACAGACTCGATGCGGGGATGCTTTGGTCGGTGGGTCAATGGAATACCATGGATGACCATGAACCTGTCGCGGAGCCGAAAGGACGCGTGTGCTACGATGTCATTTGGAATGGTGGAGACAACACCTTTGAAGTTCACGATCTGCAAAATACGCCTTATGCCAACACGGACCCGATTGTCCGGGCTTACGGAATTAACAGCTACATCGGAAGGGCAGTGAAGTGCGGCGGTCAACCGATCGGGGCGCTCTGTGTAATCTACCAGAGTAATACCACGCTCTGCGAGGAAGACAAGAAGCTTATAGGTATAGCTGCATCGGCGATTAGCGTGGAAGAAGACCGCAAGCGCGTTCAAGTCGAGCTACAGATGGCTAAAGAGGCTGCCGAAGCAGCGAGCCAGGCAAAGAGTGAGTTCCTGGCGAATATGAGTCACGAAATCCGCACGCCTATGAACGGCATCATCGGGATGACCGAACTCGCGCTCGATACGAACCTTTCAAATGAACAGCATGAATACCTCGATGCTGTTAAAGCTTCGGCTGATTCTCTGCTCTCGGTCATTAACGATATACTCGATTTCTCGAAGATCGAAGCGCGTAAGCTCGATCTCGATTCACTGGAGTTCGCTCTACGCGACAGCCTCGATGACACGGTAAGAACACTGGCTATGAGAGCACATTCAAAGAACTTGGAGCTCGCATGCCACATTGAACCGGATGTGCCCGATGGGCTCATAGGTGATCCGCTCAGGCTCAGGCAAGTAGTCGTTAACCTGGTCGGCAACGCGATCAAATTTACCGAATCAGGCGAGGTCATAGTCCACGTATCGAACCAGACACAGACCGAGAATGAGGTAGTACTCCATCTAGCTGTATCAGACACTGGAATCGGCATACCCGATGAAAAACAGCGGCTGATTTTCGACGCGTTCTCTCAAGCCGACAGCTCTACTACCCGCAGATACGGAGGTACGGGACTTGGGCTCGCCATCTCTACTCAGCTCGTCGAGATGATGGGCGGTAAGATCTGGGTCGAGAGCGAGGTAGATAAAGGCAGCACGTTCCATTTCACCGTGCGGATGGGAAAGCAGCGCCTGCAAACCTGCCGGTGCATACGATCCGGATCAGCGGACCTGAAGAACCTGCGGGTGCTCGTAGTCGATGATAACACCACCAACAGGCGCATCCTCGAAGAAGTGCTTGCGAACTGGGAGATGAATGCCGGATCTGTGAGCGGTGGAGAAGAAGCTCTGGCAGAGATGGAACGCGCATACGACGCCGGCGAGCCTTATTCGCTGATATTACTCGATGCGCAGATGCCGGAAATGGACGGTTTCGACGTGGCTGAGCGAATAGCCAGTGATCCTAAACTCGCGGGCGCAACGATTATGATGCTGACCTCGAGCGGGCAGTATGGCGATGTCGCGCGGTGCAAGCACCTGGGCGTTGCGGCATATATGGTTAAACCGATCAAGCAAAGCGAGCTCTTTAACGGCATAATGTCTGTGCTCGGTAAGCCGGATGTCGAAGAGAAACAAGCCGGGGAATGCCGGTCTGCGTCAGGAATGGCAAACAAGCGTCTTAATATTCTTCTTGCGGAAGATAATGCGGTCAATCAGAAGCTCGCTGTAAGTGTACTGGAAAAGCGAGGGCATAGTGTCAAAGTGGCTCATAACGGCAGGCAGGCTCTCGAAGCTCTTGAGAAAGACACATTCGACCTCATACTGATGGATGTACAAATGCCTGAGATGGACGGCATCGAAGCCACGACAGCGATTCGAGAAAATGAAAAGACCACAGGCGAACACATGCCGATCATCGCAATGACCGCTCATGCGATGAAAGGTGACCGCGAACGCTGCTTATCGGCAGGCATGGACGGATATGTCTCTAAGCCGATCAGAGCCAACGAGTTATTCGATGTGCTCGAGACTCTCGCGGCTGGGAGGTGCTCCTGTCCGGAAGCATCTACCGATCACGACAGTAAAACAACAAGCATAGACATTAAAGAATTGCTGTCGCGTGTGGATGGGGATGAGATGCTGCTTAAAGAAATAATCGCTCTCTTCCTGGAAGATTATCCCGGCTTGATGGCGCAGATACAGGACGCCGTTGCAGCCGGAGATAATGCGGGGTTGGAGCGAGTATCGCATACCCTGAAGGGCTCGATCGGTAACTTCGCCGCAAAGTCGGCATTCGACGCAGCGCTGCGGTTAGAAATGATAGGACGCAGTGGCGATATGTCAGCAGCGCGCGAGGCATATATAGCGCTGGAAGAAGAAATACGGCGATTGGCAGTATCACTGTCCACGCTTACATTAGATGAGGCTGCTTGATGAGAAAGCTGTCAAATGTAGTTATAGACAACACACGGGCCTGGAGCGCACACTGGAAAGCTCTGGCCCTGGTGTTGGCGGGAACCTGGACGCTGGTCATTGCCGGATCGCTGGTCTGGAACCTTATCAGCCTCAAGCTGCGGACGAACGAAATGGCACGGATCCAGGCTCAGGCGGCCTATGAAAAGGACTCCGTCTACCGCAACTGGTGCGCTGAACATGGGGGCGTGTATGTGGCTGTATCCAAGAACTGCCCGCCTAATCCCTACCTCGCCAGCCTGCCGGAACGCGATATCACTACACCATCCGGCAAGAAACTGACCCTTGTCAACTCGGCTTATATGACAAGACAGGCTTACAAGATGGCTAAAGGCGACTACGGGGCAAATGTTCACATAACAAGCCTTAAGCCTGTTTGCCCTGAAAATGTTGCAGATGAGTGGGAAACCAGAGCGCTCAAGGCTCTTGAGCATGGCAAAAAAACAGTCATATCAACCGGGACAATAAAAGGCGAGCCGTATATGCGATTGATGCACCCGATGGTAGCAGATAAGGGCTGCATAAAGTGCCATGCGTCTCAGGGATATAAGATAGGAGACATCAAAGGCGGTTTGAGCATTTCGCTTCCAATGAAACCGCTGATTTCAGTCGCTACCCGGCATGCAAGGTCCCTGATTCTGATCCACATCCTGCTGTGGGGTGTAGGGCTGTTCGCATTACTGATAGGATCAGCTCGATTGTCACGAAGCGAAGAAAAGCGCAGGACTGTGGAACGAGAGCTCGCGAGGTCGTTATCGTTATTGAAAGCTACGATCGAATCGACGGCTGACGGGATATTAGTAGTCGATAAGTATAAGAAAATACAGGTATTCAATCGCCGGTTCCAGGAGATGTGGGAGATACCTGATTCGGCAATCGAATCGAAAGATGACGCAAAGATCCTGAAGCTGGTTCTAGACAAATTAAAGGAGCCTGAAGAGTTCACACAGAGAATACATGATCTTTACGAGCATCCATCGGACGAGAGCTTCGATACCATTGAGTTCAGCGATGGCCGGACATTTGAAAGGTTCTCGAAACCGCAGCGTATCGGAGGGTTGATTGTAGGTCGAGTCTGGAGCTTTCGCGATGTAACAGCCTGCAGGCATTCAAAGGAAGAACTCGTGCGATCAAAGGAAGCTGCCGAAGCCGCTAATCGAGCGAAAAGTGAATTCCTGGCAAATATGAGCCATGAAATCCGCACCCCAATGAACGGCATCATCGGAATGACCGAGCTTGTATTGGACACCGATCTGACCGATGAACAGCAGGAATACCTGCGAATGGTTAAGGATTCGGCGGATTCCCTGCTTTCACTGCTTAATGACATTCTCGATTTCTCAAAGGTCGAGGCGGGGAAGCTGGAGATAGAGTCATCTGAGTTCGTATTGAGAGATACGCTGGATGATACGGTTGGAACTCTTGCCTTGAGGGCGCACAGCAAGGGACTGGAGCTGGCATGCCACATCGAGCCAGATGTCCCCGATGTACTGATCGGTGACTCGCTGCGCCTGCGGCAGATCATAGTAAACCTTGTAGGAAACGCCATAAAATTCACCGAACGGGGAGAGGTGCTTGTCCACGTTCACATGGATGCGCGGACCGATGACCAGGTACAGCTCCATTTTGCTGTCTCGGACACGGGAATCGGCATTCCCCTGGATAAGCAGTCGCTCATCTTCGATGCTTTCGCCCAGGCTGACACTTCTACCACACGCAAATACGGAGGGACCGGGCTCGGGCTTGCTATCTCATCGAGGTTGGTAGGTCTTATGCACGGGCGAATCTGGGTGGAAAGTAAAATCGGCGAGGGAAGCGCATTCCACTTCACGCTACGGCTGGAAGTTGCCAAAGAACAGCAATCGGCGCGGCATATACCGAAAGTGATCGATGTCTCGAAGCTGAAGGTGCTGATTGTCGATGACAACTCAACCAACAGGCGCATCCTCGAAGAAGTTCTTACAAACTGGCAAATGCAGCCAACAGCCGTGGATAATGGAAAGGCTGCTCTGATCGAAATTGAACGCGCAAACGATGCAGGAGAACCGTATTCGATAATCCTGCTCGATGCGCAGATGCCGGAAATGGATGGCTTCGATGTAGCCAGGCGAATAAGCAGTGACCCCAAGCTCTCAGGCGCAACAATTATGATGCTGACTTCAAGCGGAGAGTATGGTGACGCCGCGCGGTGCAGAGAGTTCGGAGTCCAGGGCTGCATGACAAAACCCGTTAAGCAGAGCGAGCTCTTTGATGGCATAATGACTATACTGGGCTCAAAACCCATAGACACACGCGGGAGATCAGTGGTTGCCGATCAATTCTTCGAGAAGACGAAGAGATCGCTGTCGATCTTGCTCGCTGAAGATAACGCGGTGAATCAGAGGCTGGCTGTCGGGGTGCTTGAGAAGAGAGGCCATAAGGTCACCATAGCCGGTAATGGTAAAGAGGCTCTGGATGCTCTCGAAAACAGGCGCTTCGACCTGATACTGATGGACATACAAATGCCGGTGCTCGATGGGTTTGAAGCTACAGCGGCTATCCGTGAGAAAGAAAAAGGAACGGGCGAACATATATTGATCGTTGCAATGACCGCTCATGCGATGAAAGGCGATCGCGAGCGGTGCATCGAGGCGGGAATGGACGGATACGTCTCGAAACCGATAAGGGTGGCGGAGCTGTTCGATGTGTTGGAGAATTTGCATATAACAACCTGCGGTGATGCCGCTCAGAGCGGTGGGATAATCGATCTGAGAGAGCTGCTCTCACGTGTAGACGGCGATAAAACACTTCTCAGAGAGTTGATAGACCTATTCCTGGAAGATTACCCTGACCTGATGACACAGATACATGACGCTATTTCATCGGGAGACGCCGATGGTCTGGTACGCTCGGCGCACACCCTTAAAGGAGCGGTGGGCAATTTCGCGGCAAAATCAGTATCCGACACCACACTCCGGCTCGAACAACTGGCCAGAACCGGTGACCTGACACACGCCGATGAAGCGTATACCGACCTTGAAAGCAATATCGATCTCCTGAAGCACGAACTCACTATGCTTCTGATGGAGGAAGCTGCATGAGAATTCTGATAGCAGAAGATGACCCGGTTTCGCGCAGGCTGCTACAGGCGCTGCTGGTAAAATGGGGATATGAAGTTGATATCGCATGCGATGGGCAGGAAGCCTGGGATATCCTTCAGAGCGATGAATCGCCCAAGCTGGCAATTATCGACTGGATGATGCCCGGCATGGACGGTGTGCAGGTCTGCAGAAAAGTACGCGAACGTAAAGATGGTCCTTATGTATATATATTGCTTTTGACCGCCAAGAGCCAGAAAGAAGACATTATTCGCGGCATCGGAGCGGGCGCCGACGATTATATCACCAAACCATTCGACGCTAACGAGCTCAATGCGCGCCTGCGAGCGGGTAAGCGAATACTCGATCTACAGGCGGAACTGATCTCGACTCGCGAGAGCCTCAGGGTGCAGGCTACGCATGATCCTCTTACAGGTCTGCCGAACCGCCTGCTTTTCAGCGACAGGTTGACCCAGCGGCTTGCCCAGTCCCGACGCCAAAAGATGCCGCTCGCGGTGATGTATCTCGACCTTGACCGGTTTAAGATAATCAACGATACCCTTGGACACAATTTCGGCGATCTTCTGCTTCAGGGCGTAGCTGAGCGGCTGATGACATGCCTGAGAGAGACAGACACGCTCGCGCGAATGGGCGGGGATGAGTTCACGATAATCCTCACCGATATAATGACTGCTGAAGATGCGACCAGTGTTGCAAAGAAGGTACTCGATGTGTTATCGGAGCCGTTCTTCCTGGGTGGACGCGAATTCTTTATAACCGCGAGCATCGGGATCAGCATATTCCCTTCGGATGGAGCAGATGTCGAAACCCTGGTAAAAAACGCGGACACCGCGATGTACCGCGCAAAAGAGCAGGGCAGAAACAACTACTACCTCTACACCGAAGCTCTCAACAGTGCAGCTATGGAATGGATGACCCTCGATAACAGCCTGCGCAAGGCCCTCGAGCGCCGCGAATTCCTGGTTTATTATCAGCCTCGCGTCGAGATTAGAACGGGCCAGACGCTCGGTACCGAGGCGCTTATCCGGTGGCAGCATCCGGAGTTCGGGCTGGTTTCTCCAGCGCATTTTATTCCGCTTGCTGAAGAGACAGGGCTAATCGTCCCGATAAGCGAATGGGTAATTCAGACCGCATGTGCTCAGAACAAGGCCTGGCAGAATACGGGAATTCACCCGATGTCGGTATCGGTGAATATTTCGGCGCGGCAGTTCCAGCAGGAGGAACTGGTGTCCACCGTAAAACAGGCGCTTGCGCAGAGCGGTCTTGCTCCACATTATCTCGATTTGGAGCTTACCGAGAGCACCCTGATGCAGGATCCGGATTCAGCGGTGGAGATTTTGCTGGAGCTTAAATCGATGGGTGTGCAAATCTCTATAGATGATTTCGGCACGGGCTATTCGTCACTGAGTTATCTGAAGCGGTTCCCTATCGATGCGGTGAAGATAGACAGATCATTCGTAAGAGATATAACCACAAATCCCGATGATGCCGCAATTGCGGGGGCAGTGGTTGCGATGGCGCATAGTTTAAAGCTGAAGGTAATCGCGGAAGGTGTCGAAACCCTGGAGCAGCTCGAATTTCTGCGGGGTCTGAAGTGCGACGAGATGCAGGGATATTTTATAACTCCGCCTGTCCCCGCCGAACAATTGATACAAACCGTAGAAGGCGTAAATTACCCGCTGGATGGGTTCAGAGAAGCAGCTTGAGAAAGCTGACGGTATCAACCGTCAGCTTTCGGCTGTCAGCTTTATTCTCCAAGCGCTTTCCTGGCGCCTTCGTGGGTTGGGTCCGCGGCAAGTGCTTTTTCGAAGAACTCATGAGCCCGGGTTGCGTTCTTGCTCCTCAAATAGCACCGGCCGATTCGGAAGTAAGCCTCGGCATAGCCCGGGTCGAGTTTAGTTGCCTTTATAAGTTCGGTTATCGCTTTATCGAGCTTATTCTTCTTTGCAAGCTCGATTCCCTTGTTGAAAGCTTTGTGGGCAGCCATTGCATCGATGCCATTTGCATGGTTTACCGGCAGCTTAGGCGCGGGACCGAGCAGCTTTCCGAGCCCCTCGGCTCTGGCATCTCTCGATTTCGACTTATCGAATGAGAAGAGAAGGAACCCCTGCAAGCCGCCTTTCCTCGCAGCATCGATCTGCTGCATCATCTGCTCGGGAGTGTTCCATGTGGCAGACATTCCGATGTAAACCGATCTACCATAGCTCCATCTTTTCGTGCCGTCTACCCATCCCCGGAAGTATTTTGCGCCAGATTCCTGTCCTTCTCTCGAATAAACCATGGGGCAGTTCTCATCGATAAGCCCCTGCTCCATCCACGATCTCCAATCCTGGCAGACTTCTCTGTATGGAGTAGCATCTTTGAAATCCTGCGGGCAATCACCCCAGGGGATGGTCGAAGCCTGTATCTTTACATTGGGATTTATGGCTTTCACCCGGTCATGCACGAGCTTCACCATCGCCGTAACCTGATCGCGCTTCCACTGCAACCATTTCGGGTCATCTGGCTTCGGCTTTTCCGCAGCGCCGGTTTCCGCATAGTAGCGCTTGAGGGCAATTTCGGAATAACCCCAATCCTGGCCGGGATAACGGACATAATCGTAGTGGATGCCATCTACCGCGTAATGCTTGACGATATCCTCGCACACGCGAGCGAAGTGCTCGCGATATTCGGGGATGCCGGGGTCGAGGAAGACTCCCTCGGCGGCTTCGGTCTTGCCGTCATAACTGATATTGCGCCATTCCGGATGAGCTCTCAGCACATGCTTGGGATCCGATGGAAGCTCTTTACCTTTCCACACGCGATAGACTACTACCCACGCATGCACCTGCATCCCTTCGGCATGCGCTTTTTCTATCGTATAAGCCAGCGGATCGAACCCTGCGGGCACATCCGAGGCGATCGGCTCGATTTTAGAATCATAATATGCATCTCCGGCTTTACGAACCTCTACCACGAGTGCATTTAAGCCGGCTTTTTTAACCGCGGCCAGCGTTTCATTGATCTCCTGCTGATTCCGGAATCCAGCTCCCCACGTAGAAACCCATGCGCCTCTGAATTCCACCGCGTTTACCGGCGAACAGAGCACGATCACTGCGATAACCAGCAGTATTAGCACATTAGCTTTGTTCACAATTGCTCCCCTTACTAAATTAGAGATCAGTTGAGAACTTCTTCGCCGAGCCGTGATATGCCTGCACCTTTCTGCCCATCGCGCAGATCCGCTTTGAAAGATCACTTATCTTCCAGTTTTCAAATCCTTTGACGAAACACCTGAACTGGTCACCGATCGGATCACTCCACTTAGCTGGAATCGCATTCGCGCCGTGAACGCAGCCCATAAGCGCACCGACCGACGCCGTATCGCAGTCCGTATCGCTCCCGCATGAAGCAGCGATGCGGATAGTTTTATCAAAATCACCATTCCCGTAAAGGAGCGCGAGGGTGACGACTCCCGCATCCGCATAGACAGGATTGCAGGGATTGGGGTATTTCGCGATAAGCTCGCGGCGGGTGTCGCGGTAGTCCGGATATTTCGAGTGCATATCGATTACCCATCGCACGACCTGCGCGTATTGCGAATCGGCGGGAACCACGCTTAGCCCAGCGGCAATGAGCTTGTTCACACCTGTCTCGACGAACGCTTCACTAATCATAGCCGCGATGAATTGCTCACCGTAGACGCCGTTTTTACAATGAGCCACTACCCCATCTCTACGGGCATATTCAGCGGCGAGATCGGGCCTGCCGGGGCACATAAGGCCCCATATTTCACCTTTCATCTGCCCGCCGATTGCTTCACCTATCGGGTGAACACCCGATTCCGGCGGTGCGATTCCCTGCCTCATTCGCTGCAACGCAAGCCCCTCGGCGAGCTCTGGAGATATGTTAGGAAGAAGATCGCACCAGTCCCTGCCGATGTCTTTGCAGGAGATATCGGGGCCATGGGTTTCCAGAACATGCAAGCCGACGATCTGGTAGCTCGTATCATCATCCGGCCCGAAGCCTTTACGATAATCACGGGTCATAAAATCGAACGCAAACCCAATTTTGGGAGCTCCTTTTATCGATCTTGCTTCGAATGAAAACAGCAGCACATCCGCGGGTTTAAGGTTCAACAGCCTTGCGGTTTCTTCTTTCGCCTTCAGCCACGAGCGCTCGCCCTGATAATCGAACTGCCACACGGACCACTCAGTCCATACGCACTTCTGATCGGCCTGCCACGCGCTCAGGTCCGGTCCGAGATTATTTTTTGGTCGAATGATTTTCAGATCGCGGATTTCCCATATGCCCGGCGTTTTATCGAACTCGAAACTCATCCCCACGATCGGTAAAGCGATGCAGCGCACGGAGTCGAACTGCGGCACATCCACCCGGACAAGCATCCTGTGCCATTCACCATCAGTCGGAACCTGCTCAGCTCTGAGCATCCCCGACCAGCCTTTCCATTCACTCGTAAAATAACCGACATAGTTATCGATATTGGGGTAGGCTTTATCGATATCGGTATACCGCCAGCTCTCCAACGGCATCCCCAGCGCGCCTCCGATACATTTACCAAGCCACGCTCCACGGACTTTGTCGTAATAAGCGGTATCGGAAATAGCGAAAGCAGGAGAAATGGACGCGAGGATGAGTATGAAGAGAACGATGAGTTTGGGTTTGGTGGACATAATGATCTCCTTCAATAATAGAAAGAAGAGAACGGAGAGCTCAGATACCGCACATTCATCCTTATTGACGATCTTATGACGGATCAAGCGGTATGTATAGCAAAACTGTTGTTATCAATCGCTCTCAGTATAAATCTAATTCTATAAATATGGCCGGGACAGAGCCCGGCCATATCGTCCTTTATTGACTTTCGCATAATGATGTGACGTACTGGCGGGTCGGATCGAGCACAAAGCCTTCTGCCAGGTTGTCGCTGCATTACCCGAAACTCAGTAATAGTTGTAAGCTGATATGCTAATTCAGCATTTGGTCTGTCGACATGGTTTCGTAGCCGAAGAGCTCTGCGACCTCGGGAAGGGTTACCTTGCCGAGGGCGATGTTCAGGCCTTTTCTGAGAGCATGGCTGTCCTTTAGAGCCTGCTTCCAGCCCTTATTTGCAAGCTGAAGGATGAAGCGGCCCGTGGCATTAGTAAGAGCATAAGTCGAAGTGCCCGCGACAGCTCCCGGCATGTTCGCCACGCAATAATGAACGATTCCCTCTTCAATAAAAACGGGATGAGCGTGCGTGGTTGGGCGAGTGGTCTCGAATGCTCCACCCTGATCGACAGCTATGTCCACAATGACCGCTCTCGGCTTCATAAGCTTGAGCATCTCACGTGTCACCAATACCGGAGTCTTCGCACCCACGCGAAGCACCGCACCGACTACGAGATCAGCATCCCGCAGGATTGCGCGGATGTTGTAACTGTTGGACATAATGGTGGTCACATTGGAAGGCATCACGTCGTCGAGGTAGCGCAGCCTGTCGAGATTGATATCGAGGACGGTAACATTCGCCCCGAGGCCCGCGGCTACTTTCGCGGCATTAGCGCCGGATATTCCTCCACCGAGGATAGCAACGTTAGCCGGAGCGACTCCCGGCACTCCTCCAAGAAGAATCCCCCTGCCCTCCATCGGCCTTTCGAGGTATTTTGCGCCTTCTTGAATAGCCATTCGTCCGGCGACTTCGCTCATCGGGATGAGAAGAGGCAGCGCGCCGTTTTCTTCTATCGTCTCATAAGCGATGCAGATGCCTTTGGTATTCACCATCGCGCGGGTAAGCTCTTCGCTCGCCGCGAAATGGAAGTATGTAAAAATTACCTGTCCCTCGCGGATCAATTCGTATTCCTGCGGGAGTGGTTCTTTCACTTTCACGATCATATCGGCTTTACCGAACACTTCTTCCGGTGTCGGTACGATCCTGGCTCCAGCCCCGGCATAATCTTCGTCGCTTATACCGCTTCCGCGACCAGCGTCTATCTCGATAACTACATCGTGCCCAGCCTTAACGAGCGATTCAACAATAGCGGGCACCATCGAGACCCTGTATTCCCCCTGCTTTATCTCTTTAGGTATTCCAACGATCATAACGTTCCCCCTGTAACAGGCATCATTGCCCTAGTCCCTAACATTCACACAGATTATAGTCCTACAAACATTTTCTGGGAAGACCTTTCAAAGGGCTGCTTGGAGTTGGTTTACATTACCTGCTCGCTTCAATAAGATAATGGAGGGTTCCTGCTGGTGATTGAATGAATCTATAGATAAGGAACCGATCATTATCGGCTTACGAAAGAGGTACTATTCGATGGCTCATATCAAGAGGGGGATTTTGATCCTGATGTTGTCTGCATTTGTCGCACTTGCGGCAGTCGGCGCCGATGCCGCGATGCTCGAAAAGATCGCTCAGCCCTGCCGGGCTAAAAACATACTCGCAGGCCGGCTCGTAAAAGACCGCGCAACCGGCCGCGATATGTTTGTTCTGTCGAATTCAAACGAAGAAAGCGGAATAGAGCTCATATTCATCGATATCGAGCGCAATACCGCCAAAGTTTATCATGCTCCCGCGGGCTCGGGCTCCTGGGCAATTAGCGAAGTCCCCGGTGACCGGATGGTCGTGGGCACATACTACGACGGCGTTTTCATGGTCTTCGATCTCAAAAAGATGGAATTTATTAAGACGATCCCGTTCCCCGGCGAAAGCTACATCTGGAATCTCGCCATGGGCAGCGACGGACGCATCTACGGCGGCACTTACGAGGGAGGCAAGCTCGGTGCGCTCGATCTCAATACCTACACCGTTGAAGACTGCGGCGCGCCTGCTCCACCTAATCTTTACCTGCGCTATGTCTCCCCCACCCCCGATGGCCGCATATACTGCATGTTCACCACCGAAAAGCCTGCTTATATGCTCTACGATCCCACTGCGAAAAAATGGGAAGACGCGCCGAAGCAGCTCCAGGGCGTAGCGGCAGGTACGGTATGGAATGGTTATTTCGTCACGGGAACACACGCGTTCAAGGGCAGGGAGCTTGCGGAAGTCGATCCGCTGCCGTTCCCCACTCCACCCGAGGATAAGGGCAAATGGTCGATCGATACCACCCTCACCACTCCCGACACTCTCTTTATTCGCCAGAAAACCATAATCTACTGCTACAAAGCCGGTGATAAAGATCTGACGCTGATTACCGATATGGCCCTGCGCCAGGGCGCGCTTTACGCAGCCACAAGCAAGGGCAATGTTCTCGGTGTGCGCGGGCAGGATTACTTCATAATCAAACCAGGAGATAAGAACCTGCAATTGAAGCCGATTCCGGCGGAAGCATCTCCCCGACCGATTTTGTTCCTCCGCGTGGACCCGGAGGGGAAGATATGGGGCGGCCCGTATTTTGGTCAGACGCTGTTCTGGACCGACCCCACCACCGGCAAGACAGTCAATACCAGCACGGTTTGCGATGAAGGCGGCGAAGTCTACGATGTGGCATTTTCTGGTGGAAAAGTTTACGCAGTCGCCTATGCGGGCGGAGATATCATCGAATACGACCCTAAGCAGTCATGGGACCAGTGGCATGTTAAAAACCCGCGTGTTATCGCTAAAGTGGGCGGAGAATATATAAGGCCTGAAGCAGGCGTAAAGCTCGGGCCGGACGGTAAGCTTTATTCGGCATGGCTCGCGAAATACGGTGTTTACGGTGGTGCAGTGTCGATCACTGATATAAAAACCGGAGCTACTGAGCTTATCAAAAATCCGCTTGGTGAGCAGGGGCTTTCCGGAGTGGATACCGATGGGAAGTTCATTTACGTGAGTTCTACGCTCGCCGGCAACGGTTTGCCCATCAAAAAGGGCGACTCGCCCAAGTTCGGGGTGATCGATCCCACAACGAAAAAGGTCATCTTCGAGCGCATATTCGACGGTAAAGCCAGTGTGAGCATTCCTGTTTACGATCGCGCTACAAAGCGGGTAGTAGTCGTTGCTAACGGAACGGTCAGCCTGTTCGATACGGCTCAGCAGAAGTTCGTCGAGGGGCTGCCGGATATTCCGAACATGAGCTCACGCAAGATCGCATCGGCGGGAGATGGCGTTATCACCTATGGTAATGAAAAATCGCTTGTACGGCTCGACCTGGCGACCGGAATATCGACCGTAATGCTGGAAGCGCCGAGCAACATTACAAATGTCGCCATCGGACCCGATGGAACGATCTATCTTACCTGCGGAGTCGATCTTTACAGAGTCAAATAAGAGGGAATTGGAATGAGATCTGCGTTTGTTCTGGTTATGATTTTTGCTTTAGGTATGTCGGCAGCGGCATCGGATCTTGTGCCGGTCATCGCAAACTCAGGATTTGAGGATGGAACGGCGTATTGGGCGTGGCAAGTAATTGGAGGCGCGCAGGTCTCATTCGATGTAGATAAAAAAGACCCCCATTCGGGCAAGCAATGCATCGTATTCAAGAACAACTCCGGCCTGTCGCCAAATGTCTACGGCAGGTTTTACGCGGGAGTCAACGTAATCCCCTACACTAAATACAAACTGAGCTGCTGGGTGCGCGGAGAAGATGTCGCTGGCGGAGCAGGTTCGAGCCATGTTACCGACTGGAACTCCTATATGCTCGATTTCCCCACCGGCACATTCAGCTGGAAGCAGGTTTCGACGGAGTTCGTCACCAAGCCGGGACAGTATAGCCTGACAGTGGGGATCAACATCACAAATAAGTGTAAATCCCTCGCCGTGGACGATTTTAAGCTCGAACCCATAGGCGGGCAGATCAGGGCTGACGGGATTACAGGGATAATACTCGTCAATCCAGCGATTTCCGGACACGATACACCGGTTCCGATCTGCGTGCTTATGGACAACTCCTCCCAAAAGGCCACAGCGATCGTGGCATCGATATCTCTGGGCGGAAAGGAATTGGCGTCGAAGCGAAGCGCGATAAAGCAGGGGGAGAACAAGGTCGAGTGGGAATGGAACACCGGCAAATCACCATTCGGCAAGTATGATTGCACAGTACGCGTGCTCGATAGCGACGGCGCCTTAATTACATCAGGCAGCATAGGTATCGATGTCGCCGATTCACCTCTGTTTGACGAACTCGACCGCATCGACACGCGCAGGGTGGAGTTCGATTCCCTTTATAGACAGTGCAAGGCAAAGGGGATCAACCTGGATTATATTACGGCGACGAAGGAGATGCTCGATCAGTTTATGCCGCTCGCCCGGGAGGATGTGCGCCGGAGTTATGAGTACCGAACGAAGTGGGCAATTACCGATTTCAATAAATCGCTCGATGACGCAATCGCCACAATGCAGGCTTATCTTAAGGACCCATCGCTCGCGCCGGTAACGAGGCGATATACGACCGGGAAAGTAGCTATCGACGGCCTCAGCTTTATCGGCAATCGTATAGATTCCAACGGTAAAAAGGATCGCGGGCCGTTATTTTTCTGCGGATACGGTCACTTCACCCAGGTTCGCCAGGATATCCCCAGGTTTCCTAATTATGGGGTGAATATCATCCAGATCGAGGTAGGACCGTCATCGACGTTGACGGAAGAGAATAAAGTCGACCTGCGGAATCTGGAAGATATAGCGAAGGTGCTCGATGACGCCGCAAAGCATAACGTGATGGTGACCGTGCTGCTTTCACCGCACTACTTCCCGGACTGGGCGATGAAGAAATGGCCGCAGCTTGGCAAGGGCGGCGGAGGGTTCTTCGGTTACTGCGTCGATGATCCCGCGGCAAAGCAGGTAATCGAAAAGTTCCTGCGGATCGCCGTTCCCATGCTTAAGGACAAGCCCGCTCTGCACAGCTTCTGCCTTTCGAACGAGCCGGTGTTCCCGAACATAGCCAACTGCGATAATACAAAGCAGATGTGGATAGATTACCTCACTCGCGCTCACGGTGACATCGCCACCCTTAACAAGCGCTACGGCACGCGCTACGCATCGTTTGCGGATGTGCCTTATACCGGTGATCCACAAGCTTATGATTGGATAATTTTCGATCAGCAGCGCTTTGCGGATTGGCACAAGTGGATGGCCGACCTGATTCACCAGATGGCGCCGAAGGTCCCGGTGCATGCGAAGGTGATGTCGAACGAGCTTAACGCCGGCGCGGTGAACTGGGCTACAGATCAGGAGCTGTTCGGGAATTTACTCGAGATCAACGGCAATGACTGCTACTGGTTCCCGTCAGGAAACGCCGACTGGCCCGTCGATCCGTGGATGATGAATACTGCCTACGATATGCAGAGATCGTTCGCGAATAAACCGATCTTCAACTCTGAAAATCATATAGCCCCGGACGGCTCGAACTATTATATTGCGCCTGAAAACTTTCGCTCGGCCCTGTGGCAAGGCGCGATCCGCGGGCAGGGCGCAACCACAATCTGGGTCTGGGAGCACGCTTATGATAACAGCAACGGTTTCATCGGAAGCGTGATGGAGCGACCAGGCTGCGCACGAGCCGTGGGTGTTACATGCCTCGATCTCAACCGCTTCGCGGATGAAGTTACCGCGCTCGAAACCGCGAAAGCGCCGGTGGCTGTGGTCTATTCGATGCCCTCGATCATCCGGCACGGCACGGAGCATGTGAACGCAATCCTGCGCACCTATTACGGGCTCGATTTCAGCGGAGTGAAGATCGATTTCATCACCGAAAAGCAGCTCAGCGAGGGAAAAGGCGGACAGTATAAAGCGCTCATCTTCCCGGAGGTAGAAACGCTTACGGATGCCACATTCGAGGCTATCAAAGCTATCCCGGCATCGACCAGGCTGATGTTCATGGGCAAGTGCTTTGTACGAAACGAATACGGCAAAACCCGTGACTCCGAAGCCGTAAAAGAGGTTATGGACAAGGGGATCACCATCTCCGACGGCGATCCGACCGGGGTCATCTGGCCCGCGCTTCGTAAACAGCTGGGGCTGGTAGGCGCGCTGCCGGTCTATTCGGTTGTAGACGCGAAGACCGGCGAACCGATATGGGGAGTCGAGTGGCGAACGGCGAAGGTCGGCAAGCGGACGATCATCAACATCATAAACCTGCGTGGTAAAGCATACGACGTAAAGATCCTGCGCCATAACGCCGAGATCGAGGCAAAGGATCTGTTCAGTCTTGGCGGTAAAGAGAAGGTGTCTACACTTAAGCCGCTGACGCCGGTGTTGGCGGAGGTGGAGTGAAGGGAATAGCTATCAGCTGTCAGCTTCCATGCGTTTCAGGATTTCGGTCTGATTTTCTTTGGCAGCTATATCAGACCGAAACCCAGAAATATAATACGCTCCTCCGAAAATGGTGTTTTTTGCCATTTTCGTTCCATTCGTGGCGAACACGACAGTCCTTGACCGGCAGCGGCCCGCAGGGCTGCGAGAGATGCTGCACAGCAGTCACGAGAGTGTTCATGCCACGATCCACTAAAGATCGGCAATGTATCGCTTGAGGTTCGCGTAGCCGATTTCGAGAGCCTGGCGGTTGTCTTCCATTCCCTCGAACTCTATCGAGAGGAACCCATCATAGCCGGCTTCTTTGAGGATTGCCAGGCATTTCTTGGTATTCACATTTCCATGGCCGACGATCGCGCCGCGGAGCCAGGCGCCGCCGCGTGATCGGAACCAGCCACTTCCGGGGTCGGCGCAGGCGCATTTGATGTGGAAATCTTTGGCATGGACGTGGAACGCATACGGAGCAACTCTCTTCACAGCCTGCGTCGGCTCATCATCAGCGCACAAGAAATTGCCGATATCGACAAGAACGCCGAAGTTGGGGTTATTCACTTTATTGATCAGAGCCTCGACACGGTCGCTGTCCTGGAAGAAGAATCCGTGGTTCTCGATCATCGTCTTGATGCCTTTGCCCGCGGCATATTCGGTCACACCCGCGTAGCCCCTGGCAACGATCGGCAGAGCCTCGATGTAATCTGTGAGGTCGTTTTTGCGTCCGGGGAAACCGCCGGTCGCATCGTGGCGCATCTTCGGCGCGCCGAGCGCGGCGGCGATATCGACCTGACCTTGTAAGCGCTTGATCTCATCGTCCACGCTCCCACCACCGGCCGGGTTCAGAAAGTCCGCACCGATAGTCCAGCTCATAATAGTAAGGTTGGACTCGGCGCAGGCGTCTTTCACCTTCTTCGCCATTTCCATAGGATCGACACCTTCGCCACTCGGGCCATATCCCGAGAATTCTATTCCCTCGAATCCAATCTCAGCCGCCGTTTTAATGACCTCGAACAGGTCCATACGGCCCGATTGCATGTATCTCCAGAAACTATAACTGCTGACACCCAGTTTCATGTTTATTTATATCCCTCCTTGCGGTCAAACCGCTCCAGTTTAACTCTTACCGGGCGTCACAGCTATATCCTTCTCAGGAGAACGAGTCAAACGAAGGGAGTTGCAAATTACACACAGACTGCTTATGAACATAGCCGAAGCGGCAATGAGCGGGTGAATATAGCCCATGCAGGCCAGGCTGATTGCGATGCAATTATAACCAAACGCCCACCACAGGTTCTGACGAATGATCCGGCAGGTGGTTCGTGAGAGTTCTAAAACAGCAGGGATGCGGGAAAGATCATCACCGAGGAGGGTTATATCGCTCGATTGTTTCGCCAGGTCTGTCCCCCCGCCGACCGCAATTCCTACATCGGCTTGAGCGAGAGCCGGAGCATCGTTGATCCCATCACCGACCATCGCCACCCCCGTTCCTCTGAGCTTTTTTATCACCTCCGCTTTCGCAGTGGGAATGCATTCCGAAAAGACTTCAGATATCCCGAGCTCACATGCAAGCCTGCGTGTAGGGTCCTCCCGGTCTCCCGAGATGACAGCCGTGCAGATACCGGCTGCCTTGAGGGCAGCAATCGCTTCTCGTGCCTCAGGCCGGGAGCTGTCACCGAGCAGGATAACTCCGCGAATAACACCGCTCCAGCCCACGTAAATTGCGGTCGATTCGGTATTTACAGTAAGCTCGGGAGGTAATTCGTACGATTGGAGAAGGAGCTTAAGCGACCCCGCAGTGACATGGCGGCTTTCACCGTTTACAATTACATCACCTTCAACCCCGTACCCGGAGATTGCTCTGAACTGTGTTACCCTGCCGACAGGAAGATCATGAGTGCGCGCGTGGGTGGTAATAGCCCTGGCTATCGAGTGCTCGCTGGCGGATTCGAGCGGAGCCGTCCACATAAGAATATCATCGGGAGCGGCGCCATACGCGGCAAGGATATCCTCGACTGAAAGACTATTGCAGGTCAGAGTACCTGTCTTGTCGAAGAAAATGGTATTGATCCGGGGCAGCCGCTCGAGGACTGCTCCTGATCGGATCAGCACTCCATCTCGCGCCGCTCTGCCTATCGCGAGGCAGGAAGCCATCGGAGTAGCGAGACCAAGAGCGCACGGGCACGCAACAACCAGCACCGCCAGCGCCGTCATACCTGCCCTGGCAGGATTGTGACAGGCAAAAGCCCAATAAGCCGCGGTTCCCATAGCCAAAAGCCAAATCCCAGGCACGAAGACCGTGGCGATCCGTTCGGCGAATCTTTCAACCGGCGCGCGATCCTGCTGAGCCTGGGTGACCATCTCCCTGATCCGAGCGACAAGCGAATCCTCCCCCACCGCTTCCACTTCCATTACGATAAGCCCATCACAATCGACACTTCCGCCGAATACATAATCTCCGGATGAACATGTGCGCGGCTTGGATTCACCTGTGAACGCGGCTTCTTCGACGAGACAATTTCCAGTGGTAATTCTGCCATCCGAAGGGATCTTTTCACCAGGTCGCACGACCAGCATGTCACCCGCGCATATCTCCTCGGACGATATTTCGATCTCATCACCTTCACGGAGCACACGGGCGGTGGCGGGAGTCATAGCCATCATATCCCGTATTGCCTGTGAGGTGCGGTTTTTAGCGGAAGCCTCGAGAAGCCGGCCAAGGGTGACGATCAGGAGCAGCATCGTCCCCGTATCGAAGTAGACCTGCCCGCGTCCCATAATCGTATGCGCGACGCTCACGCCATAGGCTGCCAGGGAGCCCGTAACGACGAGGACATCGGTAGTGAGCCTGTGTCTAAGCAGGTCTCTCAACCCGGCAAGAACAAACGGTCCTCCGAGGATAATGACGGCGGGAGTGGCGAGGATGACCATCAGCCAGTGCAGCCCTTGTATGGTCCTTGCGCCAAGATCGCCGGGAGCGGCGGCATACAGCACCAGGCTTATCATCATCACATTCATCGATAAAAACGCGCCGATGCCAAGGCGGATAATGATCCAGGACGCGATGCCTTCATCACTCGATGAGCCCACTATCCGCTGCACGAGATAGCAGCCGTAGCAGCAAAAGCGTGATTTTCCATCAGGAGAATAGCCGGGACCGGTAAAAGCAAGGCCGCAATAGTCACAGAACGAGCGGCTTTTCACCTGACATCATGCTCCTGGCAGCAGGGGGCGATAACGGTTGGAGAATGAGGCTTTGCGATCAGGCCCGTTGCACGGCCGACGGTAAGAAGCCCGATTGCTAATACAACTACTCCAGCAGCCCTCATTCCGACACCACGCAGCTTCCGGTCGAGCCCGATTCCAAACAATCCCACACCAAGAAGCCCGGGCGCGGTACCGATCCCGACTCCCGCCATCAACGCCATTCCATGTGGGATACTGTGAGAGATCGCCGCGGTTGCAAGCATACCCATCGGAAGTGGGCACGGGAGAAACCCCACTCCAAGGCCGAGAACAAAGGCCGCCGCAGGGCTTGGGCTCGTGAAAAGACCGCCGAATAATCCGCGCACCATGCCGGTATCGGAGATACCCTGCAGCTTTTTGATCGGTGGGAGCCGGAACCCGAGCATCATAAGCCCGAACAGAAGCGTGATCGAGCCGGCAATGACACGCAGCAGCGGGGCTCCTTTTGCAAGCGTGGTATCTTTGAACAGCACCACCCCAAGCGCAGCGGCGAGGGTTCCCAGAAAAATGTAAGTAAAACTCTTGCCCAGGATAAACAGCACCTGGCGCGGCGCGACTCTTTCACCCTTCGACGATCTTGCAAGATGAAGCGGAAAGCCACCGCACATTCCCAGGCAGTGCGGTGTGGCAGCGATTCCGGCTCCCAATCCAAGAAGAAACGAAGCCCACATATTCAAGCGCCTCCAGATAATTGATCATTAATGGCTTAGCGATGGTAAGGTGGCAAGTTGTTAATTTCCCCCTCACCCGATGTACTACCGCTCAGTCTACCCAAAATGACGCACTTGAAATGCATAAAACGCACCCTCCCCTGGATAAAACAGATATCAGCTAGCATGTGAGGCTGCGGAGGATAAAGAAAGTTGCCTATTACACGTCGGGATTTTTTGAAAAGCGTGGGATTGGCTGTCGGTGGGCTCGGGCTGACAGCCGGAGGTTACGATCACCTTATCCCATACCTCATCCAGCCTGAGGACATCATTCCCGGTGTGTCGACCTGGTATGCCACAAGCTGCCGCGAGTGCCCTGCGGGCTGTGGGATGGTAGTACGCAACACGGAATCGCGTGTAGTCAAATGCGAAGGTAACCCTCTGCACCCGCTCGCTCTCGGCACCCTGTGCGCCCGCGGGCAGGCTGCACTTATGGGACTATATGAGCCGGACAGGCCCCAGGGTCCACTTCGACGCGGCGATGATGGAGACTTTCACCGCGTAAGCTGGACCTACGCATATCGAAAGCTTGCAAAAGTATTTGCAGGTAAACCCCGCATAGCCCTCCTTACCGATCTCCATGCAGGTTCGCTGGACGTAATGATGCGAACATGGGCAGGCGCGATGGGCGCGAGGATGCTGGTGTGGGAGCCAATCGATTATTTTGCGGTGAAAAGTGTCTATGGCGGGGTTGTTCCTTCAATCAACTTCGCCGGCGCTGATTATCTGCTCGCATTCGGAACGGATTTCCTCGAGAACTGGATCTCGCCGATAGAATATGCGCATGGCTTTACCACTATGCGAAAGATCACCAATGGTACCCGCGCGGGGTTCGCATATATCGGTCAGAGAGTTTCTATGACGGCAGCGAACGCGGATATACGCATTATCGTACCGCCGGGAGCCGAGATCGATATCGCTCACGCAATTAAAGCGGGCGGAGCGGCGATCGATACGACCGCGAGAAGATATCATATCGAACCCGCGGATCTGCATGCAGTCAGCACAGGTCTTGCAGGCGCCAGGACACCTCTCGTGCTGCCGGGCTGGTATTCCGATTCGGCAGCTGCCGTAAAGGCTACAGGGAGAACAACCTCGCCGCTGATCAACACCGCCCGCCCTCACGCAACCACCTATATATCATCGATGAGCGCAATGGATGCATTGATCGATGATATGCGGAGCGGGGCTGTGGATGTGCTGATCGTTTATGGAGCCGATCCTGTCTTTGCTCTACCGCAATCGGTACACTTTCTCAGCGCAATGAAAAAGGTGCCCACGGTTATAAGCCTATCGAGTTATATGGACGATACCACCGCTCATGCGGATTGGGTATTGCCATCGAATACGGCTCTCGAAATGTGGGGCGATTACATCCCATACCCGGATATCGGGAATATAATGCAGCCGGTTATGATGCCTCTATACGACACCCATTTGCCTGGCGACACGCTTATCCAGTTCGCGAGGTTAGCCGGGGTGGATATCACCGGCGCGCTCGGCGCGCCCACATTCTACAGCTATCTGCGGACCAGGTGGGGATTCCCTCTGGCGCCGGGTGCGACATCGAACACCCCTGCGCCCGACTGGGAAGCCGTTGTTGCGCGAGGTGGTCAATGGCCGGGAGCAGCCGGATCAGGCATAGCGACTCCGGTAAACGGATACGAGACCGGGCACGAAGCGGATATGGCGTCGGTGGTCGGGCTCTATCCGGCAATAACCGCGACAATTCCGTCCGCTTCAGCGACCCCAGCAGCCCCAGCTCCACCGTCGCCGGCTCCCATACCCGCGCCTGCCGATGATCAAATCCGCCTCTTCGCTTACCCGCATATCTATTACTACGACGGCAGAAACGCAAACCGGAGGTGGCTCCAGGAGATAGGCGAGCCGATACTCCGGACGGTGTGGGGAAGCTGGGCCGAGTTGAACCCGGTTATGGCAAAGAGAATCGGCGTCAGCACGAATGATCTTATCGAGATAAGATCAGGCAGCGTAAAGATCGTTATATCGGCTATTGTTACGCCCAGGGTTGCGCTAAATACGGTTGCGGTACCTATTGGCGAAGGGCATAAATTCTACGGTCGTTACGCGAGCGACATAGGAGTAAATGTGTATCCGCTTCTCTCACCGCCGGTGCCACTGGTGGATATTGATAATACGGGGAATCAGGAGTGGGCGGCTCACATTAAAGGTTCACAAAGCCAGTGGGGGCGAGACATAGCCAGGACCACTCCACTCGGCAAGCCGGTAAAGCGCGACCCTGTCGTTTTACCACTCAAAACCGGTTATACATATCTCGATTTTTATCCCGGTCACGATTATAAGCAGCACCGGTGGGCGATGGTCGTGGATATGAACCGCTGCATCGGCTGCCATGCCTGCGTAGTCGCTTGTTATGCCGAGAATAATCTGGGAGTGGTGGGGCGCGATGGAATCTGGGCTTGCCACGATATGTTCTGGTTAAGGATCGACCCTTATCTGGACTGGGACAACAGGTTTTCTCCCGTAATCTTCCAACCGATGCTCTGCCAGCAGTGCGATTCCGCCCCCTGCGAACCGGTTTGTCCGGTTTACGCCGCCGCGCACAGCGATGAAGGCCTCAATATGCAGATTTATAATCGCTGCGTCGGAACCAGGTATTGCTCGAACAACTGCCCATATAAGGTGCGGCGGTTCAACTGGTTCGATTACGAATGGCCGGAGCCGTTAAACTGGCAGCTTAACCCGGATGTAACGGTGCGCAAGCGAGGAGTTATGGAAAAGTGCACATTTTGTATTCAGCGGATTCGAGCGGCCGAGATAGTCGCGCTCAGGGAAAACCGCTCCGTCAGGGACGGGGAGATAGTCCCGGCTTGCGTGGAGACGTGCCCAGCCGGCGTATACACGTTCGGCGATCTGCTCGATCCCGATTCCGCTGTATCGAAGATGTTCCGCAGCGAGCCGAGGGGATACCAGGTCCTGCGAGAGCTCAGCACCAAACCCGCTATATTGTATTTGAAGAAAGTGATAGGAACATAGACCCTGATGACGATGCAGCTTCTGATGAATGGTGAAGAAATTGGCGAATAAGAAATTCGAGGATATCGATAACCAAATACTGCGCTCCTTCAGCTTCCCATCTTTCTTTTATATCATGCTCATCGCTCTCTGCAATCTGCTGGTGCTTGGGGGGTTGATCGGATTTGGAGTACAGTGGGCTTTAGGCATGGGAACCAACGGCCTGAATATCCCGGTCGGATGGGCTATGCACATAGCCAATTATGTCTTCTGGATAGCCGTTGCTATGTCCGGGACATTCATATCGGCGATGCTTTTCCTGTTCCGAACCGACTGGCGGAGTGTCATCAACAGAGTCGCAGAGACGATGACGATCTTCGGAATCGCGGTCGCTGGATTGTTTCCTATCATTCACCTCGGGCGGAACTGGGTATTCTTCTGGGTCTTGCCATACCCAAACTGGCGGCACCTCTGGCCCAATTTCAAGTCGCCACTGGTATGGGATGTGCTGGCTATTATTACATATTTCACAATAAGCGTGCTGATCTTTTACCTCGGCCTGCTCCCGGATATCGCGGCGATTAGAGATAAAGTTCCCAAGGGATGGCGCAAGTCGGCTTATAAGCTCTTGTCCCTGGGCTGGACCGGACGATACGAGCAGTGGAGGGAATACACACGGGCTTACCTGGTGCTTGCGGTCCTGGGTATGCCGATAGCGATGTCGGTGCATAGCGTAGTCGCATTCGACTTTTCGATGTCCCTGCTGCCGGGCTGGCACTCGACATTTTACGCCCCATATTTCGTTGCGGGCGCAATCAATTCAGGTCTTGCGACAATCGTTTCACTCCTGATCCCGCTCCGCAAAACGCTGCATTTGGAAAAAATCTTTCTACCCCGATATTTCCAGCAGATGGCGATGCTGATGGTTTTGATGGGTTGGATACTCGGTTATTACTACGGGGAAGAATCGTTCATGGACTGGTACAGCGGGAATATCTTCATTCGTCAGTTCAGTGTTTATCGAGGAATGGGATCGGGTTACTACTCGAGCATTTTCTGGATCACGATAGTTTGTGTGGTTTTTGTGCCGATGACTTTTCTCTTTAAGAAACTACGCACGAACCTGCGCTACCTGTTCGTGGCCGCGATTTTCGTGAATCTCGGAATGTGGCTGGAGCGATACATGCTCGTTATTACCCCGCTTACCCACGGCTATCTGCCGACCCAGTGGGGCATCTACGTGCCGCATGCTCCCGAGAGCCTGATTACGGGAATGGCAATAGGCATGTTCCTTGGCCTGTTTCTTATCTTTATAAAGATCTTCCCTTCGGTTGCGGTAAATGATGTAAAAAAGCTGGCACAGGAACATCTGGAGGTGCAGCATGAGGATCGAACCGGACAGGGTTAGAGCCAGATATGATGATTTCAACAATTTCAGGCGCGGGCTGCTTGCGCTCAAGCACGCTCATATACACAGTTATCACGCATTTGGGCCAACGAACCTAGTCGACGTCGATGAGCTGATGCCCGTGAGGTTCAGCCCGGTGCGTGGGTTTGCCATATTTGCCGGATTTATCGGCCTGGTGATGTTCTGGGTGATGTGCATTACCACATCAGATATATACAGCCTGGTCGTCGGCGGCAAGCCGCCGATATCGAATGTGCCGTTCGTTATTCCCGCTTATGAAGGCACGATTTTATCCGCGGCAGTTATTGGGTTCGCTGTCGCTCTTGTGATTGCAGCGATAGGATTTCATCAACCGCCGGCTGATTACGACCCACATTTCAGCGAGGACAGCTACGGGGTAGAGGTTTTATGCAGACTTGGAGAGAGGACCCATATAATGGACCTGCTCAGAAATACAGGCGCGGTGGAAGTTCATGAGGTATAGCGCGCACCTCAGAGCCGTCGATGACAATCTGAAACTCTCGGCTTGGGTGGTGCTGATCTCAGTTGCGCTGATATTAATTGGCGCGGCGGGGCTCGCGGTCGGCTTCGCTCTCTCAGCTCATGAGACATGGGCATGGCTCCTGATCGACTTTGTTATTTTCAGCGGCATCGCCAACGGAATGCTCGCCTGGGCTGTTGCGTTCAGGATAGGACAGGCGCGATGGACTCCGGCAATAAACCGGATCGCGCACTCGGCGATAGCATTCATACCGTTTCTGGCCGTGGTGCTGATAGCGCTGCTGGCGGGAGTTGCGGGGTGGGTGCCCTGGATAGCGCACCCCGTAAGGACAAAGCTCACGTGGCTGAACTGGCCGGCGTTCGTAACCCGCGATTTCCTTTCGCTGGCGGTGCTGTGGATACTGTTCTTCATCCTGGTGAGATGGAGCCTTAATGCCGATGAAAAAGCACGGCGGGGAGAAGATATCACTGAATCGGATCATCACAGGCTCAATTCGATTGCCCTGGCCTGCGCGATGATCTATTCGATCTCGGTAACTATCATCGGCTGGGATTTTATAATGTCGCTCGCGCCAAGATGGGTGAGCACGATGTTCGGGCCTTACTACTTCACCAGCGATATGTATGCGGGATTAATGGTGATCATAATTATGTCAGCCTGGCTAGCAAAACCGCTGGGGGTAGAGGAATTTCTGCAGTCACAGCAGTTCAAAGACCTTGGCAACCTGATGCTGGGAATGTCGCTGCTGCTTATGGGATTTTTCTACGCGCAGTATGTGACCATCTGGTATGAGAACCTGCCGGATGAATCACCGTTTCTCATTATCAGGTATCTTAGAGGCCCATGGTCTTATATAGGCTGGGCGGCTTTTATCATCGAATATGGAGCGCCGTTTCTGCTGCTGCAGAGCAGATATTTGAAAATGCATCGAAACCTGCTCTGGCCGGTTGCGGCGCTCGGGCTGGCGGGATTCGCGCTGGAGAGATACCTGCTTATTGGGGCTTCGATCATACAAACACGGACCTTGCTTTTTCCCGCGGCTTTGCCGGCTATATTCGGGTTCGCGGGAGTTTTCACACTCCTGGTGAGCGCGTTTCTCAAGCGATATTCTCCTATATCAAAAGCCGATGAGGCTTTGCGCAAGGTATACAGGGAAATCGAAAAGGTGGAAACATTTTGAACCAGCAAGGCGGCTCACAACCCGGAGGCGGACGCTCGGAAAGGACACCGGGAGAAGTAGCGCTCCTGGCAATAGCCGCAATCGCGTTGTGGCTGGGACGCATGTTCGGAGGTGAGGTCAGCGAGGAGTTCGGCAGGCCTATAATTCCGCGCTGGATAAAAAGAGCGGTGATACTGGGAATCGGCATAATACTGTTATTTGCCGCGATTGTATGCATGCGTTTTTGGACTCCGCCCGCTCCGGCTCAGCCGATTCCTTTCAGCCATCGCATTCATGTGACCACAAAGAAACTGAGCTGCATGTTCTGCCACCCAAACCCGGATCGATCGTCCAATGCGGGGCTACCGCCGGTGGAGAAATGCATGCTCTGTCACAGCCGGATAGCTACGAATTTCCATCCCATCAGGCAGGTTGTAGATCATTATCGACGAGGGGAATCGATCCATTGGGTGAGAGTTTATTATCTTCCCGATTTCGTTCGGTTCAACCACCAGTGTCACTGGGCAGGTGGACACGATTGCGGCGAATGCCATGGGAACGTCGCGCAGATGGACAGAGTGGGCTGTGCTAACAGGATCGATATGAACTTCTGCGTGACATGCCACTGGCGCAACGGCGTTACGGATAACTGCTTCGCATGCCACTACTAATGAGTTTCGCATAATGATGTGACGTACTGGCGGGTCAGATCGAGCACGAAAACTTCTGCCAGGTTGCCACTACATTACCTGAAACTCAGTAATGATCGCATTGAACGCGCGAGGAAAGTATGGGAAAAGCTAACTATTGGAAAAGTGAATACAGCGCAGCCAAGACATGGATGATCAGCGGAGCCGTATGGATGGTAATAGGCACGCTCGCGGGCCTCGGGAGTGCGATCCACCTTGTTGCGCCCGATTTTTTCGCGAATATCCCGTGGCTGGAGTTCGGCCGCATCCGACCGGTGCACGTAAACACGGTCCTGTTCGGCTTTGTTAACTCCATGCTGGTTGGAGTGTGCCTCTACATATTACCTACAGTGCTCAGAACCAAGCTTTACAGCGAAGCAATGGCTAACATCGCCGCCGTGTTTTACAACATTGCGATTATTCTCGGTAACTCAGCTTTGCTTGCCGGAATGACTCAGGGACGCGAGTATGCTGAGTATATATTTCCCTCGGATGTACTCATCGTGATCACGTTTCTGCTGCTCATTATAGACAGCATAATGACGATTGTCCGCCGTGTAGAACCGCTGATGTATATTTCTGCCTGGTATATCGTGGGCGCTTTTATATGGACAGCCATTTCATATTTCGTCGGAAATGTTATGTGGCATCCGGCTACGGGGGCTGAGAGAGGAATAATCGACGCTATATACATGTGGCTCTATGGGCACAATATATTCGGTTTGCTTGTGACGCCGTTGGCTGTCGCGATAGGGTATTACATGTTCCCACGCATCGTAGGCGCGCCGCTCTACAGCCAGCTTCTCGGCATCATCGGATTCTGGACACTGCTAGCCTTTTACGCGCACATCGGCGGACATCATCTTCTCCAGGCTCCGATTCCGACATGGCTCAAAACGGTTTCGGAGATCGATAGCTTTGCTATGGTAATACCGGTCGCGGTCGTGTTAGTTAACTGGTGGTATACCGCACGCGGTCGATTTCATCTTATGTTATCAAACGCTCCCGGTAAGCTCATGCTTGTGGGAAGTATCTGGTATGCGATCGTCTGCATTCAAGGTCCTATACAATCGCTCGCCTGGGTCCAACGCATCACTCACTTCAATAACTGGGTGATCGGCCATTCGCATATAGCAGTCCTTGGTTTTACGGGATTTATCGCGCTCGGGGGAATGTACTACGTGCTGCCTTATGTATCAGGTCGAAAGGTCTACAGCGAAAAGCTGATAAATACACAATACTGGTTAGTGCTGGCTGGGCTGCTGGGGTTCTTCTTTTTCCTTACGGCTATAGGCCTTATCGGAGGCCAGGATTGGGACAACGGCGAAACGGTTTACCGCACGGTACCACTTATGAAACCATATATGGTGGGAAGGCTTGCTTCGGGAATCGCTATCATCATTGGCGCTTTTATCGGGCTTTATAACGTGATTATGACTTTTCTCAAAGGAGAGCCGGTTAAGCCATGAAGGTAACGGACGGCATTATCATAATCGGAAGCGCTTGCGTGGTGCTGGCGGCAACCTTTTCGACCGTTTTTTGGCCGGGAATCACCATCGGCGACCCCAAATCCGCTCAATTCAGGCCCATTCATGCCCTGGAAGATAAGGGCAGGCATAAATATATCGACAACGGCTGCTTATATTGCCATTCACAGTATATCCGTCCGCAGGACTGGGGAATCGGCGCCGAGCGGATTGCCCAGGCCGGTGATTACCACGATCAACAGCCTAATCTGCTTGGTTCGGAAAGGACAGGACCCGATCTCTCGCAAGAAGGTGGAGAACACCCGGATGATTGGCAATATGCTCACTTCATAAACCCACGCACCGTGCGGCCAAGGTCGCTTATGCCACGTTTCGAGTATGTGGGCAGAAGCGACATCCGCGCTCTTATCGCTTATGTTCAAAGCCTTGGCCGGAAAAACGCGGATATCCGTGTCGCTCATCAGCGCAGGTGGAAAATCGCGTCGGTCAGAGCATATAGAAGCGGTCCCGATGCAAACATTCTGTGGCTGCATTCGCGAGTTCCGCCGGAATGGAGACCGATGCCCACCGAGACTGCAGTTACGCATGCGTCAGTTCTGCGAGGTGAAAAAGTTTATCAGGACTACTGCGTGGGCTGCCATGGGCCAGTCGGTGATGGCAACGGCCCCGCGGCGCCTTATCTGATACCGCCTCCATTGAACTTCACAACCCTCAGACGCCATCTTATCGACAACAGATACATCGGCGGGATTCTATATTACCAGATCATGAACGGCATAACCGGCACGGCGATGCCTTATTTCAAGAAGGATCTGGAGTCAGCGAAGATATGGGATGTGGGCAATTATGTCGAGCAGTATTTCATCAACCACGATGACGCTCGATACCGGACCGATGGAATACCTCCTGCCTATGAAGGCCGGCAGGCGCCTCCCGTTACCCCGACACCAAAGCCAGGGCCAGTGGGTAATGAAGGAGCCGTCAGATGATATATATGGCTGTATGGATCGGAAATGCATTGATCGGGGTGACACTTTTTTCTCTGGCGTTTGTTTGGGGGGTAAGAGCGGGGCAATTCAGGAACCTGGAGCGGGGTCGATTTATTCCTTTGAGGGGTAATGATGATATTGAGGCAAGACGCACAGCCGCATCGAAAAATACGGCAGATAAGATAGCGCTGGCGTTCGTGCTGCTGATTGTGGTTGTAATGCTGCTGGCGACTCTGGTTATGGGATACAGGAGTGCGCATCATGGAACTCGTTGTGCCGTTTTTGGTCTACATCATAGCGATTCTTGCGATAGTTTCAGGGCTGGGGCTGGTTATCTGGTGGATAATCGGGCTCTACTGGATGCATAGTCGTGGGAAAGAGCATGAACTGCAGGAAGTGACTGTTCCCGCCAACATCAAGGAAAAGTTTACTGGAATACCGCTCGTGCTGATCATCCTTATGATCTTTACGGGAATAACGATGGTAACATACGTGCTCACGGTTTGGCAGACGGGGGTGAGTTATTAGATGGAACAGGAAATTTTTGATCACAGGCATCCCGAAGTGCCCAGAAGGATCCATTTAGAGATCCCCGAGCATGAACAAAGGCTCGAAATAAGCCGGTGGTGGGTGGGTGGCTTCCTCTCGCCAATACTGGCAGTGCTGTTTACCATATTTTGGGTATTTATGTCTTACTGGTTGATCGGATGGAGGTCGAGAGACTGGGAATTCGGCACCGTGCCTTATGTTCCGGGGCAATCTTATTTCACATCCTACGGATCAACAGGCGGGAAAGTACCGGACCAGGTAGAAATGCCTCCGGCTGTAAAGGGTCGAATGATGCATGGCATGTAGAACGACAATCGGAGCGATTTTATTAAGCGTTGTAGCAATGGCTTGCGCTTCGTGCGGGCCGCGGATGATCGTTCAGCCGTCGATACAACCCTATGAGAGGCGGATGCCTATGAACCCGCCGGGCAACGTGCCCACCCGGGGCCGCCTGGTAACGCTCACCATATTGGCATCCAGAACCGCCACAAATCCTGTCCCGGCGACCCGGGATAATATCGACCTGGGACGGATATACTACGGTTATTACTGCCTGATGTGCCACGGGGAACGCGGCGACGGCAATGGTCCCGTGGGCCAGTCCTACGTGCCCAAGCCGACCGATCTCGCCTCACCCGTTGTGGCAAGCATGACCGACGGGCAGCTCTATCTGCGAATGCTGACCGGGGTCGGGCATGATCCGGTGCTGTTAAAGACGGTAGCTCCCGATTATCGCTGGCAGCTGGTTCGCTACGTTCGCACTTTCGCCAGGAAACCGCCTGCAAAACCTACTCCAATGATGGGACCGACCAAACTCATCCCTCCGCCGATGCCGAAGACTCCCGCGCCTCGTGTCACTCTACCCTGACCATTGTAAGCATAGTAAAAATAATCAGCCATAACCCCTTGACATTTTACTAATGCGATGTACTAATACTGATTAATACCAACCGAACAAGCGCCGGAGCAAGTCAGGGGCGGCGTGTTCGAGAGCTATAGAGAGAGTGGATACGAAAGGAGTCGAAAGATGGGAAAGTTAATTCTGCTTGCACTGTGTTTAATCGTTGTCTGCGTGTCCGTGGCAGGGCCCGCCTCGGCCACTTACGATAAGCGGATCGACATCGTAACGTTCTGCTGCCCATGTACAACGGATAAACACCTGTGTCAGCCGCAGTTCGATGCGCTCAACTGGCAAAGCGTAAACGGTCACATTCTGGCAATGGGATCGGATGCTCATTACGATGAAATCCATGCAAACGGCAACTTCCTCGCCGTATACTACAACAGCCTCAATGACAATTGGTCGACAATGACAGCTACCCAAAAAGCCGATCAGATTCA
>Ga0078972_1003459_pt1 | contig 47303 bp, 41 predicted proteins | sample YelNatPaOPGAMG01_FD_67568 | JGI IMG/M metagenome (GOLD analysis project Ga0078972, IMG submission 67568) | Hot spring thermophilic microbial communities from Obsidian Pool, Yellowstone National Park, USA - OP-RAMG-01 (SPADES assembly) (version 2) | ecosystem: Environmental > Aquatic > Thermal... | reverse complement strand
TCCTGGTTACCGGTTATGTGGGATCTCCTACAGGCCTTCCCCATTGCGATGAGGTGGGTCATCAGATGAAAAAAATGATCCATGAGGACGGCCGTATCACTCAGCATTGTGTCCGCACTGTCCACGCGGAACAGAATGCCATCTGCCAGGCCGCAAAGTACGGGATCTCTCTAAACGGTGGCACCCTCTACTGCAAGATGACCCCCTGCCGTACCTGCGCCATGCTGATCATCAACTGCGGGATTCGTCGAGTAGTATGCGAGTACCGGTACCACGCGGGGGGAGAATCGGAAGAACTGTTTCGCCTGGCGGGAATTACCCTTGAATTCAAACATCCCGAGATCCTTCCCTATGCAGATCAGTAGAAATTCGCAAAAAATATCTTGAGAAGTTGCGAAAACGGTTTTATCATAGAAGGTAATCCCGTTTGCGGGATACGGCATAATCTAACTACTTTGAGGAGGATGTACAATGAAGAACCTCGTACTCTGCTTGTTTTTAATGGGGGCAGTAGTTGGGGCACCCATTTTCGCCCAGACGGTTATTGCCCAGGATGATTTTAACAAACTGGGAGACTGGAAGCCTGCATACGGTACATGGAATGCAAACGGTGCACTGGTACAGTCCGACATTCAGGCGGGAATGGCTAGGATCGACCGTCCTCTTCCCCAGTCTGGGGTGTACCTGTTGGAGTTCACCGCGAAATACATCGATGGAGGGTATGCTGACAAAAAGGCCTATGTATCCGGTCCCTACCACGGAGGATTCGGAATCCACATAGGAGTGGACAAACCGGCCCCCGGTAAGGCATGGGGAAATGGGAAATCTTACCTCCTCTGGATCAACTACGACGATACGGTACCCCCCAGTTCTCCCCACTACGGATTGCGAGCTCAAGTGTATCAGAGCACTTCCAACATCAAGATGGAGCTGATGCCCAACTCCAGCATCGAAATCTACCCGAGGGACGTAGTGCTTCAGAACCTGAACTACCTCCAATACACACTGCCTGTCAAAATGCGGGTGGATACGAATACGGGAGAAATCCGGGTGTACGATCCCATGGAGGAAGGCTACTACTATTACTTCTACCTGGATCCCAAACTGTTGAAAGGGGCGTACGTAAGCTTCCGAACGAACAAGCTCGCTATGCAATTCGACGATTTCAAGGTAACTAAACTCGAATAACCCCTTTCTAAAAATAAGGCCTGCCGGGGAGGCAGGCCTTTTAACCAATCTGTTTCCCGTTTTTTTAATTCATCTGTGTCAGCTGGGCAAACTCTCCTTCTTCGATCGTTTCGGCTTCCAAAAGACGGTTGGCCAATTTTTCCAGTAGGGGCCTTTTTTCCTGCAGCAGTTTTTTCACATGCTCGTACCTCTCGTTCACGATGGTAGCAATCGTTTCATCGATATAGCTCTGCGTGGCATCCGAATAATCCCTATACATTTGGGGAGCTTCGGCGGTAGGCCCTAGAAAGGTAGGTTGCCGCTGGTTTAATGCAACATTACGGAACTTGGGGCTCATCCCATACTCGGTGATCATCCTTTTCGCAATATCACTCACCTTCACTAAATCGTTCGCCGCCCCCGTGGATACTGTTCCGAAGACGATCTCTTCCGCAGCCCGTCCACCCAACAACGTATCGATTCGACCGTACAGCTCTTTCTCGGTCATGAGGAACTTGTCCTCCGTGGGAATCTGCAGAGTGTATCCCAACGCCCCGATTCCCCGGGGGACGATCGTTATTTTCCGCACAGGGTCTGCCCCTTCGGTAAAGGCAGCTACCAGGGCATGCCCGGCCTCATGGTAGGCCACAATCCGTTTCTGTTCGGGACTGATAAATCGGTTCTTCTTCTGTAACCCCGCGATAACCTTTTCGATAGCCTCGGTGAAGTCCGCTTGGGTAACGGCGGTTCTTCCGTTCCGTACAGCCAGTAAGGCCGCCTCGTTCACCAGGTTTGCCAGGTCCGCTCCCACAAAACCGGGGGTATCTCGGGCCACTTTATGGAGATCTACATCGGGGGCCAGTTTCACTCCCTTCACGTGGATCTTCAGGATAGCTTCTCTGCCTGCCAGGTCTGGCCGATCTACCAGGACCTGCCGGTCGAACCTGCCGGCCCGCAATAGGGCAGGATCCAGGATCTCGGGTCTGTTGGTGGCAGCCAGAATGATCACTCCCGTTCGAGAGTCGAACCCATCCATCTCCACCAACAACTGGTTCAACGTCTGTTCCCGTTCATCGTTCCCGCCCAGAACATTCATCCTGCTCTTCCCGATGGCATCCAACTCGTCTATGAAGATGATGCAGGGCGCCTTTTCCCGGGCCTGACGGAATAGATCTCGTACCCGTGCGGCTCCTACTCCCACGAACATTTCCACGAAGTCAGACCCGGAGATTCGGAAGAAGGGGACTCCCGCTTCCCCTGCCACGGCTTTGGCCAGGAGGGTTTTCCCCGTTCCCGGAGGACCTACCAGTAGGACACCTTTGGGGATCTTTCCTCCGATACTCGTATATTTCACGGGATTTTTCAGGAAGTCTACCACTTCTTTCAGTTCCTCCTTCGCTTCCTCACATCCGGCTACATCGTTGAAGGACACTCCCGTGGTACCCTCCGCTACGATGGCAGCTCGATTTCTTCCCAGGGCCAGCACATTGGAACCGAGATTCCCCATCCGCTGGAACAGGATCCTCCAGATGAAGAAGAACATGAGGAAAGGGACTGCCCAGGTCAGGAGAAAATTGACAAAGGCGTTCCCTTTTTCGGAAATCTTTGTGTAGGAAACGCCTTTGGAATCCATCAAGGGAATGAAAGTCGGATCATTCACGGGAACCGTACGGTACACTTTTTGAGCCGCTCCTGGCTCGGATGGTTTTGCGGTGTACCCATAGTAGAAATTGTCTCCCAGCTGAACGGATACAATTTCTCCCTGCTCGATCTTCTTTTTAAACTCACTGAACCCTACCAAAGAATCGGGAGTAGGCACAAAAAGGCTATTGATCATGAGGAGGATGAACAGGGTCAACAGGAAATACCAGAGGGAAAATTTGAACTGCCCTTTGTTCGGCATCCTGAACAGAGGACCGAAGAGATCGGGCTCCTCACAGGTCCCTTTTTCCCAACACCCTTCTTCCTCTTTTTTCTTGTCTTTATCTTCTTTGATCTGTTTTGCCATACTTTCTCCTTTTTCACTAGAGAAGCCGTTTCTCCCCTTCGAGGGATCGCGCTTCCGTAATGTCTTGAGTCACTTCCACAGTGCCCAGATACTTCCCATCCTTATCCCGAACGGGAAAATAATCGATCTTGATGAACCTTCCCTTGTGCTGAATCCAGAAGGGTGCCTTATCCAGGGTGCCCGCTTTGAAACCCTTCAGGATGGCATTCACTTTGTCCACACTCTGGGGAGGGTGACAGTTCTGCACCTTTCGGCCCAAATCCATCTTGGTTCGGGGAAAGATCCTACCCTCTTTAGGGGTATTGAAGTAGGCTACCCGATCCTCATGGTCGACAAAGGAGATATCCACATTGAGAGCATCCAGCAAGGCTTCGATCGTTTCTATGGGCAAGTTCTTCAAATTCATACATTCTCCTTCTTTGGTTATAGTATATCTTTATTCTAGGTTATTCCTTGAAATACCCCAAGGCATCGCACTCTTCTTTGATGTCTTTCCATTCTTCCTCTGTAAGAACTTCCAAGGCAGCCTGATACAGGATGTTCTTCTCCTTTAACGTATGATTGGCGAACTTCTCCTGAAGAAGAATGCTATTCTGCAGAAAAAGATCTGCAAAGGTATCGAAATCCATCTCTTCCCGTTGATCCAGGAGCTTTTTCAGCTTCTTCTTCTGTTCTTTCATCTCCGTATGCTCCATCCACATGATGGCGGGAGGCTGCTCCAACCCATGCCGCTCCAGTAGAGGGAACAGGGTGTTTTCCTGCCGAACGTTGTGATTCTCTGCCTCTAAAAGCTTTTCGATCAACTCGTCCAATTTGGAAAGCTCCTGCCTCCCCTCCGCAAAGCTTCCCTTCTTTTTCAGATCGCCCGCTACCCGACGCAGTTGGTCCATCAAAGCCAGAATGATCCGGTGATCTTCCTGAAACCGGGCAATGGGATGCCCTTCCGGTACCTGGATTTCATTCTGCTCTAAGGTACTCCGAAACAGTTCCAGGTGCACATCGCAGGCCGAGACTAGATCCTGCTGGGTGAATCCTTCCGCAATCAACTCCTGTTCTGCCTGGGCTATCAGAAGGGGGGTCGCTCTGGATAAAAGCCCCTTGAACTCGGCCCTAGCCTTCTCCAGTTCCTCTTGCGAGGTCCCGGATTTAATTCGCTTCAGCAGAGTCTTCAATCCTTCTTTTACGGGATTCTGTTCTTGAGAAGAGGTTCCCATTCATGCGCCTCCTTTAGGGACTGCTCTTTTTCATCTTGGGTCAATGCCCCCCTACCCCTTTGATCAGATAGATCCTGTACTCTCGGGATCCGATTCGTTCGGTATGATGGAGGAATCCCCTCTGGGAAAGGTGGGCAAGGAGGGGGATCGGTTCAAAGGATTGGACCAGAACGAAGCCCTCCCCGGGTTTTACCCCCTCTGCCAGCTTCATCACCCGATCGAAGGGATCCTCTGCCAGTGTCCTTAGATCCATCGTGGGGAACTTTCTGGCCGTTTCTACCCAGGCAGGGGTAGCCCCGGTAGGAGCCGTTTCAGGGGAGCGCTTTCCCACCAGTTCCACCACCTTCTTCAGGGCTTCTCCCGAACGGAGGGAATCCTCGATGGCAGCCTTTTCGAGGGAGAGATACTCATCCCCCAACCCCAATGCCTCATTCAACCGGTAAAGCATTTCTCTCAGGTATACTCCTCCGATTCTCGCTGCCCGTTCGAGGGTGGTAACCCGGGCAACGGTATTGAAGGCTACCGGATTGTCCAGCTTCTTGAACTTGGGACTCAGATCCTGCAACACCTTCTTCAGTTCTGGGTACCGGGTGAGGACTTCGTATACGGTATCTTCCTTACGAATCAACCGCTTTCCAGGATTTCCATTCATCGTTTTCCACTACACCAATGTCCAGGCGCGGTTCAATACCCGCTTTGCGTTGGCGATTACCAGATCCGGATCCTCGTCCCCCACAGGCTTTACCTCGAAGCTCACGATAGGCGGATTCTGTTTGTTGAGGAATCCGATCTCTTTCAGTACCCGCAGGTATTCCACCAACTGATCCACATCGTTCTCGCTTCCAGGGAATCCAAACCTAGGATGCTGATCCCCATAGGCAGGAAGATCCTTGCTCTTTACCACACAGTTTCCCATGTGAGCGTGTACGAGGTAATCCTTGATCGGATAGATGGCATCCTTTGCGGATTCCCGAACAAGGGGAAGATGACTCAGGTCTACCATGAGCCCGAAATTGTCGTACTGCTTTCGTACCTCCTCGGCATACCGCTTTGCTAACAATGCAGGGCCAATGATACTTTTCTTGTCGATATCGAAATCGAAGATCTCATGCACCACCCGCAGGTTTCCCTTGGATTTTGCATACTCACAGAGTTCCTTCGTAGATGCTACGAGGGCCTTGAAAGCCTCTTCCCTGCGGGATTCTTCATACTTGCCGCTCAAAAAGGCAAACCCTACCGCCCCCAGCTCGTAGGCTTCGTCGATCCCTTCCTTCAAGGTGGCCAGTGCTTTCTTTCGACCCTCCTCGTTCAGGTCGTTGATATTCAATCCAGTAGTTAGAAGCCTGGGCTGCCCTCCGTAGGCAACGGTCATGTGGGCGGTGTCCAGCATCTTCTTTACCTGTTTTCGCACTTCGGGGTCCTTGATCCACGTCACTTCGATTACGTCGAAATAGTCATCCTGAGCGATCTTTTTCACCGTTTCCAGTATCGGCCCCTCTCCCTTCATCGTGTTCGGATACGCCATGAAATGAATGAGACCTACTTTCATGTACGCATGCATGGATTCCTGCATTGCTGTCCTCCTGGTTTAGAATGTGATTTATTTGAAATAAATGTACTGGTTTCCCCGAGCAAGGTAAAGATCTCACGCCCCTTGGGCGATCCGGGGGTACTAATGAAGGACCACCGTGGTAAGAGTGGATGAGCTTATTCCCAACTCCTTTTCCAAAAATCCCTGTAACCGCAACGCTGGCTTCAAGAACATATCAGGATGTTTTTCGAATAGTTCTTTAAAAATCCCTTCCATCTCCGGATTCTTCTCCAAAATTCGTTTCAACATCGTTTCCTTGAAGTACCGATCCGCCTGGTTGGGAGGTTGCTGAAGGAGGTAGGCTTGAAACTCGTTCACCACCAGGTAGGGGTCTCCAGGGTCGTACTGCAACCAGGACAGAAGGTACAACCAGTATTTGCGTTCTTCCGGAGAAAGTGCTTTCCAAAGGGAAGCCACTACCTCCTGGAAAGGTTTAGAGACGTAGTACACGCCATGGAATGCCTCGTGTGTAAGAAGAAATCGACGGTGACTATCGGAGGACTCCCTGGAGATACTCAAGAGCCCTCCCCTTCCCGGAAGGAAGGTGCCGCTTCGCCTTTCCACTATGCCGTAGGCTACTAAATAGTCGGCAAGCCAACGTTCCCTAGGATTCAGAGGGAAGTTCGTTTTTATGGCTTCGTTGAAAAAGGATGCCAACCCCTCTCCCCGATAATTATGGGCGTTGTATCCGTGGAGATCCCAGATTTTCTCTTCCGGATGAAGCTTCCCCCGATACCCTTTCTTTTCCAGATAGAAAGCGAGCCTATGGAACAACTCTTTCTGGGTATTGTAGTCTTTCGTATCGAAAATGAGGATCTCCGGGAAGAGGGACCAACGAAACACTTCCATCTCTTTGGTCCTCCAGACATCCTGCGGGAAGGAAAGGACAGTTTCCAGATCTGCGGGTAACGGCGGAAGGGAAGGGGGGAAAGGAAATACCGGAGAAGAGACCTCGCCCTTTACCCCCCCTGCGTCTATGGATTGTGTGGGTAGGTTGAAGAGACTGGCAGTGAGTACAATCCGCCTATCCAGTCCTTCCATCTGTACCTGTAGGGGGGAAAATCCCAGCCATCCTCGATACAAGACTATATCCTCCGGTATGGGCCTCGTACGTATGGTAAGGGTTTTTCGCTCTTTCCCTGAACCAAAGAAGGTGACACGGATAGGAGCGGAAGGAACAGACTCTTTGTTCACCAACTGTAAGCGCACTCCTCTAAGAGGGGAAGGATCGTTCCCTGCCTCCAACCTGAAGACTATGCGCGTCTTATCCATACTTTCCGGCATGAAAGAGGAAGCGATTTCGAGGAATCTCCCATCCTCGAATCGTGTATAAAGAGGGAAATCCCCTACACGCCCTTCCTGGAACGACACCGCCAGCGGCTCGTTGCCTTTATCGCTCCAAAGCCGAAAACCTTCATACCTTGAAGAGGGCAGTTCGATGGTAAAATACCCTCCCCCAGATAGAAAGGGTGGCAATTCTCTTGCATACTTTATCTTTTCACCGAAAAATTCGATCGATATCGGGCCCCTATAATCGGCAATCTTCAACCGTACCCTATTGGACCCCTCTCCCAATTGTAGGGAAGGGCTAAACTTTACCTCTCGCTTTTGTCCTTGTTTCAGCAGAAAAGAACCTTCTTTGACTTCAGGAGAAGAAACAAACAAGGTGATTCTTTTACCGTCCTGGTCAAAGAAGGGAAAACCTTCCACAGGAACATCTCTGGAACAGCCGAATCCGAAGCAGAGTACAAGTCCCAGGATCGTCCAGATGCGCTGCATGAATCCACCTATTCTTTTTTACCCCAGTTTACACCAGATGAAGGAAACTCTTCACCAGGAGACTGGCAATTTCCGTCTTCCGCTGCATGGTGAGTTCTGGATCTATCCGCAGAAAATTTTCCAACCTCGCATGGAAGGCTTCAGGGAGAACGGGAAGTTTCCATACTTCTTGCTGCAAGACTCGCAGAGACGGTTCGAAGGTCCTGTTTACGGCAAAGGCGGCAGAGCATAGGGCTCGTACGAAGTTGCCCGATGCCACAAGGAAAAGAAGAGTATCTCCCCGGATAGAGGCAGCTTCCAGATCGTTCAAATGGTGTTCCAGCCGGGAGATGAAGAAAGCACGCAGACTGCTAAAAAAGGAAGCAGGCATCGACTCCAATTGTGAACGGATCTGCTCGAACCATTGAGACCGGGAATACAGGATACGGGAATGGAGGATCCTGTAGAATGGGTAGGTGCCGTTTTCCCGGAGCACACTGAACAACCCTTCCTTGCCTTGGATTCGAGAGGCAAGGGGGTCTTTTTGAATGTATTCTATCCGCACGGGAAGCTCTTCCACCAGGAACCGATCTTTCGTACCAAAGGGAGAAAAATCGAAACCGCCTCCAAAGCTGAAGGATTCAAACCGTTCTTCCGGAGAAGGTAGGACACCGGAATAATACGCATCTATGCTTATAAAAAAATGGGGATCGTACAGATCCTTACCTACTTGTTCGCCCAGTGTAACGGCCTCGATAGAGGGCCATTGGGAAAGGATCTCGGCTACCCGGGTGGACCACTTTTCTACCTTCTGCATCATGGGTGTATTCTACCATGATTGCCGATTTTTGTAATCCTATTTACACTCCCTCTCATTATGAAGGAACTATTCTTTCTGTGCGTTTCCCTTTCTCCCACCCAGGAAGCAACTCTGCTGGACATACAGCGATCCTGTTTCTCCCTCTTTCGCCACCCCTCCTCCTACGCCCTCCCTCCTATCTTGCCGGCGGCATGTTTTCAGTCCCTCGAGGAGGCCCGAGGAGAATGGAAAACCAGCACTCTTTTGAAAGATTGGAAACCTTTCGTGCTTTCCACCCTTTTTCGAGCAGGAAACATCCTTGCCGCAGGCCCCACTCCCCTCCCTCGAAGTTCCTTCCCGAAGGATTCTTTCGAATCCCACTCCAGCGGATTACGAGCTTTTCCCTACCTGGGTGGATTCTATATCTCCGAGATAGATCCAGGGGCTCCCCTTACACCCTTCGAGGATTTCCCCCGAATTCCCGTGCGGGTAGTGCGGTTCCAGGTGTTACGCATAGCCAGTATGGATCCTGAAGGGAAGTGGTGGAAAGGAATCGAATGGACCCTCGAAGAGGAAAAATGGATGAAGTTGGCTTAGGGAGACCTCAGGGAGCAGGTACCACACGGTTGCGGCCCTGGTTCTTCGCCAGATACAGCGCCTTGTCTGCCGCTTCTACCAATGCTTCCGCATGCGGGAATCGGGGAAAATCGGCGATTCCACAGGAGAAGGTGACATAGAACTCCTTTCCCTCGCCCCGATGGCGGATGCGGGAGAAACTTTCCCTCAACTCGTTCAGGACCTTCATGCCGTTTTCCAGGTTGGAATTGAACAGCACGATCCCGAACTCTTCCCCCCCATACCTTCCCAAAGAATCTGTCTTTCGGAGGCGTTCGATGAATAAACGGGAGAGGGTTTTCAGCACATGATCTCCCACAAGGTGGCCGAACTCGTCATTGATCTTTTTGAAATGATCCAGGTCGATCATGGCGTACACAACCTGGGTGCCCAATCGCCGAGCTCGATCCAGTTCGCTCACCAATCGAATGTGCAGTTGCGTATGATTGAGAAGTCCCGTGAGAGAATCTCGTTCCATGAAGTAGCGCAGCTCCCGGATGCGGGATGCACGACTTTTCACTATGGTAATCAGATGCTCTGGTTTGATGGGCTTGGTAATGAATTCATCCCCTCTCCCATCCCGGAGGGCAGCAATCTGTTTCTCCTTATCCTTCTCGACCGAGAAAAACAAGATAGGGATTCCCACGAAAGCTTCCTGCTGACGAATCAAGGCAGCCAGTTCCTCCCCTTTGCAATGGGGCATGTACATGTCCATGAGGATCAGTTCCGGTTTCTCCTCCACCAACACCTTCATTACGTTGCTTGGATCCGTCACCACCGAGGTTACCATTCCGGCTTGCTGAAGCACCATGGCATAGTAGGAAATCTGCTCCGGATCATCGTCTACGATCATCACATGAAAGGGAGCCTGATTCGTTCCATTGAAAAGAGTATCGAGTTTTTCGATCACTCTTGGAATATCGAAGGGTGAGGAAAGGAAACTATCCCCCCCATGGCGAACCGCAAGCAACCGGATCTTGAAATCATCCATTTCGGACAGGTATAGAATTTTCAGTTTTTCCGCATAGGGACCGCTCTTTAAATGAGCAAACTTCTCCAGCAGGCCTACATCGTGCATCAATGAATCGATTCCTGCCACCAGCACGACGGAGGAATCTTTTTCCAGAGCCTCTTTTAGGGTATCGAGAGAATCTACGATTTCCACGGAGAACCCAAAAAATCCGATCTGCTCCTTCAGATCCTCCAGGTAGAGAGCATCGCTTTTCCACAACAGGATCGATTTGCCTTGACTGGAGAAAGGAGGGTTATCGGGGTGTGCCTCTTGCATGGATCTTCCTTTTTGAATGTCGGAGAGTGTGTCGGCGCGGATCTCTCCTTGTGCTTGTTCCGATAGGGAGGTAAGTTCCTGAAACAGCATTTCTATTTTATTCTTTTCTTCGGCCGAAAGCATACGCTGGTCTTGGGAACACTGTTCGATCAGAACTTCGATGCTTCGAGCGGTAGTGGAAATGCCGGTGAATCCGAAGGTCTGTCCACTCCCCGCCAGTTTGTGGGCAGCATTCTGGGCAGCGAAAAAGGTTTCCTTACAGAATCCCCCGCACTGTTCCACCCCATGCAAGGCAGCGGACAACTCCTCTATCCGTTGGGGAAGACTCTGCACATATTTCGTTTTCAATAGCTTCAATTTTTCCCTTACGCTATCCGGTAATCCTTCGTACACTGGTAGTTCCCCCTATTCTACTACGCGTTTCCAAAGCTGTCATTCAGCTCTTCGGTACAGGACAAAGCGATTCCCTCTCGATCAACATACTCTGAATTTCCACCCTTCGGGGAGGTCTATCATCCCCCTCAAGACGCTCGAGAAGCATCTGGATCGCCACACTCCCCACCCGGGAAGGGGGACATGCCAAAGTTGCAAGGGGGGGCCGCCACAGCTTCGATTCCGGAAGATCGTCGAATCCCACCACTGCGAAATCCCTTCCCGGAAGTATTCCCCGTCTTTCCAGCCCCAGCATGAACCCGAACGCTACCGTATCGCTGTAGCAGAGGGCTGCCGTTACCCTGGGCTCCAACTGGAGTACTTCATCCACCTTGGATGCCCCCCCGGCAACGGAGACTTCCGAGTAGAAATACCAGGGTGCGGGTAGCTCTATCCCCCCTTCTTCCACTGCCTTCCTGAATCCTTCCACCCTATCCATCCAGGGTGTTGTATACGGTTCCCCCCCCACAAAGACGACTCTCCGATGCCCCAGCTGGATCATCCTGCGAACAGCCTGATAGGCTCCCTGCACGTTCGCTCCTCCTACATAGTCGGCATCCAATCCTGGAATATACCTGCTGAACAGCACAAAGGGTATCCCCGCATGGTGCAGAATGGACAAATCTTCCTTGGTTGTGTGCTTGACAGGGCATAGAAGGAGCCCATCCACTCCATGCTCCAGCATGAGTTTGAGAGCTTTCCGCTGTTTCTCGATGGACTCTGCAGAATCCACGAATAGAAGCGCTTTGCCTCTCTGCTCGATCTCCCGTTCCACCGATTCCGACATAGCGGCAAAGAAAGGATTCTTGAAATTCGCTTCCACCAATCCTATCGTATGGGTTTTTCGATTTCTTAGGGCAGCGGCCGTTCGGTTGTATACGTATCCCAATTCCTTTGCCGCTTCCCGAACCCGTTCTGCCGTTGGACTGGCAATCAACGGGCTACCCCGGAGGGCTAAAGACACCGTGGAACGTGACACTCCAGCCAACAGAGCGATTTCGCTCAGTTTAACCTTTTTCATTGACAGAACCCGTAACTCCTCGTATGCTCCCATTAGAACGATTCAATTATACACTGAATCTCAGGAGGTTCAAATGAAAAAATCACTGTGTAAAGGATTGGGAGTACTGCTACTCCTGATCGGTATCGTCGGAATTGCCTTTGGGAGCGGAGCGAAGGAAGGGGCCCAGGCTCCCAAAACCGAAGCAAAACCGATCAAACTCGTGGGAGCCACCCAACTTCCCGATACGTACGTCTTCTGGAAAACCCTCGTATTCTTCCGGGACAAGGTTAAAGAGTACTACAAGGGTCCCCTGGAAATCGATCTGCACCACTCCGGAGCCGTGGGAACGGAGAAGGACTATGTGGAGTTCATGATCCAGGGTGTATCGGTGGATTTCGCCATAGCCGCTCCCTCCTGGGCAGCTACCTGGGACAAGCGGGTTTCCCTCCTGGATCCTCCCTTCCTCTACCGGGATCTCGATCACTGGGAAAAAGTGCTTTCCTCCGGTGAAGCCTTCAAACCCATCGAACAGGACTTGTTGAAGAAAGGACTCCGGATCCTCGGGTACGGCGGCGGGGGAACTCGGAACCTGATCCTCCGCAGACCCATCTCCACGATGCAGGATGCCAGTACTATCCTCCTTCGCGTGATGGCAGCCCCCATACAGTCCAAAATTTTCAATGCCGCAGGGATGCGTCCGGTACCGATGGACTACCTGGAAGTGTACAATGCCATCAAAACAGGTGTAGTGGATGGACTGGAAAACGAATCCGCCTCCCTCATGTCGATGAAGTTCTACGAAGTCGCTCCGAACATCATTCTCACCCGACATGTGATCACCGTACGACCCTTATTCTTCAGCGAAAAGACCTTCCAGAAACTTCCCAAGGAGCTGCAGGAGGCTATCCTGAAGGCAGGTAAGGAAGCGGCGGCCTTCCATCGCCGAACGGAGACGAAGGCCGATGCGGAAGCGTTAAAGGAAATGGAGGCCAAAGGGTGGATCAAGACCTACCCCTTCGATACCTCCGAGATGCAGAAACGAGCCATCCCTGTCCTTCTGGAGTATGCGAAAGAAGTGGGGGGGGAAGACATCGTAAAAGCCGTGTGGGCGGTAAAGTAATGTAAATAAGGACTACCTATGAAGATTTCCCGTATCGAAACCTACATCCTCCGAGTTCCTCTGGGAAAGGAGCGGTTCTATTCTTCCCAAACCGCTTTCCCCGAACGGAACAGCCTGCTCGTTCGTATCGAAACCGATACGGGAATCGTGGGTTGGGGCGAAGGCGGCCAGTATGGACCGCCGGAGCCTCCCGCAGCCTGTATCCACCATGTACTGGCCCCCCTGCTTTTAGGGCAGGATCCCCTGCAACGAACCGTTCTGTGGGAACGATTGTATGGGCTTACCCGAGATTTCGGGCAGAAGGGGCCGTACATCGACGCCCTGAGCGGGGTGGATATTGCCCTCTGGGACATAGTGGGAAAAGTGACGGGTCTTTCCATCTCGAACCTTTTAGGGGGTAGATTCCGGGAAGAAGTACGTGCCTATGCCACCGGTCACTACTACCGCGGGGAAGATGTGTACGACTACAAAAAGAACCTTCCCGCATTGGTGGAAGAAGCGAAGGGATACGTGAAGGAGGGATTTACCATTCTGAAGGTGAAAATCGGGCTTCTTCCCCTAGACGAAGACCTTGCACGTATGCGAGCCATCCGGGATGCAGTGGGGCCTGCAATCAAGATTCTCGTGGACGCCAATCACGCTTACAACGTGGGCACCGCAAAAAGACTCTGTCGGGAAATGGAGGCCATGGGCGGTATCCTATGGTTCGAGGAACCGATCCCGCCAGAAGATTACGAAGGGTATAGACTCCTGCGTTCCGAAACCAGCATTCCCATCGCAGCAGGGGAGTGTGAGTTTACCCGCTACGGATTCAGAGAGCTCTTTACCCGAGGATGCGTCGACATTGCCCAACCCGACCTTTGCGCCTCCGGAGGGATCTCAGAGTTTCGTATCATCCAGGGGATGGCTTCGGCCTTTCACATTCCCGTGATTCCCCATGTATGGGGTTCGGCAGTAGCATTGGCCGCCTCCCTCCAGGTGATCGCCACCCTTCCTCCCTTCCCCTACACTGCCCTTCCTGTGCCGCTGGAAAACGAACCGGTGATAGAGTACGATCGAAATCCCAACCCTTTACGGGACTCCCTTGCAGGAAAACCTTTTTCTCTTCACGAAGGGAAACTATCGATCCCCGACGGACCGGGTATCGGAATCGAATTGGATCCCCTGGTTCTCGAGGAGTACACCACATCACAAAAGGCAAGCGTAGCGCGTTAACGTTTCCATCCCATTTTTCGTTTGACAAAGACACACTCCCGTGTTAGAGTTTTATTAAATCGATCTAATATTTGAGAGGAGGAAATAACCGTATGAAACGAGCATTCAAATTCATGCTGGTAGCATTTTGCCTGGCGCTACTGGTACTGCCTCTATGGGCGGGCGGTTCCAAAGAGGCTCAAGCACCCAAGCAGGAAGTAAAATCCATCAAGCTTGTTGGCGGTACCATGCTGCCGGAAGGTCACGTTTTCTGGCAGACCATCGTATTCTTCCGGGACAAGCTGAAGGAATACTACAAGGGTCCCCTCGAAGTGGATCTGCACCATTCCGGATCCCTGGGTACGGAAAAGGATTCCATCGAGTTCATGATCCAGGGAACGGCGGTGGACTTCTACATCATTTCTCCGGCCTGGATCGCCACCTGGGATAAAACCGCGCCCATCATCGATGCCCCCTTCCTCTTCAAAAGCGTACCCCATTGGGAAAAGTGTCTGGAACAAAAGGTATTTCAACCCATCGAAGACAACATGATCAAGAAGGGCGTACGGTTCATCGGTTACGGCGGCGGCGGCAGCCGAAGCATCATAAGCAAGAAACCTGCCTATACGATCAACGATTTCCCCAACATTCAGATGCGGGTACAGGGTTCCCCCCTCCACCAGAAGGCCTTCAGCGCCACGGGGTTGAAAGCCACTCCGATGGACTACATGGAAGTCTACAATGCCATCAAGACAGGGGTACTGGACGCGTTGGAGAACGAACCAGCGGGCCTGCAGAGCATGAAATTCTATGAAGTCGCTCCGTACTATATTCTGACTAATCACCAGATCGTAACCCGCATCCTGTCCTTCAGCGAGAAACGGTTCCAGAGCTTCCCCAAAGATCTGCAGGATGCCATTATCAAAGCAGGAACCGAAGCAGGGGCTTTCCACAGGAAAACCGAAGTCGCTCTGGGTGAGAAGATCATAAAGGAATTGACGGAGAAATACGGTCTCAAGGTGATCCCCTTCGACAACACGGAAATGCGAAAACGGGCAATGCCTGTCGTGGAAGAGTACGCCAAAGAAGTGGGTGCCTACGAGATCTTCAAGAAAATCCAGTCGATTGATTAATCGTTTGGATTGGTTCGAAATACGAGAATCGTAAAAAGGCGGATAGTCCCTATCCGCCTTTCGATCTTTATGAACTAAACAATAGGAAACAATATGATGTTCTTCAAGTTCTGTGAAGCCTACGCCCGGCTCCTGCACAAGATCATTGTAGTCCTGGGACTCTCCCTGATCTTTGCCGTTGCCCTGCAGGTTGCAGGCCGTTATATTCCCTTTATCCCCCGATACCTCTGGACGTTGGAAGTTACCAACTTTTCCCTTATCTGGATGATCTTTATCGGCTCTATCATAGGGGTCAGGGAAGGAAAGCATTTTTTCGTAGACGTTTTTACATTCTCCGGAGGGCAAATCAACCCTACCTTGCAACGTTTCCTCAGGATCGTGTACTACATCGTAGTGTTGATCGTTACGATGGTGTTCATCGTGTATGGATATAGCTACTTCGTTAAATGGGGGATGATTCAGACCTCCGATATCACGGGCATCAACCTGGGATGGTTGTACGTATCTGTTCCCCTCTCCGGGATATCCTGGCTTTTGTTCCTTGTGGAAAGCTTCCTTAAGGAATTCATCCTCGTAAAAAAAACAAAAGGAGCGTAACCCTATGGATGCCGGAACAGTTTTCTTGATCATGTTTTCCACCCTCCTCATACTGATCATCCTCCGCGTTCCTGTGAGCTTTGCCCTTGCCTTTGCCGTTATACCGATCCTCTTCTTCACCCCCGCGGTCACTCCCATCATGCTTCTGCAACGGATGATGATCCAGTACGGCTCCTTCATCCTCCTTGCCATACCTTTCTTCATCCTGGCCGCAAACATCATGAATAGCGCCGGGATCACGAACCAGTTGATGCGTCTGGCCCAATCGATCGTGGGATTCCTCCCCGGAGGCTTGGGTCATATCAACGTACTGGTAAGCATGATCTTTGCAGGAATATCGGGAAGTTCCAACGCCGATGCGGCGGGAATCGGATCGGTCATCATTCCCGCCATGATCAAGGAAGGGTACGATACTAACTTTACCGTAGCGGTTACCGCCTGTTCGGCCGTGATGGGAGTGATCATTCCCCCCAGTATCATCATGGTAGTGTGGGGCGGAGTAATGAACGTTTCCGTGGCAGGACTCTTCATGGCGGGGATCATCCCCGGGATTCTCATCGGCCTTTTACAGATGGTGGTGGTCTATATCTACGCCATCAAACGGAACTACCCCCGGGAAGCTCGATTCTCGATCAAGGAAGTGTTCCTCGCCTTGAAGGATAGTTTCCTGGCCATCCTTTCGCCGGTGATCATCATCGGAGGGATCGTGGGAGGGCTCGTAACCCCCACGGAGGCCTCCCTCATCGCGGTGCTTTACTCGATGCTGGTCGGGATGCTCATTTTCCGCACTGTTTCGGTGAAAACTTTTCTCCAGCTAGTATCCGATACGGCACGTCTAGCCTCCATCGTACTTTTTGCCGTAGGTACCGCCTCGATCTATGCGTGGGTTCTCTCCTACTATAAGATTCCTAACTTTCTCGTAAAAGTCGTGGGGGCATTGACCACCTCACCCACTATGATGCTGATCCTGGTAGTGGTGGTGTTCCTCATCGTAGGGATGTTTATCGATGCGGTTCCCGCCATCATCATCTTTGCCCCCCTCCTCCGCCCCCTGGCAGAAAGTGTGGGGATACATCCCCTGCACTTCGCCGTTGTAGGCTGCGTCGCGTTAGCCTACGGTCTCATTACCCCTCCCTATGGGCTTTGCCTGCTGATCACCAGCGAGATCGCCGGAATCAACTGTATGACCCCCATGAAGGAAGTGGCAGTGTTCCTGGCTACGATGCTCTTTGTCCTTCTTTTGATGATCTTTATCCCCGATGTAACCCTCGGAATTCCCAAACTGTTCATGCCGGATCTGTTCAAATAGAACCGGTATGGGGAAGCGCAGTACCGAAAAATGTATGGAGGGCAGGCCGTGTAGACCTGCCCTCTTATTCCAGATAGAATTAAATCGATTAATATTACGGAGGAGAAGGTGAACGATAAGGTAATTTCAGCGGAAGAGGCGGTGAAACTGGTGAAAGATGGAGCCTCCCTCGTGATCCAGGGATCCGGAGGAGGGGTGGCAGAACCGACTCTCTTGATGAAAACCCTGGGGGAACGGTACAGGAAAGAAGGGCATCCCAGGGGTCTTACGGTAGTGCATTCTACGGGATTGGGGGACAAGAAAGAGATCGGCATGGACTATCTAGCCCAGGAAGGGCTGGTGAAACGGGATATTGCCGGTCACCTGGGAATGGCCCCTGCGATGGGAAAACTGATCCTTGAAAACAAGGTGGAGGCGTACAACTTTCCCCAGGGTGTCCTTTCCCACATGTATTCCGCCGTAGCAGCCAAAACCCCCGGAGTCATCACAAAGGTGGGCCTCCACACCTACATAGATCCCCGGTTGGAGGGGGGTCGGATGAACGAGATCACCAAGGAAGATCTGGTGAAGGTAATCCAGCTGGAAGGGGAAGAGTGGCTCTTCTGGCCCCGATTTCACTTCGATGTAGCGTTCGTGCGGGGGACCACGGCGGACACCAAAGGGAACATCACGATGGAAGAGGAGGGAGCCTTTCTGGAGGCTACCACCATCGCCCAGGCAGCGAAGAATTGCGGGGGCATCGTGATCGCCCAGGTAAAGTACCTTGCCCAGGCAGGAACCCTGCATCCCCAGCAGGTAAAGATCCCCGGAATCTACGTGGATTACATCGTGGTGGATCCCGAACAGAAGCAAACAGCCATCGATTTCTACAACCCGGCCTACTGCGGCCACGTGAAGGTTCCCGTGGAACGGATTCCGCCCATTCCCCTGGACGAACGAAAAGTGATAGCCCGCCGAGCCGCCAAAGAACTCTTCCCAGGCGCCGTGGTAAACCTGGGGGTAGGGCTCCCTTCCGGCATTGCCTCGGTAGCGACAGAGGAGGGGTTCATCGATCAGTTCACCCTGACAGTGGAACAGGGGCCCATCGGCGGTACTCCTGTGGGAGGGGTTACCTTCGGAGTGGCTTACAACCCCGAGGCGATCATCCCCATGGACTCCCAGTTCCGCTTCTACGATGGGGGAGGACTGGATGTGGCGTTCCTGGGAATGGCTCAGACCGATAAAGAGGGAAACGTGAACTCCAGCAAAGTGGGAGGAATGCTCGCAGGATGCGGGGGGTTCATCAACATCACCCAGAACGCGAAAAAGGTGGTATTCTGCGGCACCTTCACGGCCAAAGATTTTGCATGTAAGGTGGGAGACGGCAAGTTAACGATCCTTTCCGAAGGGAAGGTGAAGAAATTCGTCCAGGCGGTACACCAGATTACCTTCAGCGGAAAGTACGCCCGCACCAAACACCAGAAAGTCCTCTACATCACCGAACGGGCTGTGTTCTCCCTGGAAGAGGATGGAGTCCATCTGCTGGAAATCGCCCCTGGAATAGATTTAGAGCGAGATGTGCTGGCCCAGATGGATTTCAAACCTATCGTCGATCCCCACCTCAAGAGGATGGACAAGGAGATTTTCTCATGAAAACTACAGCGAGTTTGACCTTGAAGGACGGGTGGGCGGAGATCCTCCTTTCACCCGATCCCGCCGACAAGCCTCCCACGATCGATTTCACCCTCCTGGATCAACTGGAGGCCCACATCTGCCGGTTGGAGGAGGAACCTTCCTGCAGGGCTCTCCTTTTAAAAAGCGGTTCTCCCAAGTACTTTGTGGTGGGAGCGAACCTGGAAGCCCTGAAGCAGATTACCCCCGAAACAATTTCTGCCTGGATCGAGCGAGGGCACAGTGTGTTCAATCGATTGGAATCCCTCCCCTTCCCCACCATCGCCCTGGTGGAGGGGCATGCCCTGGGAGGAGGACTGGAATTGGCAATGGCCTGTGATCTGATCTATGCTTCCCAGGGTGCACGGTTCGGTCAACCGGAAGCGGCTTTAGGGTTTATCCCTGGCTGGGGCGGGTGCAGCAGGCTGGCTGAACGGATCGGCTGGGCAAAGGCAAAGGAAATGATCTACACGGGAAGGATCCTCGAAGCGAATGAAGCCTATTCCCTGGGACTGATCGATTTCCTCGGTACTTCCTCCCAGCTTTCAGAGAAAGTCCAGGCTACCCTCGTGGCCATTCAAAAAAACTCCCCCGTTTCCATCACCCTGGCTAAAAAGATCCTCAATGCCCGAATGACGGAAAGCCGTGCACGAGGGATGCTGGAAGAGGCCGCCGCATCGGTGGTATGCATGACCACGGGAGACACGGAAAAACGACTACGGGAGTTCTTCGAGAAACGGCGGTAGGATAGACCAATTCCACTGTTGAAGGGTAACCATCTCTTCAATAATTCGGCAATCTATGGTAGAACCCTCATCATGCGGATAAAGGAAATACTCTCACAATCTCCCCAGGGGCAGGAAGTACTTGTCCAGGGATGGATTCGAACCAAGCGAGATACGAAAACCGTATGCTTCCTGGAAGTATACGACGGAAGCTGTTTCAGGACTCTGCAGGTTATCGTGGACAAGGAGAAAGGGGGGAATCTCCAGAAAGAATTGGATCGGTGCACTACCGGCGCCAGTGTCGAAGTGAAGGGACACATCGTTCCCTCCCCTGGAACGAATCAGAAGGTGGAACTGTCTGCATCGGATGTAAAAGTCATTGGGGAAGCTCCTCCGGAAACCTATCCTCTGCAGAAAAAGCGGCACTCCTTCGAGTTCCTGCGGGAAATCGCACACCTTCGTCCCAGAACGAATACCTTTGGAGCGGTTACGAGGGTCCGCAACACCCTGGCCTACGCGATCCACCGTTACTTCCAGCAGAATGGTTTCTACTACATTCATACTCCCATCATTACGGGAAGCGATGCGGAAGGGGCAGGTGCAATGTTTCAGGTCACCACCCTTCCTCTGGAAAACGTCCCTAAAGTGGATGGGAAGGTGGATTACAGGGAAGATTTTTTTGGGAAGAAAACGAACCTCACGGTGAGCGGCCAGCTGGAGGCTGAGGTGTATGCCACCGCCCTCGGTAGAGTCTACACCTTCGGCCCCACCTTTCGAGCGGAAAACTCCAACACCACCCGGCATCTGGCGGAGTTCTGGATGATCGAGCCGGAAGTCGCCTTCTGCGACATCCACGGCAACATGGATCTGGCGGAAGATTTCCTCAAATACATTCTTTCCGCTGTACTTTCAGAGTCGGCAGAAGATATGGCTTTCTTCGAGGAGCGGATTCAGCCAGGTCTCGTACAGGGGCTTCGAGAGTTGATCGATACCCCCTTCCATCGGATCACCTACACCCAGGCTATCGAAGAACTGGAAAAGTCTGGAGAATCCTTTGAGTTTCCGGTGAAATGGGGAATGGATCTACAATCGGAACACGAAAAGTTCCTCACCGAAAAGATCTTCAAGGGGCCGGTGATCGTGACGGGGTACCCCAAAGAGATAAAGGCTTTCTACATGAAGTTGAACGAGGACGGGCGCACGGTGCGTGCGATGGATGTCCTCGTTCCCCGACTGGGAGAGATCATCGGGGGCAGCGAGAGGGAAGACCGGTACGAGGTTCTCCTGCAACGCATACGGGAGATGGGACTGAACGAACAGGATTACTGGTGGTACCTGGATCTGCGGAAGTATGGGACAGTCCCCCATTCCGGTTTTGGTCTGGGATTCGAGCGGCTTGTGCAGTACGTGACCGGAATGGGAAACATCCGGGACGTGATTCCCTTCCCCCGCACGGTGAAAAACGCTGAGTTCTAGGATTTCAGAGGATAGCGGGCACTCTTCTTCACTAGGGCTCCTAGTTCCTTACACCGTTTCCTGACTTCCTCGTACTCCTTATCGGAAGGGGCTCCCTCGAACTCCACCGGATCGAGGAATTCCCACCTGTATTTGGCTGTGATTTCTCCCAACTCCTTTGCGGCCCCCCCCGACCATCCATAGGAACCGAACCGGAACACCTTTTTCCCAAACACTTTCTTCCTCCCTAGATCGTCCAGCACATGGGCCATGGGAGGGAACATTCGATACTCGTACGTAGGCATTCCCAGTACGATCCCCGTTGACTTCCAGGCTGATGCAAGAATGTAGGAAACATGGGTTTGGGGAATCTGGTGGATGTGTACGGGTACCCCTTCTTCCTTCAATCCCGCAAGAGCTGCCTGTACCAGCTTTTCGGTGTTTCCATACATGCTTCCCCAGATGAGGGTCACCTCCGATTCGGCGGGTCCTTCCGCGTAGGAAGCGTACCGCACGTACCGATCGACGATGATGCGGGGATTCTTCCTCCACAGGATCCCGTGACTGGGAGCGATCACGTTCACCTTAAGGCCTGAGAGTTTCTGGACAGCCCGTTCCACGAATACGGAAAAACTGGCCACGATATTGGCATAGTACCTGAGGCTCTCCCGTTCGTAGAACTCATGCTGGGAAGGAGTAAGTTCATCGTCGAACACCTCGGCCCCCACGCTTCCATAAGAACCAAAGGCATCGCAACTGAACAATACCCCCGAGGAAGCCTCGTAGGTAACCATCGTTTCGGGCCAGTGCACATTGGGAATCTCCTCGAAGACCAACTTTTTCCCCTTCCCTAGCTCGAGGGTATCCCCCGATTTCACCGAGCGAACCTTATCGGTGATCTTGTAGAAAGACTTGACCAGATTCGCTCCTTTGGGTGTAGTGAGGATCTCCGCTTGGGGACATAGATCCCGGAAAGTCCTGAGCCAACCCGTATGATCCGGTTCCAGGTGATTCAGAATCAGGTAGTCTATCTGATGCATGGGAAGATGGATGGAATCCAGCTGCTCCCGCACCCTGCTGGGAGCCTCGTCCCAATCCCGGACGAGGTCGATCAAGGCTACCTTCTCACCCCATACCACGTAGGAGTTCAGGGAAACCCCCTCGGGGATGGGCCACATCCCTTCGAATAGGTCTCCGTTGGTGATATTTGCCCCTATCCGATAGATTCCTTCTGCGATCTGTCTTGCCTGCATAGTTCCTTCCTCTCTAATAGAATACTTGAATAGTAACATTTTCTTTAGCCTATTTCAACGATACGGAGAAAAGACCTTGCCCCGACAAACCGAATCGTACTACATTCTACCTAAGGGGTTAGGTATGAACACGGTAAAAGAAATAGGTAGTTCAGCCCTGGTCATCGTGGATGTCCAGGTCGATTTCTGTCCCGGAGGGAGTCTGGCAGTGGCGGAGGGGGATGCAGTGGTTCCCGTGATCAATTCCATCTCCCACCTCTTTCCCTACGTAGTGGCTACCCGCGACTGGCATCCGGAAAAACACGGGTCTTTCGCGTCCAGTCATCCTGGAAAACTTCCCTTTCAAGAGGGGGATGTGTACGGGATTTCCCAGACCTTATGGCCCGATCATTGCGTTCAGGGGACTCGAGGGGCGGAGTTCCACCCCGACCTGAACCTGAAACCCATACGGTGTATCCTCCATAAAGGGACGAATCACCGAATCGACTCCTACTCTGCCTTCTTCGAAAATGATAAAAAAACTCCCACAGGCCTGGAGTACCTATTGAAAGGGCTGGGTTTTTCTACCCTCTTTTTCTGTGGAATCGCAACCGATGTCTGCGTGTACTACTCTGTCCTCGATGCCTTGCGTTTGGGATTCAAGGCGTATCTCGTCGAGGATGCCTGTAAAGGGGTGGACCTTCCCCAGGGCTCTGTCCAGAAAGCCCTCAAAGAACTGCAGCGGGAAGGCGCTAGAATTGTGCATTCTTCCGATTTACGATCCTAAGTAGGTGTATGATGGTGAAACTTTCCGCTCTGTTCACAGATCTCTACGAATTGACTATGGCCCAGGGGTACTTTAAATACGAGATGAACAACCACTGTGTGTTCGATATGTTCTTTCGAAGACAGCCCTTTGGGGGAGGTTTTTCCATTTTTGCGGGGCTTTTCAATCTCCTGGATGCACTAGAGGAGTTTCGGTTTTCCCCTGAGGACCTGGAGTACCTGGAAAGCCTGGGGTATTTCGAACCCGAATTTCTCGACTATCTTGGATCCTTCCGATTCAAGGGCGATGTCTATGCCATTCCGGAAGGTACTCCCGTGTTTCCCATGGAGCCGTTGGTTCGGATCCACGGCAACCTGATCGAGACCCAGTTGATCGAAGGGATGCTGTTGAATATCCTGAACTTCCAAACCCTCATCGCTACCAAAACGGCACGAATCTACCTCGCTTCCAACAAGGGAAGGATCCTCGAGTTTGGGTTACGAAGGGCTCAGGGGCCCGATGGAGCCATGTCGGCTAGCCGGGCTGCCTATATCGGAGGCGCATCTGCCACCTCCAATACCCTGGCAGGCAAAATCTACGGCATACCCGTGGCGGGCACCATGGCTCACTCCTGGGTCATGGCCTTCGATTCAGAGGAAGAGGCCTTTCACCGGTATGCCGAACTGTACCCCGATCGAACGATCCTTCTCATCGACACCTTCAACACTCTGCAATCGGGGATCAAAAATGCTATAAAGATCGGGCAGAAATTGAAGACCTTGGGCAAACCTTTTGGCGTCCGACTGGACAGCGGAGACATCCAGTACCTCAGCAACGAGGTACGCGCTGCCCTGGATCGAGCAGGCCTAAAGGATGCCAAGATTGCCGTCAGTAACGAACTGGATGAAGAAATTATCTACCACCTCGTTACATCGGGATGCCCCATCGATATCTGGGGGGTTGGGACCCACCTGGTTACCGGCGGGGGGGATCCGGCATTCACCGGGGTTTACAAGCTCTGCGCGCGGGAAAAGGGAGGGAAGCTGGTTCCCACGATGAAAGTCTCCGACAATCCGGAAAAATCCACCAACCCCGGAGTGAAGCAAGTGTACAGGTTCCATGACAGGGATAACCACCCTCTGGCGGATCTCATCACCTTCGCAGACTCCCCTCCTCCCACAGAAGGGCCCATCACCTTCCACCATCCCTACATGGATTACCGGCGATTCACCCTTTGTCCCGAAGGCCCTGTGGTTCCCCTATTGGAAAAATGGATGGAGAATGGCCGCATCACGGGTCCCCAGCCCCCCCTCGCTTCCATCCGTTCCCGGGCCCTGGAGCAACTGGACAAACTGGATCCCACCTTCACCCGAATCTTGAATCCCCACGTGTATAAAGTCTCCATCTCGGAGGAGGTGAAGCAGGTGAAGGTTGCCATGATCAACCAGATGCTTCTCCGATCCTAGAAGAGGGAAAGGCCGAAGTTGAGAAGGATGGACTTGATCTTCCTCTCCAGTACGGGAATGGAAAAATAGGTGGCGGCTAGCTTGTAGTTTTTCTCTAGGGCTTTTGTTCGCGCTTCCGAGTCGAGAACATAGTTCCAGACTTTCTTAACGGTTTCGTCCGTGATGTAGGTATCCATGATGGCTACGTCGAACCCCACCGGTTCGATATCGGTCTGAAAGATGGAGTAGCGGTTCACCAAGATGGGTTTCTTGAAGTAGATGGCCTCGAGGAAGGCATTCCCGAACCCCTCGTACGTGGAGGGATAGGTTACGAAGTCTGCGTGAGGGTACACATCGAAGAGGGAATAGACCTTTTTCCCCTCGGGAGTTAACCCCCGGTGTTCCTCGATCCGTTCTGGTTGAAGCACCAAACTTACCCCGAGGAGCTTCGCATAGTCGATGATCCGTTCATAGTAGGTAGACCCTTCGTCCCGTGCCTGGTGGGAGATGACCAGTTTTATTCCCTCCTTGTGGGGGGGCAGGGTCTTTCCCATCCGATGAGCCAGTTCAATGGCAGATTCGATTCCTTTTCTGGCAACGATCCGGGTAGGCTGAAGGAGGAACACCTCTTTCTCCCCGATTCCCAGTTCTTTCCGCAAATCCGCATTGTAGGAATCTATTCCTGGTGGGGGCGTTGAATAGTCGAACACGTTGGGAACGATGATGGAAGAAAGACCCCTTCGAAAGCTCAAGTTCCTCCGGGCCTCCGTATTGATGGTGACATGCATGATGGAAGGAAGATCCGGGGGGAAGGCCATCGACAGATAGTCGTTTACGGCACTGACAGAGAATCGCTGACGCTCCCATACAAAATCATGGTGATGGGCGATGGTAGGCATTCCCGTTTCCGCGATCACCTCCGTGAGTGCGAGGCCTAGGGGAATGTTCATGGGAATGGTTAGGGCATTCTCCACCACCAATAGATCGATCTCCCACTTCTGGATAAACTCGTAGAGGGCTTCCTTCAAAAGCTTCCGCTTTGCCTGGATCTTTCCTGTCAAGACTTCGCCCCGGGCTGTCTTCCCGAAACATTCTTCCTGAATTTCCAGGATTTCGGGATGGTTGAAGAAGGCTTCCGGAATCACCATGGAGCGTTCGGGGTACCAGTCGGATAGACCCGAGAAGAAGTACGTCTCGAACCCGAGTCTTTCAAAGGCCTGGACCCACTTCTTCGTCTCCAGGGATACTCCGTCGATTCCCTGGAACCGGGTGGAAACGAACCCCACCTGTTCGATCTTGCTGATCGTCTTGATTACATACATGGATTACCTCGCTGAAAACTCTCTAGGAGATAATCGGGCCTTACGTTCCCGTATAGAGGATCATCTTGGTAAAGGCGAAGGGATCTTCCGTCTCCACAGAACAAGGCAGCCCGGAACCCCACCTGTTGGGGAGCCCACACATCGTTCCGCAGGTCGTTACCCACGCACAGAGCTTCCCGAGGTTCGTAGCCGAGGGAACCGAGGGCGTCGGCTGCTGCCTGAAACAAATGGGGGGATGGCTTGGCTTCTCCCCATTGGTAGGAAAAAATCGTCAAGGTGGGATGGAATCCCAGTTCCGCGAGGGAACCTCCGAAGAGGGCTTCCACATAGAACGGAGCGAAGGATTGCGCGTTGGACACGAGGCCCAGGAGAGTGCCTTTCTTTCGGATGCATGCGAGGTATTCTCTTGCACCGGGCATGGGATACACGGGATTCACCGTCAATTCGTAACGAAGGGCAAACTCGAAGGCCTCCTCTTCCGGTAACCCTAGGATCGCAGCCCACACTTCCTCTACCCGAATCTCCGGAACCTGGTGGGTGCTTCGAAGAACCTCATGACGTTTCTCCACTTCTTTCAGGAACCACCTTTGTAGAGTTTGAAGGGTTTCAGTGCGGGGAAGTGAAGGGAGAAAGGGTGAAAGAGGCTCCAGGGTAGAAGGTTCTCGTACCTTGTGAAACTCCGTTATGCCTGAACCTTCCAGCGCCCCACTTTCGCCCGAAGCGGATTGAAGCAATGTCCCGTAGAGGTCGAACAGCACTACGGGGAAAGGCAGATCCCCATACCTCAGATGGGGAACCCCTGGAAAACGGTCTTCCAGTTCCTTTCGGTTTACAGGCAAGGGGGTAAGGGGGTGGGAAAATTGACGGATCAGCTGAATGGGGGATTCGAGCATGGAGTCCTACATACCTCCCAGGTAGAAATACTTAGGATCCAGAAAGGATTGTAACAGGGTTTTTTTGTCGATGGAATGGTGTACCGGCAGGGTGAGGACCCTCCGGTATAAGGCAAGGAGTCGTTCCCTGTATGTTTCCAGTGAATAGGCGGAAAGCACTCGACATCGGTTGCTTTCGATCAGGCCAGACCTTTGCGCCATTTGAACTTTCTCGATGAAAAGTTGCAAAAAAGGATTCAGTTCCACCAACCGTTCCCGAAGTGCGGAGATTCCCTTACACTGCCGGATAAACCCTTGGGCAATCAGGGGATGTAGGTAGGGATAATCTATCTTGCCTCCCCCACTGATTCGGTTCCAGACAGTCTCTAGCATGGTCGGATCTAGGGGAAGGTTGTACTGAGCATACGTCTCTCGCACCACACCCACCCAACGGGCTTTGGCCTCTTCGAGGGGAACCCAATCGGTAGGTATGAAGAGGTGATCGTAGAGATCTGGAAACTCTATCCCCTGGCGCTGGAAGTCTTCTACCACAGGAGGGATCCGCCGCCCGATCAATCCCCTCCCGGCTGTCCAGGGCTCCAGGAAGGTGAACCCGAACCCTTCCCGAATGCTTGTCGAAATCATACAGAGAGTTTCCGGGATCCAATCGGACAGGGGCCTGGCAAGACCGAGTTCGAAATCAACAGGAAGGCCCTCTCGTAAAGCAAACGCCTTCCATCCTTCATACGAGGGGTAATCGGCAGGACTCGAGGGAGGAAGGGTGATTCCCAAACGCACCGAGGGAGGGAAGAAACAGGATAGAAGTATCGCCTCGCCGATGTTTTTTCGACGGATGGCCCGAACCGGGTACAGGACTAGAGGGGAACGGGAATGATCGCGGCGAACTTTTGCTGTCTTTTGGTCCTGGGAAACGAGGGGAGTGACACAGTTGGGCAGTAGCTCGAGTCCTTCCGGTTTCAGCCCCGCCTGCAAGAAAAGGTTGTAATCCCGAGAGTTGATCACCCCATAATGGCAGTTTGCGGGATATTCCTCCCGGGAGTAGTAGGATCCTGGACGGAAATCCTCTGCGGTATCATGGATCTGGAGGAACAAGGGGATTCCCTTGTTCTGCAATATTTTCAGCATGGCCAAGAAATCGCGGTTCTTGTTCAGCAGGGGGTTGTGCACATGGATGAGGTCACATCCCGAGGGCCACTGGGATTCGATTACCTTTAGAATCTGGGAAACGGTACTCTCCGCCGTTTCCTCGGGCCGTATTCCGTCATATCCGACACCGGCTACGATCCGCACCCTCCGAAGACCCCACTCTTCTCCCAAGGTTTCACCATTCCCATTGTTGCCCGCAATGAAGATACACTCCGCATCATCCCGGAGGGCATCCATCTGCTGCTGAATCACCCGAGTCACTCCGCTAGGTTTGGCATGAAAATGGAGGAACACAATCCGGAGCATTCAATCAGTATATCCGGTGGATCTAAAATAAGGCCAGGGGGTATCATCCATGTATCTTCACTTCTCAAGATTCCAACATTCCTAACATAAAAAAAACGGGGTTCCATCGAGGAACCCCGTACCCGTCTATATCTCCTGCCACGGATTATTTGCTCTTCACTTCGATTTTCTTCGGTTTGCTAGCCTCTTTCAGATGGAGGGTCAGATGCAGTACCCCGTTCTTCATGACCGCTTCGACCTTGTCCCGGTCGATGGTATCATCCAGGGTATACCGTCGGGCAAAGTCGGCATTCCTCCGTTCCCGGATGATGAACCGACCCTTGCTGTCGGTGGGTTCCCTCTTTCCCTCGATGATCAGTTCATCGTTTTCGATCTTTACATCGAGGTCATCCTTCGAGACACCGGGCATCTCCAGCCGGAGGATCACCTTCCCTCCGGCTTCGCAGATATCGGCCACAGGGCTCACGACCCTTCTGGTTTTCCCTTCCAATTCCTTTGCCATACCTCACCTCCTACACTTTCAGGTTCGTTTAGGAAACTTTTACCGCGATCTGTTTGGGTTTCACCTCTTCCTTCTTGGGTAGTGTCACCTTCAGAACCCCATCCTTCATAACCGCTTCGATCTTGTCTGGATCCACCGTATTGGGCAGGGACAAGGTCCTCTGGAAAGATCCGAACCAGGATTCCTGCCGGTACACCTTGGCATCCTTCACTTCCCGAGTGTCCTTCTTTTCTCCCTTGATGGTGAGGACATTGTTGGCGATGCTTACCTCCAGATCCTTTAAATCTACCCCAGGAAGATCACAGGTCACCACGAAGGCATCATCATTCTCCACCAAATCGATGGCAGGAGATTTTACCCGATCGAACAGACCGGTAATCATAGGTTCCATGCCGAACAACCGATCGAACTCTTCCCGAATCCGATCGAACTCGGCAATGGGATCCAGTAGTTCAGTAGGTTTCCATTTGATCAGATCCATAGGGCACCTCCTGTTCTGTAAGGATAACTCCTCCTACCGAGGACACTAACAATAATGCAAAACATGTGCCAATTCGGTGTTGTTTCTCGATTCAAACTATTATAAATTATCTCTTTACATTACAATTAGTTACACAAAATATCTCCCTACCTAGGGGGAATCCCTTCTTGGGAAAGCGGCTCACTCCGGGCTAATAATGTTTCATTTTGATACATAGGGTCATATTGATATTTCTAATTGGTCATTTTGATACACTTAACTATAGTGCGTTTCCCTCCGGTTGATCATCCTTCCCCAAATTCGTACTATCCCTCCATGATCTACATTTCGGGTCACAAGAATCCAGATACCGACTCTGTATGCGCCGCATACTGTTATGCCCAGTTCAAGAGGGCTGTGGACCCTTCGGGGAGCTATGTTCCCATTCGGTGCGGTGCCCTCAATTCCCAAACCAAGTACCTCTTTCGTCTACTGAACCTGGATCCGCCCCTGCTCTTACCGGACATCTACCCAAAGGTGAAAGACGTAGCCCGAAGGGATCCCATCAAGATCGAGGAGAACGAACCGGTTCGCTTCGCCATCGACCTGCTGGACACCCACAACATCAGCGTTCTCCCGGTCCTTTCTGCATCGGGTACCTTTCAGGGAATAGTCTCGATCCATGAAATCAGCCAATTCCTTCTCTCAGAAAGCTCCAACTCCCGGCCTTCCTACACCTTCCGCCCCGAAAACTTTCTCAAAGTGTTTCCAGGTCGGTGTGTGAAACAGGGTACTGCAGGGGAGTTCCAGGCTCCCCTCATGATCGGAGCCATGCCCTACGATACAAGTATCCGCAGGATCGAGGCCCTCCTCCCACAAAAACCCCTTTTGGTCGTGGGGTTACGGGAAGATTTGCTCCGGTACGCCCTTTCGAAGGATCTGCCTGCTATCGTCCTCACAGGGGTAGAACACCCCAATCAGCTCAAGCTGGATCTATCGAACTTCAGGGGATGGGTGTTCATTTCCGACACCGATACGGCAGAAACCGTTCGCCTTCTTCGCCTCAGCATCCCTGTCCGATACATCATGAACCCGAACCCCATACACTTGGACGGCGAAGAACGGTTCGAAACCGCCAGGGACATTCTCGTGAACTCTCCGTACCGCGGGCTGCCAGTGTTTCTCAACGGATCTTTCTACGGAATCGTGACTCGCCGATGTTTCATCCACCGCCCCGCCCAACCGTTGATCCTGGTGGATCACAATGAGTTGAGCCAGAGCATTCCCGGAGCAGAGGATGCAGAGATCCTGGAAATCATCGATCATCACCGGATTGCCCCCGAAAAAACCCACAGGCCAATCTACATGTACGTCAAACCCGTGGGAAGTACCTGTACCCTGATCTACGAACAGTTCCAGATCTTTCACGTACCGGTACCTAAAGAAGTGGCGATCCTGCTTCTGGGAGGGATCCTCTCGGATACGGCTCATTTTCGGTCTCCTACCACTACATCCCTCGATAGAGAGATCGCAATATATCTGGCCCGAGCCGGAGAAGTGGATCTGGAGACCTTTGGAAGGGAACTCCTCTCTCAAGCCCACGATCTACTGACAGCCGATTTGGTCCAGGTCGTGCAGTCGGATTTCAAAACCTATCGGGAGTATGGAATCTCCTTCGGCATTGGGCAAGCGGAGGTGGTTTCCTTCGACAGTATCAAGGAAGTGAAGGATAGACTCCTCCGCATACTGGAAGAAACTAGAATTGCCCAGCAGTTGGACTGGGTCCTCCTGATGATCACCAATGTGGCGAAAGAATCGAGCCTTCTCCTTTCGACTCCAAACCCAAAGCTCGAGCGGCTTCTCGTCTTTCCGAAGGTAGAAGAACATGTATACGATCTGCCGGGAGTTTTGTCTCGGAAAAAGCAGCTCCTTCCGGAGATTCTGCAGGCCCTGGAATCTCAATTTCGCATCCATGCTTGAGAAACAGATGCTTCCTGTGATACTGTTCCTCTGGAGGTAAGAAATGAAACGACTTCTCTCTGTACTCCTCTTGCTCCTCCCTTTCACTATCGGAGCTCAATCCTTGCAGGCGGGTATCGGCGCGGACTTCTTCACCTACGACCGGACTTTCCTCGACCTCCATGCTACATTCCTAAAACAGGTGAAACCCGATGTGGAGCTCTCCCTGGGAGGAAGTTTCTCCCTTGCCACGAGGGACGAAAACGGAACGGTAGAGGCCGATTTCTTCATTCCCCTCGATGGGGGGGTGAATTTCCTCTTTTCGGTGAACAAAGAGTTTTCCTACCTGGTGGGGTTCGGGCTTACGGCGCAGTTCTTGCTCGAATCCGAACGCCGGTTCTATATGGGGCCCTTCATGAAAGTGGGTGCTCGCTACCGCATTCACCCCTATATGACCTGGTACCTGGAGGTGTTGCAGGACCTCGTTATCGGTAAGCCCGATTGGATCAACATCGGAAGCCGGTTCACCACAGGGATCCTCTTCCATTTTTAGGCTTTCTCAAGACCCATGAAAAGCAGTTCCCTGGCCGATTCCCCCTGGACCGAAAAGTTCAAACTTCTCGATGCCGTAGACGTCCTCGTAATCTGTTTTCTTCTCCTTGTGGCAACCATAACTCTTTTCTTCGGCAGGGGAACCACTCTACGATGGCTTCTGCCTCTTTTGAACCTTGGGGGTTGCCTCGTCGTATACCACCTGGCGATGCACGCGAAGCGGAGCGGATCCACCCTCTGGAAACAGGTGCACGCATGGTATGGGTTTCCCCTTCTCCTTGTGATTTACAAGGAAATGTATTGGGCCGTTCACGCCGTGCGGGACAAGCTATACGACTCCTACCTAATCCAGATCGACCGGTTTCTCTTCGGTACAGACCCCACCATCGTACTTTCCCGGTATGCGCATCCCGTTCTCACCGAAGTATTGCAGACCGTGTACATTCTGTTCTACTTTTTCCCCCTCACCATAGGAATCGCCCTGGTTCGCAAGAATCGGTATCGAGAGTTCCAATACGCCTCCTTCTTGATTCTCTATGGATTCTTTGTATCCTACCTGGGGTACATCCTGTTCCCCGCCGTAGGGCCTCGCTTTACCCTGCATGACTTCTACGCCACCGATAGGGAACTTCCGGGTTTATGGCTCACTCCCTACCTCCGGGAGTTCGTTAATAGGGGCGAAGGGATCACCTCTACCCTCCCCCAGGCGGCGGACCTGGTACAGCGGGATGTGTTCCCCTCGGGGCACACCCTCATTACTCTCATCACCCTGTACCTCTCCTTCCTGTTCAAAAGCCGCACCCGTTACATTCTAGCTCCCCTCGGCATCGTGCTGATCTTTTCCACCGTGTACTTGAGGTACCACTATGTGGCCGATCTAGTGGGGGCAGGGCTCCTGTTCCCCTTGATACTCTGGAGCGGGAAAAGGCTATTCGAAGGGTGGGAACGAACCAAAGCTTCGACAACCTGAGCACTTTTTTCCCACTCTACATCCTGTCGGAAGGACGCGTCGGAAGAATGGGAAAATTTTTCCAGCGGAAACCCCCTTTTTCTGCGTCCCCCCCCAAAAAAAGCTCAAATTCGATAGCAAATGGGTGCAATTCGGCCTCCCGGCAGCGCATCAAAATCGTAAATATGGCATAGATTTTGCTAATTATAGTGTAGGAGGATAACAACATGTTTCATACGGGTTGGTACGGATGGCCGGGATACGGCGGTTGGGGATTCTTCCCCTATGGAGGTTGGATTATGGGAATTCTATTGCTTCTGATTCTAGGTGTAGTGATCTATGCGGTCTTTAGAAACCGTAACACTACGAAAGAGATTCCTTCTTCGTTAGAGATCCTGAAGCGGCGGTTGGCCCGGGGAGAAATTTCGAAGGAAGAGTATCGGGAACTCCTCGAAGAATTGAAGGAGTGAGGATTCTAAGCTGAAAAAGGCAGGTAGCTCTCCGTGAGCCGCCTGCCTTTCTTCCCGCCTTTCAGAAGTGAGTTCCTTTATTTTTCCGGCATGACCATGTTCGGGATATAGAGGGAGAAGTCAGGAACGAAGGTAATGAGGAGGAGAACCACGATCATTGCCGCATAGAAGGGCAGCATCGCTTTGGTGGCTTCCTCTATCGATATTTTCCCCACCGCGCATCCCACGAAGAGGGCCGATCCCACGGGAGGGGTGCAGAGCCCGATTCCCAGGTTCAGCATCAGCATGATTCCGAACTGAATGGGACTCATTCCCAACGCCTTTACCACCACCGGATAGAGAATGGGAGTGGTAATCACGATCAATGGGGCCATATCCATGATACAACCCAATCCGAGGAGGAGCAGGTTGATCAACAGAAGCAGTACGACCCGGTTGTGAGTGATCCCTAGTAAAGCTTGAGTAGCCAGGGCGGGGATTTTCAGAAATGCCAGTAACCATCCGAAGGCACTGGCCGCCGCAATGAGACTCATCACCATCGCCAGTGTCTTGAGGCAGTTGAGAAGAATCTGCCCCATTCTCCTTAGGGGGATTTCCCTGTACACGAAGAAGGTAATGATGAAGGCATACACGCAGGCGATGGCGGCAGATTCCGTGGCGGTAAATACCCCACTGATCACTCCCCCCATGATGATGACAGCCGTCATCATCCCATAGAGGGCGTCCTTCGTGATGACGAGGGCCTCTTTCAGCGAATACTTTCGTTCCTTAGGGTAGTTCCGTTTCACCGCGATGATATAGCTGGCCACCATGAGGGCAAGCCCCAGGGTAACACCTGGGATGAAGCCTCCCAGGAACAACCGCCCTACCGAGACTCCCCCCGCGGCAAGAGAGTAGATCACCATGTTGTGGCTGGGCGGAATGATGATCCCCTGACAGGCAGAGGTTACCGTTACCGCTACCGAATAGTCCGCATCGTATCCCTTGTCCTTCATCATGGGGATCAGGATCGTCCCGATGGAAGAAACATCTGCCACTGCCGATCCCGAGATTCCTCCAAAGAAGGTGCTGGCCAACACGTTCACCAGGGCAAGCCCCCCACGGACCCGTCCGATCAGCAGGTTGGAAAACTCGATGAGCCTTCGGGAGATTCCCCCTGCACCCATCAGCTCCCCGGCTAGAATGAAAAAGGGGATCGCCAGGAGGGAAAACACATTCACCCCCTGCACCATCCGCTGCACAATAGCCATCAGGGGGATCTTCAAGTAGAGTGCGGTAAGGATAGAGGAGGCTACCAGAGAAAAGGTTATGGAAATCCGCAGGATGAGAAACAGGACAAAGCTGCCTAGAAGGATAATCGTAGCGATCGTCGGGTCAGGCATGGGGGTCCTCCCTTCCAGTAACCAGTTCCCGGATGGAATCGTAGATGATGGGGATCGAAGCTATGGGCATTACGATATACATGATCCCTGCAGGCAGCCCTGTACCAGGGAGGATCGACTGCATGGTAAACTTCGTGAGGATGCTTCCATAAACGAGGAATACCCCACCACAGCCCAGCATCAGGAGATTTTCCAGTTTCAAGAGAAGCTTGTCTATCGCGGGGGGAAGATTGGAGGGCAACAAGTTCATGTGGATGTGGAGATGGTTCTTCACTCCCATCGCCATGGAAATGAAGGTGAACCAAACCACCAGCACCAGGGCTATCTCTTCCGACCAACGCAGCCCGGAGTTCAGGGCGTACCGCATGAAGACATTCACGCTGATAATCAACACCATGGCCACAAGGAGAACTTTTGCCAGGGACACGATGAATCGATGGAACAGTTCAAAGAATTTTACGATCCGGTGCATACCTTTCCTCCACACGCAGAAAAGGAGCGCCGGGAAGACCCGGCGCTTTCGTCATCCATGTAATCCTACCACTGTTTTTTCAACAGGGAAAGTTCCTGCCGAGAGGAAAGCCCTACTTCACCTCTCGGATCCGGCGTACCACTTCCTGCAGATCGGGAGACAGTTTGTCGTACAGAGGTTTCATGGCGGCCTGGAACTCGGCATTGCTGGGAAGGGCAGTGATAATACATCCTGCCTTTCTTGCCTTTTCCTCAGCGATCTTCTCTTCCTTCTTCCATTCGGCAATCTGGTAAGGCATGGAGTCCTTTGCGGCCTTCTTTATAATGGCCTGATCTTCCTTGGAAAGCTTATCCAGTACGATCTTGCTCCCGATGGTGATTTCAGGTACCCGGGTGTGCTCATCGAGTGTGTAGTACTTGGCCACCTCGTAGTGGCTGGTGGAAATGTAACTCGGCCAGTTGTTCTCCGCTCCATCCACTACCCCTGTCTGCAGGGCGGAGTACACTTCGCCGAAGGGCATAGGTGTGGGAATCGCGCCAAGGGCTGCCACCAAGTTCATCATCAGTTCGCTCTGTTGTACCCGGATCTTGAGCCCTTTCAGGTCAGCAGGGGATTTAATTTCCCGTTTGGAGTTGTAGAAGTTCCGGGCTCCCGAGTCGTACCAGCAGAGACCCACGAAGTTCGCCTTCTCGATACTCTGCAGGAACTCTTCGCCAATGGGGCCGTTCAGGACCTTCCACATGTGGTCCGCATCCCTATAGAGATAGGGCATCTGAAGGGCGTCGAATTGTTTCGCGAAGGCAGCCAGGGGGGAAATGCTTACCCGGGTAAAATCTATGGCACCGAACTGTACCTGTTCGATCACCGCTTTCTCTTCCCCGAGCTGGCTTGAATGATACACATCGATCTTGATTCTGCCGTTGGTCCGTTCATTCACCAAACGGGCAAACTCCATGTCCCCCCGCGTGGTAGGGTAATCGGCCCGGTGAGTCTCTGCCAATCGCATCACGATCTGCTTCGCAGCGGGTTTCGCCTCAGGAGCCTTTGGAGCTTCCTTCGCTCCTCCTCCGAACAGGGCAAAGGAAACCAGCACCAGTACGAGTACACTCAATCCTCTTTTCATACACATCTCTCCTTTCAAATAAGATTTTTCTAGGATCAGCGTAACCCGTGATGCGTCCCCACGCAACCTTCATGTTTTGTTTTTTTCTTGAAAATTTTGTTCTTTTCCCCCCAAAACGAGGGAACGGTACTCCGATGGAGTGAGGCCTTCCAACCGTCTGAATACTCGAGTGAAATAGTTTGGATCGGAGTACCCAACCCTGACACTTATTTCCTTGATGCTCCAACGGGGATCTTTCAATAGCTCCTTTGCTTTTTCCACCCGATAGAGGGACAGATAATCGATGAAGGTGACTCCTGTATACTGTTTGAAGATCTTGCTGAAGTAAAAGCTGGAAAGCCGCACATGGGAAGCCATCGATTCGAGGGTGATCTCTTCCCCGTAATGCCTGGCGATGTAATCCAGAGCCTTATGGATCAAGGCTTCCGTACGAGGCACAGAAACCACCCCTTCCCTGAGGCCCTGCCAGACCACCACCTCTTCTTCCTTCCGGGTTCCCTCCAGGGCCGCCCGCGCCTCCCCAAAGGCCCGGTGAATCTCTTCCGGTCGGGTGAATCGATGGGAAATCCCCACCCGAAGGGGAAGGCCAAGATCCTTCCTTACCACCGTAGCCAGACTCTGGAACAAATCCTGGATTTCTGCTTCGGATGTATACTCTTTCGAGGAATCCTTGCCCGGAAGAATCAGCACGTAGAACACATCCTCCTGCTCATGAACGAGGAACCGGATCATCCGGGCCTCCAGTTCCCGCTTCACTTTCAGCATACACCGGCGCTTCAACAGAAGGCGCTGTGGGGAAGACTCGATTCGGATGGGGTACGATTCGTAATCCACCTGAAACACCGCAAGAATTCCCAACGAGAAATGGATGTCCAGCACTTCGAAATAGGTCCGCACTGTTTCGGCAGGCAGGGGCCTCAATATCAGAGTGGCCAGAAGCTCGTTGGTGAACAGCTGGGAAACCTGTTCTAACCGATCCTGGCTTCTTTTCACATCCGCTTCCCTCTTGCGCTCTTCATCCAATCGATGGGTCACTTTTTCGATCACTTCCAGGATCCGTTCATCGGAGGCAGGCTTCAGGATGAAATCGTCCACTCCAATCCGTATGGCTTCGTGGGCATACTCGAACTCATGGTATGCGGTGAGGAATACGATTCGAACTCCAGGATGAATCTTTCGCAACTCCTTTGCCGCTTCCAGGCCAGTCAGGCCCGGCATCCGAATATCGAGAAATAGGATATCCGGTTTTTGCCGCCGGCAGATTTCCACCACCTGTCGACCGTTCTCCGCATCCCAAATCTGATCTATGGATGAGCAATTCTTATTCACGATGAGGCGGATCGCCTTTCGTTCGAACTCCTCGTCATCTGCCACTAGAAGGCTATACATGCTCCCTGTCTCCCTGCATAGCCCTGTTTCCCTTCTCCACCACGGGGAAGCTGATCCACACCAGGGTTCCCCTTCCCTTCTTGCTGTAGATTTTGAACTCCTCCTGGGCATCGAAGAAGATCCGTAGCCTGGCCCGTACGTTCTTTAGCCCAATCCCTTTCCCCGATGTCCGCAATGCATCTCCGTTTCCTTCGAGACTCTTCAATACTTCCTCCTCCATCCCAAGCCCCGTATCCAACACTCGAACCCGGATCCGGTCCCCCCTCCGGCTGATCTTGATCCGAAGGACTCCCCCTTCTTCTTTGGGCTCCAATCCATAGAGTAAGGCATTCTCCACCAAGGGTTCTAGCGTGAAGGCAGGGATCGAAATGGGTTCCACTTCCACCGTACACCGCCTCCTGTATCGAATCCGGTTCCCAAACCGAAGGGTCTGGATCCTGAGGTACTCTTCCACGAATTCCAGTTCTTCCTGGAGGGAGACGCTATGCCCGTGTTTCCGGAAGCTATACCGAAACAGATGGGAGAGAGACCTAACCAGTTCGGATGTCTGCGGGGCGCGTTCGAAATCGGCGGAACGAGAAAGGAGGTTCAACGTGTTGAAGAGGAAATGGGGATTGATCTGGGACTGCAGGTTGAGAAACTGGGCTTCCTTCAACGAACGTTCCATCTCCACGTTCCGAAGCTCCTCGGTATGAAGCCTTTTTTCCAGTTCCGCCTTGTCCTGGAGCTCCCGGAACATCCTCTGGATGTTCTCCCGCATGCGATTGAAAGATACTTCCAGGATCCCTACCTCATCCCGGGAACTTATCGGCACCGGGGGAGTATCCAGATCGCCTCCCGCCATCCGTTCCGCCGTTACAGCCAATCGTTGAATGGGCCTGGTGAGGGAGTTTGTAAACAGGATGGCGAACCCGATAGATAGAACACTCACAAACAGAAACAGAGCTCCCATAAGGGTGCGGGAACTCTTCACCCGATTCGTCAATGCCTGGTAACTCTGGTTCCCCTGGGATAGCCGAATGTTGAGAAGCTGGGAAGTGTACCCTTCCAGGTATTCCGCAATCCTGTCTCCTGCATAGTAGGGGATGTAGGAGGAAGGAACTCCTTTCTGCTTCATCTCGATGGCCTCCATGTACTTCTGCAGGCAAACCCCCTGGCCGTTCCGCAAGGCTCGGAGAAGAAAATAGGTTTCCAGAGAGGTGTTGGATTGCCGATCCACCCGCTCCAGGGTCACATTCAGTTCATCCTTCAGGGACATCACTTCCTGTAGACTTTCCAGGGACCCCTCCCGGATGAAACGATTCATCGAACCCCGAAGGGTACGGAGCTCTATGAGGTATTGGTTCATGGTGAAGTAACTGTCGAGATTGTCCTGGAATTCATCCAGCAGGATGGAAAGTCGGTATTGGGAATACAGATTGAAAAAACTGATGACGCCGATGAGGGCGGCAAAGAAGGCCAGTTGCTTGTTTCGGATAGTCCAGATCATCCCTCCCTCACAGATCGAACCAATTCACCAATCGTCCTCCCCGAAAGTACAGTTCGAACCAATCGTACTCCCAGTACTCATCCATTGGGGTCCTCTTGATGGATTTAGGCTCCTGGAACAGGGAAAGCACTTCCGATTTCGTCATACCGACCCGCAGTTTCTTCAGTTCTTTGGGGCGATACGAGGGTTCTGCCCAGGCAAAACTCTCTTTCTTTTCTTCTACCCGTCGAGGCAGGGACACTTCGACTGGCCGGGGAGCTACCGAGGTGCACCCGATGAGAGCAAACAAAAAGCAGGCTGCATAACCGACGATGCAGATAGTGCGAATCATACATGCAGTATACACGCAAGAGGGATCAGAATCCATCGGGAAACATCGGGAGAGTAGAATCACCCCGCTTCCCATTGCGCCAGGAGGATACCCACGGCGACGAGGGCAGCGGCCTCTGTTCGCAGGACCCTCGACCCCAGTCTACAGGGGGTAAAATCCCTTGCCATGAATAGATCCATTTCCCGCTCTGTCCACCCGCGCTCAGGACCTATGGCTACCCTAAAGAGGGGAACACGTTCCCGGGAAGCTTCCCACTCCCACTGGACCCTCCAAAAGGATTTGGGAGCTTCCGGATGCATCACCAGGTTCCTGCTTTTCACCGCGAGTGCGGAAAGACAATCCTTCAAACTGGCATACAGCCGGACCGTGGGAAGGAGCGTGGACCCTCCCTGCTCTGCTCCTTCCCGGAGGTAGACGAGGTATTCGTTTTTTTCCCATAGGGAACTCTTCAGGTACGATCCTTCGGAGAGATCCGCGTTTACCAGGTGGATCCCCTTTACACCGATAGCGGTTAGATCTTTCAAAAGCCGCCGGGCAACGATGGGCCGCATCGCTCCCAGGATTACTTCAATAGGATACGGAGGAATCGGTTCCTGAGTAGAAGTAAACCGATATCGAATGCAACGATCGGTAACTTCCAGAACTTCCAACACGCCGATAGGACCATTCACAACCCCGGCTCTGAAGGTGCTTCCCGCTTTTCCGCGAAGAATCGTCCGGATATGGGTGTACCGACGATCCTCCCTGGGTAAAGTCCCCAGGGTTTCTGCCGAATCGAGAAGAATGAGGTTCATCCTGCAGCAGAAGGCGCCAGATCGGCGGTGATGAGGAATCTAGAAATTTGATCTAGGGGAGGCTTTTCCATTCCTAAAAGAGTTTGAAGCAGGAATCCGTAGATGGAAGCTAGAATGATCTGAGAAAGGATAGAGTTTTCCTTTCCCTGGGGGAGGATCCGGTTCAATCCATCGAGGATCATCTCCTTCCATTTTGCGTATTCCTGACAGAAACGTTCCCTAAGGGTATCATCGGAAAGAGCTTCCAGCATAAGGTAGAAATGGATCTGACCCCGGCTTTTTGCCCTGATGATCGTGTCGAATACGATCTTCAGGATTTCATCCGGAGATACGTCTTCCTTGCTTTTCTCCACCCATTGGAAGATCTTCTGAGTCATGTGATTCATGCTCTGTTCCGCGATATCGAACACCAGATCGTGTTTGGAGGGATAGTAGTAATAGAGGGTGCCTTTGCTGATTTTTACCGCTTTCGCGATATCGGAGAGGCTGATGTGGGAGACCCCCCGTTCTTTCATCAGTCTGGCTGCTGTAAAGAGGATCTTTTCCCTATTGAATTTGGTAGTTTTCTTTTCTTTTCGACCCATCTTTCTCGAGTATATGCACCCCCCTGGGAGGTGTCAATCGTTCAGCCATCGGCCGAATCTAAAAGTTTCCTGATGTCGATCGGGAGGCAGGGGGATTGCATTTAGCTAGGGGTGATAGGTTCATTAAAAAGAGAACAGCACCTCTATCGTGCCCTTTGCCCAGGGATCCCTTCGGGAAAAGGCACCCACGGAGCCCGTAGCGGGCAGGAAAAATCCGAAATTGGATCGGATCTTGAGATCGGAGTATACCTGCCATTCCAGCTTGAGATCCCATTCAGGTCCCAGGAACAAGTCCGACCGATCTAGAAGGTCCACACCCGATTCTGAAATGGGTCCACCGGTGGTGCGGAAGAAGAGAAACGCCTGAGCCTCCGCCCAGACCTTTGGCAAGGGGAAAAGACCTCCCCTCAGTTGAAGGAAGGTAATGTTCGCCAGGAGGGGGGAAAAGGCTACACCCGTATCTTTCTTGCTCACCGGCAGGAAGAGGTTCGATTCCCGAAGGGCAGCACTGTCGTAAAGGGAACTCAACCGATCGTCCCCTGAGGCGGACACGAATACACCTTCTATCTCGGACCTATACTTGTCCTTTCCTTTCCACACTACAGAAGTTCCATAGATACCTGAAAATAGACGAGAACTGACCCCCACGAATCCGAGGCTCAAATATCCAAAGAGTGAAAGGTGTATATTTTCACGGAGTTTGCCCTCGCTACCCAACCCAAGGTAGTTGGTAAAGACTCGATCCCTCTTTACGGGAGGTCTACCGGCTTCCTGGGATCTTAGATCTTGCTGGGCAACGAAGGAAAGGATCAGGTCCTGCGATAGCAGGATGCGGGGAAAGGTGAAGGTGGCTATCTGGATCGTTCTAGGAGGACCGTAGGTGATGGTGGAATCATCCGCGTCCATCGCATCGGACCTGGAGAGGTAGATCTGGGATACCTCCCGTGGCTGCCACCCCGTGTAACCACCCGACAGTTCTATGCGAGTGAAGGGAAACTTCCACTGGAAAAGCGCTCCATCCAGGCGGTGATCGAAAACGTACGTGGAAAAATCGGTAACCTTAAGCCGCCCCCCCTGAAAAGTGAAGGAAGAATCCAACTCCGGGTATCGGGGAATCTGTATGTGAATTACCCCTCTCTCTAAGTCCAGCAATCGAGGTGTATCCACTGTACTGAGAAGGCGGGCGGCTAGTTCGAAAGAAACCGTGGGTGAAAGGATTCCCCGTATCCAGAGAGAGGGTTCGCCCTCCAGGAGCACCCCATCCCCGGGGCCTTCCCATCCTGAAAGCACTCGAACCTGCCCCCCGAAATCGAACACTTCCTCGCTCCATACGATGTGGGGGGTAAGGGATAAGGCAATTCCTGCGATTAGAAGACTCGATAGAATGAAGCGTTTCATTCTTTACATACTAACGGAAAAAATCCCAACTTTCAAAGGGAAAAGCGAAGGTATTCCCCTACTTTTTCAGCAAAGATCTTGTTTCTTCCAGATACTCCAGGGATTGATGCCTGAAATAGGTATTGTACAGTGAAGCGTATTCCCCTCCTCTTCCAAGGAGTTCCTCATGATCACCCTCCTCCACGATTCTCCCATGATCCAGAACGATGATCCGATGGGCATTCCGTACGGTGGAAAGGCGATGGGCTATCACGATGGCAGTTCTCCCCTCCATAACGGAAGCCAGCCCTTCCTGAATGCGTGCTTCGGTGAAGGGGTCCACACTGGCTGTAGCTTCGTCCAGAATAAAGATTCTCGGATTCTTCAAGAGGATCCTGGCCAGGGCAACGAGTTGCCGTTGCCCGTAGGAAATTCTACTTCCCTGTTCTCCTACCTCCGTATCCAAACCCTCTGAAAGCTCTTCCAGCCACTCACCCTTTGCCAGGCGCAGAGCCGCCTTAAGCACCTCGCCATCGGATGAGTCTGGCAGGCCATACCGGATATTCTCCCGTACCGTTCCTCGAAAGAGGAAAGGATCCTGGGTGACGTACCCAATCTGTCTTCGGTAGGATTCTAGATCGAGGGATCGAATGTCCCGATCGTCGATGAGGATTGCGCCACCCTGGAACTCATAGAAACGAGCCACGAGCTTTGCAAGGCTCGACTTTCCGGCTCCCGTATGCCCCACGACAGCCAGAATCTCTCCCGGTTCTATCCGGAGGGAAAAACCATCCAATACCCGTTCCTTTTCGTTGTAGGAAAATACTACATCCCTGAATTCGATCTTTCCCCGAAGGGTAGGCAGGACAACCGAACCCTTTTGCTGCAATCGATGGGGATGGTCGATCAGGGCAAACACCCGTTCGGCAGCGGAAAACCCATCCTGCAACTGGCTCCAAAAAGAAGCGATGTTCAAAAGAGGCCACCAGAAGAACCCCACCGCCTGCATGAATAGATACCAGTCTCCCACACTCAGCTTACCGCCGAACACCGCAATGGCTGCCACGTAGGCTACCAGTGCGTTGGCAGAGCCTGAAGTGATGCCCATGATAGGGAAAATCGTGTTCAGCACGATGCCCCTCCGCCATCCTACACGGTAGGATAATTGATTGTTCTTCAGAAAAGTATCGAACAGGGCTTGCTCCTTGCGGAAAGCCTTCGCTACCATGATCCCCGATACGGATTCCTGGATTTGTCCATTGATCTGCGCATTGGCCTGCTTTGCCTCCAGGGTGACCTTGCGGGCGACCTTGCGGAAGGAAAGGGCTATTCCGGCGGCCACGGGAGCCATGGCGATGAGGATCAGGGTCAACGTGGGGTGCACCGAATAGAGGAAACCCGTCAATAGAAGGATCATGAAAAATTGGCTAAAAAACTCTGCCGTCAGGGTGACCACATTGGAGAAATCCTGCGTATCCGATACGATACGGCTCACCAACTTTCCCGTTGCCTGGGTGTCGAAAAAGGACAGATCCTGAGACAGGGTACGTTCGAACACCCGACGACGAACATCGTAGACTACATGCCCTACGATGACGGTGATCAGCCGCTCATGGATATAGTTGAACGCCCAATTCATCGCTCCCAGGGCCGATACTCCCAAGGAGGCTCCTAGAATGATTCCCCATTTCGGAGTGGTAGAAACCCAATCGATCACCTTTGCGATCAGGATCGGGGAAAGAGCCCCGACGATAGACATGCATAGAAGGGCCAATGCGGTGAGGATCAGGCGCCCCAGATAAGGCTTGAAGAACTCGCCAATCCGGCGCGCCAGTTCCCTATCGGAATAGGTTCGGTCGTACGACTCCGTTTCCAACCCGTCAAGTATGAAACCCATACACCTTCCCCCTCGGTACGATCGAAAAGATCTTTCGGTACTCTTCGGAAACCTCCATCAGTTCCTCATGGGTACCTTGCGCCACCAGTTCCCCTTTTTTCAGCACGAGAATCCAGTCTGCCCATCGGATCTGGCTCAACCGGTGGGTAATGATGAAGGTCGTTCGATTCAAACTGGCATTCCGAATGGCCTTCTGGATTTCGTCCTCCGTGCGGCTATCGATGGCACTGGTGGAGTCGTCCAGGATGAGAATCCGGGGGTCTGTAAGAAGAGCTCGGGCGATGGCGATGCGCTGCCTCTGCCCACCCGAAAGAGTGACCCCCCTATCTCCCACAATCGTATCGTACCCATCCTCGAAGGAACAGATGAACTCATGGGCCTGGGCGAGCTCTGCCGCATGAACGATCTCTTCCTCTGTAGCGTTTTCCCGACCGAAGGCGATATTTTCCCGTATCGTGCGGGAAAACAGGAACACATCCTGTTCGATGAAAGCGATCTGGGAACGGAGACTTTCCAGGTTCCAGTCCCGTGCATCTATCCCGTCTATCCGCACACTCCCTACAAGGGGATCGAAGGTTCGATTGATCAGTCTCGTGAGGGTGGTCTTCCCTGCTCCCGTGCCCCCGACGATCGCTACCGTCATCCCGGGTTCGATGGAAAAATTGATCCGTTTCAGGACCAGCGCTCCATTGTATCCAAAGAATACCGTATCGAACTCCACTTCACCTTCGATCTTCGTACGAACTCCCTGCACGTTCTGGTCTAACTCCGTCCGGGTGTTGATGATCTCCAGGATCCTCTTCGCACTGGCCATCCCATGCTGCACCGTATTGAAGGAATAGAGGGAAATGTAGGTGACAAACCGAAAGGTATTGAAGAGTCCCATGAAGCCTATCACCGTTCCTAGACTGATCACTCCTGTCTTCCACAGGTACAACCCATGGATAAGGCTCAAGCCCCAGGATATCGCAAAGGCGAGCATGGGCCAGTACCGGGCCTGGATGATTCCCTGCTGGATGAAGTAGTCTCGAAACACTCTAGCATCGGACAGAAACTTTTCTAGTTCGTACTTCTCCTGCACGTTCGATTTTACGGTGAGGATGCCGGTGAGAATTTCTTCTGCCTCGGCACTGAGCTTCCCGTTCTGCTCCTGCTGGGCTAGGCTCACCGGTTCCAAACGACGGTTGTAGTCCAGGAGGGTGAACACGAGAAAAATCGTAAAAAGCAGGGGGACGAGAAGGAGGGAGAGATGCAGCCGGGCAATCATGATCATTGGTATGGCATAGGCCAGCGAAGAATCCACGATCAGCATCAAGCCTGGGCTGAACATCAGGTTCAAGGCATGCACATCGTAGGTCGCTCTCGACATCAAATCCCCTACCCGTTGTTTGCCGTGAAAAGTTTGACTCTTTTCCAGAAGGGAAACGTAGTACTCTTCCCGGCAATCCCGTTCGATTCGTTGGGCGAGGGTTTCTACGCTATAGTTCCGCACCAAACCGGTAAGCCCCTGCAGGATAGCCGAGCCGACGATCACGAACACCAGGGGCAACAGGGCACCCGTAGGCCCTTTCAGTACCTGATCGAAGGATTTCCCGATATAGAGCTGGATGTTCCCATAGGCTGTGTTGTTCACGATGGAAGCGAACACCATGAGAAGGGGAAGATGCGGATACCTGAGAAGATGAGACAGGATCCAACGGAGAGGAGATTTTCTATCGTAAGGATGCAGATGCTCCACGTGGAACTCACGGAGTACGGTTTCCATACGATATGGAATATACTTTAAAGCTTTCTCAAAGGAAAGTTGCCTTGATTTCAACGTAAAAACTATGTATATAGAACCCAATGCAACAACTATGGACACTCCTGAACCAGTATGTAACCTATGCACCCTTGGTAGCGTTTTTCCTCCTTCTCCTGGCGGGCTTGAACCTGCCCCTATCGGAGGATCTCATCATCATCACCTCGGCCTTTCTGGCCCGCAGCAACGAGGAATCAAAGTATTACTTTTACGCGGCTCTACTAGCGGGAGTGATCATTAGCGACCATATGGCCTACTGGATCGGAAACCGTATCGGACACGGTCTTCACAAGAAATATTTCCATAAATTCTTGACCCCTGCAAAACTCGAACGTGTACACTTCTACATCAAAAAGTATGGGATCTTTTCCTTCATTATCTGCCGTTTCATTCCCTTCGGGGTACGAAACACCCTCTTTATCAGTTCGGGGATCATGCGGATGAAGTATGGTCTCTTTACCCTGTTCGACGGTATTGCGGCCACCATCAGTGTCTCTACCCTCTATTTCCTCTTCTTCCGTCTGGGTTCGGAAATGGAGCGCCCCTACAGAATACTCGGAATCGTCCTCTTTATCCTCCTCCTGATCGTCATTTCCATCGGGTTATTCAAACTGTTCCGCGCCTGGAAGCGCGGACACTTCGACGGGAATGAACATTCCGACCCTATAGATTAGAGCTTCACATAGATTAGAGCTTCACAGAATGAACACCTGTTCTCCGCTGGATAATTCTAAAGTTCTTTTCCGGAACGGGTGTTTCCCTTTGTCCCGATAGGGAGAAGAGCCACTCAAAAGGGTATCATCCAGAATCCTGATCCAGAGACCGGTGAGGGTTCTACCGATTTGGATAGCCTGGTGTTCTTCCCCCCCCAGCACAGGCAGATAGTGGGAGGGAGTGTTGAAGGTTACAGAGGATCCGAGGGTCAGGGTTATACGGAATGCATCGTTCCTCCCCAACTGGGAATCCCACACGAGAATCTTCATCGGACGAAACACCTTCCATAAAAGATATCCGATCCATACAAGGGCTCCTACCAGGATCAAGAGGAAAACGCCATAAAAGACCAAGGGCGGTATCCCCAGTGCAAAAGACCACCGTTGGATCCATGCATATGCACCGATCGTGGAACTTGCGGGTTCTTCCCTACCGGTTTTCCTTCCCGCATCCTCCCTCGCTTTCCGCACTTCCTCTGTCCGCTTTACGTATTCTTCCACCCGCACATCCTTCAGGGCGGCATCCGTTTCCTTCAGGACCGAGCCTTCCACTGCCGTAGCGATGTGTTTCGCATCGGTTTCCTTTCCGATGCCGATCACATAGATGAACCACCCCTCCTGGGAAATCTTCTTCCCGATCTCCCTGAACCGGGCATCCACCGAGAGATCCTTCCCGTAGTAGGGGCTCTTTCGGGGAGGGGTATTCTTCCCATCGGTAATGAAGATCACTTTCACATCCCCCTCCCCTTTCATCCGGGAAAGCTGATCGAACAGGTATTCCAGGGCCATTCCAATATCCGTGTAATCATCGTCCGCTTTTATGTTCCGAATGCGTTCCAGCAGTTCCCTCCTGCTGTTTTCGTCGGTGATCCGCTCTGTAAAGGCCACCCT
>Ga0078972_1003458_pt1 | contig 47311 bp, 58 predicted proteins | sample YelNatPaOPGAMG01_FD_67568 | JGI IMG/M metagenome (GOLD analysis project Ga0078972, IMG submission 67568) | Hot spring thermophilic microbial communities from Obsidian Pool, Yellowstone National Park, USA - OP-RAMG-01 (SPADES assembly) (version 2) | ecosystem: Environmental > Aquatic > Thermal... | reverse complement strand
AAAAGGGAGGGGTCAGATGGCCTCTAAATTAGCAGTTTATCCCAAGATGAGATTAGTCACCCAAGAAGACTTCGAGAGATTTATCAAAGACCACAAATATGTATTGATAGAGGACCAAAAGGTCCCCATTGGGAACGAGTGGAAAATCACGAAATACGGACCTGAGGGTTATTCGTATGAGAGGGAAACGGTGTGGAGCTTCCCGCAGCGAGGAGACTGGGCCACCCATGTAGGAAATTACAGAGGGAACTGGTCTCCGTACATTCCGAGAAATCTCATCGCGAGGTTCACAAAACCCGGGGATCTGGTGCTTGACCAGATGGTTGGAAGTGGGACAACGTTAGTTGAATGCAAGCTTTTAGGTCGCAACGCAATAGGAGTTGACATAAATAAAGACGCGATAATGGTGACCCGGGACAGGCTGAATTTCCATTACAAACCACTGCTCAACAATTACGTCGAGCCCGAGATTCTGACTTACATCGGGGATGCTAGAAATCTGGACAAAGTGGAGGATGAAAGCATAGACTTGATAGCTACTCATCCACCGTACGCCTACATAATAAGCTACAGCCAGAGCAAAATAGAGGGAGACCTCTCTGCCATAAAAAACTTGGAAGATTACTTTGCCGAAATGAGGAAGGTGGCTGATGAGTGCATGCGTGTACTAAAACCTGGGAAGCATTGTGGGATACTGATCGGAGATACTAGGAAACAAAAGCATTACGTGCCGATAGCGATGAGGGTCATGCAGGAATTTTTGAACGCTGGCTTCATACTCAGAGAGGATATAATAAAGTTGCAATGGAACACAAAGGTAACAAGGGAAAGATGGATGGGTGAGAACTTGGATTTTTACAGGATATCACACGAACACCTCTTTATATTCAGAAAACCGGCCGATGCCAGCGAGTACAGTAGGTTAAAGCTAAGCGTTAAATGGTGGCATTAGCATTAAACTGATAGCACATAAATGTCGCGCGCCCTTTTGAAGCTAATCTCAATACAGTCCCAAAAAAGCGCCTGAGGAGAAAATCTATCTCAAGAACCGATTTATAAGCTAGCTCATATTTGCATTAACCAAACACAAAAAGTTTTACTTTCCTCCTCACGTCGACCGTGCTTCCAGCGTCGTTTGATGTCTCGGGGCCATCTACATCGTAGCCATGGCGTCCACATCGGCGTTATTGATGGTTTCGAGGAGCTCCACGAGATGCCTCACCATATCCACAACGGATGCGCGAACATCTGCCTTTTCTTTTTCTTCTAAGTCTGGGTAGCTATCTTCAACTTTATCCTTAAACACATCCAGAGCTACTTTGATTGAGCGGACTATGTCACCTGTCTCCATTTCCTTCCAACGGTTTGCAGTTATCAATTCACCTCACACCGCCTATATATGCGCACAACTTCTTAAAAAGAGCACATGTTGTTGAACAGAGCGATCGTGCGCGTAAACAGATAGGCAGTAGACAGCGACCAATAGTCAACAAGGCTCTATTGCACGCCCAGAATGGGCAGAAGGCTAGAAAGTTAACGGCAAATACTTTTCAAAGTTCATAACATGGATGGCTCGGCTTTACTACGTGAACATTTTTATAAGGCGGAGTTAAAGACTTTGGTGGATTATTTTGGCAAAATACGAGATGTTCGGTTTCAGAAACGAGGACGAGTTCTTGAACTACTTTTTTAACACACTTCTAAAAACGAATTGGACATACGATTATTTCGTAGGCTGGGATAAGGTTAGGCAGAACGTTAAAAAATTCACCAAAGAAATTTGTTTGCTGAATGCCCTAACGAAGATAGATCCTGAATACAGAAAGCGAGAATTAAAAGGCGTTTTCATTAGGTATCCAGAGACGATCCCCGTCATTCCGCTGATAATTGCAGTAAGGGAAGAAAAAATATCGATATTGGAGATTGCTGAGAAAACAATCAGGCTCTTCAATTTCGCCAGTAGAGAATTACATGAAAATGAGGCAGATATGCTCGTCGATTTTTGCGAGAAGGTTGGAGTACTCCAGCTTTTCTCGGAAATCAAGGACTTGTATGATTACCTTTTGGGTGTTGAGGTTGGTTTGGATACGAACGCTAGGAAGAACAGAAGTGGTAAAATATTTCAGGGGCTCGTTGGAGTTTTATTAGAGAAAAAACTCAGCTCGCATAAGGGTATTAAGTTGAAGGCTGAAGACGAAAGTATTAAAACGATGAGAAGAAAAAAAGCTGATTTCGTTATCTACTTAGAAGGCCAGCCAAAAATTGTTGTCGAGTGCAACTTCTATCACACGACTGGAAGTAAGCCTATTGAAACCGCGAACGCTTACATAGACTTTCAGAAAAAGGCGAGGGACAAGGGCATCAGTTTCATTTGGATTACGGATGGGCCAGGCTGGAACGAAATGAAAAGTACCATACTCCAGAGCTTTCGGGAAATAGATTATCCGATGAATTATACCCTCGCGGATGAGAAAATTGCTGATATAGTTTCGCTCGTTCTAAAAGGATGAGGACTACAGTTTCATAACCATCATACTTTCTTAGCGTTCGTTTTTGTTTTATGCCGATCCTGCCTCTTAAGTAATCGAGTGTTCACCAGAATTATTGCTTCCAGGTGATGATTTTAATTACTGTCCCAAGGAAAGTGGTTTTTATAAGTAGTCCATGATATAATAAATTGAATTGACACAACCTCGAATTAGAAGGAATGGACGAACGGATCCTCAAAGAGAATTCGAAGAAGAGCTCGGTAAAGAAATAGGGAGAATTTTTGAAAGAAAGAAAAGGGAAATAAGAATAGAGGCAACTCTTAAGCTGAGTTTTCTAGAAGACTTCCCCATTATCGGCGAATATGTTTACGGTCAGGCTTTCCCAAATGAAAAACTTGTAGTGCTTGAAGTATACGCTTTATACGCGACTAAGAAGGAGATAACAAGAACGATCTGCGAAGAACTATTGCACATAAAACATGGACCATGGACCTTGGAACATGGACCAGAATTTTGGAAAATGGTAGAAGAGGCAATGGCGCGTCCAATTAGAGTGAAAAAAGCGAATTGTTAACCTCCTTGCTCGAGACACAATTCTGTGCATAGGAGCGGGATATCAGTGCAATCATGTTCGACAAGGGGCACCCCATCCATAATGGGGAATGACCGTCTCACAACGATGAAGACTATGCACATGCGTACTATATGCACAATGAGAAGTACAAGATGAGCGCGCGCTAAAATTTAAGTCATACGCAGAATAACCATAAAGATCATTTTAGGCGATCACGTATTAGATATTTGGTCAAAAGGAAACCAAAATCTTAACACGTCAACCAAGGTATCGGTTAGGCAAAGAGATTTAAAAATTATTTTACCTCATATCCTCGTTCATCTTTATCACACACTTATCTTTTCAAGAGCCTCAGTACATTAGGTACACCAGATTAATGCTTTGAGTTGAGCGCACTGTATTTTTAGAAAGGTTTATCTCGGGGCTTCCGTAAGCGCCATGGCGGAGGATAACGATGCCACGTTACAAGACGACGGAGGAGGTGTTGCGGCTAGCCAACAATAGGGACCAGATCAGGAACATGGGGATAATCGCTCACGTGGACCACGGGAAGACCACCCTATCGGACAGCCTGCTCACCGCATCCGGTTTGTTGTCTCCGACCGTGGCCGGTGAAGCTTTGGCGCTGGATTATCTAAAAATCGAACAGGAGCGCCAGTTCACATATAAAGCTGCTAATATTTCTTTATATTATGAGAAAAAAGAAAACAATACAGAATTTCTTGTAAATCTTATAGATACGCCTGGACACATCGACTTCACGGGCTTCGTCACGAGGAGCCTGAGGGCCATAGACGGCGCGGTCGTCGTAGTGGATGCCGTCGAGGAGGTGATGGTCCAGACCGAGACCGTCACGAGACAAGCGCTGGAGCAGATGGTCCGCCCCGTGCTGTTCATAAACAAGGTCGACAGGCTCATAAAGGAGCTCCGCCTAACGCCCCAGAAGATCGAGCAGAAGATTCTACGCATCATAAGGGACTTCAACAGGCTCATCGATACATACGGCCCGGAGGAGTTCAAGCGCGAGTGGCGCGTCGACCCGTTCAAGGGAAGCATGGCCTTCGGTTCCGCAAAGGACAGGTGGGGCGTCACGCTCAAGATAGCCCAGAGTGAGGGCCTCAAGTTCGCCGACATAGTCTCAGCCTACGAGAGGAACCAGCCCGACGAGCTCAGGAGCAGGTTTCCGGTCGAGAACGCGGTGCTCGACATGGTCACCGAGCACTTCCCGCCCCCCTACGTTGCGCAAAAGTACAGGGTCCCAAAGATCTGGCGCGGCGACCTTGACAGCGAGGTCGGAAAGGCGATGCTCAACTGCGACCCAAGCGGCCCTGTGGTGATGTGCGCCAGCCACATGCGCGTCGACCCCCAGGCTGGTGTCGTGGCTACTGGTCGTCTCTTCTCAGGCACTGTCTACTCCGGCCAGGAGGTCTACCTCATAAACAGCAGGGCGAGGGGCAGGGCGCAGCAGGTCGGCATCTACATGGGCCCGCACAGAGAGGTCGTTGGCAAGCTTCCTGCTGGCAACATCCCGGCTCTGCTCGGCCTAGAGGGTGCGAGGGCCGGCGAGACGATAACTACTGTGCCTGACATCATGCCATTCGAGAGCATAAGGTACGTATCGGAGCCGGTCATGACGATAGCGGTAGAGCCGAAGCACCCGAAGGACCTGCCGCAGCTCCTCGACACTATGAAGAGGCTCAGCATAGAGGACCCAAACCTCAGGGTCACGATAAACGAGCAGACTGGTGAGTATCTGTTAAGCGGCATGGGGCAGCTCCACCTCGAGGTCGCACTAACCTTCATAAAGGAGGCCGGCTTGGAGGTGGTCACCGCGCAGCCCGTCGTGATATACAGGGAATCGATCAAAGGAGCCAGCCAGCCGATTACGGTCAGGTCTCCCAACGGCCACAACAGGGTGGCTGTCATGGTCGAGCCACTAGAGGAAGGCGTCATACGCCTGATAATGGACGGCAAGATCTCGGAGTTCATGGACAACAGGGAGAGGGCGAAGCTGCTAAGGGATGCCGGCTGGAGCGCCGACGAGGCAAGGAACCTGTGGAACATAAGCGATGGGTTCAACGTGTTCGTCGATGCGACAAAGGGCGTCCAGAGGCTTGAGGCAGTAGCTGGCAGCATGAGGATAGGCTTTACCGAGGCGATGTCTGAGGGCGTTCTGGCGAGGGAGCCCGTGAGGGGCATAAAGGTCAAGCTGCTCGACGCTCTGGTTCACGAGGACCCGGCGCACCACGGCCCTGGGCAGATAATCCCGGCCATAAAGAGAGGTATATACGCCGCGATGATGCTCGCGGGCACCGTCCTGCTCGAGCCAATACTGAGGATAGACGTCAGGGTACCTCCTGACTTGGTGGGCGTGGTGACGAGGGTGATAAGCAGCAAGAGGGGTAAGGTAACGAACATAGAGTCGAAGGAGCATCTGGTTTACATAGTTGGCGAGCTGCCCGCTGCCGAAACGTTTGACCTATCGGAGGTCTTGAGGAGCGCAACCGGAGGGAGGGCCTTCTGGGATACCTCCTTCCTTAAGTTCGAAGCGGTGCCAACCTCGATAGTCAGCGACGTCATAAAGGAAATAAGGAAGAGGAAGGGCCTCCCGCCAGAACCGCCTAAGCTAGAGGAGTTCTTGGACTGAGGTCGCGCGCGCTCGAAGTCCGCAATCGTAGTCAGCATACAACTGGTTTTTCTCGTGTTTCAACCGGGCATGACGATGAGAAATCTAAGATTGAAAAGAGTTATATTCGCAGAATGCTTGCAAACTTTTCAGCATGCTTGCAAAGAAGGGTGTGGTACCGCCAAGTGTTAGCGAGGCTTCAGAAGGCTTACAGGCCTCAGGAACTTGGTTGTCCATAGATATCGGGATGTCGACGACTCCAAAGATACATTGGGGGATGAGAAGCGTAAAATTTCTAACCCGGACTTAATTAAGATACTTAGGGAGAAGCTGGAAGCTAGAGAAGAAATCGTTTTCGCAACAGTTTTCGGGAGCTTCCTTGAATGCAGCGGGTTCCATGATGTCGATATCGGTATTCATGTCGACAGAGAAGTAATCAAAGACGTTATTGATGCAAGCTTGTATTCGGAGGAGCTATCCAAAGACCTTGTCGGAAAAATTGGTGTCCCCGTCGATATCGTGATTCTGAACTTCGCACCCATGTGGCCTGATTCGTCGGGCACTTAACGGAATTTTGCTCGTTGACAGGGACCCAGTGCTAAGGGCTGCTCTTCGGCTCACGGCAATCGACAACGCTTACGTGGCTTCGGTCCGAAAGTGATCACATGTTTCTTAAAATAAACGATTCGATGACTTTAGCTCCACAGAAGTCCAGCTCATCGGTTAATTGTCCGTATGGTTCGTACATGGCGTACAATTTTTAACTCCACGAGCAGGAAGTCAACAGACTTTGGGATGGGCAGCACGAGTTCTCCATGGTGGATTGCGAAAATTCAACGGAAAGAACTTGTGCTTAGCTGGGGGCGCGAGCTAAAAAGCTAAGTAGTTTAGCGTAGTCGTTATGCAGCCATGATAAGAGTGGGCGTGGTAGGCACCGGGGGTATCTTCAAGGAGCTGCACTTGCCGTACTATCAATCGTCGAGTGTGGCAAAGGTTGTTGCGGTCGCGGACGTGAACGAACTCGCTGCCAGGGAGGCAGCCCAGGCTTGTGGTGCTGAATACTGCTTCACGGACTTCAGGGAGCTCCTAAAGCTGAGAGAGGTAGAGGCCGTCGATGTCTGCACGCCTCCAGCGTCGCACAGGGATATAGCATTAGAGGCCGCAAGGCTTGGGAAGCACGTTCTGGTCGAGAAGCCCATGTGCCGTACAGTTAAGGAAGCGGACGAGATGATAGCTGCAGCAGAGAGGGCCAAGGTGGTCCTCCAGGTGGCGTACATGCTCCGCTTCCACCCTACCTACCTGAAGCTCAAGCGACTTGTCGAGGATGGAGACCTAGGGGAGGTACATCTAGTTTACAGTTGCCAAGTTGGCTGGTTCCCGCCAACGCACCCTTGGCTCTTCCACAAGGAGCAGTCAGGTGGCATGCTGGTCGAGCAGGCGATACATACCTTGGACGAATGGCTTTGGCTCTACGGCCCAGTTGACACCGTTTATGCGCGGGTCAGCCATGTGCCTTTGGGCGGCACCTACCCTCCGCCCTCGGAGGCTGTTGAGAACAACGCGTCCGTCATCATGCACTTCAAGAGCGGCGCAACTGGTGTGCTCACTAAGAGCTGGGCCGCAGAGGTCGCGCACTTGGGAGAAGGCGTGGTCGGCTCCAGGGGCTCAGCAGCGATAAACCGCGGGCAACTGACTTGGAAGACGCACGACATGGGCGAGGCGACCAGCTATGTTCCAGATGTGCCCGACGATGGCACCTATCGAACTTTAGATCCCGAGTCCAGGAGGAGGAATTACTGGAGTTACGCCTCAAAGGGGGCAAGTATTGAGCACTGGCTTAAGTGCATCGAAGGCGAGGAGGAGCCCACGACATCGGGCAGGATTGGCAGGGCTGGCGTGGAGTTGGCCGAGGCCGCATACCGCTCTTCAGAGACGGGGCAACCGATAAGGGTTGGATGGCGTTGAACTGGTCATAGGTGGTTGTTTTTGAGGTTCAGGCTTGGTGCGATCGATGGTGCCTTGGGCGTGTCTTGGGATAGGGTATTCGAGCTAGCGGCACAGGCAGGTCTTGAGGGGGTTGAGCTCGGTGTCGGCGAGGACTACTTCAAAACAAAACTCTGGAACGCGGAAGGAAGACGTGAGCTTAGGGAGCTCTCTGAGGCTTCTGGAGTAGTAATCCCCTCCATCTGCCTTCATACGTACTGGCGCTTCAGCTTCGCGAGCAACGAAGAAAAAACAAGGGCAAAGGCCCGGCAGGTTGCGGAGCAGGCTGCGGAGATCGCCTCCGAGCTGGGGGCCAGAAACCTCCTAATCCCACTAACCTCAGCCGAGGGGGTGAAACCCGAGGAGGCCAGGGCCAGGTGGGTCCAAGGGATTGGGTCTTGCGCTAACGTGGCCGAGGATTCCGGTGTCATTTACGCGCTTGAGAACGTTGGCCAACCCTTTGCGAGGTCCGGAGCGCAACTGTCCTCGATCGTCGACGAAATCGGATCTCCTGCGGTGAGGGCCTATTATGACCCTGGAAATGCGGTGCACGCGAACTTAGACCCGGTTGTGGACATCGGCGTGCTGGGCGAGCGCATAAGCCAGGTGCACATGAAGGACCCAGGCGGCGTCCACCTTGGAGAGGGCAGGATGGACATACCTTCCGTCCTCAGGGCTTTGGAGGATGTGGGCTTTACAGGGTGGCTAATACTCGAAACTCAACCTACGGATGATCCGCTAGCAGCCTGCAGGATGAACCTAGAGTTCCTGCGCAAGATCCTCTGAGGGGAAGCCCAAGGGTGAATTAAAATCGTCGAATTTACAGATTTCTATCCCCCAAAGACAAAACTATAAAGTGCTATCTCACGGCTCTTGGCTATGAGTTTCAGATTCGACATCGCGCTTCCGTTGTCTATAATATGCCTGGCCGTTCTATCGTTGCTCCTTAAAGACAGATACGCTGACAGGTTCAGGGCGGCTCTGAAAGGCAAGGAGTTCAAGTCCAGGGACGCGGTCGTTTTAAGCGCAGCCATCGGTGTCGTGGTGAGCTTAGTGGCAGCAGTGCCAAGTCAAGCGCTTGCTATAGTATTCCTTTCAGCCTACTCGCTCCTTCTGTTTCAGTTCAGTTACCTGGTGCGACCAAAGTTGTCTGTGAGCGTACTCGTGCCAGTCCTTTTCTTGGGTCTGTATTTTCTGTTCAGGGGCTCGGTGTACTGGAACCCTTTGATACTGGATGCCTTCGCTGCCATCTTTGCTGTCCTAGTATCGACCTTCCTGGGTGTAACCTTCACTTGGGGGGCTGCAGTGGCATTTGCAGTGACAATTACTGCAGTGGACATGTTCCAAGTGCTTTACACGGGTTCCATGGTGATGGCATTTGAGAAAACGATGGGCCTCGACCTGCCCGTGGCGTTGATTGTGCCAGTGGTCCCGTTGGTACCCGCAAGTGAACCACTTTATCCGGCGTTGCCATACGCGTTCAGCGGCTTGGGTTTGGGCGACCTCTCTCTCATAGGGTTGTTGGTTGCAAAGACGGCGGAGAGGTACGGTAGAGGCCTTGGATTAGCTACCGCGTTATCGATGGGCGTTTCCTTCTTCATCTTCGAAACCCTGGCGATGAACTTCGGAGGTGGTTTCTATCCAGCAACGGTCTTCGTCGTATCGGGTTGGGTGGCTGTGCTATTCGGAAAGTTCGTTGCAAGTTTGGTGCGCCCGAATCCAAAGGAAAGACCGTAGCGAGGGCTCTTCAGCCTTCTCGCGTTAATATTCCCGATATGAAAACGCACGGTTTAAGACCTTGGGGAGAAACCCCACGTCAACCAATATATCTTCCCTCTGCAGCTCCCTGTTTATGCTCACGGTATTGAGCTGCCAAACACGGAGGGGGTCGAGGTGACGAGTACAGGCGGTGTCTGGTACCCTGTCGTCTTTCCAGAACGTTGTGACGGATGCAAGGGCATCGAAATTCCACACTGCATCCAATTCTGTCCAAAGGGGGTGTTCGAGATGAGAGGAGAAAAGGTCGAGGTCGTCCGCCCACTGGAGTGTGTCTACGGATGTAACGCATGCGAACTAGTATGCCCGAGGGACGCGATATCCTTCCCGTCGTCAAGGAAGCAAGTTCAACAATCGACTGAGAGCTGGAGCACATCATTGCACAGGGTGTCTTGCAAGGTATGTGGTAAGACCTTTTGGACTAACTTCGAGACGGATGTTTGTTCGGACTGTAGTAAGAAAATTGAAGGTCATCGTGAGTGAATGAACCGAGGGACCCAAAGACGGCCAAAGCGTAAGTCAGGATTAAATAAACTTTCAAAAAAAGGGTAAATTTGTCTTAACAAGCGCTGTCTCAACTGCGGGGCATCTTGGACGCCTGTTTACCTCCTACCCCCCAGTTGCTCCTTGGCACATCATGTATGATTATGTTAAGCCACTCCGGCTTTACCCCTATTTCTCCGAATGCCTTAGTAATGCCTTCTATAAGTTTCTCCTTTTGCTCCTCTGTGCGGCCCTCCCACATCTCAACTATTACGACAGGCATTTACCTTCCCGCTTTCAAGATGCCCTCTAGTATATAGCCGTTCACCAAACGCGTTCATTCTTAGGGTGAATGGAGATGTACTGGGCACGAGTAAAAAAAAGCCATATTAACAGATGGCCTCCATGGATATCAAGGTGTTCAGGTTTGAGGTACAGAAAGCTCGGGAGGACGGGTATCGAAGTGAGTGAGATAGGGTTTGGAGGTTGGGGCATAGGTGGCGGATGGGGACCAAAGGATGACGAAGCGGCTCTCCTATCCCTCAGAAGGGCTATTGACCTCGGCGTGAACTTCTTCGATACCGCACTTGCGTATGGGGATGGCCACAGTGAGAGGCTAATAGGCAGGGCAGTATCTGGGATTAGGGAAAGCGTGGTCATCGCCACAAAGGTCCCTCCCAAGACCTACAGGTGGCCCGTTTTGCCAACCGAGCCGATATCGGAGACTTTTCCATCCGAGTGGATAATAAAATGCACGGAGAGGAGTCTCGAGAACCTGGGAACGGACTACGTGGACGTTCAGCAACTCCACGCTTGGACAGACCGTTACACGGATGAAAGAGATTGGCAGGAGGCTGCAACCTACCTGAAGGAACAGGGCATGATAAGGGCCTTTGGCGTGTCAGCTAACGACTGGGATCCGTATGGGCCAGTGAACTTGGTTGAGTCCGGAAAGATAGACACCGTTCAGGTAATATACAACATCTTCGAACAAAGGCCTGCGGAGAAGCTCCTGCCTGCAGCATTGGAAAAAGGCGTTGGTATAATAGTCAGGGTCCCTTTCGAAGAGGGTCTTTTGACCGGGAAGATTGTTGAGGGCTATAAGTTCGCAGAGGGCGACTGGAGGTCGAAATGGCTAACGCCCAGTAGGATCAGAGAAGCGTCGAGCAGGGTAAGAAAACTGGAACGCCTCCTTAACGAGGATACGCCCACGCTTGCTACGCTGGCCCTCAAGTTCTGCTTAAGCCACCCAGCAGTGTCAACCGTAATCCCTGGGATGCGCAAGGTGGCGCACGTCGAGGAGAACTGCAAAGCCTCGGATGGCAGGTTGCTTTCCGAGGGCACGCTAGCTGAGCTTAGAAGACATGCCTTTGTGCATGGATGGAAATACCCTTGGAGTCAGCAGTAGTGCGGCATTTTGTTTCACCTGAAGAAACCTCCATCTCTTAAAAGCCAATTGAATTCTCAACGATTTTAAGGGGCCTCCACCCGAACTTAGTTGGCGTAGCTTCGACTCTCTGCGACTTATTCTGTGGCCAAGCAAAATCAAGAGTAGCGTGAAGGCAACGCCCACAGCGGTCTGCCCTCTAAAGTCCTCGGGCGTAGGCCTTGAGAACTCAACTACGGGATCAAGGAATATCAGGAGACTGAGGAAACCAGACGCAAGCCCTAAGGCGTTCAGTTCACCCAAACCTAGCTTGGAGAGCTCAATCAAGATCTTTGCGATCAGACCGGTTAGTGCGATGCCGGACGCGATGGTGAGCAAAACAGGGGCTCCAACCGAGGGCATGAGCCCGAATACGATGAAGAAGTAGGAAAAACCACCTGACGCTCCTAGCAGCCAAAGCCACCTGCTTCTGACACGGCTTCCGGCGCCACCTAACTTTGGTCCTCTGAACCTCTTAGCGCAGTATGTTAAAAGGGCCATCGCCAGAAAACAAACAACCATTTGCCAGATGCTAACTGGGTATGGGTTCAGGTAGAAGTGACAGAAAGCGACGACAAATGAAATAAGCGCGGAGAAAAACATCAAACCCTTTCTGCCAAGGTATGCGCTGTGTCTCAAGGAGGGGAACATAAGCTCGACGAGGAGTATTGGTATAGCAATGCTGTATATGGCGTGGTAGATGGTCAGCCATTCGGCCCAGACCCAGTTGACGCCTGCCCATCTGCCATATGTTCCTAACAAGCCCAGGTCAGGCCAGTTGGGGTCAAAGAAGCTCTTGACCGCCACACCCTCCTCCAGTATGCCATAGGCCGCGCCAAGCAATAGGACTGAGGGCCACCCCCTGCCCCATCGTCTTGTCGCCTCCCTGACTAGTATTGTACCGCTTCCATAAAGGCCAGCAAGCAGGAACAGGTTTAAAGGGTTTAAGAAAGACATGAGAGGAGTGGACCCGGACAAGAGCTCAGCTATCATCGGTGAAAGGAAGAATGCGATCACGACGGGAGCGCGCGAAGGTGCCCTGCTCAACTTAGGTCTATGAGGGTGCTTGACGAATAAATCTTTAACCCTTCGGATTTGCTTTTTCCTAATGCGCTCTCTCCAGCCTGTCCCTTCCCATGAACTTTCTAAGGGGCTCCGGTATAGCAACAGTGCCGTCTTCCTGCTGATATTGCTCGATGATCGCGATCAAAGTCCTGCTCATCGCCAATGCCGTGCTGTTCAACGTGTGGACAAAGCCGGCTGGAGGCTGACCCTCTTTCATCCTGTATCTTATGTTCAACCTCCTGGCCTGATAGTCTGTGCAGTTCGAGTTCGACCCTATTTCCCTGTACTTGCCGTCAGCCATCCACACCTCAGTGTCATACTTCTTAGCTGCAACTGTTCCTATATCTCCGGTGCACACGAGCACCACCCTGTAGTGAAGGCCAAGCCTCTGGTACATCTCCTCGCAGTTCCTCTGCAACTCCTCGTGATACTTCGGGGATTCCTCAGGGGCGCAAAAAACGAACTGTTCGACCTTGTTGAACTGATGCATCCTGAAGAGCCCCTTCGTATACTTCCCGTGAGCTCCGACCTCTTTTCTGAAGCAGGGGCTGATTCCCACGAACTTCATGGGCAAGTCATCTCTCAGGAGCACCTCATCCATGAACATCGCAGCCATGGGATGTTCGCTCGTTGCTATCAGGTAAAGATCCTCGTTCTCGATCTTGTACATGACGTTCTCGAAGTCGGCGAGGTCGGTGACGCCTTCATATGCCCTTCTGTTCATCATGAATGGTGGTTCAATAGGCGTGTAACCCCTTTCGATCATGAACCTCAAAGCGAAATCCATCAGCGCGTATTCAAGTAGCACGAGGTCTTTCTTGTAATAGTAGAACCTCTCTCCCGCTACCTTCGCCCCCCTCTCGACATCTATCAGGCCAAGATCCAAAAGTATAGATAAGTGGTCCTTTGGCGTGAATTCAAACCTAGGTTGCTGGCCCCACGTCCTGACAACAACGTTGTCGTTCTCGTCCTTCCCGTATGGCACATCCTCATCTAAGATATTCGGAAGCCTCATGAGGAGGTAATTGACTCTGTTCGCGAGCTTGTTCGCCTCGCCCTCCTTCTGGGCTATCTCTTGGGCTATCGCGTCAGCCTCGCGTAGCTCGGACTTCACGTCTTTCCCCTCCTTTCTCAAAGCCGCTATCTGCCTCGAAACCTCGTTCCTTCTGTGCCTGAGTTCGTTCAACTGGGTCTCCAGACGACGCCAAGATCTATCGACCTCGATGACCTCTTCAAGGGTTTCCAATACCTTTGGGTCGTTCCGCTTGGCAAGGTTGCCCCTCACAAAATCCGGCCTCTCTCTGATCAGCTTTATGTCGAGCATCCCTTTTTACCCTCAGAGCAGTTCAAGCCCGGTATTTTTGTCTTCGTGTGCCATTGAGTAAAAGATGTCGAAATACCTTAATCGTGTTCGCCATCTTCAAATGGCTCTTCTCGTCAACAAAACGGAAACAGCCTTTAACTTCGAATGTACTATATATCACGCAAACCTTTCCACAAGTTCAAAAACAATTCTTGAGCTTTTGCTGTCAAATGACCAGAGTTTGTATTTTGGTGCTCGTGGAACATAAATGTCCCTAATCTGCCGAAATTGGATACCTGCCGCGTTTTAACCCTTCATCGAGCATCGTCAAATAGTTTTCCAACGGGACGTAATTAGCGATCGTGTTTCCGGAGCCTAGGGCGTAGGCGCCGCCGGGTGCGCATTTCTTGATTACGCATCCGACGTACTTTCTCAGAACAGCTCCAGAGGTTTGCACTAGTTTGTTCATGTCGATTCCACCTAGGACAGCAATTTTACCCTCATACCTTTCCTTCACGCAATAGATCGGCATTATAGCGTCCTCGAAGGAGTGCTTAGCGTCAATCCTCACACGCTCTACGAGGTCGTCCATCACAGACCTTCCTGTCTCGTCCGGCACATAGAGGTTTCCGCAAGAATGGATTACAAAAGGCAATCCGTTCCTGTGAGCCAAGTCGACCAACTTTTTATAATGCGGAAAAACGTGCTCGCGCAAAAACCTCGGCGGGAGAAAAGTCCCTGTCTTATATCCCAGGTCATCGCCCATCCTTAGGACATCAACATGGCCGTCTTCAACTATCATCTCATCCACGGCCAGTATTAGTGACCCTACTTTGTCGAACATCCTTTCGACCAGTTTTTTGTCCAAGTGAACCGCTCTGCACAGTTTGCCAAGGCTCATGAGCCAACTCACGTGCTCGAAGACCCCTCCAGCAACCCCTCCTACAACTCCCATTCCTTCCGGCAAAGCCTCAGATAGTTTTTCGAAAGCTGAGATTTCTGCAGCCTCTTCGGGGTCAGGCCACGGGTAGTTATCAAAGTCCTCAAAAGTCTCTATTGTGCCTCGGTTTTCGTCCTCCCAACTCCTCATGCCCCGCGAAAGGTAAGCCGTGTCGCGCGCTTGCAAAGTGTTCTTTCTAGGCAAATTGAGCGGTACTTCGAGCGGAACGTAGTCGTAACCTAGTCTGTTGTAGAATTCCACAAGCGCCTCCAAATACTTTTCAGACCCAATTCCGCCACTCAACAACTCGCCAACAACAGGTCTTCCAGTCAAGGCCTCTACGATTTCATTGTCTGCGAAGTGTTCGTAAAAAGGTACCCTGTCTGGCTCGCCTTCCCTTAAAAGGACCTTGAGCAACCTGTTGATATTTGGAGATCTATCGTTCGTCACTGCTCTCGAAAAGTGGTTGGAGTTTTTAAATCTTACAAACCGGAGTTTCGACCTCTTTGATTTTCAATTTAGTTTTGCCCTTACGCCGACCTCAGCTTACCAGATGGTGTATCCACCGTCCACCACCAGATTGTGCCCGGTCACGTAGTCCGACGCATCGGAAGCTAGGAAGATGACCGCTCCAACGATATCCGAAGGTTTCGCGAATCTGCCCATGGGTATCAAGGACTTCCAGTAATCCGCATATTCCGGCTTGTTTTTGAGCAGGTTCTCAACAAGAGGGGTGAGGGTATAGCCGGGGCTTACGCTGTTGACGTTGATGTTGTACCTGGCCCACTCAGCCGCAAGGCTCTTAGTTAACATTATGACACCCGCCTTAGAGGCGTTGTAATGTGCTTGCGGTTGCGGCTTGTTCACAACGGTGCCTGACATCGATGCGATGTTGATTATCTTTCCACGTCCCCTCCTCATCATATGACGCCCAACGGCCTGACACATCAAGAACACACCCTTTAGATTGACATCAACCATCTTATCCCAATCTTTCTCCTCCATCTCTTCCGATGGCACCCATTGGCCTATACCGTGGCAGTTCACAAGTATGTCTACATGGCCCAAACGTCCAATGGCTTGATCCACGGCTGAGCGAACTTCCGCGATGTTGCAGACGTCTGCGGTAATTGTCAGCACTTCCACACCGAACTTGTTTATCAACTCCCTTCTTACGGAGTCCATGCCTTCTGAGTTCAGGTCGACGATTGCAACTTCCGCTCCTAACTCGACGAAGCCGTGGACTATCGCGGCACCTATTCCGCCACCACCTCCTGTCACAATCGCTCTCTTCCCGCTTAGGCTGAACATCTCTCTGAACGAGCCGAAGCTTGGACTGCCTGTCATTCAGCGCCGGCTTAAAACGTGCATCTACAGGACATAAGTCTTGCTAGCCATTTCATTATGGCCGCTGGGTGATTGCGACTGGCAAACCCTCTTGTTTTTCTCTCATGCATTTTGACGTATATTATACGCTAAGTGTTAAATATCCGACGCAATCGCCAAGTGCTCCAAGGATGCTTGATGAAGCCTCCAATTGCTAAGCGCATGGAGCTCCTGGGCACGGAGACGGCCTTCGAGGTCCTCGCGAGAGCAAAAGCCTTAGAACGACAGGGCAAGGAAGTAATACACCTCGAGATAGGGGAGCCTGACTTCGACACGCCGCGCAACATAAAAGAGGCTGCCATAAGGGCCTTAAATGCAGGTTTCACACACTACGTACCGGCCGCTGGCATACCTGAGCTCAGAGAGGCCATAGCCGAGCACATTTCAGAAACCAGGGACATCGATGTCGACCCCGATGAGGTCGTTGTGACACCCGGGGCTAAACCGATCATGTTCTTCGGTGTGCTCGCCTGCGTAAACCCGGGTGAAGAGGTTATGTACCCAGATCCCGGGTTCCCGATATACTCCTCGGTCGTTAACTTCGTGGGTGCTAAGCCGGTGCCAATTCCTCTTAGGGAGGAGAACGATTTCAGGATTGATGTCGAGCACTTGAGAAAGAGCATCACGAACAGAACTAGGATGTTAATACTGAACTACCCGGAGAACCCTACCGGTGGGATCCTAACGCACAACGACCTCAAAGCGATAGCAGAAGCCTTGGCCGAAAGGGACGACATCGTCGTGCTATCAGACGAGGTCTACAATAGCATAATCTACGAGGGGAAGCATGAGAGCATCGCCTCACTGCCTGGCATGAAGGAGAGGACTATAATACTCGACGGCTTCTCGAAGAGGTATGCGATGACGGGCTGGAGGCTGGGATACGGCGTCATGAGGAAAGATCTGGCAGAAAGGATCACTCAACTCATGATCAATTCCAACTCGTGCACCTGCGCGTTCGTGCAGATGGCTGGAGTTGAAGCCCTTAGGGGTCCACAGGACGAGGTTGAGAAGATGGTCGCTGAGTTCAGGAGGAGGCGCGACGTTATAGTGTCCGGCCTGAACAAGATCGGGGGCATAAGCTGCAGGGAGCCGAAGGGCGCCTTCTACGTGTTCCCGAATATAACCGGTACTGGAATGGATTGCCGCAGACTGGCTGACTACTTGTTGAGCGAGGCTGGTGTTGCAGTCCTGCCTGGCACCTCTTTCGGTGAGTACGGTGAGGGTTACCTACGCCTCTCCTTTGCCAACTCTGTAGAGAACATAAGAAAGGCCTTGGATAGAATTTCCGGTGCGCTCGAACGCATAAGGGCTTAGAACCTTTTAGGTCGCAGTCGAATTACCCATTTTGCGATTACTTGGACAATTCTAAAAACTTTTTTGAGCTGAAGACTTGCCGTCTACGTTTACACTTAAGATGAGCCAACATCCTAGCAGGGTCAAAGCTGAGGCGGTCAATTTCGCAAGCGGCATGGGTTCTTTTAATATTAAGAAGGAAAGGGCGCCGGTGAAAACCGGTAGCAGAAGCTGTAGGTTTGCCGGTAGGGAAGCGCCCATCCTCTGAATAGCGTAAGAGTTCAGAAGGTTTCCAACGCCAACGGATATAAAACCTGAGAGGACCAAGTAAAGCGCAACGAACGCACCGACCTCGAAAATCTTGTAGAAGTTTCCATAGGTCACTAAAAATGGCGCGAACATAATGCCCGATATAAGATACGTGTTTGTGGTTATCGACAGGGGGTCTGCCGTTCGAAGGGAAACCCTTAGGGTTATAATGTAAGCGGCCCAGAGCGCCGAGGCCACGAGCAAGCTCAATATGCCCCCTAGAAACGCAGAACCGGCGTAGAACAGACCAGAACCGCTCAACGCGACTCCAAAAACGCCAATCAGAGCTATGATTGTGCCAATTATAAAGCGCGTATTGCGCACGAGCGCCCTCTCCTCTGGGAACAATAGAAAGGACAGGAGGTCAACAAAAACTACACTAAGCCTTGTTATGAGGCTCCCGATGGTGGGGCTCGCAAGGACAATGCCCTCCACATAGAAAATCTGAAATAAGAATACAACTACCGCCAGAGCAAAAAGATTCTTTAGGTATCTGAACGAGGCGAGATATCGTCCTCTGTAAAATGTCAAAGAAAAGAAAAGGAGAAGAGTTGCTGCCGAAATGTACCTGAAGAAGTTCTGGGTGAAGTTGTCAAAGAAAAAGCTCAAGTGGGCTATGAATACATTTCCAAGCGCCCACAGGAAAATCGCCGATATCTCAGCAATGGCTGCCCTGTCCAATGCCCTTCACTATGGTGGCTTTCGCCAGCAGGTATCATAACTTAACCTTTAAATCGCTTAGTGGTACCGCTCCAAGAGCAATTTCCAAAGGCAGGCCTGAGTTGTAGTTTCGAACAAATTAAACCTGCGCGTGGCAATGTGTTATTCAGTTTGCTCATTCCAATTTTTCGCTTTTTAATCCAGCAACTGCCTCGATGAAAACTGCTTACCCCTGCGTTGCACTCGCAAGTCTCCGGTATTAAAGAGCCCAGTTCCACCTCTGGTACGTCTACTGTACTAAGATGGGCCGCTTCGTAATCAACAATTCAAACAGTGAATTTATTAACCGAACTTGACGACTTCCAGACGTCATGTTGGACAGAAAGCACATTCCAAAGACTTCAAAAAGGGGTACGAGGTCAGGCGCTTCTTTAGTAGTCGTTTTGATAGTTTTGGTCATAACAGCTGTTTCCGGGTATCTTTTGTACAAGTGGTGGTCCTCAAAAAGTATCTCAGAACCAATCAGGGTTGTAGAGTGCTCCCTTGATCCAGCTGAGGTCACTGTCGGTCAGAACTCCACGTTGAGGGTGACTTTTGAAAACGCCGATAGGAAGACGCATACGATAAAGTTTTCCTTCACAGTGGATTCGAAGGTGTCGTTCTTCAAACCCAGCGGCGAGCCTTTGTATAGGAACGACTCGAGCTTCATATACACCTTCGTGCTCGAATCAGTGCAGTCTACCTCTACATTACAGTTTCTAGTAAATGGAAAACTGATCGAGACGGTAAGCTTTGCAGGTTATCCGATATCCATAGAGATTTCGGTCGATGGTAAGAAAATAGCTAAAAGTTGGCAGGACCCAACATTGACCGTTAGAAAGGAGTGAAGAGCGTTTCTACCGTTCCATTTTGAGGCTGTGTCTCTACCTTGTTTAAAGTAACACGATAATTTCGCTAGCCAGTGGCTGTTTTTCCGCCTTTTTACTCTAAAATCAGACTACTTGAGCGGTACGTACATCGATGAACGGCTTGCGCCAACACCGGGTGTGCCGTGTATGACCCTCTTGTTAGTCATCGCAAACTCGCCCAAGTAATGGCCGATCATCTCTGGCAATATCTCGATGGTCTGGAACGTCCTGCCGTCGTGCACCTCTATCTTAAGACCTACCATCTCCGGCAATATTATCATGTCCCTCCTGTGGGTCCTTATCCTCGGCTGCTCCTTCCCCTGTCTTATGGCCTTCCTCGCTTCCCTGACTTCACTTAGAAGCTTCTTGGTCTCTGGATGCAGGCCCCTCCTAAGAGACCTCCTAGCCCTAGAGGGTAAAAGTGCTATGAAGTCGTCTATCGACATCTTCTGAAGCTCCTCAAGCGGCCTTCCCCTGTACATGAACTGCGTCGACATTACGGCCTAGAAAACCTTATGCGTACTACTTAAATCTTAAACCCCTTCGAACCGATTAAAGGCTGCGGGGAAGTTTTACTTAGACAAAGATTCGACGTTTTATCCATCAAAAGCGTTGCCTGCGTTCAAAATAATCGCCAGTGAGGAAGAATCAGGTAATCTTTATTAGTGAGGCTTTGCTCTTAGGCGGGGTCGGAAGATCAAAATTGCCACACTTTGGGTACGCCCTCCCTAAGGCAGAGGTGGAAGAGCTCGTCATAGCTAGCCTGAGGGAGGTCAGCTGCTCCCCGAAGGAGGCCGGTGAGCTAGCCAGATGGCTTAATGGCTGCAAGCTCTCTGAGGCCAGGGATAAATTGGAGCAAGTAATTGAGATGAAGACAGCCGTCCCCTTCAGAAGGCACAAGAAAAAGGTGCCGCACAGAAAGGAAATCCAGGGTTTCTATGCGGGTCGGTATCCCGTAAAGGCCGCTAGGCTTTTCCAAAAACTTTTGGACAACCTCGAAAACAACGCGACCTTCAGGGGTATGGACCCCGAAAGGCTGAAGATAGTCCACTTCTCTGTCCACAGCGGGAGGAAGATAAAGAAGTACATACCCAGAGCATTTGGGAGGGCTACCCCTTACTTCGAGACGCTGGTTCACGTTGAGGTGGCAGCGAGGGAGGTATAGGATGTCTTACAAGGCGTTCATATCTGAGGCGAGGGCGAAGGCAGGGCTTGACGAGTTCTTGAGGGAGTACTTGAAGGAGGCGGGTTACAACGGGGTAAAGGTTCTCAGGACCCCGCTCGGGACCTCCATTTCCATATTCGTATCTAGACCGGGCATCGTCATAGGGCCTGGAGGCAGGAACATAAGGGAGCTGAGCGAGGTGCTCGAGTCGACGTTCGGGATAAAGAATCCGGACATCGGGGTGGTGGAGGTTGAGAACCCTTTCTTGGAGCCCAACATAGTGGCCTCGAGGATATGCGACGCACTTGAAAAAGGCGTCAGGTACAGGAAGACCATAAGGTGGGCGCTCAAGAGGGTCATGGATTCCGGAGCGCTCGGGGTCCAGATAAAGGTCGCCGGGAAGCTCTCTAGCGACAGGGCGCGTTTTGTTAAGTTCACGGTCGGCTACATGCCTTCAGCTGGGGACCCTGCGGTCAAGAACGTCAGGGTCGCCACGAAAAGCGTCCTGCTGCCCCAGGGTCTTATAGGAGTGAAGGTTAAGATACTGCCACCTGGAGTCAAGTTCCCGGATAGCCTCACGATTTCCGAGGTCAAACCCTCTGAGGAAATACACGAACCCGCGAAGCTTGAAGCAACTGAGGTAGGTGAGACCAATGAGCCGGAGGAACAAGGAACTTAAGGGTATGACCTCGACAGAGAGGGAGGAGCGCCTCAAGGACCTGTACCTAGAACTCATGCGCCTCAGAGCGCAGGGCGTTAGTGAGAACACGAAGGCGATCAGGGACATCAGGAGGCAGATCGCCAGGATAAAGACCTACGAAGGTGCATCGCTTTGAGAGATGCCGAATCCCTGCTATATCACGAGCTCGTCGGTTTGGAGGCGGAAGTCATAAGATCTACCAACAGGTCGTTGTTGGGCGTTTCTGGAACTGTCGTTTTCGAGACCATGAAGACGCTCGGCCTGATGACCAAAGGCGGTAAGGTTGTCACTGTGCCTAAGGATGTGGCCCTGTTCAGGTTCAAGCTCGAGGACGGGAGCTCCAAGACACTGGAGGGCAAGCTATTGAAGTGTAGACCCGAGGAGAGGACTGCAAAATGGCTGAGGAGGTCAAGGTGAAGAACATAGGCCTGGACGTGAAAGCACCGGAGGTGGCTTGCAGTGACGGGAAGTGCCCCTTCCATGGCTCGGTTAGCGTCAGAGGCGCACTTGTCGAGGGCGTAGTTGTGAGCAGCAAAATGACCAGGACAGTTGTTGTCCAGATAGACTATGTGCACTACGTACCCAAGTATAAGAGGTACGAGAGGAGAAAGAGCAGGATACCGGCGCACAATCCGCCCTGCATAGGCGCGGGCGTCGGTGACAGGGTGAAGATTGGGGAGACGAGGCCGCTCAGTAAGACGGTGCACTTTGTTGTCGTGGAGAAGGTGGCCGTCTGATGTCGGCTCCTAGGAAGTCAAGAGCGGTCTCAGCCAAGGGCATTGTGGAGTACCGCCTAAGCAGCGCGCGCGGTCTACCTCACGGTGCTAGCTTGGTGTGTGCGGACAACAGTGGCGCCAGATTGCTCGAGATAGTACAGGTCCACAAGTACGGTGGCAGGCTGCGCAGAGTGCCTTCCGCGAACGTGGGCGACCTAGTGACCGTCTCCGTGAAAAGGGGGACCCCAACGCTGAGGAAACAGATGTTCCTGGCGATAGTGATAAGACAGAGGTTTCCCTTCAGAAGGCCGGATGGTACGCGCATAGCGTTCGAGGACAACGCGGCCGTACTTATAACCCCTGAGGGAGAACTCAAGGGCAGCGAGATAAGGGGGCCCGTTTCGAGGGAAGCGGCAGATAGGTGGCCAAAGCTTGCGGCTCTAGCGACGATGATAGTGTGAGGTGTCTTCGATGGAGAACTCCTCAAAACCTGCCGTTCAGAGGAAGATGTGGTACAACATGCCAAAACACCTTTCCAAGAGGAAGCTTATGGCCCACCTCACCTCCGAGCTGAGAAGCCGTTACGGCAGGAGATCAGTATCGGTGAGGCGGGGTGACAGGGTAGTTATACTGAAGGGCGACTTCAAGGGAGTTGAAGGGGAAGTGATGCGCGTGGATAGAAAAGGGGGCAGGTTGTTCATCGAGGGCGCGAGCAGGGAAAACGCAAGGGGCGAGAGGGTTCTCGTCCCGATATCGCCTTCAAACGTAATCGTGGTAAAATTACACGAGGACGACAAGATGCGTTTCAAGACCGAGAGGAAAGCAGACGAGAAACCCAGCCAAGAAAGAGGTGTAAGTTGAGAATGGGCAGGATGGGAAAAGACACGCACATGAAATCCCTCGCCGCTCCCCGCACCTACAGGATTAAGAGGTCAAGAAGCGGCAGGGTCTTTGTCGCGAGGCCGCTGCCCGGACCACACAGGCTGGAACTCTCACTTCCGCTCTGTCTCGTCCTAAGGGACCTCGTGAAAGCCGCCGAGACCGCGAGGGAATCGAAGGCAATAATAAAGAGCGGCAAGGTGATGGTCGACGGCGCGACAGTACACGAGCCGAAATGGCCAGTTGGCCTCATGGACGTGATTTCCATGCACGGCGTCGAAGAGAAGTTTAGGATCCTCGTGAACAGGAAAGGCCAGCTGGTTTCAGTCAAGGTACCCGAAACAGAGGCAGTTCTGAAACCGTGTAAGGTCTCAAGAAAGTACGTATCAAGAGGAGGAAGTTTGCGCGCAGTTTTTCACGACGGGCATGAAATCCCGGTTCAGCCAGAGATAGCCAACATAAACATCGGTGATTCGGTCCTTTTAGAATTGCCGAGCTTGAAGGTAAGGGAGGTGGCGCGGCTTGTCGTTGGCTCGATAGGTTACTGCTTCAAGGGCAAGTCATCGGGGCTCTACGGCAAAATCGAGAACATAACGAGGCCGGCGTTCAAGAGGCCTTCAATGGTCAGCCTCAGGACGCCCGGTGGTGAGTTGATAACGACCATCAAAGACTACGTCTTCGTCGTGGGCTCGAACGACCCGTGGATTTCGCTGGAGGTCGTATGAAGATGAGCAACCAAGCGTACGAAGAGGAAGCAAGGTCTCCCACTGAGAATCCATGTAGGTCGATAAGGGTTGAAAAGGTTGTGGTAAACATCGGAGTGGGAGCATCAGGCGACAGGTTGGAAAAGGCGAAGGCGATCCTGAAGGTGATAACGGGAGCAAATCCGTGCGAACGACGTGCCTTGGACACGATAAGAGAATTCAGCGTGCGAAAAAACGAGCCCATAGCTGCCGTTGTGACGCTAAGGGGCCAGAAGGCCGAGGGTTTCCTCAAGCTTGCTTTCCAAGCCGTTGGAAACAGTTTAAAGGCCAGTTCATTCTCCGGAAGAACCTTCTCCTTCGGGATAAAGGAGCACATATCAATGCCCGGCATAAGATACGACCCATCGGTCGGCATCTTCGGTATGGACGTTTGCGTTGCGCTTGAGAGACCCGGGTACAGGGTATCTAGGAGGAGAAGGAGGGCCTCGAAAGTTGGCAAGGGGCATGCTATCACCACCGAGGAAGCAGTCGACTTCGTGAGGAGCAAGTTCGGAGTGGAGGTGACCTAGTATTGGTAAAACCTAAGAAGAAGGAGAGGCGGTTCGGTAAGGGCTCAAGGTCCTGCGCCAGATGTGGCTCTCATGGGCCGATAGTGCGCGCGTACGGCCTTAACTATTGCAGGGTGTGTTTCAGGGAGCTGGCTCCGCGCCTCGGGTTCAAGAAATATATGTAGGATGAATGACGCGGTGGTATCGATGACCCTCCTTGACCCGCTCTCCAACGCCCTTTCGGCGCTCTCAAATGCAGAGGCAAGGAACTCAAAGGAGTGCATCATATCGCCGGCCTCAAAGCTCATACTCGAGGTCTTGAGGGTTTTTCAAAGACATGGTTACGTAGGTGAGCTCGAGTACATCGAGGACGGGAGATCGGGCAAGTTCAGGGTGCAGCTGCTGGGAAGAATAAACAGGTGCAGAGCCATAAGGCCCAGGCATGCGGTCAGAGCTAAGGACCTGCCGAAGTGGGAGAAGGCGCTCCCTGCTTACAACAGGGGTCTGATCGTCATATCTACAAACCAAGGCGTCATGTCCCACATGGAGGCCCTAGAAAAGGGCCTGGGAGGGAGGTTGATCGCTTATGTCTATTGAAACGCAGGAATCTGTCGGACAGCGGAGTCGGAGCGAAGAGCAGACGAAGGCCATAGAGATACCCGAAGGCGTTTCTGTTACGGTTACCGGGAGCAGGGTGTCGGTGGCGGGTCCCTTGGGTAGCATAGAGAAAGACTTCTCACACATGCCAGTCCGGATATCGTTTGAGGGAAACCAAATCACGATCTCAACGGCTCTAAAAGGTCGAAGGGGTGCGGCCATGGTCGGCACGGCCTCCAAGCACCTCAGGAACATGATCAAAGGCGTGTTGAGCAAGTACAAGGTAAGGATGGTAGCGGTGCACTCGCACTTCCCCATAGCGATGAAGGTGCTCCAAGACAACTTCCTCATAGAGAACTTCACAGGCGAGAGGTATCCCAGAGTAGTCAGGATACCTCACGGTGTCGAGGTCAGGGTAGAGGGGGACAACCTGGAGGTATCAGGCATCGACATTGAAAGGGTAACGCAGTTTGCAGGTTCCGTCGAGAACGCCACGAGGATCTCGAGGAAGGACCAGAGGGTATTCCTCGATGGCATATATGTTGTGAGGAAGGGGTTCGAGGATGAGCTCGGCGAGTGACGAGGAGGGCATGCATAGGGTCGAGACTAAGAAGAAACTGGCCAGGAGGAAGGGCAAGCCAGCTTTCAGGAGGCAAGAGAGCTGGCGTTATGTAAGGCTTGGTCCCTCTTGGAGGCGGCCTAAGGGCATTGACAACAAGATGAGGCTCAGCAGAAAGGGCTGGCCTAAGACAGTGAACGTTGGATACAGGTCTCCCAGACAAATAAGGGGGGTCCATCCATCAGGTTTGAGGCCGGTGCTTGTCTCGTCTCTCAAAGAGATGAAAGAGCTAGGGGAGAAGGAGGGTGTGATCGTGGTTATATCAGGGAGAGTTGGAAATAGGCTGAAGAGGATTCTGACCGAGGAGGCCAGAGCTCTTGGGCTTAGGGTGGCCAACCCATACTCCGCGCTGCCAGCTGGTGGAGGTGCAAGCTGAAGGAGAATGGGACTGAAGACGGCCAAGAGGCTTGCCGCCGACATAATGTCTGTCGGCCAAAGCAGGATTTGGATAGACCCCGAGCGACTTGAGGACATCGAGTCGGCTGCTACCAGAGAGGATGTCAGGAGGTTGATAGGCGAAGGCGCTATAAGGAAAAGGCCTCCGTCAAAACCTTCAAAGGGCAGGGCGAGGTTAAAGCTCGTGGCCAAGAGGAAGGGGCGGCGTTCTGGTCCTGGCAGCAGGAAGGGTGCAAAGCGTGAGAGCGTTGGTTGGGTGGAGAAGGTCAGGGCGCAGAGAAGGCTCCTAAAGGATCTAAGGGATAGGGGCGAGATCTCGAGGTCGGTTTACAGAGAGCTCTACCGTAAGGTCAAGGGAGGGGTGTTCGCTAGCAAGCGGGCTTTGATAGAACAGGTCAAGTCTCTGAGGGGGGTCGAGGAGAAGGGCAGGTGATCTAGTTGGCTAAGGGACCGGCGTATAAGGTAAAGTTCAGAAGGGCTAGAAAGGGCCTGACGGACTACAGGAGACGCAAGAGGCTGGTTTCCTCTGGCGTGCCGCGCCTTGTGATCAGAAAGACAAACATGTACATACAAGCAGCTCTTGTGCTCAGCAAGCCTGAAGGAGATTTTACGGTCTGCAGGGCATCCTCCGTGGAGTTGAAGAAAATGGGATGGCCACTTGGCCTCTCAAACGTAATGGCCAGTTACCTAACTGGGCTTATGTGCGGCCTCAGGGCGAAAGCGAAAGGCTTGGTGGAAGCGATACCCGATATAGGCCTCCACAGACACAGCAGGGGTGGAAACGCGTACGCGTTATGTAAGGGTGTTGCGGACGCTGGATTGAAAGTCAGGTTGGACGAGAGCGTATTGCCCTCCGAAGACAGGATCCGGGGTAAGCACATAGCCTCCTATTATGCCGAGCTTTCGTCTCTGTCGCAAGAAACTATGCAGTTCTCAAGCTACAAGAGACGGGGCGTCGACCCCGCTTCTATAGATAAAGTATTTGAGGAAGCCAAAGCCAAGGTGCTGCAAGCCTTCGGAGGTAGTGTCGGAGATGCATAGCGAAGAGCTCCCAGAGGTGGAGAGGGAAGAGGAAGAGCTCTTAACACCGCTTGGGAAGATGGTAAAGGAGGGCACAATCTTCTCCCTCGAGGAGATATTCGAGAGAGGGTACAAGATCAAGGAACCCGTAATAGTGGACATGCTCCTGCCGAAGCTCAGGGAGGAGGTACTCTTCGTGAGCCCGGTCCAGAAACAGACCGACGCTGGCGAGAAGACGCGGTTCAGGGCGCTGGTGGTAGTAGGAGATGAAAATGGTCATGTCGGCGTTGGGATGGACAAAGCAGCACAGGTTGGAGATGCCATAATAAAGGCGTCGAGGAAGGCCCGTCTTAACATGATCTCCGTGAAGAGGGGTTGCGGATCCGGAGAGTGCAGATGTAGACAAGAGCACTCGGTTCCTTTCAGGGTAGAGGGCAAGACCGGCAGCGTAAAGGTCGTAATCACGCCCGCGCCAAGAGGTCTGGGCGTGGTTGCGGGCCCCAACGCGAAGATCTTCTTGAGGCTTGCTGGCATCAGAGACGCATGGGTCTGGACGAAGGGCGATACTTCAACAACGCAGTCGTGCGTGTACGCCCTCTACGAGGCGCTGAAGAAAACGTTCCTGACGCCTCTGCTGCCTGAGCATACGGCGTGATGTGAATGAGCACCCAGAGCGTGAGTTCGGCCCCCGCCGAGGTAGGCGGCTCGGACGCCCATCTTCTGGTAGTTGTCAGGACTAAGGGCTCGGCAAACCTGCCCTCGGACGTCAGGAGGACGCTGGCGCAGCTGAGGTTGCTGAGGGTCTTCTCGGCCTGTCTTGTACCGTCTTCTCCAGACTACTTGGGGATGCTGAGAACCGCCAAGGATGTCGTTTGCTGGGGTGAGATAGAAAGGGGCTTGCTCGAGAGGTTGCTAGCAAAGCGCGGCAGGCTGGTGGGCAATAGGCGATTAACTGAGGAAAACCTCAGGCGTTTCTCAGGCCTTGGGAGCGTGCGGGAGCTTGCAGACACTATTTACAGCCGTAAGCTCCAGCTTAGGGACGTTAAGGGCATGAAACCCTTCTTTAGGTTGTCGCCACCAAAGGGCGGGTTTAAGGGGTCAAAGAAGAAGGGTTACTCCGGCTATCTGGGCAGGGAGATAAACGAGCTCGTAACACGGATGTTGTGAGAGTGAGACACCACTGCTTTTTTATCGCGCTCGCGTAGTTGGCAGAGCGGAAACCCTGTGGCGAGGATTTAGTAGCGCGCGCCCAATCCCCGTTGCGCGTCGTACGAGAAGAACCTCCACGAAGGAAATAAAAATAAGGGCCTCTACAGGCCTTGGTAGTGTAGAGAGTTGCCACACAAGCTTCGTAAGACCAGAAAGATGCGCGGAAGCCGGTCATGCGGTTGGGGAAGAGTAGGACAACATAGAAAAAGCGGAAGCAGGGGTGGCAGGGGATACTCGGGGAAGACCGATGTCAAGTTCATGTCCTATTACGGCAAGCTGGAGCTGAAAAAGGGTTTCGTGAGGAAGCCCAAGAGCGTAGAGCCCAAATCGATAAACGTCGGCGAGCTTCGAAGGCTTGTGGAGAGCGCCTTCGCGTCAGAGGGAGGTAAGGTGCTGGACCTCGCGAGTCTTGGTTATCAAAAGTTGCTTGGAGGCGGCGAGCCCTCGATTAGGGGCCTAAAGCTGATAGTGCCCCGTTGGACGCCGAAGGCCGAGCAGAAGCTCTCCTCGGTGTCCTGCACGCTGGAGAGACCGGCGGCGGTGCGGTGAAATGGGCGCCTTCCTAGACCTGATGGAGAAGATAGAGCCAGTGATGTTGAGTGTCGACGCCCCTCAGAAGAAGGTGGCGCTTTCGACCCGGTTGCTGTGGACCGGCCTCGTGCTTCTGCTGTACCTCGTGTTGAGCAACATAGAGCTGTACGGCATCCCATCGCAGGTGGCAGACCCGTATAGGCAGTACAGGGTGATAATGGGGGGCGCGCGTGGAACCCTGACCGAGCTCGGCATAGGGCCTATAGTGACTGGGGGCCTGATAGTGCAGCTGTTGATAGGCTCAGGTATAATATCCTACGACCGCAACTCAGAGAGGGACGCGAGGCTCCTGAACGTCACGAACAAGCTCTTCAGCATAATCTTCGTTGTAGCAATGGCCTCGTTGTATGTCCTCAACCGTACCTACGGAGACCTGAGCCCTGTAAACTCCGTGATCGTCATCGCCCAGCTAACACTTGGTGGCATATTCATAATCCTAATGGATGAGGTTTTGCAAAGGGGCTGGGGTCTCGGAAGCGGCATAAACCTGTTCATACTGTCGGGCGTTACAAGGGAGATCTTCGTGTCGACCTTTTCGCTCATAGGCCCGGTGGGCGACGGCAGGTCCTACGGTTCATTGGTGGCTTTGGTACAGGACTTTCTGGGTGGAACGTTCACTCCCGGGAGGCTCTTCCTAAGGGATTCCACGGGCCAGCTACCCACCATCCTCGGCCTTGTGATAACTTTGGCTTTCTTGGCGTTCTTGATATACCTCGAGAACGTCAGCGTCCAAGTGCCAATATCGTCCTCGAGATTCAGGGGCTTTTCCGGGAGGTACCCGATAAAACTGATATACCTGTCGACGCTGCCCGTGATACTGGTGTTCGCGATAATCTCTAATTTCTCGATATGGGCGCACTTTGTCCAGACGAACCAGTTCCTATCAAATGTGCCCTTGCTACCTGACATAATCGGCAGGGTCAACGCAACCTCGGGTGAGGCGCTGAGCGGCCTCGTTTACTACGCTACCCCGGTCAGGGGCTTCGGAAACTTCCTCAAGGACCCACTGAGGTTCCTAGGCAACTTCCTGCTCATCACCGTCCTCTCCATACTCTTCTCCGTTCTTTGGGTATCGGTTTCCGGAATGGATGCGAGGTCGATCGCCTCGCAACTGGCGGAGTCCGGCGTGCTCGTGAGGGGCTTCAGGTCCTCAACGGACGCGCTGGTCAAGGTTCTCGACACCTACATATCGACGGTAACCATATTGAGTGGGCTGATCGTGGCTGCCGTGGTCAGCTTCGGAGACCTCTTGGCCGTTTACAGCTCGGGCATGGGAATACTCCTAGCGGTTGGCATAGTCAACGACTACTACGAGGCCATAATGAGGGAACAATTGGAGGAGACATATCCCATTCTTAGAAGGCTGATCGCCTCTGAGTGACCAACTCATTTAAATCGCGAGGGCGGAAATCTAAACGCCAGTTTCATCAGGTTCAATCCGCATCGCGTGGATTCCCGGGAAGACTTTTATTGGGGCATCTTAATCTCTTAGGGCAATATGGAACCACCGGCTTTGACCTTGGTTGTAGTCTTGGTATCCTTCGCAATGTCGTTTGTGCAGACGATGTTAAACATAAAATTTGCAAATCCGAAGCTGGTCAGAGAGATCAGCCAAGAGGTTAAGGGCTTTAAAACGGAGCTCGAGAGTGCAAAGAAGCTTGGCGACAAGAAGGCGCTAAGGGCGTTGGAGAAGAGGGCCGCCTACATGAAACAGCAAGAGGAGAAGTTATCGTCCATGCAGCTAAAGCTCACGTCGTTAAGCTTCGCCACCTCCTTAGCGGTCTTCTGGGCACTCTCGTTTTCCCTAAGGCTGACCGACAACGCGGCGGTCCTGCCGGCGCCTTTGCTCTGGGGTAGCGACCCCACATCGATAAACACCCTGCTCTGGTTCCTGATATCTTCCGTGTACATGTCCTTGCTGGTTAGGAGGGCATTCGGGCTATGAAGCTGCCGCTAAGGCCAACCAAGGGCCCGATCATAACCATAGGCGGGCTTCATGGCGTGGGCAAGTCAACATATGGACGTAGGCTTGCCGAGGCCTTTGGCCTTGATTACGTGTCCACGGGGACCTTGTTCAGAGAACTGGCCCAAGAGAGAGGCCTATCCATCGTTGAGCTTAGCGACCTCAGCGCAACCGATCCGTCCATCGACCACATGATCGACGAGTCATCAAAGAGGCTTATGGCTGAGGGAGATGTGTTGTTCGATAGCCTGCTGGCAGGCTATTTTGCGAAGGAATACGAATCCTTCAGAATTTACCTTTGGGCTCCACCGGAGGTCAGAATGGCACGTATAGCATCTAGGGAAGGCAAGGGACTCAAAGCGGCCGAGGATGAAACACTGCTTAGGGAGAGGAGGGAGCTCGAGAGGTTCAAGAGGTACTATGGCATCGATGTGGTGGACACCTCGGTTTATCACCTCGTGCTTGACACCTCCTTACTGTCGCTGGAGACAAACCTTAAAATTCTCTCCGAGGCCATTGCGTGCTACTTGGAGGAGAAGTGGTCGGATTATGTGCGCTATGGTTATTGGAAGGATCTGCGTCAAGACGCGAGGCAGGGATAGCGGAAGGAAATGCGTCATAGTGTCCGTGCTAGATGACAACCACGTACTTGTCACAGGACCCAAGAACCTGACCGGTGTGAGGAGGCGTAAGGTGAACGTACTGCATCTAAGGCCCTTGGACAGAGTCCTCAAAATAAGGCGTAACGCTTCGGATGAGGTTGTGCTCTCCGCGCTTGCTAAGGGCAAGCTCGAAGACTTCATGAGGTCGAGGGATTAGTTGACCGAGGTTCGGGTCAAGAAGTCCACAACCGTGCGCGAGGAGGCGGAGACCTCTTGGGAGTATGGTGAGGACCCATTCAACCGCTCCCTCGAAAGGCTCTTGAAAGTAGGCGTCATAAACCTAGACAAGCCCAGAGGACCTACGAGCCACGATGTGGTATCAACGGTCAAGAGGGTTTTAAAGTTGGACAAAGCCGGACACAGCGGGACCCTAGAGGTCACAGGGAAATCCCGGCGTGTCCGGCGTTCTCATAGTGCTTTTGCCGTCAGCCACTAAGCTGGTCAAGTATCTGCACGCGCTGGGCAAGGAGTACGTTGGCATAGCCGAGCTCCACGGAGGCGTCAGCCCAGACAGCCTCCTAGAAGCGACAAAGCAGTTTACCGGCGAGATATATCAGAGGCCGCCTCTGAGGTCATCGGTAAGCAGAAGACTTAGGACCAGGGAGGTCTACGAATTTGATGTCCTCGAGCTTAAGGACAGGAGGTTTCTCTTCAAAGTCAAGACGGAGTCCGGAACCTACATCAGGAAGCTGATCCACGATCTGGGTATATACCTGGGGGTCGGTGCTCACATGGTGGAGTTGAGGCGTACCTCTGATGGCCCCTTCGCTGAGGACTCGTCCTTCAACCTGCTTGAAGTAGCAGCGGCGGCCTATAGGCACTTCGAGTGCGGTGATTCCAAGCTACTCAAGGAGTTAATAAGGCCTATGGAGGAGGTGATCCGCGACTTCCCCTCGGTTTACATAAAGGACTCAGCGGTTGCTGCGGTTTGCTACGGCGCAAGTTTAGCGGTTGGTGGGATATCGAAGCTCGACGTGCCTATCTCCAAAGGGGATGTTGTAGCCATAAAGTCGCTAAAGGGCGAATTGGTGGCGATGGGCCGGAGTCTGATGGACTCGAAGACGATGCTTTCTAGCGAAGAGGGTCTAGCAGTGGTTACAGAAAGGGTCGTCATGGAGCGTGATATCTACCCCAAACAATGGAGTTGACATCACTCGCTCTTCACGCAACCGATCGAGTTCAAGCCAGCTATTGCCAATTCTCACAGTCTCCTCGCTCAATCCAGCCAGCTGTTATTCTTAAGTTAATTAAATGCCAGTCTCTCGTCTCCGGTGCGCTGTGTGCGGCACATCGGTGGCTACTCCCGAGGTCACCGAAGACGGCAGTATGATGTTCGCAAAGAACAGCGACAGGGATCCGAACGAAGCTCAGGTACTCGAATCTGTTCCAAGACAGTCGCACGACGAAACAGCAGTTAAACTGACGTACGCAGAATTCCCACAGGCCGACGAAAGCTACGCCGCATTGCTTTCACGCCCTTGGTGGATGTGGGGTGCAGAGACGGGCGCGCGCTATCATCGAAGAGACTTCCGAAGCTCTGAAGTCAAGGACAGGTGAACTCGAAAAAATAACGGGGTGGGCATTTGAAAAAGAGAGGGAGTTGCTCATGCAGTGGGAGCGGCAGGTTAGGATCGGGAGCGCGCGCACCGGGCTACCGCAATCTTTATTCTTTTTCACACGCTAAAATTAACAAGGTTTCCGAAGGCACACCGTAGTCTCAAGGTTGGTATCTGGTTGAAGGCGGTGTTGGCTTAACGTCTATAGCTTGAACAGACGGGCAATCTTTTGTTCGAGCTTCATTGAACGTAAGCATTTTTGGGAGGCGAGCCCAATTAGAATTAACTGAATAAAATCGTTTAGTAAAGATTAATATAGTCATTTTCCGAACAAATTGGACGAGGAGAAAATGGCTTTTGAGGAAAAACGAAAAGCACCCCTTAGGATGCTTCCGCTTTGTGCAAAGGAGGCCGAGAACCTAGACATCATCTTGGCTTGTGACGGTGCAGCTAGCGTAGGTCAGGTTGGACATCAGGTTGCCGTGGAGTTGACGAACAGGCACGAAAAGGCTAGGATGTGTTGCATCACGGCCATAGCTGCCGAGTCGAAAGCACATGTTGACATAGCCCGTCGTGCAAGAAAACTCATCGTAATTAACGGCTGCGCGAACCGTTGCGCCAGCAAGGTGTTGGAGAGGCTGAAAATTCCATATGAGTATGAGGTAGTGATCGCCGAGGAGGGGGTGAAGAAAGTGCCCACCTTAGACTTCGAGATGGCTGACGTTGAGCGCATAGCTAAGAAGATAGCCGAAGAGGCCTTAAGTCCGGCGAATCCTTAAAGGCGGAAGGCACAAGGTATCGCGCGCGGACCTTGTGGTTGAATATGAAATATTATCTCTAATAAACCAAAGTGGTTGTCATTAGTTTACACCAAAGCGCCCCGCGCTAAGGGCTTAACTTTATAATTGAGTTCCTGTTTCTGGCGTTCGGAATGGATTTTAAAAAAGAGGTGGAGTACGCAGAGCTCCTCTCCCCACTAAAGGGCTTCGAGCTCGAGAGGCAGATTGTGGAGCACAGGTACGACCCCCTGACCGGTCGAGGTACTGTCGTCGCAACAGGGCGTTTCTCCTACGCCAAAAGGCTCTTTGAATCAGACCCCAAGGAGGTCCAGAGGTTGGTGGAGAGCACCAAGGCCAGCTGCCCTTTCTGCCCTGAACAGCTCGAGCGCTCCACGCCGAGGTTCGCGCCAGGAATAGCGGAGGAAGGCAGAATAACGGTCGACGACGTGGTTCTCTTCCCAAGCCTCTTCGCGCACATGGAATACAATGCCCTGGCAGTTATATCTAAAGAGCACTTCCTACCACTCAGAAGTTTGGCCCCGGAGAGGCTACGCAAGGCGCTCGAAGCTGGGCTGACCTACGTCAAGCGGGTTCACGCGCATCTCAAGAGCACTCTTTACTTCTCTTTCGTTGAAAACCACTTTCCGCTATCCGGGTCGACCGTAGTGCACCCACACGTCCAGATCTTGGCGAGCAGGTCGCCGTTTAATCTATTGAGGGAGCTGTTGGAAAGGAGTAGGGAATATCGCACCAAGACCGGAAGGAACTACTGGCTGGATCTCATTGATGCGGAGGAACGCGGAGAGCGATTCCTGGGTATATTGGGCGACGCTTTCTGGCTCGTACCCTATGCTCCAATGAGCACTTACGAGGTCTGGTCCATTAGCAGGGATTTTTCAAACATTGCCGACATGGAAGCCGGCGGGCTCTCTGGGTTCGTTGAAGGTGTTGCGAGGGTCTTGGAGTTCTTCGAGGACGAGGGCCTATCCTGTTTCAACCTAGCCTTATACTCAGGCCCGCTTGGAGACGACTCCAGCGGATACTTCAGGGCGGGACTCAGGTTGATAGGTCGCTCGGGATACAGGCCACCGTATGTAAGTGACTTCTGGGGCCTGCAGACTTTGTTGTTGGAGGGCGAATCCTACGACGCCCCTGAAAACATGGCCCGGAAGCTAAGACCATACTTCGATCGCTAAGGGCCTCTCAAGGTACTTCGAAATGACAAACCCCATCTGAGAAGAGCTGTTCGGGTCAAGAAGAATAGGCATTAATCTTCTCAAATATCTCCCAGCTTGTATTGAAATTTCCTTATCTCGTCCTCTATGCGCTTTCCTCTCCTTCGCGTTTGTGGGTACGACCAAAGCGGATAGCCTCCAACGATTTTGAGCGCCTCCTCCGCTAGACCGTCAGCCTCTCCGCTGGAGGCCGAATCCCAACCCCTGAAGTGCCTGAAGTTATCAGCATTTGCAAAGCTGGGTTCGAAGGAATCTATCTCATCGGGATTTATGACTACGGCAACCAAGTCCAGTTCCCTGTGAAGGCTAAGCGGGGCCGTAAAGAGTCTCTGGGGGTCCATCTCGTTGTCAACGGTTAACTCTCTGCAATCCCTCATCTCCCTTATGTCTTCAAACCTCGTTGCGAGCTTTCTTCTAACGTACTCCACAACTGCGTAAGCTATGTCCAGCGGATGCTTTTCTCTGTACAGTTCGAGTGAGAAGGCGTTGTGGTGCACATGGACATGCATTCCGTTCCCCGACCACTTGAGTATAACCGATCTCACGCCTTGCGACTCTAGGAACGCGTATATTTCCCTGCCCGCGTCAACCGTGGCCCTCCAACCCTGCAAGCTGTTGTCGATATCCCATGTGGGCATGCAAGCTATTACGTTTTCCGGCGATTTGACGTCGTATTCGTCCTCCAGCCTCGCGTAGACGTTCGCGGTCGCGTAAATCGTCCTGGGCCCTAACCTTCTGAACCTGTTCAACAACAGCTTGAGGCCCTCAACATCTTCCGCCTTCAAAGGCCTTTTTTCAAAGTACCTTAACAGGATGGGCCTTCCGTCTTTCATCCTCGCAGAAGTGTGGATGCCGATCCACCTTCCATTCGAAAACCTGATAACCTCGTCGAGGACCTCAGGACGCGAATAGTGAAGTTGAACCCTGGTCCAACCCGAATCTTGTGTGTTCATTGTGGCTCGTCGTGAGACATCTCACTAGCCCTTTTTATCCTATCCGTGACCTTTTTAGGCAGCGCAAAATCCTCCCTTCTCTCGCTCACCGGGCCCCTCATGACTAACCCCTCGCCTGGCAATACCTCTATCTCCTGCAAGTTTAGGCTGTGGTTAGTCTGCCTCATCTTCTCGATTATCAGGTATCTTCTCAGGACGCCGTCCCTTGTCATCCTCCTGAACCTAATTATGCCGTCAGCGATGTGTTCAACTCCCCAACCGAAGGCGCTGGCAGTGGTTATCGCGTACTGCGAGGTCACGAGAATCGTGAAATCCCACTTGGCGAGAACCTTCTTCAGGAAGTATGACTCGCGCCTGGCCATTGCCGGCCTATCCAACCAGAAGGCCGATAGGGAATCGACCACAAGCCTCGCCTGACCGTAGCCCAGACTCTTCTTTGCCTCGATTATCTTATCGACAAGCGTGCTGGTATCAAGAGATTCCAAGCTCCACTGATCCTTCGTGCCCATCAAAGCGTCGATGATTATCAGCTTGTTGTTTTCAATCGCCGACCTGAAATCCATGTTGAACTGCGCCGCTTGTGTTATTATAGATTCCTTGCTTTCTTCAGTCGTAACGTATATGTTCCTGTCACCACTGTTTATGCCCTTGTTAATGAAGTGTATGCATAGTATCGTCTTGCCAGTGCCCGGCTCGCCCGTGACTGCCACGAAGAAGTTCCTAGGTATGCCGCCTTCGAGCAGCTCATCCAGTTTAGGTATTCCCAGGGATAGTCTGGTCACATTACCGCCCATCAATCAACAATTTAACTAAGGTCTACTGGAAGAAAAACCTTACGCAAAGGCACCAACAGCCTCCTCTTGCTCTCCTCGGGGTTCGTGTTCGAGTGCCAATCTAAATGACGCGCGCGATGCCAGACCTTCAGGAACTTCCTCTCAGGTTGAGCTTGAAGATCTCCTCGATAACCTTCGTGTCGATCAGGGCGTCCTCCCCTGGAGTCCTGAAATCTCTTCCCTCGGCCACCGCATCTATGAAATGTTCAGCCTCCCTCAGATACGACCAGGACCACATGTCCTTGGGCAATGGCCTGAAGAACGAATGTCCTTCATCCAAGCCCTTGTAAATCTCCACCTGCGCCGTAGCGTTTCTGAGCATGAGTGGTGGCGAACTGGCCTTTATCCAACCGCGTTGGAAATACACCTGCGTGAACTCATCCCATGCGTGATATTTCATCGCCCCAGTTTCGAGGACTGCTCGCGTGCCATCAACCTCCATCACAACGACGCCAGTGTACCAGTCCTCATCTAGGTCGACTGCCTTAACCTTGACCCTGTCACCAGCGTCTAAAAACCAACGCAAGAGGTTCACGTTATGTACGTACTGCTGAAGGTAATTCACATACTTGTTGTAATTTCCTTGAGGAAGCCATCCCGGAGTCGGAGGAGGTGGCATCTCTGGCAGAGGCTCCTCGGTCGTCTCCACTGCTCCGTACTGCCCTGCAAGCCAATCTCCACAAAATCCGTGATTTCTGCAGTACATTATCCTCCCCAGCTCGCCGCTTCTCCTGTACTCCATCACATACTCCTTAGCCAGCTCATAACCCGCATCGTATCTCTTCATGTAGCCCACCATGATCTTAGCGCCAGTCTTCATCGAGGCTTTTAGTATTTCCTCCCCCTGTTCTGTGGTTACTGCCATTGGTTTTTCAACAAACACATGTTTACCTGCTTTCAACATGTCCCTCGCGATGTACCCTTGGACGTGAAAGGGGCCAGAGATGCCTACGGCATCTATTTCATCATCCTCCGCCAACTCGATGTGGCTTGAGTACAGCCTTGGTATTTTATACTTCTCCTGCACTCTTCTACCCAACCCTGTTCTAACTTCCGCTATGGCAAGAAAATTACATCTAGGTATGGACCTGAAGTTCGGTATGTGGACCTTTTGTGCCATAAACCCACAACCTACATACCCGAAGTTGACCCTCCTTTCCATGAAACTGACCACCTTTGGGCCTTAATAACCTTGACTTCAAATTAGCCTGCAGTAAGCGGTTGTATACACAAACCTATTAAGCTCTAAAAAAGGGTGGTGGATTAGTCCCACCACCTCTTATCCAAAGGCATCGCTATAACCTCTTTCACAGCAAGCCTCTTGCTATGGTCTCTGTCGAAGATCTCTTTCGTCGACGTGGCTCTGAGCACCAGGGCGGTATCTGAACCTCTATCCGTGCCAGCTACAGCTATCACGTCCTCATACGGCTTTAAGATGCCCTTGTCAACGGCTATCAGGGCTACCTCCACTGCAACCTTGAAGCCCTGGCCCAAAATGTAAAGGGTGTTTCTTATCTTGTCCATGTTCCTCTTGTGCAGTGGAAGGTGCGTCCCGTCGATCGCTATACCACCAAGTTTGACTATCCTGTCCTTGAACTTAGGGTCCATCTTCTCGTGCGACACCGCCAAGACCTTTACCTTGCCCTTAAACGCGCTTGCGAACTTAACGCCCGTGCTTCCCGAGGTGCTGGCAACGACGACGGTCTTTATGCCGCCCTCTTTAACTCTGTCCGCGACAGCGTCTATCACGTCTTTCGTATTTGCGGGACCAGGTTTAGCGAAATACGTGGTCTTCCTTTCGACCTTGGCCATACCTTTAAACCTCCCGTTCGGGATTAAAGGCTTTCTATTTGAAAAATCTAGGTGGAAAATAAGGACCCGTTCCAAACGTCCGCTAAAGTCTTGTTCTACCGTAATGCTTGGAAGTATTCGAAGCGTTGGGCAAGCGCATAGGTCTTAGCCCCATCTCCATCGAGCGCCTGATGATCTCGTTCACAGCCTCCTTTAGTGTTAATGCGCTTATGCTGCTGTCAATATCCGACGGCACGTTCCTCAAACCCTCCGGGCAACGTCTCAATAAGGCCGTGAGGTCATAAAGGTCCTTCTCCTTGCATCTGCCCTTGAGGGCAAGAACCTTTGTTGTCACGCATCCTGCAAGATCCGCAACTTTGAACCTGACGCTGTCCTCCCTACCGCTTGGAAGGGTACCTCTTATCCTGTGCTCGAAGTTGCTCCGGAGAACAACGCCGGCACCGCCTATCGCAACTGCCCCTACGCCCCCTTGTCCCATAACAAACTTTGACGCATATCCCTTCTCCGTTGCGGGAGGCTCGGTTATAAAGTCGATTTTTATCAGATGGGTCTTATTGTCAACTGGGGAAGGGACCTCACGGTATAACCTATAGGGAAAGACCGCACGGCCATGCGTTTCATAGGGCCTAAATCCTTTCCTCAAGATAGCCGACAGCATCTTGTTATACAATTCCGATTTTACAATCGAGGGCTCGACCACAAGGTCCACATCAGCTGAACCTTGACGCTCATCAACATCACCGAATTTGCTCAGAACGAAGTAGGACGCCCAACCCCCACCCAACACTAGGTGGTCCCTGTAATCCTCCAGGTCCAAGAGGACCTCTACCAACGTTGCCCTTGAGGCCTCCAAGAGCGAACGCGAGTACATGCTTTCTACAACAGAAAAATGCGCCGTTTTTTTAAACTTAATGTCTCCACCTTGTACGCACGGTGGTCAAAGCGTGTGTTAATGGGGTCCTCATGCCGCAGTGTCCTAGGGCGTGCTCAACGGCTTCTTGAGTAAAAAATCAGCGTCATTTGCTAGGAGTTCAAGGGCCAACTCTATCATCGGTTTAGCCTTGACAAGCCTGACGGTGGCATTGCCTATTCTGCCTATCTTCATAAAACCCTTCGAGAGGAGGATAGGTTCTATCTTCTCGAAGTCCCTCTCGTATCCATAGAGATGTATTTTGATTCTGACAACCTCAACAGTGCCGTCGTCGTTAACTATTTTCGCCTCCACAGGTTTTGGCTGAAGGTGGTACGGTACCATCGCAAGCTCTTCGACGGTGTGCAACGTGGTATTGCACCACAACCCAACACCTAGGAATAATACGTATCCGTCGAGTTCAGCCAGCTTAAAATAGGGGGAGCCAATGCCACATGGGGTATCGCAGTGTTCATGACCCCTTGTCAAGTACTCCGCCATGGTACCTATCGCTGCTACGGAGTGCGTCGGATGTCTGCTTCTGATGGCATCCCTCCTTTTCCTAAAGGTCTCGGGTATGAGGCCCGTCCAACATGGGGTTGATGAAGGCGAGAATACAGGCGGGTTATCAGCCGAAAGCTTCTCAGAGCCTGTGAGAGTTGGAACCACGACGGTACCGCTCTTTCCAACGACTTCAAGCAAGGCGTCTATGACCGCATCAGCTCCACCCTCGACGTACCCGAAGCTGCTTAGGGAGCTGTGAACTAAGACCACATCTCCCTCCTTTAGACCCAACTCTCTTAAACCGTTTACTATGTCTTCCTTTCTGACAATGGGCCTTTCTTGCTGTGGCATTTTAGCTAGTCATCGGCTTGATTGTTGTTCGTTTAAACTTAACCTGCTTAACCACGCTGTAACGTTGACAATAATTTATGTTGATGTCTTTACAACTAGTGGTGTCGGGCTGATGGAGCGGGTAAGGGCGTTCGGTTTGAGGGTTGCAAGGCCGTTTGGCGAGGAATTCAGAAAAGTGCTCGTAAAAAACGGGCTCCTCAGTAAAGAGCTGAAGCCGTTTGAATACAATGGCTTAATTCACTTTCCGCTTTCAAAACGTCCCTCAGAGGAGGAGATGAACATCCTTCGTGGCTTCTCGTTCGAAGAGGGCATCTGGGATTTCCCGCTGAAGCCCAAGGCCCGTCCAAGAAGCTTATCGGAGGCTCTCCTAGGAAAGCTTCCGCCGCACATATTGGCCAAGATACCTAAGTCTTTTGATGTCGTAGGTGATGTCGCTTTGCTTGAGACGGATGAAGACATAGCAACTTACGGTCACATAATAGGTGAAGGCTTGAGGAGCATGAACAGCAAAATCAGACTCGTTCTCCTAAAGGTGTCACCCATCTCAGGTGAGTACAGGGTAGCAAAATACCTGCCCATCTGGGGTGAAGGCAAGACCGAGACTGTTCACAAAGAGAACGGTTGCCTGTTGTCTCTCGACATCACAAAGGTGTTCTTCACGCCGAGGCTTTCATGCGAAAGGCTAAGGGTGGCCAAGCTGGTTAAGGATCAAGAGACAGTGGCAGACCTTTTCGCCGGCGTCGGCCCCTTTTCAGTACTGATCGCAAAGAGCGTTCGGGATGTCGTTGTGCATGCCGTCGAGCTGAACGAGTCAGCTTACAATTACTTGGTCAGAAACATCTCTTTAAATAGGGTATTCGGCAAAGTCGTTCCGCATCTCGGGGACGCTAGATATGTCGCGAGCACTGTTATAAAGGGCAAGTGTGACAGGGTTATAATGAATTTGCCTTTCGGTTCCGAGCTGTTCTTGGATGCCGGATCCGATGCTCTCAAGGCCGCAGGGGGCGTGATTCACCTCTACTCAACGCTGAAGAGTAGCGATGTAAAAGAGGGTGCGTTCCTCAAGGTAAGCAACAGTCTCAAAAGGCTAGGATGGGGCGACGTCGAACAAGAGGGATTTAGAGTTGTGAGGGAGGTCGGACCTAGAGTTTACAACGTGGTCTTTGACATACGGGTTTCAAATCGGTCTCGAGGTCCCTAGGTGGGGGCCTCTAGGGCAAATATTGTTATCTTAATCGCAGCGTCGCCCCTCCTGAGTTCTTTGACCAGCAACTTGTCGATATCGCTGGCAGATTTGTTGCAGAAGATACCCACCGTCCTGCCGCATATGAAATCGCTCTTCCTGAAAACAATGTCCTCTCTGTCCTCGAAGGTCATGTCCCTATGGCCCGAGCACTCAAACTCATCGGAAAACCCACCAGCTTCAATCCTGACCTTTATCCTTCCTCCAGCCCTCAAATGGTCCTTCAACCATTGAGGCAAGCCAGAAGCTCCGACCTCCGCGGAGGTCGCTATTATGCAATCGCCACTTTTGCTCATGCTTTCCCGCCTCGTGATCTCTATCGTTGTCCTGTGCTTTGACGAGATGTTCGAATTACCTCTCGCTTTGAATGAAAACTCCATATCCCGTTTCTGAGATGAACTCCGAGATAAACTTGAACGTCGCGGGCGATTTGCGAGATCTCTGGCTTCTGGCCTCATAAATTTTTCGGCGCGCTATACTTATCTTTGAAAGGTCCCCTTCGCCTATAATAGTACTGCGGGTAAGACATCTCCTAAAAGGGCTCTCCGTGGCGCCGCAGGGGTACAAAGGCAACCTCCATAAGAAACTCTTTCTTGATTTCGCCTTCCGCCTTCTTGATCGAGTACAATTTCTGTCCCCATATATGCCTCCCTATTGGTATCAACATCTTTCCCCCCTCTGCCAGCTGCTCTAGGAGTGCCGGTGGCACGTTGGCTGCGGCCGCTGAAACCATTATCCGGTCGAAAGGAGACATCTCCGGCAAACCAAGCGTGCCATCGCCCTCTATGACCTCGACCCTTTCTTCATAACCTGTCCTTCTGATGTTTTCTCTAGCGAATCTGACCAAGAAGGGGTCGATCTCTATGGTGTAAACCTTCGGGCACCTGACCTCAGCACCAGTAGGATTTATCACCTCAGCTACTACGCAAGCAGCATAACCACTCCCTCCACCGACCTCAAGCACCTTCAAACATCCGGTCAGCTCGAGCATCTCAACCATGTATGCGACCATGTGAGGCGCGGATATAGTCTGGCCGGTGTCGAAGAGGGGGAGCGGCGTATCGACATATGCCTCGTCTCTCAACTCGGGTGGCACGAACTCCTCTCGAGGTACGGTCAGAAATGCCCTCTCCACGTTACCCGACCTTATCGCCCCCAGCGCCTTGAGGTAGTTCACCAGCTCTCTCCTTCTCTCCTCGTAGTGCAATTTGACCTCTTCCGCCAAGACTAGTGGTGACAGGAGCTTTAAAGAGCTTTTATGATGGGTCAATTGCTCCTCAAAGGCCTACCGGGGCCTCTTCAGAAGAGCGGCAGGTCACCGGTAATCCTGTCCATCATCTCTTCAGGTGCTGGTCCTATCCCTATACAAGTCAGCGTTTCGGGTGGGATCTCGGTGAGCCCCATATCGACTACCATCGATGTCGGCAGCTTAAGCTCGGTCGCCCTCTTGTAAAGCGCCATCAGCTCCTCTTCACCGCTTGCGAGAAGAACGATCTTCCTCTGGCCCTCCAGCAGCCAAGCCCTATACCAAAGGGGTCTTTCGTATCTCGCCCTTTCCGCTGACGATACTGCGGCATGCGCTACCTGAGCGCACCACTTACCGGTTGAGAGCTTCAGGTCGCCCCTGACCACCACGCATTGCTTGTAACGCAGATTCATGGCCAGAAAGGTACCCCTAAGGAAATTTAAACCTGAAAAGCTAACTCTGGTTCATGGTGTTGGTAGTAGGTGGCGGGCCCTCTGGGCTGCTTTCCTCCTACCACCTTTGCAAAATGGGCGTCGACGTAACGCTCCTAGAAGAGGACAGCACAATAGGCGAAAACCCACATTGCGGTGGTCTTGTCTCTGCAGATTTCTGGGGGAAGCTAGGCGTAACTCCGAGGCACGATGTGGTCCTCAACCACATAAACGGGTTTGAGCTTCACATCGGTTCAAAGAGCGTTCACCTTCTATCAAGAGCGCCTTGTGCGCTAGTTATTTCAAGAAGCCTTTTTGACAAGTATCTCTACGAGTTGGCTAAAGATGCCGGGAGTAAGGTTTTGTTGGGATTGCGAGCTGAAAGGATAAGAGCCGGTGGGCAAGGCGTGGAGGTTAAGCTGGCCGATAACAGCTTCTTCAAAGAAGACGTTGTAGTGCTAGCTGAGGGCCTCTCAAGACTCCTGACCCTTCAAGTTGGAGGTAGGCCTAATGGTAAGGCTTTGCCCTCCTTCCAAGCCTTGGTAAGAGGAAGGGGCTTTGACCCGAGAGTGGCTCAAGTTTTCTTAAGGGGCGAAATGGCACCGTACTACTTCGCTTACTTCATACCGATAAGCGAGGATGCTGGCAGACTTGGGGTCATCTCCAACAAGGCCGATCCCTCAAAGGTGTGTGAAAAGATTATGAGGACGCTTGGTTTCGCGCAGGTTAAGAGATACAAGAAGTGGGGGGTGTGGCTTCACGGCCCGATAAAACATCCCAGCGCTCGCGGCGTCCTCCTAGTAGGCGATGCTGGTGGCTTCACAAAGCCCCTGACAGGCGGAGGCGTAGTTTGGGGCGGTGTATCAGCGAGGATTGCAGCGGAGGCCATATGCCATTCGAGCTCACAGGACCTATTGGAAAATTACCTCTCGTTGTCTAGAAGGACATTTTGGCTGGAGGCAAGGGCTCAGGCTCTATTTAGAAGGCTTCTCCTCGGGCCGTCCTCATACAAGGTCCTGAACCTCCTGTTTGAAGGCAAAGGGTCAGCCCAAAATATCTTGGGCGAGATCGATTACGATTTTCCCTTCAGCAGGTCGTTGCCTCCTTTTCGGTGTTTAACGGGCAAAGAATTGCTTAAATAACCCTTAACGAGGACCTTTGAGGCGAGCGCAAGTGTCACCGATCTGCACCTCATGCAACAAGCCGATAGATCCCAATAGCAGGTTCGTCAAGTTCGAGTGCCTAAAATGTGGAGAGGTCACAATCTGGAGATGTCAAGATTGCAGGAAATTTGCCCATGAGTACAGATGTCCCAAGTGTGGTTTCAGAGGACCATGAAGGTTTGCACTCCGTTAAAGAGTTTGAACTAGGATTCAAAAAGACACGTCCTAAATTTCACTGGCAACCTTTAAGAGCCCACGACCGTTAGCATGGCTGTTTTTTACGAACTCTACGAGCGTGACTTCACATCCTCTATAAGGCTCAGGTCGCCAGTGAACGCGGCTTCCAGCACCCCTTTCATGTACCTCTCTATGTCACCTCCTTCAGGGTCCAGGGGTATTGGCATGTTCAACAACTTCATCTTGAGCTGTGGGTCCTTGGCCGCGAACAGCATCCTTTCTAAATGCGCCCTTGAAACCCCCGCCTCCCCTAGAGTTGTCGGGATTCCAAAGGACCTGTAGAGCGAAAGGAAGCCCCTGGCCACAGCTTCAGCTAACTTCCTGCCCCCGATGGTGCGCAGGTCCTCTCGTATAAACCCTGCCTCTTGAAGGATCGGCGCTATCGTACTGAGCTGGTCCTCTATCTTGCTCGCGAAGAAAACCGTATAGTAAGGGTTCAGAATCGCGCACGCCCTCCCGTGCGTGAGGACATCGACGAGCGAAAAGCTACCCAGATGAGGACCGCTAGTACCTCCGATCATTATGGCATATCCGCCGAGGTCGGTGCCCAGTCCGAGTGCGACTCTGGAGTAAACGTCGTCCTCCTCTATTGCAAGCCTTAGGTTTTTCACTATGAGCCTAATTCCAACTCGGGCTATTTCCTTCACCCTATTGTAGTAGCTCTTGCCGGTGGCTCCCATGAACACCTCCCAAATGTGAGAGATGCCATCGAAGGCCCCATCCAGCGTCAGATCCCGTGGCGCACCAAGTGTTACTAGGTAGTCGAAGACGGCTCTCTTCGGAACTATGGCCTCATCAACGATGAGCTTCTTCTGACCAGCCAGAGGGTCGGTTACGTTCGAGTACTTCGTCAGGTGCGCGGCCGAGCCCGAGGCCGTCTGCACCGCAATAACCGGAAGGATGTCCTTGCCGGTTTTCTCTCTCAACATCGAGACGACGCCTGTACCGAAGTATGGGTCTATTGTACATGCCTTATCCCAGCTGATACCCAAGGTACGGCTCACCTCAGCAGGGGAGTAAGTAGCCAGCACGCTGGCGGCCTTAACCGCGTCTATGGTGCTCCCACCTCCAAGCGCAATGAGGCTTTGCGGCCTGTGCAAGGCAATATGGTAAGCTATCCTGTAAAGATCGTTAAGGGGACAGTTGGGCCTCGCCCCCAATACTATATCGTACTTTACCCCCCCTTCCTCAAGAGAACCCAAAATCCTACTCAGAGGTTTTTTAATCCAATCGTGTGCGCTAGAAGCTATCATTAGGGTGCTGCCTCCGTAATCTTTCGCGAGCTCCCCAACTTTTTCGAGCACGCCCTCCCCAAATACGTAGGAATCGCCTTTCCACTCGAATATTAGCTTCCTCGCTGTTTGAATCTCGTCCATTAGGACCACCCCGTGAACGTTTTACACACCTGTATAGGAAGTGACATCTGGGCTTAAATTGATTTTGGTCGTACAAGCGCGCACGCTTGCCGTTATGGGCTGAACCTTTCTGTGACTAAAATACAGAAAGGTGACAAAAAGAATATCTAGAAAACGCTCAAATATTTCAACTGTTTTTGCACAATCCGAGGAAAGGACTTGAGAGAGTTCTTCGAGCTCGAGGATGTAGACTCCTTCTTAAAGATATCAAAACTAACAGAATACATCATACGCGTCGATCCATTGATGCTAGCAAACGCCTACGGTACTGTCTTCTTCTTGGACCTAGGGAAGATACCTGAGAAGGAAGTTGGCAGACTATTTAAGGTGTTGGGTGGGAAGATAGTAATAGCAAAGGGCAGCGAGCTGAGACAATCAGTTAAGGAGCTGCTAGAGTCAAGGAAAACTGGAGGGAAGCATAGAGAGGGCAGTAACGGCCCTTAATCAGAATTCTTACACCTCGAACGTATATGGAAATTACGACTGTTTAGTTAAACTTACTACGAGTTCATCTTTCTAGACCTCGTTGGTTATGTCGCACCACTGATATTTTTATTCAAGGGGAGCTCACTTCTCTTGAGAAATGTTTGATGGATATCGCTTCAGCAACCGAGGATTGCTAACCGAATTATGTGCGTACCATTGCAACCGCCCATAATTCATCTAGTTTTTACAAAGAAAATTATAATGGAAAATGTAGTCACGGTCAGGGATTAAGACAAGAACATTATCTGAAAAATCAGGTCGGTTGTAGTCCGGTGATGTTTTTCGGTGAATAATAAAGGTCGGTGCGGAATATGCTACGAGGTTAACCAGTTTGAAGCTTTAAAGTGCTTCAGTGCACTGAACAATAGTTGAGTCAGAAATCCTCTCCTCTGAGAAAGCTTTATAAGATATAGCCGAAAACCTTTCAGGGAATGAAAAATGTCAGAGGAATCTGCTCCTAGAAAAAGCTCCAAAAAAGTAATGTATGCCTTTATCGTGGTGATCGTTGCGGTTGTAGCTATTGCAGCTGTGTACATGTCGTTGCCAAAAGCTCAGATATCAGTTACTGATGTAATACTCAGCACAGATTTAGCTAGAATAAACGAGCCTTTCAACGTCACGGTCACGGTCTCTAACACAGGTTCTTCCGAAGGTAGCTACACTGTAGAGTTGAAAGTCGAAAACCAAGTTAGAGAGACCCGAAAAGTGAAACTCGCAGCAGGCAATGTTACTGACATCTTATTCACCATAAACGAAACCACTCCAGGCACGTATACAATATCTGCAGGAGATAAAAGCAAGTCTATAAAAGTAATCAACCCCTTGTTCGCAGACATCAGGTTCAGACAAGCTCTCGTCGCCGTTTTCGACTACCAGACATATATCGCAGACATACTGAAGTATGGTGGTATTGTGCCAAACGGGCCTGTGCCCAAGGGAATGTTCGGTTACAACGAGAACTCCCCACCTAGGTATGAGTACAACTTGACTAAAGCGAAAGAGCTGCTTTCAAGCGTCCTTGCCGATTATGGATTTAGCGCAAGCAATCCGCTCAAGATAACCTTTTACTACAACGAGGGGAACACCGTCAGGGAGAAAGCCTGCCTCTTACTGGCTTCAGCGCTCCAGAACTTGAACGTGGGTATTGAGGCGACTGCGCAGGCT